>Ga0182018_10004081_pt1 | contig 12555 bp, 13 predicted proteins | sample 812P2MmetaG_FD_120490 | JGI IMG/M metagenome (GOLD analysis project Ga0182018, IMG submission 120490) | Permafrost microbial communities from Stordalen Mire, Sweden - 812P2M metaG | ecosystem: Environmental > Terrestrial > Soil > Wetlands > Permafrost | place: Sweden: Stordalen | collected...
GCCGCCGCCTGGAATGAAAGGATGAACCGCCATCGGGTCCTGATCGACTGGCGCTTCACACGTGCAAAGGCCCGCCAGAAGTTCCGATACAAAAGGAACCGCTTCACGCGGTCGCAGTACTAGATTCCCATTTGGAATAGAGGCTGGATTGCTCGTTATAACCACAGGGAATAACGACCGCATCAGAAGTGATTGGACTTCGAAATAATGCCGGGCTAGCTTCGCGCCATGGCTGATGGCTTTCGCCGCCAGCGGAGGTGCAAAATGATCCTGATCCGTCGTTTCATCCGATTCTCCATCATCCCTGTTCGGGTGGATGTCCGCTCCCTCCTCACATTCACCATTCTGCTCCTACCCCTCGCAGCCCAGGCCCAGTCGAGCGGTTCTCCCTTCGACACAGGCTTCACCGCCCTCCAGACTCTTTTCACCGGAACGATTGCCAAGGTCGCGTCGCTGATCGCGATCGTGATCGGCGGCTACGGCTTTGCGCACGGTGAGCCCGGCGCGAAGAAGGCCCTCGCGGGCGTTGCCGCAGGTACAGGCATAGCGGTTCTAGCCGTCAACGTCCTGAGCTGGCTCTGGGGCGTATAAGCCGCTTCCTCCCGCCGTTCATCGCCTTGACCTTGACCAATCGATGCGAGGGCTTATGCAGCGCGACATTCAACCGAAACGCCGCACCAACGGGGTCTACAATAGCCTGCATAAGCCGCTCACGTACCTGGGCGTCGAGCGCACTCTGTTCTATTTTGTCTGCGTCGGGGCAGTCGGCGCCTTCAATCTGTTCAACAGCCTGCTGGCCGGTGTAGCCGTGTTCATCGGCGGATTCGCCTTCGGCCATTGGGTGACGAACAGCGATCCGGCGTTCCTCCTCATCCTTGCCAGGTCGGAACGGTACAAGAGCCGGTACGACGCGGCGAAACAATGCATTCCGCAGGTGGAGGTGGTGTGATGCTCCGCCTCGATAAGGTCATCAAGCCGTGGAAGGAAGCAGCCGCACTCTGCGATCACATCAATCTGTACGGTTTCTGGAACGAGACCGCCTTCCTGACGAAGAGCGGCGACCTGGGCATGGTGCTGAGCGTCGCCGGCGTGGACTACGAGAGCCTCGACCATGCCGAGCAGGAATACGCGGTGAAACGGCTGGAGGCCGCACTGAAGGCGTTCGGCCCCGGCTTCCACGTCTACCAGTACCTCTTCAAATCGAACCGGCCGGAGATCCCGTTCGCCGACTACGACAATCCTCTAGTGCAGGAGTCGGTGGACTACCGGCGTCGGTTCTTTGAGGAGAAGGCAGACGGGCTTTACGAGATCGAAATCTATTACTGCGTTCTCCTCGAAGGCTCACGGTCGAAGACCGGCGTCGGCGCAGCTCTGGCTCAGCTTTTCCGTGACCCGGCCGGAGCCGTGAACGAGCTGAAGACGCAGTTCACCAACAACGCCATCAAGACGCTCCTGCGCTCACAGATCGAGCGTGACCTGGCGCGCCTCGAGCAATGCGCGCAGGCGTTCGTGCGTCAGCTCGCCGACTTCGTGCATATCGACGTTTTGAACCAGCGCGGCCAGTTCCGCTTTTTCCGGCGGCTGCTGAACTACGATGACTGGCGCATTGCGGGCCACCCAAAGGATACGCAGTTTCTCGACTACCAGGTGGTCAACTCCGACATCGAAGCCGAACGCGATCACCTTCGTGTCGGCGACCACTTCGTCAGGATCCTGACGATGAAGGAGGCCATCGGCGAGACCCGGCCGCTGGTGCTGGACACGCTGCTCAAGGTTCCTGCGAACTTCTGTGCCGTCACCGAATGGGCGCCGCTCACTGCGGAGAAGGCGCGCAAAGAAGTGAACAAGCGCCGCAAGCACTTCAACGTCTCGAAAACCGGCTTCGTGTCGCAACTCGGCAACGACCCCGCCAAGACGAACCCGCGGGATGTATTGGTGGACGAATCGAAACAGGCCGACATCGAGAACCTGGGCGACTGCCTTCGCGCTTTGGGCGACGGTCAGCAGCTTGGAGACTTCTCACTGACCATCGTGCTATACGGCAAGGACCTGCAGACCCTCGACCAGCTCGTGGGCGAGTTCGCGGGCATCTTCACCAATGCGGATGGCAGCCTCTTCGTCGAGACCTACAACCAGCTCAACGCCTTCTTCGCCACCGTACCCGGCGGCTATGCATTCAATCTGCGCAGGCTTTATCTGCTGAACACGAACTACGCGGACATCTCGTTCCTGTTTACGATCCTGCCCGGCGAGAAAGTCAATTCGTACCTGGGCGCCGAATATCTTGCGGTGCTTGAAACCGACAACGCCACGCCGTACTACCTCAACCTGCATTGCGGCGAGGTGGCGCACACGCTCATCCTCGGGATGACTGGCTCCGGGAAATCGTATTTCTGCAACTTCATCCTGCAGAATGCACAAAAATATGAGCCCCTGACCTTCATCTTCGATATCGGCGGCAGCTTTGAGTCGCTGACCACCATCTTCGGAGGGTCGTATCTCAATGTCGGCCGCGAAGCGCGCGACTTCACCATCAATCCGCTTTGCCTGTCGCCGAGCAAGGAGAACCAGCAATTCCTCTTCAGCTTCCTCCGTGTGTTGATCGAGGGCAACGAACAGCGATATCGGCTCGACTTCAGAGAAGAGATCAGATTGTGGGATGCCATCGAGCGGATTTACATGTTGGAAGCCGGGCAGCGAACCCTCTCGAATCTCGCCAACATCATCGGCGAATTGAAAGACCGGCTGTACCGCTGGACCCGTGCAGGCCAATATGGATTTCTCTTCGACAACGCTGAGGACACACTGTCGTTCAGCGAATTCCAAACCTTCAACTTTGCGGGCTGGGGCGATGCACCCGAAGTTCTGGAACCGCTCTTGTTCTATGTGCTTCACCGGGCCTCGCAGGAGATATGCAATCCACAGAAGCTCGGCACCTTCAAGGTGTTTCTGCTCGATGAGGCATGGCTTTTCATCCGCAACGAGACGATCCGCAACTACGTGGTCCAGGCGCAGAAGACCTGGCGCAAACACAAGGCTGCGATGATTCTCGCCACGCAGTCGATCAAGGAGTTGCAGGAGTCGGGCATGTTGCACATCGTCTCCGAGAGTTGCCCGACCAAGATTTTCCTCGCCAACCCCGAGATGGACCACGATCTGTACCGGGAAGCATTCCACCTGAACGATACGGAACTCGATTTGATCGCAGGACTGGTTCCGCCGGGTCAGATGCTCATCCGTAAAGCGCAGTCATCGAAGAAAGTTCACTTAAACGTCGATTCGATTACGCACTGGATGGCGACCAACAATGCCAGGGACAACCTGAGGAAGCGTGAGTTTTTCGCACGCTATGGCATCCCCGGCGGATTGCGGCACCTCGCGGAGCAATTCCCATTCCGGCCACGGACAGTGGCCGGCGTTGTCACCGCTACCCCCACAGGAGCTGCCGTATGAAAACACCATTGATCTTCATTGCCGGGATTGCCCTGGCTCTCCCTTCCGTCGTGGCTGCCGCGCAGGACGCCTCCGCGCGCACCGTGCAGTACCACTCGCAGGACATCGTACCGATCCACGCGAAGCTCAAGTACACGACGCTCATCGAAGTTCCGGCGACCGAAAAGATCATGGAAGCCGCGACCGGCGACAAGGACTTCTGGGTCGTGGATGTGGTGGGTAATTTCTGCTTCGTGCATCCCGCGAAGCCGGGCATCAGCTCGAATCTCAACCTCATCACCGACAAGGGGAACATCTACAGCTTCACGCTGCAGGACGTGTCGGGTACATCGGGGACGCCGGACCTGAAGGTGATTGTCGAGCCCGCTGACCAATCCTCCATCGTTGCGGCCAGCGGCCCCCCACAGTTCGTGCCGGCCGCGCAACTCGAGCAGTCGAAGCAGCAGCTCGCCGCGGTCGAAGCCCACATCGCCCAGGCCGTGGATGAGTATAAGAGCGCCTATCCGCTGTCGCTCAAATTCGATTACAGCTTCCAGGCCAATCAGGCGCCTTTCGACATCGAAGCGATCTATCACGACGACAAGTTCACCTACATCAAGACCGACGCGCCGGAGAAGTTCAGCGTGTACGAGCTGCGGGACGGCAAACCCAACCTGATCACCTACGAACTCACCAATGGCACCTACATCATCCCGAAAGTGATGGATTCGGGATATGTCGAGCTGGGCAAGAAGCGGCTGGAGTTCACGCGCAAAGGATGAATGGAGGCGAGTATGCCGGAACCAATTGCCAACTCTCCGAACCAGTTACCGGACGAACCCGGGTTGCGCCGCCAGGAGCGGGAACCGAAGGGCGTGCTCCAGAAGAACCTGAAGCCGCTGCTCTATCTCGGTGCAGCGTTGCTGGTGATCGTTGCGGCGATCTTCAGCGGCACCGGCAGGAAGACGCCCGCTCAGAAGGGGGCAAATTCGCATCAGCCACCGCAGCCGATGCTCCAGGACAGCACGGACAACAACGTGCAGGATCTCAAAAACCAGGTCGCCGCAGCACAACAGAAGGCGGCGCAACAGGCTGCGAATTCGTCGCCCTTGCCAGACCCCTCGCTCGCAATTGGGACGCCCGCTCAGCAAGCCGCAGCTAGTCCCTACGGACCAACGGGTCAGCCAGCACCCTGCGTTCCCGGCCAGCCGTGCCCACAACAGGGCGAATACACGCAGCAGCAGCTTTCCCCGGCAGCCCAGGAGGAACAGCAGCTGGCTGCCAAAGACCGTGAACTCGCTTATGACGCCCGCTTCGCCTCGAATCTCGTTTACGCGCGCCAGCCTGATTCTCAGACACAGCAACAACAGGCATTTCCGGCAGAGAATCTGGGGGCCGCCGCTCGGGTGGGGAGCGCGGCCGCCTACGGTTCCGCGCTAGGCCAAACCGGCAGCAGTCTTATCGCGCCGCGGGCTGCGGGCGACCCACCCTCCAGTCCAGCCGCGCAGACTGCTGCAGAGCGCAAGCCGGAGGTCAACATCGACGCAGCTATGGGCCAGCCGTACGTGATTTATGAGGGAACGGCACTGGACACGATCCTGATGAATCGCCTGGACGGGGATACCGCCGGCCCGGTGAAGGTGCTGGTGTCGAACCCCGTCTACTCGCACGATCGCCAGCACGTGCTCATCCCCGAGGGGACGATCGTGCTGGGCGAGGCCAGGAAGATCGGCTCCGCCGGTTTCGGCCAGCAACGGCGCATGGCAGTAGTTTTCCACCGGTTGATTATGCCGGACGGCTATTCCGTGGACCTCGACCAGTTCCACGGCCTCGACCAGATCGGCGAGGAGGGTCTGAAGGACAAGGTCAATAATCACTACCTCCAAATCTTCGGAACCTCCATTGCGCTCGGCATCATCGCGGGAGTTGGTGAGATTGAGGAGGGCGGCGGCACCATCACCACCAGCGGTTCCCAGGCGTTTACCAATGGCGTTGCCTCCAGCGTTTCGCAGTCGGCGACGACGGTCCTCGACCGCTTCATGCAGATTCCACCGACCATCACCATCCGCGAAGGCCACCGCGTCAAAGTCTATTTCACGCAGGATATGTTGCTGCCCGCGTATGAGAACCACACTATTCCGCAGACCTATTGAGGAGCCGATATGCGCCGAGCCACCGTGACTTGCTGCATTTCTCTCAACGCTGCTTGTTCTGGCTGGCTGCAAGAGGCAGGTCGCGTGCGATCCGGCGGATTCGGCGGCTGTCTGCAAAGGGTTCCAGCAGTGCCTTCGCTCGGACACCTCCACCGAGGTCTGCCGGATGGGAGAGCAGGACGCCAACAAGATCGAAAAGGGCAATAAACACTGAACACCAGGGAGATTCGCCATGAAACGTATCGTTCTCACCCTAGCCGCAACGCTTTCCCTTGTAACCGCCACCGTCGCACACGCCCAGTTCGGGTCGGGTATCGTCTACGATCCGACCCAGTCCGCCCACGCCTTCACCCAGATCGAGAATGAAGGTAAATCACTCGAGAATCAGGCTCAGCAGATCGAGAACGGCCAGCAGATTTTCACTAACACTCTGAAGATCGCGTCCACGGCCATCCAGACGTACAACACCGTCCAGCAGCAATACAACCTCTATCACGAGATGATCCTTGCGCCGCGGATGCTCTATTCGCGGTTTCTGTCGCCGACGACCGACCTGAGGATGCTGCAACAAATCTCGAACACCTATGGCAATTCGATGGGATGGCTGAATTCCGCAAATACCGGGAATGGCGCCGCCGCCGCCTGGCAACAGGTCAGCGTCCCACATACCAGCAATATGATCCCCGGTTACGGCAGCGCCAGCGTCTCCGGTCAGCAACAGATTGCAGCCCAGGGAGCGACGGTGGATCTCGGCGACTCCGTCATGAGTAACAACCTCGCCGTGCTGGGCACGATCCGGGCGAATCAGACATCGAGGCAGACCGACATCGCCAACCTCGAAGCCGAGACACAAAGCCAGGATTCCACCCAGCAGACCGTCATGGCCGAACTGCAGCGTATTAATCAGGCCCTGCTCCTGCAGTTGCGCACCATGCAGGACGCAAACCAGATCAACGCCAATCTCGCCCTGCAACAGATCGTGGCTCAGAAACAGCAGCAGGACAGCCTGAAGGCTGGATTCCAGGATGCCGCGGTCTATTCGAACACCTACCAGACACACGTCGCGCCGGCTTACAACGGCGGCGCTCAAGCCCTGACTTACTGAACATCAATCGGCGAGCGCGAGGTGACGTATGGGAGTGCTGAATTGGATCACCCAGGGATGCGATGCTCTGACCAGCACCGCATCCCCCACAATCGACGCATTGGGCCTTCGCATCTGCATCGCGCTTGCCACCATCATGCTCGTATGGTTCGGCGTGCAGGAGTCGCTTGCCTCCGCGCACGGTGGCGCTGGCTTCAACATGGGCAAATTCATCAGCTTTTTCATGCTCATCACCTTTGCCTACACGCTGGTCAGGTTTTACGACACCAGCATCCCCGGCATCGGCCAGTCTTTCCGTGGCTTTATCAACGGCGGCGCGCAGTATCTTGTCTCCGTCATCGGCAGCGACAGCATCACGACGATTCAGAACACGCTGGGCCAGGCGCAATCGACGGAAGGCCCCGGCATGACGAAGGCCCTGATGAATCCCTATTACGCGCTCGTCTACGTCATCATTCAGGTCCTCATCGCCGTGTTTTCCGCCGTGGTGAGCGCCATCGTCGCATACGGGGCCATCGCCAGTGCGGTCATCGGCCTGCTGGGACCGGTCTTCATCCCGTTTCTCGTCTTCGACAAGCTGGAGTTTCTGTTCTGGGGCTGGCTCAAAGCCTTCATCGGTTTCTGCTTCTATAAGGTGGTCGCCGCAGCCGTGCTGAGCGTCCTGGCGCATCTGCTGGCGCAGTATTACGCGGAGCTGATTAACTTCTCCGATCCGGGCAACATGGTGCAGGAGCTTCGTGTCCTTTCGGCAAGGGTGCATGATTTGAGCGGGGCGGGCTGGTAGGTTGAGTTAGTCGCTGAAGGGGCGGCAGACGATGAGATCCAGGAGGGCCGCTGTTCCGGATTCAGTTATCCAGTTAGAGCATCAGTTTGAGCAGTTCAGGAGTACTCGCACGGGCCGGGCGAAGCTGCCTGCGACGCTGTGGCTGGCCGCCGTGGAGCAGGCGCGGCAGCACGGAGCGAACGTGGTGGCGCACACACTGCGGCTGGATTACAACGCGCTGAAGAAGCGGTTGAGCGGAGGTTCAACGCCGCATCAGCAGCCATCGCCAGCCAGCTTCGTGGAACTGGTCGGTGGCGTCAGCTCAGGAACAGATGAGTATGTCATCGAGTTCGAGACTTCTCCCAGTCCGCGGATGCGGGTGCAGTGGAAGAGCGCGACGGCGCCGGACTGGACGGCGCTGCTGCGAGCGTGGCGTGAAGCGGCGGGATGATCCAGATCACGCCGCAGATGCGGGTGCTGGTGGCGATCGAGCCGGTGGACGGACGCAAGGGGATCGATTCACTGGCGCGACTCTGTCAGGAGAAGCTGGCAGAGGACCCGTTCTCGGGCTGCGTGTTCATCTTCCGCAGCCGGAGAAGCACGACGGTGCGCGTGCTTACTTACGATGGGCAGGGATTTTGGCTTCTGATCAAGCGGCTGTCGAAGGGAAGGTTCAGCTGGTGGCCGGAAGGTGAAGGCCATACGGCGCGGCGGCTGGAAGCATGGCAGGCGCAGTTACTGCTGGCCGCCGGCGATGCATCACGAGTGCGAGCAGCGCCGGTGTGGCGGTCGGTGAACCCCGGTGCGGCATCCGCGCAGATACGGCCCTGAAAAAGTCCTGGCGTTTTGAATCGACCTGAGCGAACCTGGGTCCGATGAAGGCCTCGTCCGAAGTGATGGAGATCCCGCGCGAGGATCTGGAGTCGCTGCTGGAGCGGGTGCGGCCGTCGCTGCCGGAAGAGGACTTCCGCAAGCTAAAGGCGGTGGTGGAAGGGCTCGAGCTTCTGACCGAACTGATCGCCGACAAGGACACCACGATCCGCGATCTGCGGCGGCTGCTGTTCCCGCTGGTGACGGAGAGGACGCGGGAAGTGCTGGAACGGGCGGGGCTTGAAGACAAGCCGAAGCCAGCGGCAGACGATACGAAGAAGCTGAAGAAGCCGGGACACGGGCGCAACGGAGCCGATGCTTACAGCGGCGCCGCGCGCGTGGAAGTGCCGCATGGGCAGCTGACGGCCGGCGATCGCTGTCCGGGATGCGAAAAAGGGCGTGTGTACGATCAGCAGGATCCGCGCGTGCTGGTGCGGATCGCGGGGCAGGCGCCGCTGACGGCAACCGTGTATGAGATGGAGCGGCTGCGCTGCAACCTGTGCGGGGAGATTTATACGGCCGCGACTCCGGAAGGAGTGGGCGAGGAGAAGTACGAGGACACGGCGGCGGCGATGATCGCGCAGCTGAAGTATGGCAGCGGTATGCCGTTCTACCGGCTGGAGCAGCTGGAAGAGAGTCTGGGCATCCCGCTGCCGGCGGCCACGCAGTGGGAGATCGTCGAGGAAGCGGCGGAGCTGATGCGGCCGGCGTGGGAGGAACTGATCCGGCAGGCAGCGCAGGGTGAAGTGCTGCACAACGATGACACCAGCATGCGGGTGCTGCATCTGGCCCGGGAGCCGGCAGATGACAGGACCGGGGTGTTTACCAGCGGCATCGTCTCCACGGCGCCGGGCTGGAAGATCGCGCTGTTCTTCAGCGGAATCAGACATGCTGGCGAGAACCTGTCCGAGGTGCTGAAGCACCGGGTAGCAGGACTGGCTGCGCCGATACGCATGTCAGATGCGCTGGCGCGGAACGCGCCGAAGCTCAGTGAGGACGTGGAGTTGCTGGTGGCTAACTGCCTGGCGCACGGACGGCGGCAGTTCGTCGAGGTGCTGACGAACTTCCCCGAGGAGAGCCGTCATGTGCTGGAGTTGCTGGGCGCGGTGTATCGCAACGATGCTGTGGCACGGGAGCAGAAGATGTCGCCGGAGGAGCGGCTGCGCTTCCATCAGCAGCACAGCCGTCCTGTGATGGATAAGCTGCACGGCTGGATGCAATCGCAGTTAGAGAGCCGCCGGACAGAGCCGAACTCCGGCCTGGGGAAAGCCATCCAATATATGTTGCGCCACTGGAAGGCGCTGACCCTGTTCCTGCGTACCGCCGGCGCACCGCTCGATAACAATATCTGCGAGCGGTCACTGAAGCGTGCAATTTTGCATCGGAAGAACGCCCTCTTTTATAAAACGCTGAACGGAGCGCAGGTGGGCGATCTCTACATGAGCCTGATCCATACCTGCGAACTGAACGGCGCCAATCCGTTCGACTACCTGACCGAGTTGCAGCGGCACGCCGAAGATCTGGCGCGGAATCCGGCGGAGTGGATGCCGTGGAACTACCGCAGCCTCATCGCTGAGCCCTGACGCGCTATCATGCTCCGCATGGCCGAAAAGGATAGTCTGCGGCCACAGTCAGGAAGCATCGGGAAATGCCCGTAAACAGGGGCTCCACAACCGTCAAATCGCGCAAGGTTTTCGGCCACCCCTCCAGACGATCCCAAACGGTGCTTCGCGCCGGCCTCTACGCCCGCGTCTCCACGCACGATCAGCAGACCCTGCCCATGCAGAATCGCGCCATGCGCGAGTATGCTGTCCGCCGCGGCTGGACCATCGCGATGCAGGTGAAGGAAGTCGGTTCCGGCGCGTCCGAGCGGCAGATGCGAGCGAAACTGATCGAAGCCGCACGGCGCCGGGAAGTCGATGTGGTGCTGGTGTGGCGGCTGGATCGCTGGGGCAGATCGGTGACCGATCTGCTGGCCACGCTCACAGAGCTTGAACATCTCGGCGTCGGCTTCGTCTCGCTGACTGAAGCACTGGACCTGACCACGCCCTCCGGTCGCGCCATGGCCGCCATGCTGGCCGTGTTCGCGGAGTTCGAACGCGAAGTGCTGCGCGAGCGCGTTCGTGCCGGTCTGGCTCACGCCCGGCAGAACGGCAAAGCTGTGGGCCGTCCTCTCACCGCCGGCCTCAGCGCCGACAAGGTTCGCAAACTCTATCGCTCCGGCCTGAGCAAATCCAGGATCGCTCGCCAGCTCGGCATCGGCCGCACCTCCGTCCGCCGTATCCTGAACCAACCGTGCTCATCGTAACCGCCATGGCCAAACGCAAACGCGACTCCGCCCGGGAAGACCGAATCCATGACGAAATCATCGTGGACGCGAATGGACCCGAAGAACAGGCTATGAGCTGGTACTACTATCTGGAAGAAAAGATCAGCTTCCCGTTCCGCGCAACATGCACCACCTCCCGAACCACTTCGCCTCTCCGCAAAGGCGAATCTGTCGAGGTCCGGCGCATGGCGCCGGACGACGCCTGCTCCGCCGACATGCTTGTAATGATCCGCTGGCAGGATCGCGATATGGCAGTCCCGCTCTCTCAACTGACCGCCGCCAACCCCGATGAATCAACCCGGCAGGCTGTCGAAGACTGGCATTACTGGGTGGCGCAGGGATACTGCTTCTGATCTGTGCATGCCTGCCGAAAGCTCACGGAGCTTCCACTCCTCATTCTGCTCGTCCTCGTCAACATCTACATCCTCTTGAAGATTCCGGCCATGACCATGAGTATCTTTTCTGGATCGGCCGGTGGACACGGCGGCGGACTGGGCCTCGTAACGGCAGCGATTCTCCGGGCGATCTAGGCAGGAGGTATTCAAACAATGAGCACCAGCATAAAGCCATCATCCGACATTACGCGCGCGGCGGAACGCTACCTCGAACAGTACGGTGATCCGCTGGTGATGAACACCTGGCTGAAGGTCACGATTCTGGTGCTGGCCGTTGTCTGCACCGCGCTCGCTGTCCTTCTCTTCCGCGGTCAGATGGCGCTTGCTAATGTCCACCCGCTGATCGTGCGCATCAACGATGTGGGCCGGGCCGAAGCGATCGATTATCGCAACTTCCAGTACCGGCCCCAGGAAGCCGAGAACAAGTATTACCTCACGCGCTGGGCGGAACTCTATTTCAGCCGCAATCGCTTCACCGTCGAACGCGACCAGACGGACTCTCTCTACTTCCTCAACGGAGACGTCCAGCGCGCCGTGATCGACCAGGAACGCAGAGACAACATCATCGCCAATTACGCCAAAGACAGCTCGCTCCCGTTCGTCGATGTCGAGGTCAAGAATGTCATTCTCGACGACCTGCGCCAGTCGCCTTATTCGGCCCGGATCGAGTTCGAGAAGATCTTCACCAATCCCTCGGACCACACCGAGCTCAGGCGAGAGCAATGGACCGCCAGCGTCACCTACGTCTTCCGCGAAACGGTAAAGAACAACGAGCTGGCTGTGAACCCCCTCGGTTTGACCATCGTCCGCTTCCGGGCCGACCAGGCTTTCCAGTAGACGAAGCCACTTCCCATGGCAAGGCAGTCTTCATGTCCATACGCGACTCTCATGCACGGCCGACACACCCTTCGACTCTCCGCCGCCTACGTCATCTCAGACGGAGCGGTGCGCGGCACGGGGCCGCGTTGAACCCGTTATCGTCGTGAAAGTCAGCCAGGCTGAGGTAAGTCTTTGACTCTATAGGGAACGGGTGGCTCCCTCAGTCCCCTAAAAGACCTCCTGGCGCCGCCTATTGGACGGCTATTGGACGGTAAATGCGTTCCCGCCGGCCCCTTAGAGTTCAACTTGACGAACAGGAATTGCCACATTTCCGCGATGTCGTAAAACGGGGCGCACCGCTCAAGCGCCACCCTGTTGGCCACCGCTGTGGGACGTTTCGGCACCCCCATTTTCCGTTACTAATCCACCGGGAAGCCTCAAATTGAAGCTCGATGAGCGATGGGCTGTTCGCATCAATTGACAACAGAGGGCGATGACGCTTCTTAACATTTTTCGAGGTCAGAAAGCTCAGTGGCTCGATCGATCGTGAGTTCCGCGGAACTTGGAACTAGTACCGAGACCATATGATGATGTACCTCTGTAGGCACTTGTCAGGGATTGGAAACAGTCTGAACCTGGGGCCATGCGGAAATACCATCGTGTGCATGTGCGTCTGGGCAAGGGGGACC
>Ga0182018_10004082_pt1 | contig 12554 bp, 19 predicted proteins | sample 812P2MmetaG_FD_120490 | JGI IMG/M metagenome (GOLD analysis project Ga0182018, IMG submission 120490) | Permafrost microbial communities from Stordalen Mire, Sweden - 812P2M metaG | ecosystem: Environmental > Terrestrial > Soil > Wetlands > Permafrost | place: Sweden: Stordalen | collected...
AGCCCGAGCGTGAGCCTCCCGCCGATTGCGAGAGGCCCACGTTCAACGACTATAGCCCTGAGACGTTCGCCGCCTGTAAGCCCTTGGGGCCTCTTGTAACTTCGAATTCAACTGCCTGTCCTTCATTCAAAGACTTGTACCCGTCTCCTTGAATTGCCGAGAAATGGACGAAAACGTCCTCGCCGGACTGGCGCTGGATAAACCCAAAACCCTTGCTGGCATTGAACCACTTTACTGTTCCTTGTTCTTTCACTAGTGTGCTCACTTTTCTTTTAAGCTATTTGCGCTACTCGACCGCCTCGAGCCGTACAACAAAAAAGGCCGCAAGTGTAAACTCGCAGCCCCTTTCATCGAATCCAAAGGTGTTACAAGAGCAACAAACGCAGGTCGAGTGTAACATGCTTACGTACCTGCCTCGCGAGCGCTTGAACATCCGACGTGGATTCGCGCTCTCACTTCGAGCAAATACAGCGCAGGGCACGTATCAATTCTGTTCCATGCTTTTCACCAATGTTGCGGGCCGGGTGGCCCCGACCTCGTGGGCCACGCTTTCGCTCGGCGTGTCCCGGCGATCAGAGCTTAGGGCGGTTCAGCGTAGCGATGATCGTCTTGGTGGGCAGGTACATCAGATGCACTTCGTTTGCCGTTCGTTTGGATAGCTCGTGCAGCGTGCGGATTGCATCGTCATACCCGGAGACGCTCCCTTTCCAAAGGGGAGAGCCGTCGGGAAGCATCTCGAAAAGGTCGTAGTTGCGGTTCACTGGGCAACTCCTTTGCGCCCATGCGCGCGCCGCATCTCCTTGTCGAGAATTTTCAGGTGCCGTGACGATACCACTCCGGAACCACTCGTCCTAATTCTTAGTCTTAGGGAGGCCTGGATTCCTTTGGTGTGGTATCAAACAGACGGAGGCCGATTATCTTATGCACGGCGAGACGCATCCCACCATAAACAACGAGCCGCTGTCCCGATCAATGTCGGGAAGGACCGGCGTGATAACCCGTTCACGGTCGTGCCGAACTGGCAGGCGAGGTTGAAGAAATGACGATTGCGGCGGAGACGAGAGTTGGGGCGTACGAGCTTGTCGCGCTGGTCGGCCGATCCAGAGCGCGGCATTGCCGCCGCAGGAGAAATACGAGAAGTACCAAGCGTGGCTCGAGCGAATATACACGGCCGTCCGTGATTCTTTTCCCGCTGCGGATGCGACACGAACGAAGACAAAGTTCAACGCATGGGTTGCATCCGTGGCCGGCAATAGCGCGGCGCGTAGAACGACTGAGCAGTGGAAAACACTTGAGAAAGCGACAACTGACATCGGGGCGGATCTTACGAAGTTCGCCATGGTCATAGAAGTGGCTGCGGCCAAAGATAAAAGCAGGAAGAAAGCAAACGCGTAATCGTCAGCACGCTCGACGAGCCCATGAGCACCACCGCCCTTGTCAGCGGGTTGTGATATCTCGATGAGGATAAGCGCTTGTCCCATTGCCGCAGTGGAAGCGCCCGTCGAGCAGGTCTGGCAGCTCCTGGCTGATCCCTACAATTATGGGTTGTGGTGGGATGCGGAAACGTGCTCGATAGAACCGGCTGGCCCGGCCGAGTCGGGGCAGCGAATATCCGCGCGAACGAGAGCGCTCGGAAAAGATTGGGATGTGCGGATCACGGTTGTGAGCATCGACCCGGACAAACGGGCCTTGGATCTGACGACGCAGTTACCGTTCGGCATCACGGTACACAACCACATAGTGTGTGGGACGCTCGATAAAAAGCATTGCCGGGTGAGCTTTGGTTGAGACTTCACAATCTCGCCTGGATGGTGGGGATGGATGCTCGAACGTTTCGGGAGCCGACAGTTACACGAGGGGGTAGCGGATGCTCTGGCGCGATTGAAGAAGGCGGCAGAGCGTTCTCAACAAGAAGCGGGTAGTTGAGTGTTGCCCAACCGCCGCCTGCAGCCGACGCGCTGCGCTTTCTCTCACTGCGCTCGGGGCGGCTGGCTACCCCACACGGTTGGGACCTAGTCTTGGGCCTGGGAGCAGGATTTTCTTAGCTGACTTCCATGATTGCAGCAGCCGCTGGAGTAGCACCGTCGTTCCGCTGAGGAAGAAGAAACCGAGAATGATCGAGATATAACCAAACGACCGGCCCGCCAATTCGTGGGCGCCGAGGGTGTCTGCCGGGTATCCCCAAATGACGCCCGTGTGCGGGCCCACCCAGAAACCGACGCCCGCAGGGTCTAACACCTTGGCGACGGCAGCCGCGATTAAGGCAAAGGCGGCGGCGTACCCGACCACTCCGAGAAGGAGTACCAGCGTGCCTCGCATTCCTGTAGTTGCCACACGGGCGGCAGCTCGCAGCAGCACCCATGGGAAGCGGCTACGGGAATCTCGGGCTACGCCTTCCGCGATGAACTGCATGGATAGTGCATCCGGGTCGCCCATTGCTGCGAGCGCAACCTCCGTCGGATTCTCAGCTCCCTGCAGCCTCAATTCCTCGATACGATCCATCAAATGGCTGCGAATCTCGGCTAGTATTTCTTGCCGTTGACCCTCGTCACCGCCTTTCAGGCCGGCCTCGACCCTCGCCAGGTAGTTCTCGATCAAATTCCCAGAGTCCTCGCGAACGCTAGTCATTTGGACCTCTCCTTTACCGGGGCCAGGAGACGTGCAATGCCGCCCTCGAATGAATCCCAGGTCTCCATCATCGCCACAGTCCGTTGGCGGCCGGCTTTCGTGAGCCAATAATACTTACGAGGATGAGCCGCCTCTGACACCCAAACGCTTTCCAGCAGGGCCTCTTGCTTCAGCCGCATCAGGATTGGATAAAGCGTTCCCTCGACGATTTCCAGGTCAGCCTTTTCCTGCAAATACCTCAGAATATCCAGGCCGTAGAGCCGGCCATTCCAGAGCGCAGCCAGAATGGCCAGGTCGAGACAACCCTTGCGGAGTTGAGCCTCCCACCGACCGTCATTTGCTTTGCCCGTCATGCGAAACACGGTAACACATCATACTGTGTATAGCAATGTATAAAAACAATCGCTCGCCTGGGAGGGAATCGAACCCACGTCTGAAGCTAGGGAAGATTTAGGCAAAGCGGTGGAACCGCGAGCCTTGGTTCTCTCAGCCGAAGCTTTGAACGAAAAATAGCGCAAAACGGGACTGAAACCCGGCTCAGGCCACTCCCCCTTAGTCGCGGCCTCCCGGCGATAAACAGCTCCTGAAGAGCTCGATGCAAGTTCCACGCGGTTATCCAATCCTCCCAGCGCAGCGCTTGCCGCACGCTGGATGTGCCGCCGGAGTACCTCGAGGACTTCCAGCCAGCTGTCATGGTGAAGACCTGGCAATCGATCCCGCTCGAAGCCAAACGCGACGACTGGACTAGCGACAAAGTCCTTGAGGAGGGGCTTTTCATCCCCGCCGCCGTGTTGCGCCGATCCGCCGGTGGACGCGTCAGCAGAAGTAGTGAATCGTATCGTCGCGTCCAAAATCAAGGGTTGTGGGAGCCAATCTTGGGCTCAGAGATCAGTAAGGCCAAATGCGTCAGCGGGGGTTTATGGAGCGGGCGATGGGAATCTAACCCAGATCCGAAGTTTGGGAAGGTGTCGGAGCGTTGAGGTCTTTGATTCCGAAACGGAATCCAACAATCGAGTGGCCTCGGAGCAGGAGTCTCAGGCGTGTGAAGCAACGGATCATGGTGGGCAGATCAGTGATTGTGATTGGCGCTTCCTAGACGACACGCGCGACGCGCCAGCCAACAGGGTGTCCGCATTTGCCGACAAAACAATGTGATCCTGGGCGGTAATTTCCGATGCTTCGTCGTGAAGGAGTATCACCGGGTGGGGGGTGCGGGACCCTGTACGCTTGCCAGAGTGTCAAGGTCCCGCAATTTTGAAGATATCGACTTCATATCCAATAGTCGCAATAGGCGGCTCATTAAGTCTGTTCACTTTGGCACACTTTTGAAGATGCTTGCGGCCGTGGCCTCAGCGAGCAAAAAGTGCGGCTTATCCGTTCGTCGCCAGTTCAGTTAATGCATCTGTAAGAGATGTTCAATCGTGAAAGCAATTGACAGCAGGGCCGCAATCGCCAGCATTCCTCCCAACGCTGCGATCTCAAGGATGAAATCCGGTAGGCGTTCATGCCACTTCTTGATCCCGACGTTCATAAGAGCCTCCATAGTCATCAGGATCGATATTTTAGACGCTAAGAAGAGACGCTTCTGTTCAATTAAAGACAAGTAAAAGGATTCTAATAATCTAACGAACTGGTACCGATGGCGGAGAAGTGATCAATAGTGAACAGACATCCAGTAGCTACCTGTGCGATTGTAAATCGGATACGAGGGCTGTTTTCTCCGTGTGCGGGACCTGACCACCCCTCAACAAACGCTCGGGTCCCACATCCCTCAAGGAAGTCCGGGTAGCGGCGACTACAAATAGGATCGGTACGCAGATGAAAAACGAACACAACGTGATCAGCATCAGCCGTAGTTCAGGTTTCCAGATGGATCCGAACTTGACCAGCGAAGAATCAATCATACTGCGGGCTCTCGCCGGCGGGAGAACCGACAGGCAGGTATGCAACGATCTTCGAATGGCACCAACGATATTCCTTCGCTTAATGCACGGCATGCGGCAAAAGATCGGCGCTGCGGACAACGTTACTCTGATCGAGTGGGCGAAGCGGCAAATCAAAGGCGGCGACCAAAGAGTCGACAAACCGGAAAGATATGGGCGCCTCGCGTGAGTAGAAGATAGCGCCGACAAACACCGCGGGTCCCAGGTGAAAACCGGCCTAAGCAAATGGCGAATACGAACGGCAGGAACCAACTGGACGAAGCAACATTTGCCAGCGTCGCCGGCGAAATGGCTAAGCCTCGCATGACGGCGTCCGTTCGGAAAACTCTTGGAATATTTTCGGCGGCTAACTGTCTGTTCTGCCCGGACGACTGCGTATACAACCGGGACACGAAGGAACACGGCCTGGTCAAGCAAGTATACGAAAGGGATGGCGTCACCATGTACAAAGTGTGGCTTCCCGCGACGCTTGAATTGCTGCGGTGGGGCCACTTTGTGTCCGACTGGGCTGAAGGTGTTTTAGACCTGTCCGACAATGTACTCCTAAGGTCGGACCGGTTGCCGAACGGATTGTAGGTCTTCCTCGGCGAAGCCGTGAAATCTGTCGGGCGAGACCTTACCCCCATCGCGGTCAGTGCCTGATAAACGCGGTAACGGACGTGTGGGGTGCTAGAGAAGGCCCTGTTGCTGGGCCCCTAAAGAAGCCTCGCGACCCGCGGCGGCGTCACGCGGACCGCTTCACCCTTGCTACCCGACGAACTGTCTGTTGCGGCTATTCGCGATAAGACAGATAGCGCCTCACGGACCAATGCGTGTGCTTCGAGCAAGGTTGCGTTGTTGGCCTGACTGTCCGCTGCGGTCAACAGACCAACTTGAGCAGCCCTCAGATGATCCACGACCCGATGCACGATCTGGTCCGGGGATGGGCTTTGTCGTTGAGCGTTCATAGTTCACCTCTCAACACATAAGGGTCGAGCGCGAGCCGGTTGATTGGCGGCTCCCAGCGACGAGTTCCCAAACAATAACCCACTGGCGTAACTTGCAGATGCTAGGGTACTTAATGCTTCCCAGGTTCGCGTCTTTCGGGACAGCGCCGCAGACTTCAACAGGTAGCGCATAAAAATTCGGCAGTCTGGCCCGCGACGGAGACAATCAGACGAGAACGGTGGGGGTACAAACTCTCTCAGGTCACCCTTGCACGGCGCGTGGTCGAGATTCTTTTAAAGTGACGAGGCCGTCGTGGATTTCCATTACATCAGCGTCTATGTGGTAGAAGCCGGCGAACCAGTTTTCATTGGCTTCTTCGGGATGAACGTAAAGAATGGCGAGTGTAGCGTGGGCGCATCCATGGATCGGTCTGCTAGGAAACTCGTCCCCGAGGCGGATTGCCGACGCGCGATCAATTACCCGTTCGCAGTCTTCCCACGGCAACACGGCCTGTAGAATTCCGTGGTTCTGCATTTCCGGCTCCCAGAAATAAAGGTTCGGCATATATGCTCAGTTTTACATGGAACGCGGTGGTGCCAACATGGCGGGGTCACACGAAAGGTTCCTTAGAATTAGTAACGCAACTGTATCTGGACGTGGATGGTACCTCAGTAGGATACCCGACAAACCGAAATTCGTGCGCAAGGGCGGCAAGAGCCCGAAGCTGGATATTTTATGGAACACTCAACTGAATCCGGCACGAACGTAGAGGCCGCGACTTTTCATCCTCCCGACAGGTCTGGAGTGAGAAACCAATACGGATGATCCGGACACAGTTTGGGAAGATGCGCGCTGAGCCACATTCCCTGCGCTGTTACTTCGTCAGGTTCGGTCTCCAAAAGCGGAGCGTATAGGTGACACCTAAATTGTTTGCACTTGAAACATTCGATGATTTGCATCTGGGCGTACTTGTCCCGATATTGGGGTAGAAGTGGACGATCCGACCGCAGGGCTAGGAATTGCATCGCCCTAAAATATCGAGCGGGTCTAACGTTTGTCAAATGACAAGCGGTAGGCTCGGAAAAACAAAAAACGCCCAAGGCGAAGCACAGGCATTCTCTGTGAAATCGCAGATGCGGGAGTTCTAGCGCCTCACTCGCCCGCAAGAACCCTAGCCAACCGTTCTAATTCATTCGGCTGTTCGAGGCGGTGCCGTATTCTTCAATGGCCAGGATCAATTCCTTCCGGAAATCCATTTCCAATCCGGTATCGATGCGGACGTGCACGGCGGAAACGGATTCCCCGACAATGCTGCAAGGCACGGGGACTTGGCATTGTCGGATCGCAATGAGTAACACCACCGATTTGCCGAACCAGCCAGAATACATGGGTGAAAAATCCTTGACCCCCTCTGTGATCATGTCGTTTACCCTCTCGATTTCAGCGGAAGCAGAAGCTTCTTATAGCGCGAACTGAATGGACAATCTGTTCAAATCTGGACACGCGGCAATTGAGGGGCTTAAGGATCGGTGCCGTGGCTCTTCGCGCGGTGGATACCACTTCAGGCTGCCAATTGAGGTATTACCGCGGTTGGGCGCCGACGTCCGTTTTGCCGCTCGGATTTTCCCCAAGAGCATTGAAAGTCTTTTCCAGGCGCGCTACGTGTTCTTTAGTCTGTTCTAATTGCCCTTCTAAACCCGCTCGCAAATCTTCGGAATCGGCAGCTTTGGCCATCTCCGGAAGAGCTTTCGCCAATTGATTCTCAGCGCTATAGAGCTCCTTCAATTCCTCTATATAAAGTTGTTTCAAACGATTCGCTTTCAACTGAGCCTCCTGCAAAAATCAAAGTGGCAACGTTCCTCGAGGCGGTTCAAGTTCTAAATCGACGCGGGGCTAACTGAAAGTGTGCGGCGGCCCCAACCACCGTCGGTAACAGGACTTCGATCTCACACTCTCCTTACGATCCAAACAATCACACAGATAATCACTATGGTTCCGATTAGTCCGTATCCGAACATTAGAGCCTCTTTCGCATCCACAATTTTCGGGTTCAAAATCCCGATGAACCAATTTGCACCAACCGTCCCGCGGTGTATGTACCGTTCCGCACAGAATTTCAATAATTCGCGGTGGGACCGGCGGTGAGGCAGGAAGAGCCTTGTCCACAATGGGACAGATATCGCCAGTGCAGACTGTCACGCTATTATCCGTTAGTTCTATCCCTGGAATAAAACGAACCGAAGTGGAGGACTGAAGGGGCGAGCCGACCCAAGATCAATGCGGGAAGTGCGGGGCCGAGATTGACCAGAGCCGCAGAGTTGACTTCACACTGAAGAATGGCAGGAGGGTTTGTGATTCTTGCTTTGTGAGAGCAACGCCAGCCCAACCCACTCGGAGAGGGAATGGTCTTGAATTCGCGTCCGCCGATGTCACGTTAACGTCCAGCGACAGGAACCGGCCCCCTATTTTGCAACTGTGCGAAATGGGACTGCACAGTTTCCAATTCGATAGCAGGGTGGGTATATGACACATAAGAAAGCAAATATGGAATCCAATAAAGCCACACGCGCAAGCGTCACGGAGGAAATGGCGAAGCCGCGCATGGCGAGGTCCGCGCGAATAGCCGCAGTGAATCTGGATACTTCTCGGATTTCTGAAGAGCCAAGTGTGACAATGCCCGGAACTGTTGACAAGATCATCCCGTCGCCACGCCCGAGCCAACCTGAAAGGGCGCAGGTTGCTGTTGACGGGGCTGACCGCCAGTATCGAGATCTCCGTATCGAAAATACGTTAACTGATGAAAATGGGGATGACGTGAAGCTCAAGAAAGGCGGTCACGTTGAGGTGACCGTCACAGCCAAAAATCCCAAACCAGGCCGGTAAGCCGAACTAAAATCTGTGATCTCGGCGGCGACCAGCGGCGCTTAGGTTTTCGCGCGACTTGATCCCGCCATCTTCTGCGCCAAATACATGAGGAGCTTCATACTCTTGTCATCCGCCCGGCTCAAAAGCTTGCGGAACTTCTCGAGCGTCTTTCGGTCCTTACCGAAACTGCCCCACTCGCTATCCTGTGCCTCGGATTTCGGTAGAGTCGCAAGCTTGGGATGTTTGCCCTCGTGAAACAGCTGATACATCGGCACGCCAAGCGCCCTAGCTAACTTTTCGAGCGTCTCGATCGAAGGGACAGTATGGCAGTTCTCGACCCGGGAGATATAGCACCGAAGCAGACCCGTACGCCTTTCAATCTCGCCTTGTGAAAGATTCTTCGCTTGTCGCAGTATTCGCAATCTATCGCCTATGACCATTTGGTTTCTCCGACGATCCAAGGTGGAATGCACGGAGCACGTATGCCTATGAGCCGAGGATACTCCGATATTACGTTAAGGTCTAGGTAAGTGGGCGCGTCTGGACCAGAGAGTCGTGTACTAAGACGCCGCTGACCTTAGGAACCTTGTCGGCCCATCCTTTAACGGTCTTCGACGCGGGAGCTCTGTGGAAAGTTGAGTCGATCTCGACCGTGTTAAATTTCGTACTGTAAAACGTCAGGTAGTCGGCGGCTTTCATCCCTGCGGAGTAGAAGGAGCCTTCCCTTCGAGCGGCTGTGAACGCCGAAGCGCCGATTGGCAGTTCGGACACATCCCGGAGATTCTACTGCAAATAGGGACAGTCACGCACGTGGAACGGGAACGGCTGGTGACTGATCTCTGTGCTGCTATGACCCAGTCGGACGCAATTGCCGAATACGAAGGAATTATGATTGCGAACTCAATCGTGGAGGACAACGGTCAGGAGGCCTTTGTTGATGCGGATATCACTGTTCTTATATTCGATGAAGCCCAGTTTCTTGAATTTGTTCATGAAAAAATTTACGCGCGACCGCGTTGTGCCAACCATTTCTGCCAGCGTCTCCTGCGATACGTCGGCGATCACTTTTTGGGGCTCGTCTTGCTTGCCATAGCGCGCAAGCAGCAGCAGAATACGCGCTAGCCGTTTCTCGCTGGAGTTGAAAAGCTGATCGATTAGGTCGTCCTCAACTCGGATGTTTCGAGTCAACATGTAGGAGATGAAGCGGTCCGAGAGTTCGTGTTCCTTGTGGAGCAGGCGAAGCATCTCTTCTTTCGCGATGGAGAGGATGGTCGTGTGACCAATAGCGGTCGCCGTCGCCATACAAATCGACTGGCCCGCAAGGCACCCTTCACCGAAAAAATCGCCCGGACCCAGAATCGCCACAACCGCTTCTCTGCCGATCTTATTAACCACCGTAAGCCTGATCCCGCCTTCTTGAATGTACATGACATTCTTCGCGGGTTCCCCCTGTGTGAAGACGGCTTCTTTTGCTTGAAACTTGCCAACTTCTCTTCCAAGACCTACGGAATCGAGAAACAATTTCACATCGAACGCAGGGCTTCTCAGGCGGTTTTTCGTGCGGGCACGAGGCGCTTCGACGGAGACACTTCCAACTGCAGACGGTGTCATGCAATACTATGGCGTAAAGGCGGGTACGCGTACTGTTCAATAGCGCACACTCACCTCTTTAGTGAAAAGTGACGGTATTGATCTTCGTGGCGTAGCACCTCAGGTATTCGGCAGGCTTCATTCCCTCAGGATAGAACGAGCTTTCCCCTCTCTCCAATTCCTTCCACCGCTATTTGGACAGAACACGGCGAACAGCGTCTGCATCAGGTTGCTTGAGTTCGAGCGACGGTGCCTTTTGGTATCCCCATGTTTGATCCGGATTAAACTCGGCAATCTTCTCTCTGGCCCCATCGTTGTTCCGCCGCGAGGCTTTTTCCACGTACAAAACCCGATCCGCCCTTTGCAGCATTGTTTGGCTCGTGTCACAAATCTCATAGTGCGCGCGACCGACCGAATAGTGAATCGCAATAACCTGATGATCGACTCGAATTTCAGGAGATCCGATACGGTCTAGGATCATGTTGACTTTTTCCCGGGGGCACTCTGGAAGAATGACCAAGAACTCATCTCCCCCAATTCGGACGGGGACATCACATGCACGAACTGCTCTCTTCAGTTTACGAGAAAATTCTTTTAGGGCCGTGTCCCCTGCAGCGTGCCCAAATCGATCGTTGATTTCCTTGAAATGATCAAGATCGAACAGAAGCACAGCCAGGGGATCGCTGTTTCGTTCCGATCGCGCGACTTCCTCTCCAAGACGCTGTTCCCCGAAGCGGCGATTGTGAAGCCCGGTCAACGGATCAATAATTGAGAGATCGTATAGTCTATTTGCTCGTATGCGCTGCATAACCGCGACCTTCAATTGTTTCGCCAGGCGATCTCGTACCGACTTGGTACGGCTGTGCCTAGCCAGATCATAGGCCTGCAGCATGAGCACCAGCAGGAATATCCCATCCACGATGAAAGCGATTCCGAAGTGATGTTTTGAAGCTACGTTGCCGAGAAGAAAAGGTGCGGCTATTGCAGCCAAAACTGCCGTGATCTGCCCTGCGGTAGTGCGAAAACTACTCCTGACAATACGATCCAATTCCGCAATGCTCTCCTCGAATATTTCGTGGTCAGTCGCATCCCGGGCATTGGCCTTTATTCTATTCATTACGAGCCGCTCCCCTCAGTGATGCTAAGTCGCCTTGCGCTTGATGTTGGCAGCCTCAAAGTTGCCGCCGATCGTCGTTGCCGCCTGACAACGGTAAATGCGCTCGAGAATCTCGACATTCCCAAAGTAAATTTGCTGTTTCACCATGAAGATCTTGGCGGTTATTGACGGTCGGGCCTATGGGACGAGCGATCTATTTCCTAGACACTGGTACTAGAAATAGGCTTTGGCGGGAATGAAGTCCCTAGAAACCTTAGTACTAGCAGAAGACTACGAACAGTCCATTGGTCTTCGCGACGGCATGCTTTAGTTTGGAAGTGCCCAGAAACCATGGGTTTAACCCAATGACGATCATTGAAGCCTCTTTGACACGCCGAAGTGAGACCTGCGCTTTCGACGCGGCACCGGTTGATCTCGCTGCTAGCCAGCATAGTCTTGTCACCTCGGGGGGCGGCGCAACGCCGCTAGGTATTCCCGCGCGTTTCAAGATTTTGTCTCAGATTGGCAACGGGGGCATGGGGATCGTTTACAAGGTTCGCGACCTTGAAACAGGTGAAATCGTCGCGCTCAAGTTGCTAAAACCAGAAATCGCCTCGGATCCCCAGATGCGAGAAGAACTCCGACGGGAAGTCTGCATGGCCAGAAAGGTTACACACAAGAACGTCTGTCGGATTCATGAATTCTATCGTTCAAACGCGGATTCTTGTATTTCGATGGAGTTTGTTGACGGCGAGACCCTATTATCTAAATTACGTCGCAGCGGTGCTCTTCCATTGCGCGACTCGATCGAAATTACACGCCAAATATGTGCAGGTTTGCGCGAGGCTCATGCGCGTGGGATCGTACATCGGGACCTGAAGCCTGCAAACATCATGATCGACCGATCGGGCGTCGTGAAGATTATGGACTTCGGAATCGCTCGTCTCTCCCAGGATACTGGCCAGGTGACGAGGACAATAGTTGGAACGCCCGAGTACATGGCTCCCGAACAGATAGAACTTAAGGCCATGGGACCGCGGACCGATATCTATTCTCTAGGCCTATTACTCTACGAAATGGTTACTGGTTCGCAAGCATTTACCGGGGATTCTTCCATTGCCGTCGCTCTTAAGCAGATTCGCCAATCGCCCAAACGTCCATCCGAAATCGTATCAACGATTCCGCCCGCGCTTGAAGCGGTCATCCTGAAATGTCTGCGCAAGAATTGCGACAGCCGTTTTCAGTCGATCGATCACCTTGATATGGCGCTGTGTAAGGCAGCCGCGAACGTTGCTCCCAACCCGATCGTTACCCGATTCGGAATAGATGTTGTTGTAGATTACGCATCCGCCAAATGGCGGATTCTTCTTCCGGAACTCGCTCGCCTCGGCCTCGAACTTTACGGCGCGACGCACCGCCTGAGTCAGATCGTGCGCAACGATTCCAAGAGGCTTGCTCGATTGGCAGTTATCAGCAATGCTCCAGGCCGAAGGAAGAATCTTCAG
>Ga0182018_10004083_pt1 | contig 12548 bp, 10 predicted proteins | sample 812P2MmetaG_FD_120490 | JGI IMG/M metagenome (GOLD analysis project Ga0182018, IMG submission 120490) | Permafrost microbial communities from Stordalen Mire, Sweden - 812P2M metaG | ecosystem: Environmental > Terrestrial > Soil > Wetlands > Permafrost | place: Sweden: Stordalen | collected...
CGGCCAGGTTCACCCCATAGCAAGAAGCAAACTCCCCCGCCCACGCCAGCGTCAACGCGATCCTGTTCCGAGTTCACCCCAAAGTGCTGCCGTGCACCATTTTGAAAAAGCTCAGTCTCAACTGCCCATGCCGATTGTTTCCAAACAACGCGGCCCACACCCAAACCAAGCAACGGCCAGGTTCACCCCATAGCAAGAAGCAAACTCCCCCGCCCACGCCAGCGTCAACGCGATCCTGTTCCGAGTTCACCCCAAAGTACTGCCGTGCACCATTTTGAAAAGGCTCAGTCTCAACTGCATCCATGCCGATTTTTCCGCAGGCTTTTCAGTCCTGCCGTAAATAGCCCAGAATCAGATCGGCTTTCAGCCCCTGCGGGCTGTTCTTCGTTGCGTCGATCATTCAGTGAACTTCAGAGGCGGGGCACTACTATCCCCTTCACCTGAGCCTCCAGGTCCGGCAGCTGAAATTGCGGCAGCGTCACATCCACCTCAGACCGATTCATCAATGTGTAATGTGTGAAATGAATCGGGGTCCTTGGACACAGCAGCGGCGGCGGGTGAAGGATTCTCCCGCCGCGCTCCACGTCCGTACCGAAGTCATTCAGCCATACCGACCGCGACCACACCGATGTGATCCCGAACTCAGCCGGCGCCGGAGACAACTCGCCTATCGTCCCGCCAACAGAACCCGTGCTGCGAACCTCGTCCTTCGCGTCGCCATCCGTGCACGACGACTCGTTCCTCTGAACGCTTACAAAAGTGAAATCCGGCTCGCCCATCGCCGACAGGCAAGTGATCTCTGTCGTGTCAAACATCGTCTGCGCCGTTGGGTTCCACGAACAAATTCCAACACCGCGCACAGCGAATTCCTGTCCCGTTAGAACAATGCGCCGGTCCACACCGGCCTTCAACGTCGTAATCGCAAGCTTCACATACACGTTTACCGGCTTCGACCGAGCCTGATCGAAAAACTTCCGGTCCAACTGCAGCGGCAACCCGCCTTTACTCGATCCCGGCAGGTGCAGCCGCCCGTAAACCGGAAGCCACGGCGACGTCCATGTCTTCCCGTCCTGGCTCTCGAAAGTCGCACGAACACCGTTCACCTGCACAGCGGTTCCGTCCACAACCCCCGACATCAGCAGCGGAACCGAAACTCCCACCCGGCCGCTGCCCGCATCCGTCGCTGGCGAGTGCCCTCCTTGTGGATCGAAGACCACCCGTACAGAACCGCTCGTCAGTGGATACGCCATCGCGATCAACTTCGTTGAGGAACCCAGCAAGATAGCAGCTGCCAGCGGCACAAACACCGAAGCCAGCAGCAGACGCGACATCCACGACACGCGTCTTGAGTACTGCACCACGATCGCCGCGCCACAACAAACAAGAACCAGCAGAAACGAAGCGGCCCCACCTGCGTCGTCACCATAGCTGGCAATGCCCCCGGTATCCATCTGCCCTCCAAGCACCGCAACCAGGACAACCGCAACCAGCCCACCCAGCAGCGTCAGCGTCATCTTGCCAAAGCCCGATGTCACCGCGGCCAATGCCAGCAGTGGCCCCACCAGAATTCCAAGCACCAGCACCAGACTGAACCCCAGCCCCGGCATATATTCGAACCAGTGGAATCCCGCGACCTCCAGCAGCACGCACTGCGCCACACAAAACGGCAGCAGCACAAACGCCGCCAGGAACAACAGCTTCGATCCCAGCAGTTGCGGCCACTCATACGGCTTCGTGATCCACCACTGCCGGTCCCCAACAAGGCTCTCTGCATGGACTGCGCGCGTGATGAGAATCCACCAGCTCACCGGCACAAGACCCGCCACAATCTCCGCCAATTTCTGCAGATATTGCAGCTTCGGGATCCCCGGAACCATATCCGCCATCCACGTGTATCGATACGTCCACGCAAACACCGCCGTGATCACCAGCGAAACAGTAATCTCCGGCCAGAAATGTCGCGCGTCCTTCGCGAAAATATGCAGCGCCTGCTTCATCGCCCGCTCCCTTCTCCGGCAACATCGCGTCCGCGCTTCTCCTTCGCAATCGCCAGAAAAATCGACCGCAGCGGCATCGGCTCCATTTCAATGCTCCGCGCCCCCGGAAGCATCGCCCCCAGCTCCGCCCGCGTCTCCTCCCCCCGGCACTCGCTGTGCACAAACCGCACCATCGATTCCGTCGCCTCAAATTGCAACCATGACGGTGGCAAATTCCCTCGGAGAACAGCAGAACCAGGCCCCGAACCCTCCAGGACTACTGTCACATCCCGGAACCGCTCCGACAAAACTCCCATCTCCTCCGAGAAAAGTAACCGTCCCTGTTGCAAAAATCCGACATGGCTCGAAAAGCTCTCGATCTCCGCCAGATCATGCGACGACAAAAAGATCGTCGTCTCCGGAGCCCGGTCCAGCAGCCCCTCCATCAGCTCATCCCGCACCAGTGGATCGAGCCCCGCAAACGGCTCATCCAGCACCAGCAGCGCCGGCCGAAACGCCAGCGCCGATGCCATCGCCGCCTTCATCCGCTGTCCCCGCGACAAATGCTTCAGCTTCCGCCCCACCGGCAAATCGAATTGCCGCATCAGCTGCGCCTCCAGCCCCCGATCCCACGTTGGATAAAACGGCCGCAGATACTCGAGCATCCCTGCCACCGTCATCCACTCCGGAAATTCCTGGTTCTCGCTCACGTATCCAATGCGCCCGAGCCCCTTGCCCCGCAGCCGCTGCGCGTCGATCCCCAGCACCGTCGCTCTGCCCTCCGACGGCCGCAGAATATTCATCAGCAGCTTGATCAGCGTCGTCTTCCCCGCGCCATTCGCACCCACCAACGCATAAATCGCCCCAGCCGGTACTTCAAGCCCAACCCCGCTCAGCGCCTCGGTCTTCCCAAACCTCTTCGATAGCCCCTCCGTCTGGATCACGGCCCCAGAATCTGCGCTCCTGTTTTCGGTGCCCGCCGTTCTCTCCGCGCTCATCGTGTTCATCTTTTGCGGCCCCCCTCCTTCGTCCCAACCTCTCCCACACCTTCCGCGCCATTACGGCTCAGCCGCTCCCAGTGCGCGCGAAGCGCTCCGATCACTTCCTCCGTCGAAAGTCCCAGTCGCTTCGCCTCAACCACCAGCTCTTCGATCTCCTGCCCCAGCAGCTCCGCGCGCTCCTTCCGGCTCGAGTCCGGAATTGTCGCAACCACAGTTCCAATTCCCGGCCGCGTCTCCAGGAACCCCTGGCTCACCAGATACGCCACAATTTTGTGCGCTGTGTTTGGGTTGATCTTCAGCTCCCGGCTCAGCGCCCGCACCGAAGGATACGCATCGCCCGGTCGCAGCTGCCCCGCCACCATCGCCCGGATCGACGCATAAACCACCTGCTCGAACAGCGAAGCGCCGGCCCGGAATGTCACGCGAAACGGAATCACAAGTGTACTATATCACATAGTACAGTTAGATCGCAACAAATTCCTTTTTGCGATCCTCTCATCCTCAGCTCGCCTGCTGAATTAGCAGCGCCCCGCGCCAAAAGAAGTCTTGATTAAGCCGCCGCTTTGAAGGGGACGGAAGCTCTGATTAAGCCACCGCTTTGAAGGGGGCACGGCTTCACAGCTTGCCAAAAGAAAAAAACCACACCCAAAAACACGGAGACGGCCAGGTTCACCCCATAGCAAGAAGCAAACTCCCCTGCGACCCGAACGTCTATGTGAATCGATTCAGGGTTCACCCCGAAAGTACTGCATCGCACCATTTTGGAAAAGCACAGTTTCAACTCCGCCCTTGCACTCCTTCCGCAAGCTGTTCAGCCTTTCTCTTGCTCTCCGGCGCGCAGCTTTGACCCTGGAACTGGTCTCATATACCTCATACCACCGAGATGCAATGTGTGAGACCCGCCATCGAAGCGGGGCTAATGCAGCCCGCCAAAGCCGCCGCACCACATATGAGACCAGTTCTACCCGTGCCGAAAAAAGCACTGGAAACGGGCTTTCAAGCCCCCGCGGGACGGTCCCCAAAGGCTTAATCGGAGATTCCCTAAAGCACAGCACGAGCGTTTGAAAGAAGTGAGATCATATTCGGTGCGACCCCGCGAACTCAGAGGCATTTGCATCCAATGCGGCGTCTTTTCACCCTCGCGATTTTGCCAGTCCTCGCGCTTCCCACGTTCCCGGAAAAACGCCTCACCGTCGCGCAACTCGAGCAGACCTCAAAAGCGAATCGCTCAACCGCGCCGCCATCCTCGTCCAGTACGGCCCCGTCCGCATCGGCGAAGCCAACTTCGTCTCTCCCATCCACAGCATCGCCTGGTCCAGCGCTGTGGCCACTGCTCAGGCCATTGCCGACAACGCCCCCACCCAGTGGCTCAACGGCACCCTCTTCACCAACTACCACCGCTTCGCTTCGACCGTCCGCATTCTCCCCGGCCAAAATCCGCCCAATCCCGACGCCCCCGTCCCGACGCCACCCCAACCATAGACAAATAATTATTCGACTATGATAAGCAACGAATCTCTTTGAGGTGGACAGCGCTTGCGCTCGATGGACGTTTCATTCCCTTCGAGCGATCAGGGGGGAAATCTGATTAAGTCTCTCTCTTGAAGGGGCCCGGCCTCACAGCCCGCAGAAGAAAAACGCACAACACCCAACCCAGCGAAAGCCAGGTTCACCCCATAGCAAGAAGCAAACTCCCTCTGTCACCCGAACGTCAACGCAACTCTGCTCGGTTATCACCCCAAAGTACTGCCGTGCACCATTTTGAAAAGGGGATAGTCTCAACTGCGTCCATGCCGGTTTTTCCGCAAGCTCCTCAGTCGTGTCGCAAAAACTGAAACTTAATGAACGTGGAGCTCTTGAGCAGAGATCTGGAGAAGGCCGTTCAGCAGCTCAAGCAAGAGCCAGGCAAGGGACTGCTCGTGGGAGGCGTGAAGCTCCCGCTGGCGTTGGCGGAGCTGGGATTGATCGATGAGTACGAGTTCGTGGTGCATCCCAGGCTCGCGGGCCACGGGCCGACGTTGTTCGCGGGGCTGTCGAAGCATGTCGACCTGAGGCTCGTGAGCCGACTCGAGTTCAGCTCGGGGGCGGTGGCGCTGCGGTATGAGCCGAGAAGATAGCCATTAGGTTTGTTGCCCCGAGTCCGCCGCATCATGGAGCGTCTCGGGTAGATCCAGTGAAAACCCGGGCCCCGCGTCCCAGAAGATTGTCAGAAGATTGCTACTGCTGCGGAGCCTGCGTCGAATAAATCCCCGGCAAAGCCGGCTTCCCCGTCACCGGCGACGCCCCGGACAAAGGCTCCGGTGCCTCCGCGCTTTCCGGCGCGCCCGTCGCCGTCCGCTTCGAATAAATCCTGAAGTTCACCGCCACATCGATCACCGAACTCACCGGCTTCCCATCCTTCACAGCCGGCGCGAACGTCGATTTCTGAATCGCCGCCACCGCGTTCTCGTCCAGCCCAAATCCGATCGGCCGGTAAATCGCAACCGCCAATATCTTCCCCTGCGGATCGAGAATCACCTTGTAGCTCGCCACTCCCGCCACATCCCCCCGCTGCGCGAAGTCGTTTGAAGGTGGCACTACGTTCTTCAACAGCTTTGGCCCATCGACTCCCGGCCCCGGATGCACCAGTGTCGCGTCCGTCGGCACCAGCGACTTGTGCGACTGCTGCGCCTGGTAGAAAAACTGCCAGTAGTCCGGCATCTGCGCCACCATCTTCGCGTCCAGATCCGGCGCGAATATCTTGTTCAGCGCATTCCGCAGATGCTCCGCCGACTCCGCCGGCGAAATTGTCGTCGCCGCCATTTGTGGTCCGGTGTGTGGCGTAGCACCCGCAGGCGCCGCACCCGCAGTCGTCGCTACCGTCGCTGCAGAAGTCGCCCCATCGCTCGCCGCCGCCGGAGTAGCGCTCTCATCCGCGTCCGCCGCCGGCACCGATGCCGCGGCCGTCACAGCCGCTCCCGTTCCCGCCGCCGCTCCCGGCCCACCCTTCGCCCCCTTCTTCTTCTTCGGAATCACCACCAGCTGCCGGTCAATCACAATCACCTGGTGCTTCTTCTTCGGCGTGATCTGGATCCGATCGAACGACGTCGACTGCTCCTCCCACGGCGCCTCGCCCTCAAAGTGCACTCCAAACCGTACCCCCTCCAGCACCACGTCCTTCTTCGTCATGCGCACGTGGTCGATCGTCATGCCGCACAGCGTGAACGACCCCTTCGGCGACTGCCCCACCAAATCCCCATTCATATTGAAGTGCAGCGCCTCATCCAGCCACAGCCCGCGCAGAAACAGCGGCCGCCCCACCAGCCTCTGGCGCAGTTCCGCTTCGGTGATGCCAGGCTCCCTGCTCTCCGCGCTCGCCGGCGATGTCGCCTTTGCGTCGGAGAAGGCGTTGCTTGCCATGGAACTGGCCGAACTAGCTTGTGAGTAACTGAGGGAGGTGCAAAGCACAGGGAGTGCGAAAGCGGCATACCACGCAGACTTCATCAGGCAACTCCATACCAGTTTGAGATGCTCGTCCCCGCGCGAGATTTCCGCGCCGGATCGCGCTGCGAGCCCACCTGCAAAGCCCTGGACCCACGTACCCGGGAGCATTTCACCCCAGCTTTTGCCGACACAATAGCACTTTCGGTGAGTGCCTGGCTGTGAAAATCCCACCGCCCCAGCGCCGAAGTACCGCACAAGAAGTCAACCACCCAGCCATGCTTCACCCGCAGCCGGTTTCCACAGCTCCCTCACAGCCTTTCCACAGGTTTTGCGCAGGATTTCCACCGTTTTCGCCGCAGGCCGCAACCATTTCAGCCCGCAGTCCCCGCTCGCCACACCACTTCCCTTACCTACACCGCTATTGGCAGGAGCGGTATGTACTCGCCAGATTCCTTCAACTCATACTTGAAGTATGTTCAGGAAGTTCCGCCGCTGCAACCCGGACTGCGGGAAAACTACCTCCAGGTTCCGCGATCCCAGCGTCTTGTACGCCGCCTCGCCCAGCACCTGCCGGAAATCCGTCGTAATCGCCAGATCGCGCCCCTCATACAGCTGCTCCGGCGACAATCCCGGCCACCGCCCGTACACTTTTCCACCGCGCACCGGCCCGCCCAGCACAAACATCACATTCGCGTGCCCGTGATCCGTCCCGCCTGTCCCGTTTTGGCGGCACGTCCGCCCAAATTCCGACATGGTCACCAGCACAATCTCCCCCGCCTGGTCCCCCATATCCGTCCAAAAAGCCGCCAGCCCCGCGCTGAACTCCTTCAGCCGCCCCGCCAGCTGCCCATCCACACTGCCCTGGTTTTGGTGCGTATCCCACCCGCCAATATCCGCGAACGCAGCCTCCACTCCCAGGTTCGCCTTCAGCAGCTGCGCAATCTGCTTCAGGCTGTTTCCAAACTGCCCACCCGGATAATCCGCCCCCGCCGCCGGCGTGTACTTCGACGGATCGGCCGCCTTCAGCATCTTCACCGCCGCAAAAGTCTCCTGCCCCGTCCCATGCAGGATCGAATCCGTCGACTCGTCATACATCGCCGCAAAGCTGGCCGCCGCCGTCGACTGCGCCCCATACCCCTGCACCCCAAAATCCTTAACATTGTTCAGAGCCACCGCCTGGATCCGCCCCTCGAGCGTCCGCGGCACCTCCGACCCCAGCGCCACCGCCCGAAACGGCGTATGCGCGCAATCCGGACAAGCCAAATCCTCCGCCTGCATCGCCCGATTCAGCCACCCATCCACGGTGGCCTTCATCCCCGGCGTGCCCGACTCCATAAAATCCTGCGCATCGAAATGCGACCGCGAAGGATCAGGCGACCCCGAAGCATGCACGATGGCCAGATGCCCCTGGTCCCACAACGTCTTCAGCGGCCCCATCGCCGGATGCAGCCCAAAGAACCCATCCAGATCGATCACCGCGTTCTGCGGAATCCCAATATTCGGCCGATACTCGTAATACGAAGGCTCGCGATAAGGCACCACCACATTCAGCCCATCCGCAGCCCCGCGCTGAAAGATCACCACCAGCTTCTTGCCCTGAGCCTGCGCGCTAGTCGCCTGAGCCATCACCGAACGCGTCAGAAAAGCCGGGATCGCCGCCGTCCCAACCACAGCCATAGCCCCACCCCGCATAAACGCGCGCCTGGTTACCGAGCCCGCAACGGGCGAAACCACCCGGCTCATCCCCGGCTCATCGGCCACCCCAACCACCGGCCCATGCACCGACTCATCCCAGGCATTGTTATTCCAGGCGTTGCTTTTCATGTAAGCTCCGAATCCGGTTACCGCAGGCGCGACAAACAGGCAAACCCCCGCGCCCAGGTCGTCTCTCATTACAAACGCTCCCCCAAACCGGAAGTTGCGTCAATAGCACCCCTGAACCGGACAGTGGTGGCCCATTCAAGCCCTCTTTTGGCTTGAGTGGGCTCGGCCTTGGTACCCCATTCGAGTTGCGCCCCAGCGACCCACCACTACCCGTGTCTAAAAACGAACGTCATCCAGAGCGAAGCATCCGAATTCGTTGCGCCCGCTTTTTGGGCACAACAAACAATTCAGCCGCGAGTCGAAGGACCTGCGTTTCGGCACGTGGCTGGTGGCCCATTCAAGCCCTCTTTTGGCTTGAGTGGGCTCGCCCTTGCTGCCCGCATTTATGTTGCGCCCCAGCAACCCACCACCACCCGTGTCTAGAAAACGAATGTCATCCAGAGCGAAGCATCCGAATTCATTGCGCCCGATGACCCCGGGGTCCATCAGCGAGCCTGCTTTTGGCTCGATGGGGTGGTGTTAGGCGCAACAATCAACCCAGCCGCAAGTCGAAGGACCTGCATTTCCGCACGACGCCCCCCGCCCCGGAAGTTGTGCCAATACCACCCAGCCGTTCCGAATCACCCCAACTCCCAACAAAAAACGAATGTGTCATCCAGAGCGAAGCATCCGAATTCGTTGCGCCCGATGACCCCGGGGCCCCCAGCAAGCCCGCTTTTGGCTTGATGGGGTGGTGTTGGGCGCAACAAACAATTCAGCACGAGTCGAAGGACCTGCGGTTCCGCGACGCTGCCTCCAATGGAGCCAGGGCCACGCTCGAAGAGGCGGTCCTTGCCCCTTAGGGACGATGCGATTTGAGACCCGCGAATCGTACCCCGGCCGGGCCGTAACCTTAGCCGGGTGCCCCATCCTTTCTCGTCGCGTTCTTCGACGAGAAAGGGTGGGATTCCACCGCTCTCAACCCACAACCCTCACCGCTCCGAATCACCCCAATCCCCCCCCAAAAAAACGACTGTGTCATCCTGAGCGAAGCATCAGGCTAATCCTCGGTGACCACAAATTCGCGCTTCCGTGTCAAGGTCGCAGGCTCGTGACCCGAGCTGAGATATTGCTCTTCTTCGACCACGGTGACTGCGCGCTTGGGTTTCTTAAACGGTTTACTCATCCAATCAATTAGCCACCCCTCCTCGCGCCCGCTGAAGACCCACAGGTGCGCACGATCCGCAACCGTTCGGTTCACCTTTTCTACCAACCCTCCTTCTGCACCTAAGCAGCCTATTGTTTGGTGAGCAGGTCTTCTGCGAGGCGAAGGAGGCCCGCGCCTCCGCTTTCGTATCTGGTCAATGAGCCAATTGTGATGCTTCATGTGGAGGAGCGCCGTGCTGGAGAGCGGAAAATACACCTCGGAGCGAATGTCCCTGAGTCCTCGCCCTGGACCGCCACCGCCGGAATAATGTCGTAGGACTGGCCGATCAGATGTGATGAACCGCTGAGACCCCTGGATGCAATGAATCGTCCATTCCATCGACATGTAGATTTCCGCGATAGCGCCCGCTAACCCTAGGAACGTCTCACGACTCGACCTCGTCGGGTCCTCCTCAACTTCCCTGAGCGCGGCCAATACTTGCGCTCTCGTTATCGTCGACCATTTCTTTATCAGTCGCGGGTCATCCACGGGAGTGATCGCTATCTGAATTGCGTTTACCGGTGCATTGTGTCGGCGAGAATCCTCATCCATTTGCGCAAGATAGCTGAGGAGGTTGTCTTTGTTATTTCGGTCCATGAAATTGCGCTCGAATGGCACCCGCACGCTCTGAAGCGCGATCAGTTTGGCCAACTTTAATCGCTGAACGTGATCGATTGACGCCTTGCCCGATGCGAGCTTCCGTAGTACGGGCATGCCGGGAGATTCAATCTCCCGACCTATGTAGTCCTCCAGACTGGTATCCAGGCTCCCGTCGGGCCGTCGAAAACTATGAAAGTCGCGGATATTGGCCAGCTTTTCGGGCGCGCTTCTGAAGGGAGCCGGTCTTTTGCGCCCGTAACACAGGAGATGATCCGCGGGCGGCTCTAAGAAGCCATCAAGATACGCTTTCGTCACGAAATGGTGATGTCTTGGTACAGTACGCATCGTCCCGAGATTCCTCGAAGCCCTGAAGAAAGTTTAGACCTGACCCATCTGAATTCACGCAAGGTCCGCCGGCCGATAAACTGTCAAGAGAGCCATGGCGAAACAAACCCCACGACGAATAACCCCCTCCACCGGCAACGTCTTCGCCGATCTCAAGCTCCCCGACGCCGAAGAACTCCACACCAAAGCCCGTCTCGGAGCCGCCATCTGCCGCATCGTCAAGCAGAAGTGCCTCTCCCAAGCCGAAGTTGCCGAACTGCTGAATATCACGCAGCCAAAAGTCTCCGCCCTGCTCCACTACAAGCTGGAGGGCTACTCCGTCGAACGCCTCATGCGTTTCCTCGTCGCCCTCGGACACGATGTCGAGATCGTCGTCCGCGCCAAACCCCGTTCCCGTTCCGCCAGGATCGCCGTCAACGCCGCCTGAAGTCAGCAGATTCGGCAGCCCACGCGCGAAACCCCCGAATGTGGAAAACTTGTCAACCCCCCAGCCCCAAAACCGAAGTAACAACCGCTGACTTAGCTGGACTTACAAGCCATCCAACCTAAGCAAAGTTGGCAGTTTTTACTCTCCAGTATGATATCCTGAACTTAGGATAGAAAAAGAAAAGAGCCGCCTTTTCCGGGCGGCTTTTCTGTCTCTGTTACACCCATTTCTATGTCAGGAGAAGCCATTCATGCGGACGATTTCCGAAACCCGGCAACCTTCAGCTCCGTCGCCCGCTCCCCGTCAACACCCACGGCCAACAACCACACTCGCCAATGCATCATTCGCAGGCGCCAATGAATCACTCACACGCGTCAACCCATCATTCGCGCGCGCCAATGACTCAATCGCGAGTGCGAATGATCTGCCTTGGTTCCAATCAAATACCCCCATCGCACGCATCAATGACTCATTCACGCGTGGGAATGAGTCAAAGACGCTCGTCTCGCAGATGACTAACTCAAAATCAGTTAGTCCCGGTCACGAAGGTACCTCCCCTCGCAACTCACACAAAACAAGTCACCGGCGATTTTCTCGCGCGAGTGCTTTCGACCAGCCGGCCATCTCTTCCCACCGCTACCGCTGTGGCTGCGGCGTCGACGGCCCCGAAGGCGGAGTCGTCCCGCTCGTCCCCTGCGGCGGAGTCTGTGGATTCGTCGCAGGCGGCGTGCTCGCTCCATTCGGAGGTGTCGCCGCTCCCGGCGTTGTTCCCGGCGGCGGTGTCACCGCCGGCTTCGCAGTCGTCGCCCCCGGCGCGCTACCCGCACCCGCTGGCGGAGTTCCAGCCGGCGGAATCCTCGAAGCCGGTGGCATTCCCGCAGGCGGCAATCCCGGCCGTCCCATAGGCGGCCTCGCTCCCGGAGGCGGCGTCGGCCTCGTGTCGCTCTGGCTTATCAGCTCCACATCGAATACCAGCTCCGACTTCGCCGGAATCGGACCCTTGCCCGTTTCCCCATACGCCAGCTGGTACGGAATGAACAGGCGCCGCTTGCCGCCCATCTTCATCCCCTCAAACCCGGTGTCCCATCCCGGAATCACCTGATGCTGTCCGTAAGGAAATGAGATTGGCTGCCCGCCCGGATGGTCGTGCGACGAATCGAACTTCGTCCCATCCGCCGCCAGATAGCCCGTGTAATGAGCGGTCAGCCACTTGCCCGTCTTCAGCAGATCGCCCGTACCGATCTGCGTATCGACGTAGTTCAGCGAGAAAGTCGCCGGTCCGCCGCCCAGCGCCTCGCGAACCTGCTCGCTCACCAGCGGCGAGGCATAGTCCACTCGAGTCTCCGCAATCCGCGTCAGGGTGTAGAGAGTCTTTGCGCACGGTGCCGAAGCCGGCAGCGCCGGAATCTTCGCCGACACCTTGGGCGCCGGTGTAACGCACCCGCCCGCGGCATGATGGGCCGAGGTCGCGGCTGTCGTGGTCCGATGTGCAGGAGTGGCTGGAGGAGTCGTCTGCGCCGCCAGCGGCACAACCGCCGCCAGCGCCAGGAGAAAGGAGCCAGGAACCAATATCTTCATATCGCTACCTAGTGTATGCGATGCCAGGGCCTGTCCGCTGCCCCCGTCGATCCGTATAATCCCGCCACGCCCCAGGGAGGGGCTACCACGATGCGTATGATGCTTCAAGTCGTTATGCCGATCGAACCCGCCAACGCCGCGATTCGATCCGGCCAGTTCGGCCCCTTTGTCCAGAAGGTCCTGGCGGA
>Ga0182018_10004084_pt1 | contig 12548 bp, 11 predicted proteins | sample 812P2MmetaG_FD_120490 | JGI IMG/M metagenome (GOLD analysis project Ga0182018, IMG submission 120490) | Permafrost microbial communities from Stordalen Mire, Sweden - 812P2M metaG | ecosystem: Environmental > Terrestrial > Soil > Wetlands > Permafrost | place: Sweden: Stordalen | collected...
ATGGGCCACATCAAGATGATGGCCGCCACGCAACCGTTCCTCTCCGGCGCGATCTCGAAGACCGTGAATCTGCCGCACGAAGCGAGCGTGGACGACGTGGCCGAAGCCTACGCCGAAAGCTGGCGTCAGGGCATCAAAGCTGTCGCTATCTATCGCGATGGCTCGAAGGGGACGCAGCCGCTGAATACCAGCATGGACGCGAAGAAGGAGCCTTCAGCTCTCGACGCAGTGGGAACGCGAGTGCTGGCGAGCCTTGCCGCCAATCAGCCGGCTGCCGAGGCCGATCTCAAGTCGCTCCAGGCCAAGATCGGCGAGAAGATCGAAATCACGGCAATGCAGGTGATTGCCGCGGCCGAGGCCTTCGAAAGGAATATGGAGGAGATTGCCAAGGCCGCCGCAGTTCCGGTGCTTTCGGCATCAGCGGGCTTCGCGGCCGCCGAGATGCCGAGGGAGGCGCAGGATCCGAACGGGCCGCCGCGCGCCGTTCGCCATCGGCTTCAAGATGAGCGCGCGTCCATCACGCATAAGTTCTCCATCGCAGGCCACGAGGGCTATGTCACAGTGGGTCTCTATCCCAACGGCCAGCCGGGCGAAATCTTCATCAAGATGGCCAAGGAGGGCTCAACCGTCAGTGGCCTGATGGATGCATTTGGCGTCTCGGTTTCGATGGCGTTGCAGCACGGCGTTCCGCTCAAGGTGCTGTGCGAGAAGTTCGCGCACACGCGGTTCGAGCCCTCGGGCTGGACCGGCAACGAGCAGATCGGCTACGCCAAGAGCCTGATGGACTACATCTTCCGCTGGATCAATCTGCGCTTCCTCTCGGGCACGCAGCTGAACCTGTTCGGAGGATTTGCGGCGGCAGCGGCTCCGCAACTTCCGGCCGCACCCAGCGTGTCGCACGATCTGGAGTCGGAAGACGATGCAATCGCTTCTCAGGCTCAACTGGCGCGGCTTGCTGAAGAGGTTGCCAAGCGGCTCAACCAGGTGAGCCAGACCGGCGGCGGCCAGCAGTCCAAGCCCGCGGGCGGAGGCATCGCTCCCGAGCCACAGGCTGCCGGCGCTGCGACGGCCAGCCCGTCGCATGGGCCCAGCCTGCAGGACCGCGGCATCTACCACGCTTCCGATGCCATGCGCGGCATGTACGAGATGGGCGATGCGCCCAGCTGCTCCACCTGCGGGGCCATCATGGTCCGCAACGGCAGTTGCTACCGCTGCATGAGCTGCGGGTCGACGAGCGGTTGCAGCTAGGGCATCAGTTAGATAGGCTGGTTAGGAATTGGGGGTACGCTTTTGAAAGCGTGGCCCCATTTCTTTGAATATTGATAGTGCCTAAATTGAGAGTTGCAGATTGTTAGACATCTGCATCTGCATCGGCTTCGCCTGGCGCGCGAATCCGAGTATGAACGAATGCTCAGTTGCGGTAGTCCTCCCGCTTACTTATCCCGCTCCATTTGAGGCAGGGGCGACGATTTGGAATTACCGCCAACCGAGGGCCGGAGCGACCGTGGTCAGAATTGCCTCCATAACATGCGCATTGTAAGCAACGCCTAGCTGGTTTGGGATTGTTAGCAGTAAGGTGTCGGCCTCTGCTATCGCCTCGTCCTTCTTCAGTTGCTCGATGATAATATCCGGTTCAGCAGCGTAGCTACGCCCAAAGATCGCCCGTGTGGTCTCATCAAGAAAGCCGACCTGATCTTCTTCTTGTCTTCCGCGTCCGAAATAGGCGCGATCGCGGTCGTCGATCAGCGGGAAGATGCTGCGGCTAACCGAGACCCGCGGGCTACGCGGGTGTCCAGCCTGCTTCCAGGCCGCGCGAAAAGAGCGAATCTGTGCGGTTTGTTGGATGTGAAGTGGCTCGCCGGTCTCGTCGAACTTGAGGGTTGAGGTCTGCAAATTCATGCCAAGCCTTGCGGCCCACACAGCTGTTGCGTTTGAGGCAGACCCCCACCATATCCGGTCGCGCAATCCTTCCGAGTAAGGCTCAAGGCGCAGAAGCCCCGGAGGATTAGGAAACATGGGACGCGGGTTCGGCCTCGCGAAGCCCTTGCCGCGCAAGAGTTCGAGAAACTGTTCGGCGTGGCGCCGTCCCATCTCTGCATCGTCCTCACCTTCGATTGGGCTGAAGCCAAAATAGCGCCAACCATCGATGACCTGCTCAGGTGAACCTCGGCTGATTCCCAATTGCAGCCGACCGCCGGAGATTAAATCCGCAGCCCCAGCGTCCTCCGCCATGTAATGGGGATTCTCATAGCGCATGTCAATCACAGCGGTGCCTATTTCAATCTTTCGCGTTTTGGCTCCGGCCGCCGCGAGCAGTGGAAACGGTGATGCCAGTTGCTCCGCGAAATGATGGACTCGAAAGTAGGCTCCATCCATTCCCAGGCTTTCAGCTTCCACGGCGAGGTCAATCGACTGAAGGAGTGCATCAGCAGCCGACTGCGTTTCTGAGTGCGGCGAGGGAGTCCAATGACCGAAAGAAAGGAAGCCGAGTTTCTTCATACAATCCAGTTTGCCATCCGAGCTCGAAAATAGCCGAATTCGCCGCGACCCTTTAAAGTGAACTTTATGCATTTCACAGCGCTTCTGGCCGGTAACATTCTTCTTGCCTTCGTCCTGCTGGACGCCTTCCAGACCATTATTCTGCCCCGCCGCCCAGTCGGTCGGTTCCGCATCACCCGTCTTTTCTTCCTCGTTACGTGGTATCCGTGGACCGCCCTCGTTGGTATATTGCCCTCGCGACGAAGCCGAGAGCAGCTTTACAGCGCTTATGGTCCGCTCGCCCTGCTCATGCTCTTCATCCTCTGGGCCCTTCTCTTGATCCTTGCCTATGGACTGATCTTTTTGGGACTGGGAATGCCTTTCGCGGACCCTTCTCACCCCGTATCTGCGTTCGGAGCCCTGTTCAGCTGTCTTTATGTAAGCGGCACCACCCTTTTCACCCTTGGCCTGGGCGATGTCCTGCCAACCAGCCAAATTGCTCGCGCCCTCGTCGTAATGGAGGCCGGCACCGGCCTTGGGTTCGTAGCGCTGGTGATCGGCTACGTCCCCGTGCTCTATACCGCTTTTTCTAACCGCGAGATATCGGTAGCTCTACTCGACGCGCGCGCCGGTTCGCCTCCAACCGCCGGAGAGTTGCTTACGCGTCATAGTTTCAGTGGCGGCCATGCGGCTCTCACAGTGTTGCTGAGCGAGTGGGAGCGTTGGGCTGCTGCCATGCTTGAGACCCACATCTCCTACCCGATCCTGTGCTATTACCGTTCGCAGCATGATAACCAGAGCTGGCTTTCCGCGCTGACGGCTATCCTTGACACTTGCTCTTTGCTCATTACCACGGTGGAGGGGCCGAGTACACGGCAGGCGCAGCTTACGTTCGCTGTCGCCCGCCACGTGCTCGTCGACCTGGGCCACGTCTTTCACCTTGAAGCCGAAGAGCAAAAGTATCGCGACAACATGGCTGTGCGGCTTAAAGATGTCGAGTTCGGCGATCTTTGCCAGCTCCTCGGCGAATCTGGTTTCTCACTTTGCGGCAGTCCGGACACCGGTTCCCGCCTCTCAGCCATTCGAAGGCTCTATGAGCCTCATGCTCAAGCCATGGCAGAGTACCTTCATCTGGATCTGCCCCGATGGTTGTCCCCGCCGCCTGGCCCAAACAAGAAGCCTGATGGCTGGAAGACCGTGGCTGAACTCCGCTCGCCGAACGCCGTAGCAGACCGGCTCACGGTCCACGTCAGTCCGCGATCAACTGCCTCCCACCTGAGTGACGAAGAATCCCACCCCTTCTGATCGCCGTGCTGATACCGTTGCTGCATTCGACTCATTCAGTCTTTCGTCGGGAACTTCCATTCCCGTCGCAACTCACAAGGGCACCCAGCATCTTACCTTCATCCGCTCAGATTGCAGTGACTTGCGGGCGGGCGGGCAGTATTCTTTCCAAAGCGATGAGATATCCGGGAACTGAATGCGTCATCCATCCAGCTCCTACCTCAGCGCTGCGCTGTTGCGAATGGCGGCGTCCGCGGAATTATCATTCCTATCGAATTCGACAAACAGCTCAATATGCAGGCACGCGCGAATGATGTTCCCTACCAAGTCTCCGTGTGAGGAATCGGCAGCTGGTGCTGCTCCGGGCGCAGCCGAGTCATGCAGTGGCCCTTGGGTGTTGATTGCGACGATTCTTGCGTCCAGCATGGCATTTATCGACGGGACGGTCGTCAACGTGGCATTGCCCGCCTTGCAGACTGATCTCCACGCTTCGGCGACGGACATTCAATGGGTAGTTGAGTCCTACGCCCTTCTGCTTGCATCGATGCTGCTGTTGGGCGGTTCTCTCGGCGATCTCTATGGCCGCCGCAAGATATTTCTCTATGGCGTAGCACTGTTTGCAATTGGATCATCGTGGTGCGGCTTCGCACCCTCAATCACTTCCCTCATCGTTGCCCGCGGACTTCAAGGGATAGGAGCAGCGCTCCTGGTGCCGGGGAGTTTGGCCATTATCAGCGCTTCTTACACAGAGAACAAACGCGGGCGGGCGATCGGCACCTGGTCCGGCTTCACGGCGATCACTGCGGCTATCGGGCCGGTCCTGGGCGGATGGCTCGTCGAAAATGCGTCGTGGCGTTGGGTCTTCTTCATCAATCTTCCAATCGCGGTCATCGTGATTGTGATTTCACTTTGGCGGGTTCCGGAAAGTCGTGACGATGCCGCAAACAGGCGTCTTGATTGGCAGGGCGCCACGCTCGTTACCTTCGGCTTGGGATCTATCACCTATGCTCTTATCAATTGCTCGGCAGCTACATCAGGATCCGAAGCAGCTATCGGGATACTGGGCGCTGCAGGCGTGGCCGCGCTGGTTTGCTTCCTTATCGTAGAATCACGTTCGCCAGCGCCGATGGTCTCTTTGCATATGTTCCGGTCAAGAGACTTTTCCGGGGCCAACCTGCTCACGTTCCTGCTCTATGCACCTCTCAGCGGCGTTTTCTTTTTCCTCCCCCTTGATCTCATTCAAGTCCAGCATTACTCCGCGACGCAGGCCGGGGCGGCTCTGCTTCCGCTGATCCTGCTGATATTTCTGCTCTCTCGCTGGTCCGGAGGCCTGGTGGCTCGATATGGCGCGAAGCTGCCGCTTACGGTCGGGTCATTTGTCGCAGCGTCAGGCTTCGCACTTTTTCTAAGACCGGGGATCGGAGGCAACTACTGGAGCACCTTCTTCCCGGCCGTGGCCATTCTGGGTATCGGGATGGCGATCAGTGTCGCTCCACTTACAACGGCGGTGATGGAATCGGTTCCTTCCAGCGAGGCCGGAGTTGCCTCTGGAGTCAACAACGCTGTGTCGCGAATCGCCGGACTACTGGCCGTCGCGGTCTTTGGTCTCGTGCTCTCAGCCGGATTCAATCGCACGCTTAGCCGCAGCCTCTCGCAGATACAACTGTCTCCCTCTGTGCGCCAGAGCGCCGAAAAACAGCGATCAAAACTGGCGGGGGCTCAAATTGGAGAACCACGTGTAATGCAAGCCTTCGACGAGGCTTTCGTTTCCGGATTCCGCGAAGTGATCTGGATCTCTTTCGGAATGGCTCTTCTCAGCGCATTGAGCGCTCAGATAATCCGATCGAAGAAGGACATTGCGCGGGTCCGCAGTTGAGATCGCAAGTCCTTACGTCTAAAGGGAAACATCAGAGCGGCCACCGGCAAATTAGCGATTCAATGCGTGGCCGAGTAGATCTGCTCTCGATCGACCGTCAGCAATCGGTTACTGGACCGATAGATAAAAATGCACCGACCAATACCATTGTCCAATAGATTCATCTCTGCGTTTCTGACCTAATAACGAACAAGCATCGGATTCGAGTGAGCGCGGACGAGGTGTAGTGCAACCTGGTTATGCGGATCGCGATTTAGAGAGGATCCTCGGGGCAAGTTTTCTCGAGAGATTCGAAAGGTTAAGGACGAATAGGCAGATGATGAACATACGGATCAAACGAGCTTACGAAGAGCCGGCCAGGGAGGACGGAGAGCGGATTCTCGTGGACCGGCTCTGGCCGCGAGGCCTGACGAAGGAGAAGGCGAAGGTCGATCTTTGGCTAAAGGACGTAGCGCCAAGTACGGAACTTCGAAAATGGTTTGCCCACGATCCAGCCAAATGGGCAGAGTTTCAATCGCGCTACCAGAAGGAGCTCAAGAGTAACAAGGAACAGCTCTCGCTCTTAGGACAAGAGGCAGCAAAAGGCACTGTCACGTTAGTCTATGGCGCCAAAGATCAGGAGCACAACGAAGCCGTGGTCTTGCAAAAACTCCTCAACCCGAAATGAGTTCCTCTTTCGAACGTATCTTGGACCATCATGCTTCGACGATTCAAAAGGTCTGACAGGGGTGACGGGGCTCGAACCCGCGACGTTTGATGAGACGGGGGTGCTTTTGAACGTGACTCATCCTGCGTCGGCGGCCGAAGTTGTTATTATTGCAGCGCTCGCGGTGTTGGCAATCGCAATGGCGTGATCGCCAGTGTGGGTGTTTGCTGAGAATTTGTAAATGACTCGAGAGCGAGAAAGATGAAAATCGATCCAAAGAACTTCCGCATACCGCCCGGAAGAGAGGTTGACCTCGGCAAGTGGCCGACGATTGTCGATCCCTATTACAAGTCGAAGAAGCAATACAAAGAGCTTCTCCTCGAACACATGGAGAAGCTGAGTTCGCTGCAGCAGCTTCACTACGCATCCAACCAATACGCACTTTTGGTGATCTTTCAGGGAATGGACGGCGCCGGAAAGGATGGCGCCATCCGGCATGTCATGTCCGGCGTCAACCCAGAGGGTTGCGAGGTTTACAGTTTCAAGCAACCCAGCACCGAGGAACTCCAGCACGATTTTCTATGGCGCACCACGTGCCGGCTTCCCGAACGCGGCAGAATTGGGATCTTCAATCGTTCTTATTATGAGGAAGTGCTGATCGTTCGAGTGCATCCGGAGATCCTCAGCAGCGAGGGCCTTTCCAAAGAGGTACGCCACGCGAAAAACATCTGGAGTGAGCGGTATCGCTCTATCCGGAATTTGGAAGACCATCTTTATCGGAACGCGACACGGACCATCAAGATATTCCTCCACCTATCCCGTGGAGAGCAGCGAAAGCGACTCCTCGAACGTATCGATGAACCCGAAAAGAACTGGAAAATCAGCCTCGCCGACATTCACGAGAGGAAGTATTGGGGGGATTACATGAACGCCTACGAGGAGTGTCTGGAGGCAACGAGCACCCGCCACGCGCCCTGGTATGCGGTCCCGGCAGACGACAAGGAGAATGCGCGCTTGGTTGTTTCAGCGATTGTGGTCGATGCGCTCAACGAGCTTAAGCTGGCATATCCTAAGACTACCGTCAAACACCGCGCAGAGCTGGAATCCATTCGTAAGCAGTTGGCAAAGTAGAGTGGGAGGCCAAGCAGGGACGCTAGGCTGCCCGTTCAAGCCAACCCTTCATCGTATTCGCGTCGACCAAACCTGCTTGCTGGAACTGAAGGCTACCGCGACTGAACACAGCGAAATTCGGGATTCCCTGGACTTTGAACCGGGAAGCAAGTTCCGGGAACCGCTCCGTGTCGACCTTCAGTACGACGGCGCGGCCCGCGAGATCGCGAGCGACCTGTGCGACATGCGGCGCCGCCATCCGGCAGGGGCCGCACCAGTCTGCCCAGAAATCAACGAGCACAGGAACCTTGCTTTCGCGAACGACCTCATCGAATTCTGCGGGATTCACCTCTATGGGCTCTGACAGTGCAGATAGCGTTGCTTTGCATGCGCCGCATCTACCTATGTCAGAGAGGTGCTTCGCCGGAATCCTGTTCGACTTTCAGCAAGATGGGCAACTTCGGATGATAGGCAATATAGCGTCCCCTATTGAATGGCGTGTAAACAGTATCTCGTGGACGCCGGAATTCGACTTGTGAACAACCTCTGAAGCCGCGCCAGTGTCTGACACGACCACATCTCTCCCACTGAAGCGTCTTCTCACGCGACAAACGAAGGCAATTTGAAGAATCAGTGACTCGCGTCCGCCCCGGAGGATGCCGGCATGTCCTCACCATTCCTTGATGCGAAAACTCAGGACAGACGCAGGTCAACGCACCTCGTACGGGTGGAAGATGTAGTTTTTGGCCTTTACTGCCGTATGGCAAGCGTTTCCGCAGTCTGAGAGGCTTTTGGCGTCGGGAGTGAACCTGCCCGACACGGCATCGTAGTTGAACACTCCGTATCCCCACCCACCGGTTGTTGGAAATCGCTTGCTGTCCTTTTCCATGACGAAAGCCTGGGTAAAGACGTCCGGCACATCCACGTCGAATTGGGCCTCGGTGCTTTTCTTCCGCTTCCACTGAAGCTTCACAATCATGGAGCCATCGGGGAAAGCCTGGCCGTTTAAGGGAACGCCGGCCTTATACGCCTTGATCATAGTCGGATTGGCGACGATAACCTTGAGTATTTCGTCTTGCCGGGCAGACGAGACGGTAGCCCAGTCCTCGTAGCCCCTGAAATCGGAAAACGCGATTCCCCCCGGCGATATCAGGGAGTACTTGTCCTGCGGGTTAACAGCCGCGATGAGAACCAGCACAGCCAGCACCGTTACCACTATTACAAATATCGTGAGGCCGGCAAGCCGTTTCACCTCGGCGCGTGTTTCGAGCTTCTCTTCTTCCTGTTCCTGCCTCGCTGATTTAGCCACAGATTCAGACATGCCAGTTCTCCTTCGCAGGAGCCTTCAGAGTCCAAAGAACCTGGACCCCGGGCTACTGCGATTAGGCCAGAGGCAGGGAACTGAGGCAATTAGACGAAGGTATCGGCGATACCTTCGTATGGGCGATACCATCGTCCAATTGTGCGGACAGTGTCGTTCTGGCTTAATCTCGACAGTTAGTTCGACGAGGAGATAGAGATGAAGCTCTGGCAAATGTATCGGACTGCTTTGATTGCAACGATGATGCTGATCCTGTCGTCCGGACTCGACATGAAAGGATTCGCTCAGGCAAATTCCCCGCAAGGGGCCAAAAACATTGTCCTGGTTCACGGCGCCTGGGCGGATGGATCGTGCTGGTCGAAAGTGATTGCGCTCCTCGAAGCGAAGGGTTTGCATGTGGTCGCTGTGCAGAATCCTTTGACCTCGCTGGTTGACGATGTAGCGGCGACGAAGCGCATCATCGCGTTGCAGGACGGACCAGTGATACTGGTCGGCCATTCCTATGCCGGCGTGGTGATTACCGAAGCTGGTAACGACCCAAAGGTTGTCGGGTTGGTCTACGTGGCGGCGTTTGCGCCAGGGGAAGACGAATCCATCAATTCAGTCAGCAAGCCGTATCCGCCCGCTCCGCTGGGCAGCGAGCTGCGGCCCGACGCTCAAGGATTTCTAACGGCGACTCCAAAAGGAATTGCCGAAGACATGGCGCAGGATCTGCCGGAGAGCGAGCGGAAGATACTCACCGCGACACAGGGTCAAACAGCGGCAGCTGTTTTCGGAGCCACAGTGACGAAGGCTGCGTGGAAAAGCAAGCCTTCATGGGCCGTGATCGCGGGCAACGACCGGGCCATTCCGCCGCAACTCGAGAAAGACGAGGCAGCGAGAATAAACGCAACTTCAATCACGATACCGGCAAATCATCTGGCGATGCTGTCTCACCCGCGGGAAGTGGCGGAGTTGATCGAGCAAGCGGCGGCGAAAGCCAAATAGAACAGATAAGGGAACGTGAGTTCTAAAGAGCAAAAGGTAATCCGCGGTTAACGCCGGAGAGAGCTAGGGGTGCCGAAACTTTCTATCTCGCCGGAGGAAAAATATGTCAAGCAACATGGCAGAAATCGTCGTCGAAGCGCCGCTCAGCGCAAATCCCCTTGGTGCTGTTCCAAGCGAAATGCCATTCGATGTGCCTTATGGGCTTCCGATATCGCTAGCGCAAGCCGAGGCAGCTATCCAGGCCGCAGTTGCAGAGGCCAGGATGCGGAATTGGAAGATGAACGTAGCAGTGGCGGATTCCGGTGGTAACCTGGTTGCCTTCCAGCGGATGGATGGCGCGATGCTTGCCTCCATTCAGATTGCGGAACACAAGGCTCGAGCGGCCGTGACGTTCAGGCGTCCGACGAAGATCTTCGAGGACGGCGTGCAGCGGATGCATCTCAGCTATTTGCTCGCATTCGACGGGATCATTGCGTCTCGGGGCGGCATTCCGCTGATCGATGAGGGAATGATTATCGGCGCAATCGGTTGTTCGGGAGGAACGGATTCCCAGGATGAGGTCGTGAGCGAGGCAGGGGCGGCAGTAATCAACAATCGGCCGGCCGGGACCAAATGAGAGAGATAATGGTGGAAACAGAGTGGCCTTTGGCGGGAAGGAATATAAGTGGCAGAGTCAACGCTGCAATCGATAAACACACCGGAGCGGCGGGCTGAAGCCTTCCCGGTTCTGACCCCAGCGCAGATCGAACGCATCCGGCCGTATGGCACGGTGAGAGCAGTGCAGATGGGGGAGGTCCTGTTCGAGGCGGGTGATCGGGCGATGCCCTGCTATGTCGTGCTTTCTGGAAAGCTCGATATCGTGATGACGAGGCTCTCCGGTGAACACGTATTTGCGACCCATAGTCCGGGGAACTTCTCCGGAGACATGTTCTTGATCTCCGGAACCGGCTCTCTGGCACGCGGACGGGTTGCAGAGGCGGGAGAGTTCCTTGTGGTGACTACGGATGCGTTGCGTTCGCTCATCGCGAAAGATGCCGAACTCAGCGATATTTTCATGCGCGCCTTCATCCAGCGACGCCTGGCGCTCATTGCGGAAGGCTTGGGCAATGTAATAATCCTCGGATCTCGTTACTCAGCTAACACGCTGCGGTTACGCGAGTTTCTCACCCGCAACGGACAACCGCACGCATATGTCGACCTTGACAGTGACACAACCGCTCAGGAGCTGCTCGATCGTTTTAACGTGAAGATCGACGAAATACCCGTTGTGATTTGCAGCGGAAAGGCCGTGCAGCGCAATCCCACTACGCAGCAGTTGGCTCAATGCCTGGGATTGTCGGGAACAGTCGATGAATCGCACATTCTCGACGTCGTCATCGTGGGCGCTGGTCCGGCCGGGTTGGCAGCGGCGGTATACGCCGCCTCTGAAGGCTTAGACGCTGTCGTGATCGAAGCTGACTTTCCCGGCGGACAGGCGGGCTCAAGCTCGAAGATTGAGAACTACCTTGGCTTCCCCACCGGCGTCTCCGGCCTGGAGCTCACGCGCCGCGGCGTTGTTCAGGCGGAAAAATTCGGCGCAAAAATGATGGTGGGACAGCGAGTGGTTAAGTTCAAATGCGATCAGAGACCATACCAGCTCGCGTTGGAGAATGGCGACATTCTGCATGCTCGCAGCATTATTTTCGCCTCAGGAGCACAATACAATACGCCGAAGGTCGCCAATCTCAAGAAATTCGAAGGGAATGGAATTTATTACGCGGCCACATTCATGGAATCGCAGCTCTGCGGGGGTGATGAGGTCATCGTGATCGGCGGAGGAAATTCGGCCGGGCAGGCTGCCATTTTCCTCGCGGAGACCGCCGCGAAGGTCTATATGCTGGTTCGCGGAAAGACACTTTCCGAGACGATGTCGCGCTATCTGACGCAGAGGATTACAACGCACCCAGTAATCGAGCTGCATCTTGATACTGAGCTCGTGTCATTAGAGGGCGAATCGCACCTGGAACGGGTCACCTGGCTCGACCGGTTGTCAGGGGAGAGAACGACGCACGAACTCCGGCATGTTTTCGTGATGGCGGGTGCGTCACCGCACAGCGACTGGTTGCGAGGTTGTGTCGCCCTGGATCAGCAAGGCTTCATTCTTACAGGGCGGGACCTCGATCCGGTTCTGGCAGACGCACCGCAAAAATGGCCGCTTGAGCGTCCGCCGCAGATGCTCGAGACGAGCTTGCCGGCAGTCTTCGCAGTTGGCGACATCCGCTCAGGAAACGTGAAGCGGGTTGCGTCCGCCGTCGGCGAAGGTGCGATCTCGATCCATCTTGTACATCGCGCACTGGCGGAGATATAGCGTCGACGAACAGGGAATCATTTGCGTTGAGGTTCCAGCACACTTGCCGTTCTTGATCCGCGCCGACAATCGACCGCGAGTTCGAAGCCTTGAACTGCCTGCAATGCCGCGGCTGGATGAACTTGCTCAAAACTTCGTTTCTCGGGAATCACAGAATTTGCTGCGCGGATCGGGACTACTGCGGGTGCCCTATCTCGAGGACGATCTTGCCGGGCTTGTGTGGTGCGCCGGCAAGCATGTCTTGCGCCTGGCGCGCCTCTGAAAGAGGCAGGACTGAGCCCACACGCGCTGTGATTTTGCTCGCGTCAAACAGTGTTGTCACCGTCTGCAGGCGCGCGGTGGTCACCTCAGCATAGAAGAAAACGGCCCCTGCCGGCAGCGACGGCGCGGAGACCGAGGTGACAAGTTTGCCTCCGGGCTTCAACGCAGCGACGCAGCGTTGAAGCGTACCGCCCCCGACAGTGTCGAGGATGGCATCCACCTGCGGCAGGTCCTTCTC
>Ga0182018_10004085_pt1 | contig 12548 bp, 8 predicted proteins | sample 812P2MmetaG_FD_120490 | JGI IMG/M metagenome (GOLD analysis project Ga0182018, IMG submission 120490) | Permafrost microbial communities from Stordalen Mire, Sweden - 812P2M metaG | ecosystem: Environmental > Terrestrial > Soil > Wetlands > Permafrost | place: Sweden: Stordalen | collected...
CACGGCCACCAGTATCCAGGCAGCGGAATCGGACTGGCCACGTGCAAGAGACTTGTGGAGCGTTACGGCGGCCGGATCTGGGTTGAGTCTGAAGTCGGCAAAGGGTCGACCTTTTTGTTCACGTTGCCGGCCAGTACGAAGCTCTATCACAGCGCTTCAGGGTAAGGTTCGTGCCGTCGGAGCGATCCGGACCAGCCAGTTATCTTGAGCGCTTCCATCAGGTCGACCACGGGCGCCTTGGCCGGCTCTCCGCCATTTTCATCGTGGAGACCAAATTGCAAGGAGCCTTAGCGGCCGGCAGGAGAATCGTCCTACACCACGCTTCCGCACCAGCCACTCAGGAGGAAACCATGGCAAAAAAGTCGACGTCTTCCGGATCCAAGGGCAGAAGCAAGATCCAGAAGGTCATGAAGGAGCACAAGGAAGGTAAACTGAAATCCGGGAGTGGGAAAACAGTTAAAAGCCGCAAGCAAGCCGTGGCGATCGCCTTGAGCGAAGCACGGAAATCGGGTGCGAAGATTCCCAAGAAGGAAAAGAAGTCCTAGCGTACCGGTCCAACCGGGACGGGTAAAATCAAGAAGCGACTTATGTCTGACTTAACATCTCTTTCCCCCCAGCTTGATGTTAGAAATTGTGTGTGCCGGGCGATCGTAGAAACCCCGAAAGGCTGCCGCAATAAGTTTGATTACGATCGGGATTCCGGTCTTTTCATGCTGGGGGGCTTGCTGCCCGAAGGGATGATGTTCCCTTTCGACTTCGGCTTCATTCCCTCCACTCTCGGAGAGGATGGCGATCCGCTCGACATCATGGTCCTGATGGATGCGCCGGCGCATGTGGGCTGTCTTATTGAAGTGCGCATCATCGGCGTCATCTCGGCGCAACAGGTCGAGGACGGGAAAACAGAAACCAATGACCGGCTTCTGGGCGTCGCGGTCCACTCCTATGATCACGAGAATCTGCAATCCATCGGCGATGTCAGCAAGACACTGCTCGACCAAGTCGAGGAGTTCTTCGTCTCCTACAACAAACAACGCGGCAAGAAGTTCAAGATAACTGGAACCGGCGGACCGAAGAAGGCCATCAAATTCCTGAAGAGCGGCATTCAGGCTCATAAGGACGCGAAGAAGAAGTAACCGGTCGTCGCCTCCCGCGATGCCCAGCAGAAGTTTCGGTAGTGGGTCAGGCGAAAAAGCTTGGCTTTCAACTGGTTACCCAGCAGACGGCGTGAACCAGCAGGGGAGGGTTTCTGGAGAGATGATGAAACCCAGTTGTGGGGCGGCCGCCTGAAAGGCGGCTGCGGGCAGGATTGCCCGCCCTCCAGACCTTACAGGTGGTTTTCGACGGTGCCCCACAAACTGCAAAGTTACTCCGTTGAGTCAAGCAGGGGCCGTATTAAGCGCAACGCCGGGCGCGTGTTATATTGCGCGCGGTACTGCCGGTGCGCGGGGTCGTCCGGGAAGTGCTCGCCGTCCTTGTATGGATACTGCGACATGGCGTGGAACGGCAGCGGCTCCACGGTCTGCCCATAGGCCGTATTGGCGTCCGCATCCTTGGCCCAGCCGTCCACGAACAGTAGGAAGTCGCGTTTCCATCCCGCGGGCAGCGGTCCGGCGGCGCGTTCCGGAAACAGCAGACGCATCTCGTCGCCCGAGCCCATGATCGCCAGGCGATCGTCGATCGCGCCAATCAGCGGCAGCACATCGCCGTAACGCGTATAGAGTCCCTGGGTGGGGTTCCACATGGAGACCGGCATCCACTGCGCGTAGTCGAAGCCCTCGGGTTGCTTGCGTTGGGGATGAATCGCCGGCGTGGAGAAGCCGCGGAAGTGCAGGTCCGCCGATTCGGCCTCAATATCGGTCAGGCGCACGGGCGGTGCGGCGGTCTCTTCGCTCAGGAAGATCTCGTCCCAGTACACGCATAGGTTCGTCACGATGCGCACCTCGCGCGAGGCGGACAGGAACTTGCCGGTGAGATCCACCGCAATGGTCTTGGGCTTGCCGGCCGGGATGCCCATATCTTCGATCACGGTTTGCCACTGCCCGGCGGCGTCCTTCACCTGCAAGTAGGGCAGCACCAGATCCTTCTTCGCCTGCGAAGCGGCCATGAAGGTGCTGCCGTCGGCCCAATCCACCCAGCCGTTGAGGATCAGCACGGCGCGGTTCGCCGGCGCGGCTTTGCCGAAATCCAGATCCAGGCGATGCAACTCGGCGACATCCAGGTAATTGCGGCGAAAGCCATCCGGATAGGTGCGGTCGCGGTGCAGCAGGCGGGGCAGCACATCGCGGCCTTCGTCGTCCCGAGCGCGCACGGGATAGATGCGCCGCTGCACGCCGAACAGCCGGAACTCGGGGAACGGCGGCGATTTGAACTTGTCGTTGGTGAAGATCTCGACGCCGGCCGGATGATCGACCGCGATCAGCTTCACCCGATCGAGATAGGAAACTTCGCGCAGTTCCTCGGTGATACGGATTTCGTAGCGCCCGTTCACGGCCGGCAACGCCTCGCCCGGAATCTGCACATACTCGTCATGATCCACGGGGAAGTAACTGCCATCGCCCGAGGCCGCGCCCAGCGGCGCTACGCCGAGCACGTCCGTGATGAAGCGGAACTTGCCGCCATCCCAGGTAAAGATCATGGGGCAGGAGCCGGACATGCGCTGCGCTTCCTGGTATTCGATGACCTTGCCGACGGGCTGCTCCGCTTCGTTCTGGATCTGGCCGTTGGGCCAGGTGATGCGCACGGAGTCGGCTATTTTGTAGGAATCCACGCCGAATAGCAGCGGGACGCCGCGGTAGATGCGCTTCTGATAACTGGAGCCGGTCTTGATCTCGACCTTCGCGAAGGGCGCCAGCTTCATATTCTTGATGCCATTAAGCCCCGCCAGCAGCCAGTTATTATGGGTCCCGGTGGCGTTGCGCAGCAGGTGCAGGGAGCCATCGCGCGCGATCAGTGCCACATCGGCGCGGCCGTCGCCATCGAAATCGGACTCGACGGCGGCCACTGCGGCAGGGATATCGGTGGGCGTCTTCTCGAAATGGTCCAGCCCCAGATTGCGGAAAACGCCGTTGGCCGCCAGCATGTCGGCGATGCCGCGATTGGCCAGATCGGCGAACGTGAGCGGACCCTTGGCCTCCAAGTCCGCGAACGGTTCGAGCTGGCCCCGATGGTTCAACAGCAGGAGGCCGTCGGCCGCCAGATCGGTCCAGCTATCGTTGTTCACATCGAAGACGGTCAGCCCCCTGGCGCCCGCCGGTAGGGTGTCGAGCGGTTCGGCTTCGTACTTGCCGAGCAGGCGGTCGCGATAGAGGACGCCCGCGCGGTCGCGGTATGAGACGGCCAGATCCACGCCGCTGGTATCGGCAATCAGGTCGATCGCGGCGGCGTCGATGGCGCTGCCTTTCACGAACGGAAACGCGGCGGTGTCGTCGCTGAAACCAGCTTCGCCGTTGTTGCGCGCGAGCGCGGCATTTTCGCCCAGCAGGATGAGGTCGAGATCGTAGTCGTGATCGAAATCGATCCAGACGGCTTTGGAGAAGTTTCCGGCGGGCAGCTTCAGCGGGGACTTTTCAAACTTACCCTTATTGTTGTGATACAGCGCCGCTCCCGCGGCAGTGATGACGCAGAGGTCGGGAAGGCCGTCGTTATCGTAATCGCCGGCGGCGATGGAGACGATGTTCCGGATGCCGGCCAGACCCGAATCGGCTACCAGCGTGGTTCCGTTCCGGTAAAGCTGCGCGCCGCTGGACGACCAGGCGAGCACGTCGGGGCGGCGGTCGCCAGAGGCGTCCAGGACCAGCAGACCGGCGGTGGCGGGATCGAAGCCGTCCGCCAGCTTGCGGTCTTCGAATTGCGGCGGCGGGGCCGGCTCGCCTTCGGGACGCGGTGCGATGGGATCGTAGATTTCCGCGTAGTAGCTCCACTCCATGTCTTCCGGAGTGACGGCGCCTTCGGTGAGGGCTTTCAGCTTCTGGAAGATTTCCAGTTCGCGGGCGGCGTCGGCGGCGCGGCCGGCCTGGCGATAGAGGTTATAAAGCTGGAAATGCGGCGCCGCGAGATTGGAGTTGAGGCGCTCGGCGGTTTCAAATTCGCGCACGGCGTCGTCGCGCTTATCGGCGGTCTTATCCAGCACGCCCAGACTGTAGTGCGATACCGGCTCGCCGGGGACCAGCCGCAGCAGACCTTCGAACTGGGCGACGGCTGGCGCATAGTCGCCCTCCTTCTTGAAAACGATGCCCAGGTTGAACCAGGTGTGGGGGATTTTGGGGTCGAGCTTTTGCGCGCGCTCCAGCTCCGCGACGCCTTCCTTGGTGCGCCCCGCGCGCAGCAGGGCCAGGCCGTAATTCACGTGCTCGCGAGCGGAATTGGGCGCCAACTCCAGGGCCTTTTTGAACTCCTCGACGGCCTGCGGCAGTGTGGTGGGGTTCTCGTAAAAGGCTTTGCCGAGATTGCGGAAGCGCCCGAGGCGGTCCTGCTCGATGCGGGATGCGTCGGCGCCTGAGAGCAACACGAGAGCCGCAACTGACAAGACGACTACGCCGATCCAGACGCGAATTCGGTTCATTGACGGCCCCACTATCAATCGTTCACTCCATTGTAGCGGGTGATGGGTTGTGGGTTATGGGCTCACTTATCCAAGATCGGAATTTCAAAATACAGCAACTCCCGTCCCGAATCCGCCTCGCGCAGCCCGCTCAGGTACAGGCTCGCACGCCGCTGATATCCCGTCTGGAAGTAGAAAAAGCCGCTAGCCGATTGACCCGGCGGCAGCACCTGGGCGGCGAAAGCCCGGCCCTCGATCTCCCAAGTATCCAGCGGATTCTTGTGCCCGATGACTTTGGGCGTCGTCCCTGGCGGACCCGGTATCGCGTTGGGCCGCCCCGGCGCGGTCAGATAGCGAACATCCTTGGCGGGCGTAGCCTCGACCTTGTCGCCCCCTGGCGCCACCCACTCCGCTTGCAGCGATTGCAGCTTAATAGTCTTGGCGCTGTCGTTTTGGATGACCACCAGCACCGGCAGTACACCATAAGTATAGGGATTGTGTTTGCCGAACACGGGACGGGTGTCCTCGTCGTTGAAATACGGCAGCACCCCGATGGTGACCTTCTCGCTAGTCTGGTGCGACGCATAGCTGGCCGCCGCGCCCGGTGTGAACTTGGTGTCTTCCTTCTTGTCCGGCAGCGCCTTGTCTGGCGCGAGCACCATCGCTATACTCGTGAGGAGAGCCAACCGTTTGAAAATAAAAGGCATTTATTTACTGTACCGTCTCCTTCTGGCGCTCGGCTGGCCCGTTTTATTGCTCTACTTTTTGTGGCGCGGCCTGCGGCGGCGCGCCTATTTCGGTACCTTGAGGCAGCGCTGCGGTTTCCTGCCCGCCTCCTTTAAACAGACCGTCCCCGGCGCCATTTGGTTGCACGCCGTTTCCGTTGGCGAAGTGATTTCGGCCGTGGAACTGGTGCGGCAACTGCGCCTGCGGCTGCCGCGCTCGCCGGTCTTCGTCTCCGTCTCCACCTTAGCCGGATACGAAACCGCCACCCAAAAGCTGCACGATCTCGCCAGCGTGTTCTACGCGCCGCTCGATTACGTGTTCGCCGTGCGGCGCGTGCTGCGCGCGCTGCGGCCGTCTCTGGCGATCGTCATGGAAACCGAGATCTGGCCCAACCTGTTTCGCGAGACGAAGCGCACCGGCGCAGGCCTGCTGTTGATCAACGGCCGCATCTCCGGCCGCGCGCTGGGGCGCTATCGCGGCTTGCGCTGGTTCTTCAGCGGCGTGCTGGCGCAGGTCGATCTGCTTTTGGCGCAAAGCGAAGAAATGCGCGGGCGCTGGATTGGCATTGGGGCGACACCGGAAAAGGTGCGCGCCGCCGGCAATCTCAAATACGATCTCGAGGCGCGCGTGGCTACGCCGGCATCGCCGGTCCGCCGGCTCCTCGAACGCCTGCATCCGTGCGCCGTATGGATCGCGGCCAGCACCATGCCGCCAGCGGCTGCCGGCGATCCGGATGAAGACGCCGCCGTAATTGCGGCCTTTCAACAGGTGTCCGCCCGCCAGCCGGCCTTGCTCCTGCTGCTGGCTCCCCGCAAGCCGGAGCGTTTCGATGCGGCCGCGCAGGCGTTGGCGCGCGCCGGCATCCGGTTCGTCCGCCGTTCCGGGTTGACCGGCTCCGAGGAACTGCCGCTGCCCGGCGCCCTGCTGCTGGATTCCATCGGCGAACTCGCCAGCCTGTTCCCGCTGGCGGACGTGGTCTTCATGGGCGGCACGCTGGCATCCCGCGGCGGTCACAACATCCTGGAGCCGGCGCTGGCGGCGCGCCCCATCGTGGCGGGTCCGCACATGGAAAACTTCGCCGAAATCGCGGCCGATTTCCGGGCGGCCGGCGCGCTGGTCGAAGTACACGACACGGCCAGCCTGGCTGCCGCTGTCACCGACATCCTGGAGGATCCCGCACGCGCCGCGGACCTGGGCGCGAACGCGGCATCCTGCGCACGCGCCCGGCAGGGAGCCACCCCACTCGCGGCCAGCCACGCGAGCGAGATCTTTGTCCGGCATGTGCCGCGGTACCGCCCGGCCCAGCCCGGCTTTGCCTTCCTTTGGATGTTGTCCAGGCTCTGGACCTGGGGCGGTAAGCTGCATCGCGCCCGCAACGTGGCACGTCGCCGCGGCCTGGATGTGCCCGTCATCAGCGTGGGCAACATCACGGCAGGCGGTACCGGCAAGACCCCCATGGTCCTGCATCTTGTCAGCCGGCTGAAGGACGCCGGCTGGAACCCCGGCATCCTCACGCGCGGGTACGGACGCCACTCGCCGCATTCGCACCAGGCCGTGGCAGCCGGCGCGCACGTTCCAGTCAGCCAGTCCGGCGATGAGCCGCAATTGTTCCTGCGCGCGGGCGTGGCGCCGGTGGGCATCGGCGCGGACCGGTGGCGCGTGGGCAAAATGTTGGAACGCGAATTCGGCGTCGACGCGATCGTGCTGGACGACGGCTTTCAACACGTGCGCATCGAGCGCCGCCTGGACATCGTGCTGGTGGATGCGCTGGACCCTTTTGGCGGCGGCTATCCGCTGCCGCTGGGCCGCCTGCGTGAGCCGCTGGCCGGCTTGTCCCGCGCGGATATCTTCGTGGTGACGCGCAGCGAGTCCGGCCGCGTAGCCCAAGCCGCCGAACATTTCCTGCGGCTGCGCAATACACGCGCGCCGGTATTCCATGCGCGGGCGCAGCCGGAGGCGTGGGTTTCCGCGGCCACCGGCGAGACCATGGCCGCCGATGCCCTGCCTTACGCGCGCGTGGCTGCGTTCTGCGGACTGGGTAACCCAGGGTACTTCTGGTGTACGCTGGCGGCCCTCGGACTGGACGCGGCGGTGCGCATCGAATTCGAGGACCACCACGCCTACAAGCCGGGCGAACTGCGCAATATGGGACGGCATTTCCGCGACGAATGTGTCGAGGCAGTGGTAACCACCGAGAAGGATCTGGTCAACCTCTGTGAAGACCCCGGTCACCTGCTCGCGCCGCTGCCGCTTTATTGGCTGCGGATCGGGGTACACGTGGACCGCGAAGACGAATTTCTGGACGCTATCTCGCGGCGGCTGCGGTGAAGTCAGGCAGGCTGCAACTCCCTGCGAGCAGCCTTCTTCGGGCCGGGGCGCTTGGCCCGCAGGATGATGGCTTCCGCGATCTCCAAACCGAATAGGTCGGCATTTCGGAGGCGGCGTTCGCCATCATCGACGGGGAAATCCGCCAAGATGGATTTGAGCGTAGGGTTATTACCTGGAATCGGCTCGACCCTGGCTAACTGGAGAAATGATCCTTTGTCGATGGACTTAGCGAGCAAGTCCACGAGTTCACCGAAAGCCTTAGATTTGCCTTTCTCAAGCCATGGAGCTGAGACTACCAGATCCCAGCGGCCAAGCCCATTCGCGCGCCTGAAAAGGGCGAACAAAGTGAAGTCGCCTTTCCGGGAGGCGATCCGATGCATCGCCTTGCGGAAAGGGTCAATGGCAATCACAGGACCTCCAGGAGTCTCTCTACGTACTTTACCATCTCTGACGCCTCCAGCGGTTTCAACATGCCGATGGCTTGATAGCGCTTTTCAGGATTCCATTTGGTAACCACGGACCATTCTCTCAGGGCCTTCGCCGTAACCCGTTCCTCGATGCCTGAAAACTTGAGAAGGACCTCCAGGTCATGAGTTCTCAGCGACTTGAAATCCTCGAACTCGCGCCCGCTCTGCGGAAACTCGCGCCATTTGAGCGTGCGGCAGATGCGCGCCTTCAGCGCCAGTTCAACCGCGTATCCCGAAAGGTAAAACGCTCCGTCGAGGCGTTTGGCTTTCAGGAGCACCTGCGCGTCGCGAAGACGTGCCCGGGCGATGGCGCGCAGGTCCTTGATTGAAATCATTGGCCCTGACACCCATTCTCTCACCGGCCAGCCGCACCGTGTTACCCTAAAATTTCCCTATGAGTAACATCCGGATTACCCTGCCCGATGGCAGTCAACAGTCCGTCGAGGCGGGCAGCCGCCCCATCGACATCGCCCGCGCCATCAGCCCGCGCCTGGCCGACGCCGCTATCGTTGCCAAGGTCAACGGCGAGTTATACGATCTCACTCGTCCCTTCGAATCCGACGCCACTCTCCAGATCCTCACAACGAAGGATCCCGCCGCGCTCACGGTTTACCGCCATTCCACCGCGCATCTGCTCGCCGCCGCCGTGCTGGAGCTGTTCCCCGAAACCCAGTTGGGCATCGGTCCGCCCATCGACAGCGGCTTCTATTACGATTTCGACCGGCCCACCGCCTTCACCCCCGAAGACCTGGAAAAGATCGAGAAGCGCATGTGGGAAATCCAGGCGCGCGATCTGCCCTACGAGCGTATCATGACCCCCAAGGACGAGGGTCTGCGCAAATACGCCGATGACTGGATGAAGAAGGAACTCATCGAAGAGCGCGCCGGCGACGTCTTCAGCCAGTACACACTCGGTCCGCACTTCATTGACTTTTGCCGCGGCCCGCATGTGCCATCGACCGCCAAGATCAAGGCGTTCAAGCTGCTCTCGATCGCCGGAGCATACTGGAAAGGCGACGAGCATAACAAGCAATTGCAGCGTATCTACGGCACGGCGTTCTTCAGCAAGAAGGATCTCGACGAGTATCTCGCCAAGCTCGAAGAAGCCAAGAAGCGGGACCATCGCAAGCTGGGCAAAGAGCTGGAACTTTTCACAGTAAGCGAGTTGGTGGGCGCCGGCTTGCCTTTGTGGCTGCCCAAGGGTGCGACCATTCGCCGGCTGTTGGAGGAGTACATCCTGGAGCGCGAACGCGCCGCGGGCTATCAGCACGTCTATACGCCGGATCTTGCCAAAGTGGAACTGTACCAGCGCTCCGGTCACTGGGAACACTATCACGATGACATGTTTCCACCCATGGACCTGGAGACCGAACAGATGGTCTTGCGTCCCATGAACTGCCCGCATCACATCCTGGTATTCGAGTCCAAGCGGCGCAGCTACCGCGATCTTCCGGTGCGGATTGCGGAGTTGGGCACCATGTATCGCTACGAACGTTCCGGAGTCTTGAGTGGATTGAGCCGCGTGCGCGCCATGACACTGAACGACGCACATATTTTCTGCACGCCGGAACAGATCAAAGAAGAGTTCACGCGGGTGATGCAGCTTGTAGAACAGGCTTACCGCGACCTCGGTATTACGCAGTACCGCTATCGCCTCTCCTTGGGGGACAAAACAAAAAAGGATAAGTTTGTCGATAACGACGCGATGTGGGATTTGGGCGAGCGTGTGTTGCGCGAGGCCATGGATTCGCTGGGTTTGCCGTACGTGGAGGCTCCCGGCGAGGCTGCGTTCTACGGACCGAAGCTGGACATCCAACTTGCCGATGTGATGGGTCATGAAGAAACCTACTCGACGATCCAGGTCGACTTCCACTTGCCGAATCAATTCGAGTTGAACTATATCGGTCCGGACGGAAAGGAGCACCGGCCGGTAATGATCCACCGCGCCATCGTCAGCACGATGGAGCGCATGGTGTCGTACCTGATCGAGTTGTACGCCGGGGCGTTTCCCGTGTGGCTGGCGCCGGTGCAAGCCATCGTGCTGCCCATCACCGACCGCCAGTCGGATTACGCCCGTTCGGTGCGGGATCAGTTGGATGCAGCCGGCATCCGCGTTACGGTGGACGACCGCAGCGAGAAGGTGAACCTGAAGATCCGCGACGCGCAGATGCAGAAGATTCCTTATATGTTGGTGGTGGGGGACCGGGAGGCGCAGAGCGGGCAGGCGGCTGTGAGGCATCGCAAGCATGGGGATCAGGGGGCTAAGCCGGTGGCGGAGTGTATCGCGGAGATTCGGGGGTTGATCGATTCTAAGGCCGTCAGCGAGTGACTTCTGCATGGCGCCCGATTCGCGCGCGGGCCTGCGTTTATACTAGAGGCAGGTGAAAATGCCGCGTGCGCTTCGAATGGAACGGCCGGAAGGCTGCCGCGAACTTACGTAAGCACGGCGTATCCTTCGATGAAGCTGCCAGCGTATTCTTCGATCCTCTTTCGACAGCAGAGAATGGAGAGGCTATTCGAATCATCACGGCGCGCGAGGCAACTCGGGCAGAGAGAAAGATTTATGAAGAAGGCTAAGAAGCTTGCTCCGGACGAACTCCGGGCCGAATACAAGCGTTCGGATTTTCCATCGTTGGTACGAGGGAAATACATCAACCGGCTCAGAAACAGTTCGAATGTGGTGGTTATCGATCCAGAGCTTGCCGATTTTTTCCCAAACGGACAGGCTGTCAATGCAGCTTTGCGATCATTGGCGGAGATTGCCAGGCGCACAGGCCCTCCACGGTCCGGACCGCGCTGAACCCTGCGGATCAATCGCGCTTTGGGCTGGGTAACATGGCGGATACCCAGTCTGGTGCCGCCGGCTTTCATGGGCGCCGATTGCATCGCGGAGATTCGATGATTGATCGACTCCAAGGCGGTCACGGAGTAAATTCGTCGCGAACTTGCTGAGCTTGCGCGCTGAGGCCGATGGTGGAGTAGATCTCGGCAGCCATCTCTGAGGCTTCACAGGCGAGGTCCGGGTTGTGCTGAACCGCGGCTAGGCGGGCCGTGGACAACAGACAACCGGCTTCGCCAAAGCGGTCGCCGATTTGACGGTAGATGGGCAACGCCTGCTGGTAGAGCGCTACGGCATCCGCGTAGCGCTCCTGTATTCGCGCGACATCGCCCACGCGCTGAACGCAGTTTGCCTCGCCCAGGCGTGCCCCGAGTTCGCGGTAGATGGCCAGCGCCTGCCCATAGAGCTTCCCGGCATCTGCGTGACGGGCCTGCGCGAGCGCCACATCGCCCAGACTTCGGATGCAGTTTGCCTCGCCCAGTTGATCCCCGATTTGGCTGTAAATGAGCAGCGCCTCGTGATAGCTTCCCAATGCCTCGGCGCAGAAGTCTTGACGCAGCGCCAAATCGCCCAGGCGCTTCACGCAGGTGGCCTCACCCAGGCGTGCCCCGATTTCGCGGTATGTGCTCAGAGCCTGGCGGTAGAGGGTCCGGGCCTGCACATAGTGGGTCTGCTGGAGCGTCACATTGCCCATGCCCAGCAAGCAATTGGCCTCGCCCATGCGCTGCCCGATCTGGCGGAAAACTGGCAGCGCCTGCTGGTAGAGCGTCTCCGCCTCTGCGTAGCGGGACTGCATGCGCGCCACCTCGCCCAGGCTCCCAAGGCAGTTGGCCTCGCCCAACCGATACCCAACTTGCCGGTACACGGACTGCGCCTGCTCGTAGAGGTCGCTGGCCTCCGTGTAGCGGGCCTGCGCGGCCGCCACATCGCCAAGGCGTTGCACGGAACTGGCCTCGCCCTCGCGATCCCCGATTTGGCGATAGATGGGCAGCGCCTGGCGATAGAGCTTCTCGGCTTCCTCATAGCGGGACTGAAAGCGCGCCGCCTCGCCCAGACCTTTTATGCAGTTGGCTTCGCCCAATTGCTGCCCGATTTGGCGGTAGATGTGCATCGCCTGCCGGTAGAGATCCACGCCGTCTGCGAGGCGCGCCTGTTTGAGCGCCACCTCGCCAAGGCTTGCTGCGCAGTTAGCCTCGCCCAAACGGTCCCCGAACTGGCGGTAGACATGCAGCGCCTGCCGGTAGCAGTCATTGGCCTCTCCGTCATGGTCTTGCCCGAACGCTGCGCCGCCTAGGCAGCGAAGGCAATTGGCCTCGCCCAACCGATCCCCGATCTGGCGGTAGATGGGCAGGGCCCGTTGGTAGAGTCTCTCGGCCTCCGGGTAGCGGGCCAGATTGAGCGCAACATCACCCATCCTCTGCACGCAGTTGGCTTCGCCCAAGCGATTGCCGATTTGGCGGTAGAGGGCTAGCGCCTGTTGGTAGAACGCCTCAGCGTCCGCGTAGCGTGACTGCCGGAGCGCCACATCGCCCAAGCACCGGTCGCAGTTGGCAGCACCCCGGCGGTCCCCGATTCTCTCATAGAGTGCCAGCGCCCGCTCGAAATGCTCCCGCCCGCCATCAGCGGGCCCTTCGAACTCGCATGCCCG
>Ga0182018_10004086_pt1 | contig 12543 bp, 12 predicted proteins | sample 812P2MmetaG_FD_120490 | JGI IMG/M metagenome (GOLD analysis project Ga0182018, IMG submission 120490) | Permafrost microbial communities from Stordalen Mire, Sweden - 812P2M metaG | ecosystem: Environmental > Terrestrial > Soil > Wetlands > Permafrost | place: Sweden: Stordalen | collected...
GTTGCAGGATTACGATTGGCCTGGGAACATTCGCGAGTTGCAGAATGTCGTGGAGAGGGCCGTGATCCTGTGTGATGGCGAGACTTTCTCGATTGACCAAACCTGGCTGCAGCCCGAAACCCGGGCCACATCCAAGCCGCCCCTTGCACTCGCGACGGCCCTCGTTAACCAGGAAAGGGAAATCATTGAAGCCGCCCTTGCGGAGAGCCGAGGCCGGATTTCAGGGCCAAAAGGGGCGGCTGGGCGGCTCGGAATGCCCAGAACCACGCTCGAATCGAAGATCAAGAATCTCCGGATAAACAAACACCACTTTAGGTGTGCGTAGAAGTTGCATCGGCAACACATCCGCGTATATTTCTTGCCTTCCGAAGGCGCGATCACGTCGCCCTGGTCTTCAAAAGCGCCGACTTCGCGGTCGTGGCTGAGGGATCGGCAGATTCTGGCGCATCTAAATGGTGCGTTCGGCAATATGCTGCTTCCCGATATCACAGCGCTGCCGATCGAGCGGTACGAGCTCGCCCGGTTGCAGGCGAAATTCCGCACACACTGTCGGAGATAGAGGAAGCGGAGCTGTTGTCGTCCTGCTCGCCGTACCTTCAGGATCTCGTGACGTTCGCGATGAATACAGGACTTCGGCTCGGAGATATCCTCAATCTGAAATGGGAGGAGGTGGATCTGGAGAAGGGCATCCTCAATACGGTGGTTCGCAAGAGGCGCCGCATGCTTGAGATGCCGCTAAACGAAAAGGCACTCTCCATCGCCAACGGCTGGCACGGGATCAGGAAAGGCGATCACGTGTTTTACAACCCGGAGACAGGTACCCAGTGGAAGGACCTGTGGTTGGGCTTGAAGAAGGCCTGCCGCAAGGCAGGGCTTCCCAACGTGACGTGGCACACCTTCCGCCACACGTTCGCATCGAGGCTTAACGGCAACGGGGCGGACCTGGTAACGGTGAAGGAGCTTCTCGGGCATGCGCACATCAAGACCACAATGCGGTATGCGCATACCAACCGGGAGGCGAAGACGAAAGCCGTCCGGCGTCTCGATGGTGGTAGTGACAAAACAGTGACACTGGCCGATTCGGGCCAGAAAGACAAGAAATCGGCATAGTGACAATCGATGCAAGTTGTGGGAAAATCAGGGAAGTCCCGATACGGTGAGGTGCGAGAGCGGTTGAATCGGGCGGTCTCGAAAACCGTTGAACCTTTGCGGGTTCCGTGGGTTCGAATCCCACCCTCACCGCCAGCTAGCTTACTGAAAATACAGCAGAACATACATTTTTTCATTACCCCATAGAAACCTTCACCGCCCATCGAGGCGGTCTTCCCCTGGCAACAATTGCTGGGTGCCGTTGACGGGGCATAGTGAAATCACTATATTGTTAATTACGGATGACCGACGAGCCGCTCTTGAAGCCCGTGATCTGGGTCGGTTCGAGCCGCAAGGACTTGCGTGCGCTTCCCGAGCCGGTCCAGGATCACATAGGCTATGCCCTGTACGTTGCACAACGCGGCGGAATGCACCGAGACACGAAAACGCTGAGGGGTTTCGGCGGGGCAGGGGTCGTGGAGGTGGTTACGGATTTTCGCGGCGACACCTTTCGGGCCGTGTACACGCTGCGTTATGCAGGAGCGGTCTATGTGCTGCACGCGTTCCAAAAGAAATCGAAAAGCGGACGCGCGACACCGCGCCGTGACATGGAGCTGATCGAACAACGGCTGCGCGATGCCGAAGAAATTGCCAAGGGGAGGAGCCATGAGCAAGAACAAGTATGAGGTCGGAAGCCGGAACGTGTTCAAGGACCTCGGCCTACCGAACGCCGAAGAGCACCTGATCAAAGCGCAACTCGTATACAAGATCGACGCCATCCTAAAGGATCGGAAGCTGAGGCAGGTTGAAGCCGGCAGGCTGTTCGGCATTCCCCAGCCCGATGTCTCCAAGATGCTCCGCGGCGAGTTCCGGCAGTTTTCGGTCGAGCGGCTGCTGCGGTTCCTGGTAGCGCTAAACCATGATGTCGAGATTGTGGTCCGGCCGCATCGTGGCGCGGGCGATATGGCAGCGCTGTATGTGTCCTGAAAGTGTTGCGGCTTAGTTCCCTGCCGCGATCCGGGCTATTTCGCGATCCTTCATGCGAGGACGAGCGTGAGGTCATGCGAGGACGAGCGTGAGGTGTTGGTGTCCAGTGATCTGTTCAACAAATGGCTAACGTCTCTTCCGGCTTCACACCAGGGTGTAACCCTCTACAGTGAACGTCCCGGCGCGCGTCCTGTTGGGCTTAAGGCGCTGAAAGGGCTTTTGGCTGACCATTTCGTAGGGGAGGCGACGGTCTTGCAGGCAGGAGGCTACAAGAAAGCTGCGGCAATTATCGCGAACAGCCTTCCGAGCAACAAGAAAACACAATCGGGATCCGGTTGTCCCCGATGCCGACGATCCCTCGGTCAACTCGGCGCGGAACTCTTGTACGTATCGATCAACCCCACAATGCGCCAGCCCGCCTGCCGTTCGACAATATCGATGGCCACCTTGGCATGTCGGGAAGCGCCAATCGCGAAGATGGCGTCAGCGCTCATGCGCGCTCCCCATGAATTCGGGCATGGTGGGGTGCCCCGCCTGGCTGATTCCTTGACGGCCCAGGACAGCGGGAACGGTGCGCCACAGAATCTTCAAATCCAGCCGAAGACTCCAGTGCTCGACATACCAGACATCCCGCGCGAATTTCTCTTCCCACTGCAGCGCATTGCGGCCGGTCACCTGGCACCAGCCGGTGATGCCGGGCTTTAGTTCCAAACGCCGGCGCTGGGATGCGTCGTAGCGCGGCAGGTACGCGGGCACCAGCGGCCGCGGCCCCACCAGGCTCATATCCCCCTTGAGGACATTCCAAAGCTGCGGCAATTCGTCGAGGCTCCACGCCCTTAGAATGGCGCCTATCCCTGTCAGCCTGGCCCCATCCTCGAGCAGCCGGCCGGAGCCGTCCCGCGCTTCCCGCATCGTGCGGAATTTCCAGAGCTTGAAGACCCGGCCGTGCAGCCCCGAGCGATCCTGGCTCCAAAACACCGGTCTGCCGTCCAGGAATAGAATGGCGGCCGCCGCCGCGGCCATGGCAGGAGCCGCCAACGCCAACCCGGCGGCCGCGCCCATCAGATCGATCGTCCGCTTGATGAATCGCCCCATCCATTTAGGGTCCGGAGTTGAAGAAGCCGTCGCTTTCGAAGATTTCATCCTGGGTCTTCCCTACATGCCCGTAGTCCACGAAAAAACGCTGTTTGGCCGTGCGCAGGTCCGTCTGGTAACGATTTCCCTCCACGGCGGCGGATCCCGTGAATGAAACCGCCAACTGGGCGTCTGGCGAGTCCACATGGCCGGCCGCGGCGAAGAAGAACAGATTTCGGGAAAACTCGGCCCCGTACCGCAGCATCATCGCCGATGCATCCGGACCCGCCGCTCGCACAAACACGGAATTACCGGAGAACACAATCGGCAGAGCCTGGCCGGGTGCACAGACGATGGAATGCGCGCGGCCGAGGTTAAATAGGTTGTCCCTGTAAGTCACCGAGCGTGTGTACTTGTAATAGCTGTTGTTCAGCGTGTGGAGGTAGACAATGGACCCGTTCGGCACATCGAGGATGGATGACGCGGTAACCGCCGTAGCCGCCGCATTCATATAGCCATATCCGCCGTTCCCGCCACTCGCTTCCGGCTGGGAGGCCTTCACGGCGCATCCTATGACCGTAACGGACTCGTTCTCCGCATCCGCGACGAACTGCCACCCCAGGTTTTCCTCGAAGCGGTCTCGCACGAACAGGATTTCGCCGGTGGCCACGTCGACGGTTGGCGGCAGGAAATCGGGTTCCACGTCCACGCCGGCCGCGGGAGCATGTGCTCCGTAAGACCCGCCGGTCAATCCCGTGTCCCTAAAAACGCTGTTCACGACGATAGCGCCCCTCAGCATTCCGATCGTCAGACCCTGCCGCGCGTTGTTCGTCGAGATCACATCCGCCACCAGCGCGTCCCGGTCCGCCTTGGAGTGCGCCGCGCCCAGTAAGATGCCGTCGGTCTGGCAATGATGCACGTGAAGGTTGCGCAGAAGATAGCGGGAACATTCCGACGTGCGGATACCGAAGCCCGGGGATTCCACTACGCCGGCCTCGCGTCTCATCCTGTCCACGTTGCCGCCGATCTCAAAACCCTCGATGCGGAAGCCGGTGGAAGCGATCATATCGAACGGAATCACGGCGTTGGAGAAACTGTAAGTGTATCCGCTGGACCGGTAGTCGGCCGTGCGCACGAAGTCGCCCTTAATGTCGATCTTCGCGCCATAGCCCAGGATGGACACGTCCCGGCAGCCCCGGTACTCGATGTTCTTGACGTTATTTTGCGAGGGTCCGCGCGCAATGGCATAGCGGCCGATGTGGTATGTCCCGGCCGGATACAGAAGTGTCCCGCCGTTCTTGCAAACGTAATTCGCGGCCTTCTGCATCGCTTCGTAATCGTCGGTAACTCCATCGCCAGCGGCCCCGAAATCCTTGACTGAGATCGCGTGGTCCTCCTTCGCGGCCGGAAGGTCGAACCAGAACGCCGTACAAAAGCCGCTCTCCTCCCGCGCAAAGGGAATGTTCACCAAGCCGCTGGACGGCTCCGTGGCCATCTGCAGCGGGCGAATCTCCGGCATTTCCGGCGCGAGCCTGTAGCAGTGTATCTCGGGTTTTGATGCGCGCGCCATGCCGGCGATAGCCGCTTGGCGCGCATGCGAGAAAGCCGCGGCACAGCCGATTCCGGCTGGACCGGAACACGTGATAGGCTGGGCGCGAACCGGCCCCGGCGCCAGCAGCGGCATGGCGGCCAGGCCGGCGAGCGCCGCCCCGGGAAACTTCTTCCGGAGAGTCATGGCAGCGCCGCCCCACTGCCGGCAAGGATCGTGTCGAAGACCGCCACGAAGCGCTTCTGGACCAGCCTTGCATCAAAGAAACCGGCGGCCCGTAGGCGGCCCGCTTCCCCCATTTGCGTGGCCTTCTCCGGATGTTCGATCAAATCGAGCACCGCGGTTGTCAGGGCTTTCACATCCCTCGGTGGCACCAGGAGACCGGTCGCGCCATCCACCACCTCTTCGCGACAGCCGCGTATGTCCGTCGCCACCACCGGCAATCCGCATGCCATGGCTTCGAGTATCGAGCGCGGCAATCCCTCCCGGTAGGAGGGAAGCACGAAGATGTCCATCAGGCCCAGGTACCGGCGCACTTCCGTGGTAAAACCGGTGAAGAAAAAGTGTTCCCGCAACCCGCTTGCCTGCACCTGCCGCCGAAAGCCCGTTCCGAACTGATCCCGATCGGACGGGAGACAGTCGCCGACGACCAGGAATGCAGTGTCCCCGTGCAACTTCACAATCGCGCGAGCCATGTCCAAGAACTCCCGATAACCCTTCTCTCTGACGATGCGGCCAACAATGCCGATCACCCGCCGGCCCCGCAAGACCGGGATTTGGCCGCGTTGGGCGCGCTCCTCCGCCGTCCGGCATGGGAACAGATCCAGTTCGACGCCATTCAGAATCGCCGTGGCGTGCGATTCTTTCCGGGCGATGCCCGTTCGCAGGGCCGTGCGCCGGTCCTCGTCGGAAACAAACATGAAACGATCCGTTAGCCTGCCTATGATCCACTCGACAATCATGCACATCGACCGGGGCACGGGGTGCATGTTTTCGTGGAAATAGAAACCGTGCACCGTGTAGATCACGCACTTGCAGCGGGCGGCCCATGCGGCTACGCGGCCGATCGCGGCCGCCACGGGACTGTGAGTATTCACGATGTCGTAGCGGTTTTGACGTATCAGCCTGAATATCTTGCAAAGCGGCCCGATATGCCGTAACGGATTGAACGTCCTGCGAATGCGCACATCGTGCATCCGGAAGCCGAAGCCGGCTAGAGCCGAGAAGTCGTGTCCGCGGGAGCAGACGATGTGAACCTCGTGGTCTGCTGCCATGAGGGCCCTGAGCCAGGGTTTGAGCAACACCCAGCACATTGTATCGGTGGCCGCAACCACAAGAATCTTAGCCATGTGAGATTCCCCGGCGTCAGCAACTCACGGGCAAGTCCACGGGAGCCGGGCGTGCTTGCCGCGCCGCCGGTACGCGGCGCGCGGGCGCGCCCTGGGCGCGGCGAACGGTGGCCTCCGCAGCCACCAGGACGGCGAACAGAAAGGGCAGCAACTGGACCCGTTGCCGGGATATCAAGCCGAGGTTGGGCAGGATGCTGAACATCAGCAGGAGCTCGACGGCGAGCGCGAAACAGAACAGCAAGTACGGCTGGCGCACGATGGCCCTCCAAATCATGCGCGGCCGGCGGCCGTAGCGCAGCAGGAACCAGGCGATTAACAGATTCTCGAAAGATGCCAGGCCGGAGTTGACGTTGTGAACCTCCCAGGGAAATGGCTCCAGCAACACACGTACGACCCCTCGCGGAGCCTCGCTCAACATTCCGCCGCCATCCGGATCGCGGTCACCTCCAATCGCCGAGCCGCCAATGTTGTTACCGTTGGATACCGTGCGCGTGATGGAGTCGATTCTTTCGCCCGAAAGTTCCTGGATGCTGAGATAGTTGCGCGCTATCAAGGTCACCGCGGCGAGGCTGGCCGCCAGCACAGTGGTCCGCACGATCTTGGCCAAAATCGAAACCCGGATCGAGCTGGCCATGCCCCAACAGTACGCGAAGGCCATCGCCACCGCGCAGGAGAGGGCGATGTGCGGGCGGAGCATCGTGACAATTGCCGCGCCGGTGAACAAGTAGAGCAAAGGTCTGGAAGCGCGGTGCTTCAGGGCGCACGAAAAGCCATAAGCGCAGAGGCCCAGCCCCAACGCAACCCAGCTATCTTTCCCGAGGATACTTGTCCACATTGCGATGGATGGCAGGAAAATGGCGATGCGGCAGTACTTGCGCAGTTCCGCCCGCGTGCACCAGGGGTGCAGCGCCCGGCAGAAGAACAACGCCGCGATGAACCCGAGAACCGCGGAAAAGAAGGCGGCCCCATAGACATTTCCGCCGAACGGCGTATAAAGAAGCGCGGTGAGGAGCGACGTGGTTTCCGTGCCTACGTGCAACGGGATGCTGTCCCAATCCCCAGACCGGATCATGCTGGCGTATTTCATTGCCTCATGGTGATAGACGTATGCATCCGCCTCGTCCAGGTCGGCGTAGTACGGCATCAGCCAAAGAACCACGAAAAGGTATGTGGCCAGATGCCACGCCAAACCGAGCCTGACGAAACGCATCACCGCGGGGTCCCGTTTGGCTGTGCGCATGAGAACCAGCCACAGCAACAGCAGTCCGTATGCGGCCAAAGCTAAACCCGCAAACCAGCCGTCCGATGCCCAACCGAGCGTATGCATTTATCCGGCCGTCCTTTCAATGCGTGCCTGCCGCAACGCTTTGCCGTATAACTCCGCCAAACGCACCGCCGAGACGGTGAGGTTGAAATCGCTTCGTTCGATGCTGTCCAGCGCCTGTGAATGCCGCCCTCCCCCGGTTCCCAGAATCGAAAGAATGGCATCGGCCCAATATTTGGGTCCCTTGGCTAGCGGAATACGGGTTACGCTGTCGCACACGTTTGCCTCTCCGGGCACAACATCTGAGACCAGGCATGGGATGCCGGCCGCCTGCGCTTCCAGCAGCGCGAGCGGCAGACCCTCGCGAACGGATGGCATCACGAACACATTGATCACCTGCTTCAGGAATTCGGGGGCTGCCGGGCTCTGGCCGGTAAAGATGACGCGCCGGCTAAGTCCAAGCAGTTGGACCTGCTGCTCGACCTCGCGCCTCAAGGGCCCATCTCCCACCAGCACGAGGTATGGGGAATCGTCGCGCTTGACTACCTCGGCGAAGACCGAGACAAGAAAACGATGGTTTTTCGGCGGCGTGAAGTTGGCCACCAGCCCAAGAACTTTCGCCTGCGCGCCCACCCCCAGATCCTCGCGGAGCTTGGTAGCGGAACTGGCCGCCCGAAACGGCGCGAGGTCGATCCCACAGTGCAATACACCATGTTTTCGCGACAACCCGCGCCGCGCTCCGAACATCGCCGTCACAGCCTCTCTCGAACAGCCCACCCCCACGGTCGCACAACGTCCGGCCGCGAGCCTGGCGGTGAATAGCATGACCCGGCCGAGGATGCCGGAGGGGCCGTCGGAGCCGGTGCTGTGCGAGTGCGCGATCCGGACGGGCACGCGTTCCAGGCGAGCTATGAGCAGGATCAAGCCCACCAGCAGCAGGCCATGGCTATGCACCACGTCGTACCGGTTCGTGCGCAGGAGTCCGCGTAGGGCGCGCACAAAACGAATGAAGGATATCGCGGTCGACCCGAGCGGTATGTGATAGAAGCGGCATCCGTGACGCTCCAAGCAGTCGGCGAAAGCTCCCCGCGGGAACCTGTATGTGCAGAAGTCGGACCGATACCCGCGCGGCAAGAGCCGGACGGCCTGCTGTAGCCAAGTCTCGATACCGCCCCGGTTGAGGCTGCCCACGACGTGCAGAATCCGGGCCGGGCCTGCATACGCCGGCTGTTTGTTCACTTGCATATGGCGCCAGGGCCTCCTCACCCACTGAACGGCCGCGGCCGCGCAACGATAGGCTCTGTGGCCGACGCTTTCTCGAGCCGCCCGATCTCGGCCGTCCATTTGTTCGTGCGGGCACCCGCAAACCGCGGCCACGCCAGGCTCACGCCGCCGGGCAATCGCGGGACTCTTACACTCCAGTACGAGGCCAAACACACTTGCAGCCAATTCAGCGTTATATCCACATACTTGAGAGGCGCCGCGGCCAGCACCGCCCATCGAGTCCCGCTACGAGGCGAGTGCCGAAAGTGACCCATCAGGCCCGGGAGCCAATCGCTTCTTGAATTCTCCAAGAACCTTCTTGCCGCCCGCGGCAGGATACTCCCGAGACCACCGCTCCCCCAGACTCCCGCCCCATCCGGAAATCGAATCCGCTTGTATAGGACGACGGCCGGGTCGACTCGTAAACAGCCCACGCCCAACATCGCGAACACTAAAATAGTATCCGTGCCCCAACATGCATCTATCTTCCCAGCCAGAATGTCACGGGCCACCTTCCGGAGTTCGGCGGTGCGGTAAAGCCCGTAAATAACACTAGGCTTCGGACCAAATTCCCGCCACATGTAGTACCTCATCATCCTTATCGTGGCCGGTCCCGCGAGTGATTTCAGGACGAACCTGGAGCCCAACCTACCGGAGCCGGAAAAGGGTACTATACTGCCAAACGCAATCGAAACGTCGGCGTTAAACTGGCTCAGCAAGGCCGCCAGCCAGTCCTTATCCCATTGGTCGTCGGCGGCGGCCCACATGAAATATGAAGTGGTTGCCATGGTCAGCACAGCAAAAAAATTCTTGTATGCGCCGATATCCGCGCTCTGCCTGAGATAGCGGATCCTCGAATCGCGGACGGCGTACTCGGCACAGATCGCCGGGGTCTCGTCGGTGGATGCGTTGTCGGAAATGACGATCTGAAACCCGCGGTAGGTTTGCGCAAGTAACGAATCGAGCGCCTCGCGCAAATAGAGGCCGCCATTGCGCACTGGCAGCCCTATAGTGACATCCGGCTCGCGCAATGGGCCTTGCGGTTCTTGGGAAGGAGAAATCATAGGCGGGTTCGGGTTTGTAGCCGCATCAGACTGCATATTGTTTGTGTATTCACGGGGACATTTCGAGAACAGGCCGCGCAACGGCCGTCCCGCTAGTCTACGCCATCCTCGGAACCATCGATTTGATCCTGCCTGTGATATGCCGGGCAAGATGCCAACGCACCATCGGGGCGGCCAGAGCCGCCGCCATCAATACACAACCGGCAACGGTTAGCAGCACCGTAATCGCGCCGAGCCGGCTCTCGGTGTTTGGGATCAGCCGCCGGCACAACCATGCGGCAGCCGCCGCGGCGGCCAATGGAAACGCTACATCCTGCCGGTACCAGCGCCATTTTTCGGCGGGAAGCAACCGCCGGTGCATCAGAGGGATGGCAAACATCAGATAACTTGCATTCAGCACCACCCAGACCCGCGCCGCGCCGATGGCGCCGTATGCCGGAACGACCGCAAGAATGGCAGGCACCAGAAGACAGACGGCAACCATATTGACCTTGATCGTCAGCGAGGTCCAGCCGTGCGCAAGTTGCATCTGGTAAGGAATCCACATCAGCCCGTTGAACAGCGTCCCCAGAGCCAGCACAGCCATCAGCGGCGCCACGTGTTGGGCCAGAGCCGGGTTTCCAGTCCACAACCGGAGTATTTTGTCGCCAAACACCATCAACACCATTGCGGCCGATCCCGCCAAAACCGTCACCAACTGGGCGCCCTGGTGGTAGAGCGCGCGCAATGCCACTACGTCGCCGTTTGTCGCCAGCTCCGTGAAGCGTGGATAAAACGCCGCGGTGATCGGCCCCGTCAGCATGTACAACCCATTGGCCACCACCCCCGCCAGCGCGTAATAAGCAAAGGATTCCAGGGGCAGCAGGCGCGCGAGAAGAATCTTATCGACTTGGGTCAGCAGCAGCGCGAGAAAGGTGATCGCCATCATGCCCGCCGCGAAACGCCAGATATTGGCCATGGCCGGCCCAGAGAAGCGGGCGGGCAGCGGAGCGGGTGGCAGCGTACGGTAAACGATGCCGGCAGACAACGCGACGGTCGTCAGCGACATCAATCCCTGCCACAGAAAGAAAGCCCCGATGGAAGGCGAGACCCAGGCGAGCACGCCGACCACTCCCAAGCCACGCACCGTGGCCGCCATGCCGATCACGGTGTTTTGCAGTACCTGACGCTGCAATCCGGCAACGCTGCTCATGTAAATGTCTTCGATAAACCGCAGGCCGGTGACCATGCCCATGACGGCAAACGCCTGCGCCACCACCTCCACCGGCAGGTTCTTTGCGGTCACCCAGTGGGAGGCCAGCCATCCCGATGCGGTCCAGATGCCCAGCGCGACCACTCCGGCAACGGCGATTCCGATCAGCTCGATGCTCCGCAGGAGATCCCGAATCGACTGGGCGTTGTGCGCGCCGCCGGTAAAGCGAGCCATCTCCCGACCCAAGGCCGGCTTCATGCCCATGTCGAGGAGCGCCAGCCAGGCTTGCAGCACGGCGAAGATACCGATCAGTCCATAAGCCTCGATCCCGAGGTACTTGACGTAGAGCGGAACAAAAACCAACCCCATCAGGGCTTGCCAGCCTTGGCCGAAGCAGTTGGCGATGACGTTTTTCTTCAGAGACATTGTGGCGGCCCCGACCCGTAAAGCTTGGCTTACGCCACGCGCTTCAAGTACCCGTCCGGCGCGACGCTGATCAGCAGCTTATGGTCCATCTGATTGTCGATCTCGAACTCGGGATGGTTCTTCAGGTAATCCTGGACGGCGGTCTTGGGGCTATTGCCCGGGCCCCAGGGACGATCGGGGAACATGTTAGCGGACATGTCTTCAATCACCGTGTCGAACACCACGCAGTAGCTGCCGACCGAAGTGAGGGGCGCGTAGGCTTCCAACTCGGCCATCACGTGCGCGCGGGTATGGTTGCTGTCCAGGCACACCAGCACCCGCCGCTTGGCACTGGCCTTCGCCTGGATTCGGGCGATAACCTCGGGTGCGATGCTGGATCCCTGAATCATCGAGATGCGCCTAAACATAGGGTGCGCCTCGATCGCCGCGCGGTTGTGGGCGCGGATATCGATGTCCACACCCAGCACTTCGGCATCTTGCGGGCCGCCGCAGGCGGCGTTCAATTCCAGCATGGAAGCGGAAAAGATCAGCGAGCCACCGTGGGCTATCCCGGTTTCCACGATGAGGTCGGGTTGGATTGACCACGTGAGTTCCTGCATCGCGATAATGTCTTGCGGATATTGGATGATGGGCCGGCCGAGCCAGGAGAAATTGTAGGAGTACTTGGGGACAGTCGACGCTTTCATGAAGCCATGCGCGGCGTCGATTAACTCCCGGCTGCGCCCGTTATCGCTTATCCTATTGGACACTGTTCGTTCAAATGCGTTCATTTTCCACCAACCGATAGTTGAATCGATACGCTGTGAGTTCCCGCACCTCATTCAGGTAGTTGCCGTTCATCACGAACACATTTGCGCCGGAAGGCAGCCGGGACGCTGCCTCGCCGGGCGGCTGCACTTGCAGTCCGGTCGCCGCCAGGAACTTGCCTTGTTTTGCGGGATTGATGTCGACGACCATATCGACTTTGGCTCCGGCGCGCTGCATAAACAACGCGAACAGGACGCCTTTCGACGCGCCCCCCCAAATGGCGGACTTATTCTGTCCCGTTTCCAGTTCAGCCGCGTATGCGCCGACGCTGTCGAGAAACCCTTCTGGAAGGTCGATCCAATCCGCTTCGTTGCATTCCGGCGCCCTGATCGTCGACAGATCGGCGACTGCATAGAGGTACTGTCCGCCGAAGGTATGCCCCGCCTCGTACACCACGCCGAACATACGATGGAAGTCGGAGAGCCTGAAGTAATTGACATGCTCATAGAAGATGTCGAACCATGCGCGATGGCCACAGA
>Ga0182018_10004087_pt1 | contig 12543 bp, 9 predicted proteins | sample 812P2MmetaG_FD_120490 | JGI IMG/M metagenome (GOLD analysis project Ga0182018, IMG submission 120490) | Permafrost microbial communities from Stordalen Mire, Sweden - 812P2M metaG | ecosystem: Environmental > Terrestrial > Soil > Wetlands > Permafrost | place: Sweden: Stordalen | collected...
AGCTGAACCGCAGCTTCGCGGTCACCCTTGCGTTCGGGCTCTTGGGTATCCTCGTCAACCTGCCGCAAATCACCATTTTCAATGGAACCAGCCTGCTGTTTGGGGGCGTGTTCTATTTGGGCGTAGCGCTGATGTACGGTCCAATGTACGGGGGCGTTGCAGCATTGATTAGCGCGCTTCCGTCGATCGTGCTGTGGGGGCATCCCGAGACCGGTTGCATCCTGGTGGCCGAGGCGCTCACGGTGGGGTGGCTGGCGCGGCGGCGCTTTCATCCGGCCATGGCGGACCTGATCTACTGGGCAGTAATCGGAACACCGCTGGCGGGGCTGTTCTATCTGGTCCTCTACAGCTATCCGGCGCCCTACGGCTGGGTCATGGTGGTGAAGTATCCGGCGAACGGGCTGTTGAACGTGATGCTCGCGGAGTTGCTGATCAGCATTCCGGCGCTGCAGAAATTATGGGGCGTGCCGGGACGGCTGGTGGAACGGCGAACGTTGCGGGCTTATCTATCGCACGGGTTTCTGCTGGTGGCAACGCTGCCGCTGCTGCTGCTGAACATCGTGAACGGCGAGAATTACGCGGAGCGGCGGGAGAGCGAAGGCGGGCAGCGGCTGGAGGAGGCGGCCAGGGCGATCCGCGAGGATCTGGAAGATCATGTGACCCAGCATCAACTGGCGGTGCGGGAGCTGTCGCGCTCCATCACCAGGCAGGGCCGCTTCGACCTGGATGCGCTGAACGGATGGCTGCGGCAGACCCGGCAGATTTACAGCGGTTTTCAATCGATTACGATCGGCAATGCGGATGGTTTCCCGATCGCGGTGGATCCACAAGAAGTGCCCGGGCTCGGAAAAGTGCTCAGCAACAAGCCGGGCGATGTGGTGCCGGATAGCGCCACGATGCGCGACCGGGAGTACTTCATTCGCACCAAGGCCTTGCGCCAATCGGTGATCTCGGATGTATTTGTCAGCCGTACGGTCCGGCTGCCGGCGGTGGCCGTTACAGCGCCGATCTTCACCGGGGGCGGCGATTTGTTTGGCGTGATCGCGGGCACGCTGGATTTATCGTCTTTCGAGCATACCGCGCGAACCTTCGGAACGCTGGACGGGGCCGGAATCTTCATCCTGGATTTGCACGACCGCGTGATCTATTCGAACCGGGGCGCGGCCTATCGTCCGCTGGAATCGATGGCAGGCTCGCCGCTGGTGAAGGGAGCCGAAGAGGCCGGCGCGGCGTTTCTGGTGGATCACACCGATGCGCATCAGCACAATGCCAGGTATCTGGCGAGCCACGCCGAGAGCGGGCTCACGGGCTGGAGCGTTCTCATCGAGCAACCGCTTTCACGGCTCCATCTGCAGACCGAGCGTTATTACCTGATGACGGTGGCATGGCTGGTGGGCGCCATCCTGCTGTCGCTGCTGCTTTCGCGGGCGGTGGATTCGGGCGTGACGTCGCCGCTGGAGCAATTAGTGAAGCGCGTGCGTGAGTTTTCGATGCAGGGGGACTGGCGGAAGCGGATCGAGTTACCCGCTCAGGCGCCCGCCGAGGTGGCGCAACTGGTGAAGGATTTCGACGGGATGTCGGTGCGGCTGCGGGAATCCTACACGGAACTGCACGTGGCGCTGCTGGATCGCGAGCGCTTGAACGGCGAGATGGCGGCCTTGCTACAGGATCTGGATCATAAGGTGCGGGATCGCACCGCGGAGCTGGCGGAGGCCAAGGCCAAGGCAGAGGATGCCAGCCGCGCCAAAAGCGAATTCCTGGCCAACATGAGCCACGAAATTCGGACGCCCATGAATGGCGTGCTAGGCATGATGGGGCTGGTGCTGAACACGGAGCTGCATCAGGAGCAGCGGGAATACTTGCATATCGCCAAGACGTCGGCCGACTCTTTGCTGGGACTGCTGAACGACATTCTGGATTTTTCCAAGATCGAAGCCGGGCGCATGGAGCTGGAGTCGATTCCATTTTCGGTGCGCGAGTGCCTGGCGGGGGCGGTGCGGACGCTGGAGTTCATGGCGCGCGAAAAGGGGCTGACGCTTTCCTGGTTGGTGGACGCCGGCGTTCCCGATTCCATGCTGGGCGATCCGAGCCGGCTGCGGCAGGTGCTGCTGAATCTGATCAACAACGCCGTAAAGTTCACGGCCGCGGGTTCGGTGCGGGCGCGAGCGCTGCTGGAAGAACAGCGGGACGGCCGGGCGATAATTCGCTTTGAGGTGACGGACACCGGAATCGGGCTATCGGCCGAGCAACAGAAGCTGATTTTCGAGCCGTTCCGGCAAGCGGACGGATCGGTGACGCGGCGCTATGGCGGCACGGGTTTGGGCTTGGCGATCTGCTCGAAGCTGGCGGACTTGATGGGCGGGAGGATTTCGGTCAACAGCGCGCCGGGGAAGGGAAGCACGTTCTCATTCTCGATGAACTGCCCGATTCATTCCGGCGAGGATGAGGCGGCCGCGAAGCGAGCAGCGAAGAAGGTGCGCGGTGGCGCCGGCGCGGGAAGATTCCGCGTATTGTTAGCGGAGGACAATCGCGTAAATCAGTTGCTGGTGGTGCGATTGCTCGAAGGGCGAGGTCACGATGTGACTGTGGCCGGCGACGGGCGGGCGGCCGTGGCCGAAGCCGAGCGAGAGAATTTCGACGTCATTCTCATGGACGTCCAGATGCCGGAGATGGACGGGCTGGAGGCCACGCGGATCCTGCGCGAGCGTGGCGTGCGGGCGCCCATCATCGCCATGACGGCGCATGCCATGCAGGGCGATCGCGATCGCTGCCTGAGCGCGGGCATGGACGCTTACATCAGCAAGCCGATTCAGCCGGAAGTAGTGTTCGAAGCGATCGAGGACGCGGTGGCGGCCAGTCGCGGATAAGTAGTTGACATTAGTCAAGTAAGTCATTGACACTGTCAATATGCAAGGCGCTAAGGATCGGATCGGCGTGGTGCGCCGCTTCAATCGTTTCTATACGCGGCAGATCGGGTTGCTCGGCAAGGGATACCTGGATAGCCCATTCACGCTGGCCGAGGTGCGCGTGTTGTATGAGCTGGCGCATCGGGAGTCGCCGGCCGCGGCTGAAGTTGCGAAAGCACTCGGATTGGACGCGGGGTATTTGAGCCGCATGCTGCTGAGCTTTCGCAGGCGCGGGTATCTGGCGCGGAAGGCGTCCGAGAAGGACGCGCGGCGGAACCATCTTTCGCTGACCAAGAAAGGCCGCGCCGCGTTCGCCGGGTTGGAGGCGAAGTCGGAAGCCGAAGTGGGTGCGATGATCAAAGGCTTGTCGGCGGCAGAACAAAATCGATTAACTGCTGCGATGGGGACGATCGAGGCCTTGCTCGACGAACCGGCCGAGCCGAAGTCGCCGTATCTGCTGCGAACCCACCAACCTGGGGACATGGGATGGGTGATTCACCGGCACAGCGTGCTGTACGCGGACGAATACGGATTTGACGAGCGCTTCGAGGCGCTGGTGGCGCGGATTGCCGCCGAATTCATTGAAACGTTCGATCCGAAGCGCGAGCGCTGTTGGATTGCCGAAAGAGACGGCGCGATGGTGGGGTCGGTGGTGCTGGTGAAAAAATCGGATCGCGTGGCGAAGCTGCGGCTGCTGCTGGTGGAGCCGTCGGCGCGCGGGCTCGGGATCGGCGGGCGGTTGGTGGAGGAATGCGTCCGGTTCGCCAGGCAAGCAGGGTACCGCAAGATCACGCTGTGGACGCAGTCTATGCTGGACTCGGCGCGGGCCATTTATCGTAAGAATGGATTTCACGTAGTGAAGCGTGAGCGGCACGAGAGTTTCGGTCACAAGCTGGTAGGCGAAACGTGGGAACTGACGCTTTGACGTTCACTCGACAACCCAATATCCCTCGCGAGTTTTGACCCGGAGCTCCGGCCGGTTCTTCACCGCGACTCGGATCGCATGAAACGTCCCGGGATCGCCACCTTTTGGTTCGAAGCTGAGAATATATTCGCGATGGACCTCTTCACTCACCAGTTGAATGGCCCGTTCCAGAGCGCTCTTCTTCAGGAAACTTAGCGACCGCCCGCCGGTGGTCTCCGTGAACAGGCTGGAAAGATCCGCCTTGTGCAACCGGATCAGTTCTTGGATCGCATATAAATAACTGCCCGGTCCAACATCGAAAGGAACTGGAGTGTCGTCGGGGGCGGGGCAGAGAGCGCACGTCTGGACCTTGATGCGCTCAGCTTCCGGTTTGAGATCCTCGGCGGTCTTGTTCTTCACCGTGAACGGTTCCAGAAACGGTGAATAGGTCAACCAATAAACCGCGGCATTTTGCCGCTGCACTTGCGCCACTACCTCAGGCAGCTTCGTCTTGCTTGAACGGTCGCGCCGCTCGGCAATCATGAGGATGATTCGCCGGCGCCCGGGAGGCCGATGTTCGAGCATCAAGAGCGCTTGGCGCATGGCGTCCAGGATGTGTGCGTCGTCGCCTTCCTTGCGCAGCATGCGCAGCGAGTGAATCACGAAATCCGGGTTGCTGGTGAACTCCTGGTGGATCTTCACCTCGTCGCTGAACGAGATCACGGCGGTTTCGCCGGCGTCCGCAGCCAGCAAGTCGGTGAACAGAATGCCGCTGCCACCCAGCTTATCGATCACCGCTCCGGAATTCTCGCTAGTTTGAACCGCGACCACCAAATCGATGGGATACTTCATCCAATCCATCTGTGTCTTCTGCGGCACATTGTTGTCGTAGAGGATCAGGTCGTCGGGCATCAGGCCGTCGATGTTGTGCCCTTTGGAATCGGTAATGGTGGTAGGCGCAACTACCAATGGAACGGTGCTTTTGAACTGCGCGCAGGCGCTGCTAGTAAAAATGAGGAGTGCAGCGGCGGCACGCATTGGCAAACGGCTAGCAGCTTCTGGGCCAACGCCAGAGCGCATTAGCCTTCAAACCAGCGAGCGAGATCGGCCTGGATGAACTGCTTCACGCCTTCGCGGCCGGTGAGGCGCAACCACAGGCTGCCGCCGTCGCGTTCGACATGCACGTCGATGTCAAAGAAGGGACAGCACAGGCGTTCACCAGCGACCCATTCCGAGACCAGTTGAGCCGTGGCGGCGTCAGATGGAAATTCGAACTCAAAGCCATCGCCCAGCTCACGGATGCTTTTCTTGCGGGCTCGCAACGCCGGGCCCAGTTCATCGAAGTGCTGCTTCCGTGCCTCGGGTGTGAGAGCAACGGGTCGCAGGCGAACGGTTTCATGACTGACCTCAAGGATGAGTGCGGAGGAGACCGCTTGCTCACGCGCGCTCAGAAGGATCGAGCGGCTCGGTAGGATCGCGGGGTTCGGTCGGATCATGCAGATCGGTTGGATCGAGCGGCTCGGTCGGATCGTTCGGCTCGCCCAAATCGGGAAGGTCGGTCGGGTCTTGTAGATCGGTTGGCTCGAGCGGTTCGGTGAAGACGCTCGGCTCCACGGGAGGAGAAACCTCGGCAGGCGCTTCGGCCACGAGCTCGGGTACAGCTTCTTCGGCCGACAGCGGCACGTCGCATTCGCAGCAGTCGCTACACCGTTTGCAGCGCTCGCAGCGATGATTGGCGCAGGCGTCCTTGGTGCAATAGGCGCAAATGTTCGTGGAGGGCTCGCCGCAGATGCTGCAAGTGAAAACGGCCGCGTGGACGATCCCTGCGTTGACAATCATGGATGAGAGACCTTTTTGGTCTTGGGCGCGGGCTGCTGGAGGAGCGCGGCGCGGCAGCGTTGGGCTTCGCGGTCGGCCACTTCGAATTCCTGTTCTTTTTGCGTCGCGAGATCTTGCAAGTATTGGCGCAAGCGGTCGCGATTGGTGCTGTTTTCCGCGAGCAGGGATTGCATCAGGTTTGCCAGCGCCGGGTTCTGATATTTACGCACGCCCTCCACCAGCGAACCGAGGTTGGATTCCAGGGCTTGCATGCGGAAATAGGCGTCGAGGCCCAGGGGAAGGCGTTCCGGCTGCCTGGAGAACGCGTCGGTGGAAGCGAGCAGGTACTTGAGCTGGGCCTGCACGGAGTTCGCCTGGGCGATATAGGTTTCCGAAGCGCCCTTGGATTGCCAGCTGGCAGGCTGCACCTGGTCGATGACCGGCTTCAAGCGTTCAGCTTGCTGGGAGAGGGAATCCAGGAGTTTGCGGGTGTCCCACTCGGATGCGACACCTTTATCAGTAGCCGGGCTGGGCTCAGAGGTTTGCCCGAGGGCCGAGAAGATACAAATAAGAAACAGACTGGAACCTAAGGCGAACTTCATGGCGACCTTCCCTAAGGCTAGTTTGGCACAGTTCGCGCGGATGGCCTTGGAGACCTTGGGGCCGGTGGGATGGGGCGGACCCGCGTGCCTACGGGGGAGGAGGCGCTGAGGGCGGACCCGGCGGTGCATGGTCGCCTGTTGTGGGACCAGTAGGGACGGTAATGCCGCCGATGCCTCCATGGGGACTGATGGCTATGCGATAGGCGGCGTCTTCCAAGCCGCGCAGGATGCGGTGGATCAGTTCATTCTTGTCGATAACGCTTTGTGCCAGCGGCTGATCCCGATAGACGTGCAGCGATTCGCCGGCATTCACGACTTTGGCGGCACCGGGCTTCAGCGCGTGCCGCACTTCCACGGAACCCTCTTCTACTGAAACGATCGTGGTCCCGTCGTCGTCGTTGGTGCTGACGTCGAAAGTGGTGCCGCGGACCGAGATCACCGCGGTGGGAGTCATGATGCGGTTCGGATTGGGCTGGCCGCCCAAGCGCTGGATATGAATTTTGACGCGGCCGACGAAGAGATCCAAGAGGTCCTGAAGACTGCCGGGATTCTTCCGGAAAATGACGTTGGAACTCGGATAGACCTCGAAGGAGCTGCCATCAAATGTCTGGAACTTGGCGTAGCCGTCGGGGCCAGTGAGGATCACCTGCTGGGTCTGGACCAGGTCGCCCACGTTAAGGGACCAAGGCTGGGAATCGCGCAGCACGGAGACTTCCCCGGTCAAGGAGACCACTTTCGCCGCGTCGTCGGACGATTTGGGGAACAACTGGGCCGAGCAAGTCCCTGCGGCTGCAAGCATCAGCAGAGCGCCGAGCCACTTGTGAACGCCCCCGCCGACGATGGTGCCGCTTCGCTTCATAAAGTTAACGAGAAGCCTAGCCGATTCCACACTAAAGTACTATGTGGTGTATTACTGCCCCAAGTCTTAACAAAACAGTCTACCATCAAAAGTGCTCAGCAAGACGATATCCTATCGGGCCATTCGGAAGCAACCTGTATAGATTCAGTGTACTTGAGGGGAAGGGAAACCTGCTGAAGGGATACAATAGACTCGTTTGATGTGTCGGAGGGCCACAATTCGGGCGGTAGGATGCGCCGCGCTGGCGGTTTTGCCATTGTGTGTCTTGGGGCAGGCTGTGAGCCAGGGAACCGGCTGGCGGCATGTGGGGAATTCGGCGATCGAATTGAGTCGGCTGCCGTCGGCGGCCACCGGCCCGGTGGATCGGGTCTGGTACTCCCCGGACGGATTAAGCTTGTTCGCGAAGACCGCTTCGGGGCGCGTTTTTCGGACTGGAGACTTCGAGCAATGGCAGTTGGTGACGGACGGCAGGGCAACGCCGCCGGCCGCTGACGAGGCTGCGGCTCCGAGCACGCCGGAGCTCGCGTTCAAGCTCGCGACGCCTTCTGGATCTCCCGCCGCTGCCGCTGGGAGATTGTACGGCATCGGGAATGATGTCTACCGGTCGGACGACGCCGGGGTGCGCTGGGTCAATTTAACGAGCTACAAAGGCGCTTGCCTGCTGGGGCCGGGGCTGCGGGCTGCCACGGTCTCGCCGGAGGATCCCGACGACGTGGTGGTGGCTTCGGATGCGGGCGTTTGGCGATCGCTGGATGGCGGGGTTTCCTGGACCGGCCTGAACCAGTTCCTTCCCAATCTGCCGGCCGTGCATTTATTGGGATTGCCGAGCGGCACGCGCGGAGTGCGGCTGGAGTTGGCCGGCGTCGCGCGGGAGGTGGAGTGGGCGCCCGGCGAGAAGTCGGCGTGGAAGCCGATGGATGCGGCCGATGTGGAGCGCGAGCAGAATCTGAAAGGCGCGCTATCGCAGGTGTTGAAGCATTCGGTTACCGCGATCGCGGCGGCGGAGGATTACATCTATGCGGGCGATAGTGAGGGACGGCTTCAGGTTTCCGCTGACGCCGGGGTGAGCTGGGGCCCGGTGTTTAAGTTGGGCGATCAGGGCAAAGTGGGGGAGCAAGGTAAGGTAGACGCGATCTGGGTGGACGCCGCCGATCCGCGCGTTGCGGTAGCGGTGTTGGGCGGGCGAAGCAGCGGGGCGGGTTCAGCCAAACCTGCGTACGTGCTGCGCACCATGAACGGCGGCAGCTTCTGGGACGACATCACGGCCAATCTTCCGGAGAACGCGGCGGCGCACGGGGTAGCGGCCGATCGCGGGAGCGGCGCGATTTATGTCGCCACCGATGCCGGGTTGTTTTACACCACGACGGATCTTGGGTCGGCGGGCCGGCCGACGGTTTGGAGCTCGCTGAGCGAACATTTGCCCGCGGCGGCGGCCGTCACCGATGTAAAGCTGGATGCGGGCGGAAATCAGCTATTCGCGGTGTTGGAGGGCTTCGGAGTGTATACCACCATCGCGCCCCACCGTTTGCGCGATGCCCGGATCGTGAATGCGGCGGACTACAGCGCGCGTGCCACGGCTCCGGGCGCATTGCTGAGTGTATTGGGAGCGCGCGTGGAATCCGCCCACAGCGAGGATGTCGCGGCGCCGGTCCTGGACGCCACCGAAACGGCTTCGCAGATCCAGGTGCCATTCGAGGCCAAGGGCGACACGCTGTCGCTGTCGCTTATGGCGGCGTCGGGGCCGCTGACGTTTGGCGTGCAATTGAAGAGCGCTTCACCGGCCATCTTCGTGGATCCGGACGGAACCCCGCTCATCATGGACGCCTTGAGCGGCGTGCTGTTGGACGCGAGCACGCCGGCGCACGCCAGCTCGCGCATACAGGTGCTGGCAACGGGCTTGGGGCAAGTGAAGCCGGATTGGCCCACCGGGTTGGCAGCGCCGATGAACGATCCGCCGCGCGTGGCCGCGACAGTCCACGCATATCTGGACGGATCGCCGGTGGAGGTGACCGAGGCGTCGCTCGCGCGGGGATTGATCGGGTTCTATTTGATCGAGATCCAACTGCCGCGGATCGCGGACACGGGCCCAGCCGAGCTATACATCGAGGCAGAAGGGCAGCAGAGCAATCGTGTGCGATTGTATGTGGAACAATAGCGCGCGGTGCCCGCTCCCTCGGCCCTTTAACAGGGCGCACGGTCGCGGCTCGCTAGGTCACGCGCGCGGTTCGGTGGACTAATGCTTCCCACTTCCTGGCGGCGGCTGCTCAGTCTCATCCGCATTCTGCTGGGGATGAGCTGCCTGGCAACGCAGCTAATTTCATCGAGCTTCGTCTGGACCGACACGGCCATTCTGTTCGCGGTCTACATCATTTATGCGTGCGTCGCATTGTTCTGGCGAGGACTGGAGGACTCCGGGTTTCCGACGCTGGCGCTGATCGTGGATTTTGCGTTCTTCTTTATCGCGGCCATCACCGGCGCGGCCTACGGGTATTGGATCAGCTCGGTATTCTACGCCTACGTGTTGCTGGCGGCGGTGATGCTGCATCCCTGGTGGAAGACGATGCTGGTGGCGGTGGCGGCGATCGCGCTGTTGTATGTGTTGCCGACGCTGCATTCGGCCGAGATGCTGCGGCCCGCTTTCATCGCGGCGGGTATCCTGGGCAGCGTCCTGGCGATCCAGCGCGAGTATCTGGAGGAGCGGCTTTCGAACAGCTCGCGCCAGACGGTGTTGTACCGGTATGACGCCGAGAAGGCGCGCGAGAGCGAGCGGCAGCGCATCGCGGCCGACTTTCACGACGGCCCGCTGCAGAGCTTCATCAGTTTTCAGATGCGTCAGGAGATCATCCGCAAGTTGCTGACGCGCGATTTGACGGCGGCCACCGAGGAGCTGTTGCAGCTTCAGGATTTGTGCAAAAGCCAGGTCAACGAGCTGCGGGCGTTCGTGCGGAGCATGCGGCCGGTGGACGTGGAAGGCAGTCTGAACGCGACGCTGCGCCGGGTGGTGGAGCAGTTCCAGAAAGACAGCGGCATTCCGGCGACGTTTGTGAGCGCCGAGTTTCTGGAGCCGTCCGAGCCCGAGATCTCACTCGAGCTGCTGCAGATCGTGCGTGAAGCGTTGTACAACGTGCAGAAGCATTCCTCGGCCACTCGCGTGGCGGTAAGCATCGCAAAATCGGACACCGTGCTCGAGATCCTGGTGGAAGACAACGGCAACGGCTTTCCATTCAGCGGCCGGTACACGCTCGACGAATTGGAGCTGCTACGGCTGGGGCCGATGAGCATCAAGCGCCGCGTGCGAACGCTGGGAGGCGACATGGTGCTGGACTCCAAACCCGGCCAGGGCGCGGGGCTGAAAATAAGGCTCGCGACTTGACGGCGCCCGCGCCGTTTTGCGTGGTCCTCGGCCTTTTCGTTCTTGGTGGCTGCGGGAAATACCGCGATTTCACGTTGCCTGAGCAGCCGGGCGGTCCTTCCGTTCAATGGAAATGGCAAGCCCGTGCAGAGCCGGTCCTGCAGCGTGGCGGGCGCGGCGAATGGGACGCGGTGGATGTTCTGAATCCTTCCGTGATCCGGCAGGGCGACGCCTACTACAATTTCTTCTCCGGTTACGACGGCAAGACGTGGCACACGGGCCTGGCGGTTTCAGGCGACGGCGTCACCTGGCACAAGGAAGGCAAGATTCTGTCACCGGATCCCGGCACCTGGGAGGGCAGCGCGTGGGCAACGAATGGTTCAGCCATTACGGACGACAGCGGCATCCTGTATTACTACCAAGCCGGGGAACCGCCGCAGATCGGGCTGGCGCGGTCGCGCAACGGGCATCAATGGCAGCGTAACGGAGCGCCGGTTCTCACTACCGGACCGTACGGAAGTTGGGACGAGCGCGGCGTGGCTGATCCGTATGTGATTCGCGCCGGGCGTGGCTATTACATGTTTTATCTGGGCATGGATCGCGCACAGCGGCAGAGGCTGGGCGTGGCGGCGTCCGAGGATGGCGTGAGCTGGTACAAGCTGCGGAGCAATCCGGTTCTGGAGATGGGCGAGTACGGGGCGTTCGATGCAAATGGACTCGGCGAGCCGGCCGTGTGGGTCTCGCGCGGATATTACTGGATGCTGTACACGGGGCGCGATGGCGGTGAGTTGCGGAGGTTAGGCCTGGCGCGATCGCGCGACGGAGTCCACTGGGAGAAACTAGCGATGGTGATGGCGGGCGAGCAGGCGTGGGATTCCAAGGTGATCTGCGACCCGACCGTGATCACGAACGGCGATCAAGTTACAGTATGGTTCGGTGGCGGCGATGTGGCGCGGCCGGACCAGAACATCGATGGAGAGATAGGATTGGCGACACTGACCGCCGAGAGAAACTAGAGTCGGGAAGGCCTGGGGCGGAATCTAGCAAGCATGCGGATCGGAATCACCTGCTATCCCACGTATGGCGGCAGCGGCATCGTCGCGACTGAACTCGGCTTGGAACTGGCCACGCGCGGGCACGAAGTACATTTCATCACTTACGCGAATCCCATCCGGCTGGACCCGGGGACGCCGCGCATCCATTATCACGAAGTGGAAGTGTCGAACTATCCGCTGTTTCAATACCCGCCGTACTGCCTGGCCCTGGCGTCGCGGATGGCCGAGGTTGCCGAAGATTACGAACTCGACCTGCTGCACGTGCACTACGCGATTCCGCATTCCACCGCCGCGATGCTGGCTCAGCAGATGCTGGCCGCCCGGCGCCGCCTTCCCTTCATCACCACGCTGCATGGCACCGATGTCAGTATCGTCGGTATGGACCGGTCCTACTTCCCGATCACCAAGTTCTCGATTGAGAAGTCCGATGGGATTACCGGCGTAAGCCAGGACGTGCGCCGCGAGACGTACGAGGTATTCGGCGTCAAGAACGAGATCCGCGTGATCTACAATTTCGTGAACACCGAAATTTACCGCCCGATGGAAGATCGTCCCAACGATGAAAAGCGCTTGATGCACATCTCGAACTTCCGGCCGGTGAAGCGCGTGACGGATTGCGTGCGGATTTTGGCGGAAGTGGTGAAGGCGACGCCGGCTCATTTGTATATGGTCGGGGATGGACCCGACCGTCCTGAAGCCCATCGGCTGGCGCGCGAGTTGGGCGTGGAGCGGCAGGTGACGTTTCTGGGCAAGCAGGATCACGTGGAGCGGCTGTTTCCGCGGATGCACGTGCTGCTGATGCCGAGCGAGATGGAGTCGTTCGGCTTGGGCGCGCTGGAAGGGATGGCGTGCGGGGTTCCGCCGGTGGCGACGCGCGTGGGCGGGCTGCCGGAGCTGGTGACGGATGGAGTGGACGGGTTTCTCGAGCCGGTGGGCGATATCGCGGCGCAGTCGCGGCGGGTGATCGAGTTGCTGACCAATGAGCCGCTGCACCGGACCATGGCGGAGGCGGCGCGGCGGACGGCGGTGGAGCGGTTCGCGAGTTCG
>Ga0182018_10004088_pt1 | contig 12542 bp, 11 predicted proteins | sample 812P2MmetaG_FD_120490 | JGI IMG/M metagenome (GOLD analysis project Ga0182018, IMG submission 120490) | Permafrost microbial communities from Stordalen Mire, Sweden - 812P2M metaG | ecosystem: Environmental > Terrestrial > Soil > Wetlands > Permafrost | place: Sweden: Stordalen | collected...
ACAAGCCGGGCCATGACGGGGTCTGGTAACGGGTTCGAAACGTCAATTTCCTTGTTAGCGATCCGATCTCTGTCAATCTCCGGCGGCATCGGCGGCAGGCTCGTCGATCGTGACGGCCGGAACAGCCGGCACAATCGCTTGCTGGGCCGCCAGCAGATCTTGCCTCCGTCCAAGCCATAGCGCATTGATCAGCCAAAGCGCGCCGATCGGGATCGCCACCAGCGCCAGGCCGGGGGTGCTCATTCCCAGCCCGCGCAACAGAGTGGTCGACCACGCACCGACCTGGTCCCCCGTGCGATAAACGATCGTGTCGATGAAACTCTTGGCCTTGAAACGATCCTCGCGCGGAACGACGGTGAACAGCAGTTCCCGGGTCGGGCGGGCGATCGCGTAATCGCCGGCGCGCCGCAGGACCTGGAACACCGCCACCGCCACGATCGACGGGAATAACGCGAGGGCACCGAACCCGATGATCGTCAGCGCCGGCAGCAGGCCAAGCGACAGCGCCACGCCAAGCGTCAGTAGAATCCGCCCGGTCAGGAACAGTTGCACCACCAGCGTGAGGACATTGACCGATAGATCGATCGTCGCGAAGAACTCGATTTGCGCGCCGCGATCGCTGAAGCTTCGGCTGACGATGCCCGCCTGCTCCATGTAAAGAAACGTCGAAGTCAGCGAATACAGCAGCAGAAACGCGCCGACATTGATCAGGTAGCGGGAGCGGAACGTGTGCACGATGCCGCCGAGAACGCCGCCGCCGATCGGTGTCTCTCCGTCGCCCGCGACCGGCCGCTGATGCAGTTTCGGTGACAGACGCGACAGGCGCGCGACGCTGAACACCGCGACCTCCAGCAAGGCCGCGGAACCAAGCATCAGAATGGTCGGTGAGACGTGTTTTGCCAGTGAGGCGGTGACGCTCGAGCCCACGATGGCGCCGACCGTGGCGCCGGCGGCGATCAGGCCGAACAGACGTTTGCCCTGTTCGGAACTGAACAGATCGACATTCATCTGCCAAAACACCGAGATCACGAACAGGTTGAATATCGAGACCCAGACGAAAAACACTCGGCCGACCCAGACCGCGGACGCGGGGTCCGACCAGCGCAGGACGGCGGCGAACACCAGGATGTTGACCACGAAGAAATGATAAGTGATCGGAATGAACTTGCTGCGCGGCAGTCTGGCGACGAGCCAGGCGAACGGCAGGTTCAGCAGCAGCATGCCGGCCAGCGAGGCGGTGAACAGCCACTGCAGATTATTGACGCCACCGGCGATGCCCATCTGATCGCGGATCGGCCGGATGATGTAGTACGACGACAGCACCGAAAAGATGTACAACCAGCACCAGCCGACGACGGGAACCTCCGCCGGCTCGATATCGATCACCCGTTTCAACAACCGATAAAACGCACCGCCATCTTCGGCGGGCCGGCTTGTGTCGCTCAAGACCGGCTCACTTCAGGCCCGCGACAATTTGCTTGATTTCCTCGGGTGAGTGTTCGCCACCGAGTGGTGTGCCCGGGATCAGGTATTTGCCCATGGCGAGTGGTCCGATCAGCACCGGCTCAAATCCGGCTTCCTTGACCAGGGTCGTCGCGATCGCGATGGCTTTCGGATCGTCGCCTGCCATTGGCATGCCGACTTTCTTGCTGGTGTCGCTCGCGTCCTCCTTCACTTTCATGTAGCCGACGGCATTGAAGGCACGGACAAGGTGCACGCCCGGGATCAGTTCCGCGGTGGCAAGGCCGGCGCCTTTTTCACGCGCCCAGGTGGCGATGTCGCCGTCTCGGGCGACGATGGGATTGCTGGCGTCGATCACCAGGACTTTGGTGGCGAGCTCCTTGCCGTAATCCTGACCGATCTGTTTGATCGCGGAATAAGGTACCGCGAGAAAGATGACATCGGCGAAGGCGATGGCATCGGCCGTCGTGCCGGCGCGCGCGAGCGGTCCGAGACCGGCGACCATGTCCTTCAGTTCTTCCGGATGGCGGGACGAAAACATGACCGGATGCCCGGCCTTGACCCACAGCGAGCCGAGCGTGCCGCCGATGTGACCGGCCCCGATGGTTCCGATCTTCAGCGGCGCCACCGCGGCCGTCTGCGCGATACCGGCGCGTGGCAACACCGTGAGCGCGGCCAGGGCCGATATGCCGGCGATCGAGCGGATCAGATCGCGCCTGTGCTGGTTCGCGGTTGGGTATCGCGTCATGTTTCGGCTCCTTTTGGCTGCGTGGACGGTGTTCTAACCGAGCGAGGCGAAGAATTCGACCATCTTCCGCCGCTCCATCGCGTCCGGCGGACGGCCGCGGCCGGCGGCGAGATTGTCTTCCATATGCGCCGGATTGCTGGTGCCTGGAATGACCGCGGTCACCACCGGATCGCCCAGCAGATATTTAATGAAGAACTGGCCCCAGGTGGCGGCGCCGAACTCAGACGCCCAGTCGGGGAGGGGGCGCTGTTGGACGGCGCGGAAAATCCGGCCGCGTCCGAATGGGAGAGCCGTGAGCACCGCCGCGCCGGCGTCGGCCGCCGCCGGGATCAATCGCTTCTGGGCTTCGCGATCTTCGATGGAATAGTCGATTTCCAGAAAGTCCGGCTTCTCGCGGCGCAGAATGGCTTCGGCCGCGTCGAACGCGCCATGGAACGTGGTCGTTATTCCCGTGTACCGACACAGTCCCTGGGCTTTCCAGTCCCGTAGCATCGCCAGGTCCTGGCGCGGATCTCTGACGTTATGGAGCTGCATCAGGTCCACCTGGTTGGTGCGCAGCCGTCGCAACGACGCCCGCATTTCGTCGGGCCCGGTACGGCGGTCATATTCTTCGAGCTTGGTCGCGAGAAATACCGCGCGGCGCGCCCCGGAACTGGCGACGATATCGCCGACAAAGCCCTCCGCCTGACCGTAGGAGGGCGCGGTGTCGATGATTTTCGCGCCGGCCGCGACGAGGACGCGGATGACGCCGGCACGTGCTGCCTGACCCGCCGGGTCGCCGCCGCTGTCCCAGCCATTGGCCGTGCCAAGCCCGATCACCGGGAGAGCCTCGCCGGAGTGGGGAACAGGGCGGGTGAGCAAGGGCGCGGCGGGCGCGGCCTGTCCGGCCGCCCGGCGGGTCGCTCCGACCGTCCACGCGGCCGCGGCGGGGCTGGCGCAAAGCGCGATCATGCGGCGGCGGGAAAGGCTGATTCCCAGGCGATCTGTCATCTCAGACTCCGACAGTGAGGCAAGGACCTGGCGCGGCCTCGCCCGCGCGATCAACCTTACCACTGGGCGGGGCCGGGAAACAGAACCGGCGGGAAGGGGCTCCGCCGGCACTGACGACGGTGTGGTTTTTCACAACGAATTCAAAATGATAGAGGCAGTGTATTCCGTCAGTATTTCTAACGTGGAAGTGACACGTGTCCGACAACGGCGCCTGACGCGGGATCGATCAGCAGGATCCGGTCGGGGCCGCCGCCATGCAATTGAATCGCCAGCCGATCACGCACTGAGGCGATCCCCGCGATCTCGGTCCCCGCCGGCTCATCCAGCACAGCCGCGAAGGCTTTCTCGGGCACTCCGGCCGGTCCGGACATCGTGCGTTTGACGATGGTCACCAGAATGACCGTGGTGCCCAGTACGATCAGCACACCCATCGCGATCGTGGCGATTGTCACCACCCGCATCCCGCCGCCCATGCTCTGTCCTTTCCGGCCAACCGGCTCAGGTTTATTGCGAGCCGGCATGGCAGACACACCGCCAGGACCTGGACCGATCCGCTTCACCCCCGCGCCCGGCCAGGTGGGTCAGCGCATCGATCGCGTGCTGGCCGATGCGATCGGCGCGATGTCCCGGTCTCGCGTTAAGACACTGATAGACGAAGGCGCGTTGTCGCGAATAGACGACGGGGCGTCGCGAAGGCCGGATGGCCCACTCGCGAGGACGCCGGGTGAGGCGCCATCGCGTGGCGCGGTACGGGTCACCGAGCCGGCCGAACCGGCACACGCGGGGGCGATTTACACGCTCGTGCTACCGGAACCCGCGCCGGCCACGCCTCGGCCACAGGCGATTCCCTTCCCGATTCTGTTCGAGGACCGCGACCTGATCGTATTGGACAAGCCGGCCGGCCTGGTTGTGCATCCGGCGGCCGGCAATCCTGACGGCACGCTGGTCAACGCTTTGTTGGCGCATTGCGGGCCGGGGTTCACCGGCATCGGCGCGGAGAAACGGCCCGGGATCGTGCATCGGCTGGACAAGGACACCTCGGGCGTCATGGTCGTGGCCAAGACGCAACTCGCCAACGACGTGCTGACCGCCGCCTTCGCCGCCCGCGACCTGGAACGGTCGTATCTGGCGCTCTGCTGGGGGCTGCCGGTCCCCGCCAGCGGCGAAATCGAGGGCGCGATCGGCCGCGACAGGCGGGACCGCAAGCGCATGACGGTGGTCAGCCATGGCGGCAAAGCGGCGCTGACCCGCTACAAAGTCATGCGTGCGTATGGGACGCCTGGAGGTGTCGCGGCCGCTTTGCTCGAGTGCCGCCTGGCCACCGGGCGGACCCATCAGATCCGCGTCCACTTGAGTTCCCGGGGTCATCCCATTGTCGGGGACCCGACGTATTTGCGCCGTATTCCGGTAATTTCCAGGGCCTTGCCAGAGCCCACTCGCCGCGCCTTGCTGGACTTTCCCCGGCAGGCCCTGCATGCCGCCAGCCTGGGGTTTTCGCACCCTCGAACGGGGGAGGCGCTACGCTTCGAAACCCCGCCTCCGGCCGACATGGCGGCACTGATCGGCTTGCTGGAAGGCAACCTGTCCGGAGATTAACTGGTTAGTAATCTTGACAGGACTATAATGGTCCTGTATACGGAATGGGTCGCGGCGAAGGATGCGTCGCCACGATGGAGCAGTCCGGATACGCCGCCGCCAAACAGGGGCGGGTGACCGGGACGGAACTTCCTCCCCGCATCCCGCTTAGTTAGCTGAATCAGGTCGACGTTCGTGCGCCAGTTCCGGGCACGCTCGCGCGACCGACAATGGAGACCCAGATGGCATCAGCCGTCATCAACGTCGCCCCCGAGGGCAACCTTACCCGGTATCTGCAAGAGATCCGGAAATTTCCGATGTTGACCCCCGAGGAGGAACTATCACTCTCCCATCGCTGGCGCGACAACGAGGATATGGAGGCGGCACACAAGCTTGTCACCTCTCATTTGCGTCTCGTCGCGAAAATTGCCATGGGCTATCGCGGCTATGGCCTGCCGGTTGGCGAGCTGATCAGCGAAGGCAACGTCGGCATGATGCAGGCGGTGAAGCGGTTCGATCCGGATCGAGGCTTCCGTCTCGCGACCTATGCGATGTGGTGGATCAGGGCCGCGATCCAGGAATACATCCTGCACTCCTGGTCGCTGGTGAAAATGGGCACCACGGCGGCACAGAAGAAGTTGTTCTTCAACCTGCGCCGGTTGAAGGGCCAGATGAAAGCGATCGACGACGGCGATCTGCAACCCGAGCAGGTAACCGAGATCGCCCGCGTTCTGGGTGTGCCGGAACAGGACGTCGTGAACATGAACCGCCGCCTGGCCGCGCCGGATCACAGCCTGAATGCCCCGGTGCGTCAGGACAGCGAAGGCGAATGGCAGGACTGGCTGGTCGATGAGACCGAGAGTCAGGAAGCGGGGCTCGCCGACCGTGAGGAACTGACCGGCCGCAAGGCGTTATTGGCCGGTGCGTTGAAGACGCTGAACGAGCGGGAGCGCGATATCCTGGTGGAGCGCCGGCTGAAGGACAATCCCGCGACACTGGAAGACTTGTCGCATAAATATAATATCTCGCGCGAGCGGGTGCGGCAGATCGAGGTTCGCTCGTTCGAGAAGTTGCAGAAGGCGATGAAGACCCGGGTCGCGGAACAGCGGGCTGAGGCCAGCCAACGCGCGGCGGCGCATTCATCTCCAGCGGCCTGATCGGGCGCCATTAACCGCCATCCCCCGGCTTGTCCGGGGGACCCAACCAGCACAAGTGCCGCGAGAGGTCCCCCGGACAAGCCGGGGGATGACGGTATTAAATCGGCGTCGATCGTGCGTTCGCGGTCTCGCCTATGTCCGCGCGATCCGGCGTCCCGCGAGCGCGGCCATCACCAACGCCCAGCCTGATGTCAGCAGGTTGACGCCGACCAGAAGGCCAAGTGCCCAAATGGCGGTTCCGGGCCATCCCATGATGATGATCGCCGCCAGCACCAGGTCGGCGACCCCGCTCAGCAACATCCAACCCCAGTGTCCGGCCGCCGCGTGACGGGAGGCGATCGCGATCGCGGCCTGGAACACACCTTCGACAATGAAAAACGCGGTCAGCACGATGGTCAGCGACAGCGCGCCCTCAACCGGTTTCAGAACGAGCATCACTCCGATCACGACCGAAAGCGCCGCGGTGATCATACTCCACAAAAACGCGTGCACATGGTGGGTCGAGATCAGCGCGATGAGCCCGATCCCGCCACTGATCAGAAACAACCAGCCGACGAAGATATCGACCGCGATCGTGGCGGCCACCGGGGCCAGAATCGCGACGACGCCGAGCACGATCAGGACGACACCCTGAAACAGGAATAACCGCCAGTGGGCGCCCAGAGCGTTCGTCATGGCACGGCGCATGTCGGTGAGAGTGGAATCGCCAACGTCCATCGTTTCGCTCCTGTCAGATCGGTTGTTGTCGTTCGGTCACCGACGAACGGCGGGAACGGACCCATGATGGGCCCACATCGAAATCCGGTGTCGAAACCCGGTAAGGGCCCCCGCCGATCTTGTCTTTGACAATCATCACAAGCCTGGCGGTGCCGTCAGCACCGGTCAAGGCCACCTGACCCGCATGCTCAGCGGCCTGGCGGGTGATCCGGCGCTTTGTCGTCGAGACCCCAGGCCTCGACGATCCGCCCGCGTGCCGCCCTCAACCTGGCTGCTCGCGCCAGCGCGGCGGCCTCAAGCGCGGCACGGATAATCAGCGGGGCGATCTGCGTCATGAGCCATCCGGCCGCGGCGGCGCCCCATGCGATGCCGATGGTCGCCGGGTCACTCAAGATCGCCACCGCGGCGCCGAACGACTGTCCGGTGTTCCAGAGCGTGATCACCGGTTGGACGCAACCCGCCAACCCACAGGTCAGCACAGTCCGCGCCATCGGGCGGCCCGGCTCTTGATCCAGTTTCAGCGCCACCAGTCCGGGCGCCAACAGACCGGCGCCGAGAGTTGCGATCCCCGGTGCGATCGCCGCGAGCACTCCGCAGGCAAGACCAGACAGCCAAACCACCGACCGGTAGCCACTGGGCCCCGCGGTCCCTGATGCGGTCCCCGCCATCGCCCGGGTTGTATTTGCTCGTTTTGCCGCCTTCGCCATGGATTTACCCCAGGGCGGCGAGGATCAGTGTCGCCGCGATGGCGGCCAGCCCGATCCCGGCGGCGATTTCCTGGCCCAGACGCGTCGCGATGGCGGCCCGGCGCTGGCCTCCCTCGGCGATCCCGTACAACGCGGCGTCCAGACCATCGACCTCGGCCAGTGCCACGCGGAGCCCCTCGGAATCCTCCAGATGTCCAGCCTGATCCTCCAGCAGCCGCAGCATGGGTGGCAGGTAACCCGTCGCCACCATTGTCTTGAGTTCCGCTTCGACCGCCGCCCGGCGTTCCCGGTTCCGCCATCGATCGATCAGCGGACCGGAGCGGGCGGCGATCCATGACGTGAAGCCCTTCAGGGGCGCCTGATGGAAGCGGGTCTGCAGCTCGCTCAGCAATCGCAGCGTCGTCAGAATGCGATCGGCTTCGTCGCCGCCATTGACCAGAGCCTTGACCTGCTGGTCCAGCCAACGCTCCGACCGGGCGCCGATGAACGCGGCGATCTGTGGCTCCAGCAGTTCCGCCCCCGGTGACGCCGCCGCGATGCCATCGAGGGCAAGTGCCAGATCGCGCACATTGGCGATCCATTGTCCTTCGAGCAGCGGGCTGGCACAGGGGATGAGCGGGTTGAGCGTGTAAGCCAGCCGCGGCAGCCCACCAGCCGGCCCCTGAATTTGCAGGATTGCCCGCCGCTGCCTTGCCTCCAGCCGTTGCTGCGCGGAAGGCATGCGCTCTTCGTGCATGGCGGCCCAGATGCCGGCGGCTTCGGTCGTCACGATTTCCAATACTCTGCGGTGCAGTTCGGGAGACTCGTCCTGGCGCAGGGTGAGAACCGGGCCCAGACCGTCGGGAACGACCGCGAGGCCGCGCCAGCAAAGCGGCATGTAGAGGTCCATGTCGGCGATGGCGCGCATGACCAGAATGGCGTTGGCGATCGTCTTGTCGGCCGACAGATCGACCTCATGCTGGCGGACCAGTTCCTCCAGCATGACCGCGAGGTTGGAGTCGCCCAGACCGCGGCGAAGCCAGTACATCAAAGTGCCCGTCATGATCGCGCTCAGGGCCTCGTCCGGTTCCAGCGCCATGGCGAGGGCCAGGGTTCGGTTGTTCCACACGGTCAGGGCACCGAATTTGAACGAGCGTTGCGCTTTGGCCGGCGGACGGGCGGCGACCCGGCGGCCGCGCGCGCTCGCCAGATCGCGCAGCAGTGCCGGACTGGGCCGATGGTCCGGATCCTCGGCGAGCATGCCGCGCAGGATATCGGTCAGGATCGGCGGCAGCCGCTCGTTGCCGGTGACGGCGGTGAAGTCGCCAAGTTCCTGCTTGTGGAGCATGATCGTTTTGTCGTCGATCCCATCCATCGGCGTCCGGCCCAGAGCCAGCGTCACCAGCAGGACGCCCAGGGCGTAGATGTCGTCGGCGATGCGGCCATCGCCGCGAGCGCACGGATGACAGACCGCGGTATAGGCGGTCTCGTACACCGCCGGTTGGTGCATCGCCGGCGGAGCGGCCCAGGCGGTGCCAAGCGTGACCGGGCGGTTGGTCGCTGACTGGAAGACGTTGTTCGCCCGGACCGCGCGATGCGTGAGGCCGCGCGATAGCAACTGGTCGAGCACCAGGGCGATCGGCCGCATCACCAGGTCGATCAGCGCCTGCTCGGGCCATGGCCGAAGAATTTCGGATACCGCCGGGCCGGGCGGCGCGCCGCAGATGACGTAATAGCCGGGCCGGCCGTCGATCGGCGGGCCGGGACCATGTTCGATGGGGGTCAACAATCCCTCAATGGCGCCGCCGAAGGATTGCAGGGCTCGCGGACGCGCGGGGAGGTGGCGATCGACGCGAAGCGCCATCAGCGGTCCGCCATCCGCGCGACGGCTGCTGGCGGCGAAAGCGGGGATCCCTCCGCCCGCGCCGGGCAAGGGCCGGCTTATGTCGACCAGGTACGGAGTGCCAACGATGCCGCGTGGATCATTGTCGGGGCGGTCGGACATTGTCCTGTCAGGCGGCCTCCGCCTCGGTCAGCAGCGTCTGAGGGAGTGCGGCACGCTGGGTGCGGCGGGCGAGTTCGATCTGGATCAGTGAATCCTCGTAATGATATGTGAAGGTCGCGATATCGCCGATCGTGGCGGCCCAGTTGGTTTCGGTGAACAGCGAGCGGTACTGGGCGTACAGGGCGGGCCGGGTGGCGATCGCGACCGCGGTTTCGATATAATGTTCGAATGTCTCGGTTATGCCCGCGCTGGCGCCGATCGCCTGCAACAGGCGGGCGGCCATGCGGGAGGCAAAAGATTCGCCGCTGAGCGTGACCATCGGCAGTCCCATGCGAATGGCGTCGCTGGCGATGGTGCCGGCGTTATAAGGCGATGTATCCAGGAACAAATCCGGCAGCGCGAGGCGCGCCATGTATTCAGCAGGATTGACCCGGCCGGCGAACAGGATGCGCGCCGGGTCGATGCCCAGGCTCGCGGCGCGCGTGCGCAGATTGTCGCACGACCAGGTGTTGTCGGCGGTCAACCACAATACCGCGCCTTCGGTGCGGCGGAGGATTTGCATCCAGGCCCCGAACATCGCCTCGGTGATTTTGTAATGGTTGGAGAAACAGCAGAATACGAAACGATCTTCCGGCAGGCCGACGCTGGATCGGGAGACCGGTTCGCCGATTACCCGTTTGCGGTCGTTGGCCTGATAGTTGGGTGCGACGTAAAGCGGGGTCGGTTGGTACAGCGCGGCATAGGCCGGTGGGATGACGAATTCGTCGCATAGCAAAAAATCCAGTTCGGGCATCGGCACCGGTCCGATGAAGCCAAGATAGGTCGCCTGAATGGGCGCCGGCCGCCAGCGCAGAATCCCCAGCCTGGTGCCGGTGGTCAGGCCATTCAGGTCGATCAGGATGTCGATCTCGTCGGCGCGGATGGTGCGTGCGGCCGTCTCGTCCGGCATGTCCTTGATGATGGTGAAACGATCGAACGCGGCGATCACGCGTTTGCGGATGTCGCTGCCGTCTTCCGGACTTGTGCAATAGCCATGCACTTCGAAGCGGGACCGGTCATGCCGTTCGAACAATTCGGCGATCAGATAGCTCATGGCGTGACGGCAAAAATCCGAGGACATGTAGCCGATGCGGATCCGGTCGTGCTGGTAGCCGTCGGGGGGAGCCAGATGTTGCGGTGCCGGCGGAACCTTGCGCTCGATCCACGCGCCGGCGATGCGTGCCTGCATCGCCACCTGATCGGTCAGAGCCAGCGCCGCGAGCGGCCCGCAACTTTCCATCAGATCGGCGGGAGCGAGACCCTGGATCGCGTCGCTCAACACCGGCCAGGCGCACATGCGCTGGCGGACGTGGAGCCAATGCTGGATGACGTCCGGCTGGTTGTGTTGGATGGTCAGGCTGGTGCGCATCGCGTCCTCGGCGTCGGCCAGGTCGCCGAGTTGCTCCAGCAGGCGGGCGCGCTGGTTGAGCAAGGCGATGCGATCGTCATCCTTCTGCAGCGCGGCGGACCAGCAGGTCAGCGCGGTCCGGGTCTCGCCGCGACGCTCCAGCAGCAGGCCCAGGTTGATCGCGGCGGGGGTGAAATCGGGCCGCAGGGCCAGGACGGTGCGGTAGGCGAGGATGGCGTCGTCCTCATCGCCGGCGTGGCTCCACTCGGCGCCAAGGTTGAACCAGGCGGCGTGGATGTGCCGTCCGCCCCCGCCCTGGACGGCGATCCAGGCGCGATACAGGTCGATGACCTGGCGATGACCCTTGTTGGTGCCGATGCGGTCGACCGCGTTCAGAAGCTCCGCGAACGAGGCGGATTCAAGCCAGCGCAAGGCGTTTTCCTGTTCCGGCTGGTTCATTGGCGCGGGCCTCATCCAGAGTGGCGGGCCTCCATTCCAAACCAACAAGGCAAATAATCGGTTAACTTTGGGCGAAGGGATTCCCCTTTTTCGTGTTTCGAGGGACGACGAGGGGGCCGGGGTTCGGCGGCGCGCCGTTCCCTGGCGGCCGGGAATGGATTATCCGGACCGGAGACCGATCCCGGAGTTCGCCTCATGACCTATCTCGTCGCCGACGACCTGCCCTCGACCCCGGCCGGGGAGAGATTCAGGGCTCTGCTGGCCCGCCCAGGGATTTTGCGGCTGCCGGGCGCGCATAACGGGCAGGCGGGGTTGCAGGCGAAGGCGGCGGGGTTCGAGGCGCTTTACCTCTCCGGCGCCGCCATGACCGCCTCCATGGGCATCCCCGACCTGGGCATGATCACCGTCGATGAAGTGTGCTTTTTCGTGCGCCAGATCGCCCGTGCCACCGGGTTGCCGCTGCTGGTCGACGGCGATACCGGATACGGCGAGGCGCTGAACGTCATGCACATGATCCGCTCGTTCGAGGACGCGGGCGCGGCGGCGGTGCATATCGAGGATCAGTTGCTGCCGAAGAAATGCGGGCATCTGAATGACAAGAAACTGGCCGATCCGCATGACATGGCGGCCAAGATCGCGGCGGCGCGGCGGGCTCGCCGGCATTTGTACATCGTCGCCCGCACCGATGCCGCGGCGAGTGAGGGGATCGACGGCTCGGTCGGCCGTGGCAAACTGTTCATGGAGGCCGGCGCGGACGCGATCTTTCCGGAAGCACTGACCAACGCGGAGATGTTCCGGGAGGTGGCGCGGCGGTTGCCGGGGGTGCCTTTGCTGGCGAACATGACTGAGTTCGGCCGCACGCCGTTCTTCACTGGCGCCGAGTTCGAGGAAATGGGCTACAAAATGGTGATCTGGCCGGTGAGCAGTCTGCGGGTCGCCAACAAGGTGCAGGCGGAGTTGTACGCCGCGATCGCGAAAGACGACGGCACGCACGGGATGGTGGAGCGGATGCAGACCAGGGCGGAATTGTACGCCACGATCGGGTATCATGATTATGAGGCGCTGGACGCCTCGATCGTCACGACGGTGATCCCGAAGGCGATGGGGCAGAGGGAATAAGCCTGGGCGGCGTATCGGGACCGCGCGTTGGCGCGGTTCCCGATCGGATCGAACCACCGTGGTTCGTCATGGCCCGGCTCGTCTGGGCCACCCGCGCCAGCACTGTGCCGCGATGGGTGGCCCGGACGAGTGTACAGACCGGACACATCCGTGACACCTGTTCGGAGACATCCCTGACACTTTTAGGCTGCGTGGTGTGAAGGAGCACCGCGATGCCTTGGAAGTCAGGAACGATCAT
>Ga0182018_10004090_pt1 | contig 12537 bp, 10 predicted proteins | sample 812P2MmetaG_FD_120490 | JGI IMG/M metagenome (GOLD analysis project Ga0182018, IMG submission 120490) | Permafrost microbial communities from Stordalen Mire, Sweden - 812P2M metaG | ecosystem: Environmental > Terrestrial > Soil > Wetlands > Permafrost | place: Sweden: Stordalen | collected...
GGGGTGAGCTCACGTTCGAAGACTTCTCGGTACCGTCGCTCGAATTCGAATTCCCAGTCTACGGCGCGACCGATATGGCGTTCGACCTCGCCCTTCATGTACCCAGCAGAACGACCGACGAAGCGGTCCACGATGTCGGCTTCGGTCAGCGGCCATCCGAGGATCGAGAGGATACGCGCCTCGGCTCTGACCACGAGCCGTTCGCTGTCGACGAGCACGCCATCACAATCGAAGATGACGAGGTCGAATCGACACGACACGACCGCATGCTACGACGCGCCTCGGCTCCTCAGGCGACGGCCGGTGCTGAGACGCTGGAAGTCAACTCCACAGACCACAGGAGGGCATCGACCGCCGTCGAGGACAGGACGGCGTCGGCCATCCCGCTCCGGGTCGCCTCCTCGGGCCGACCCAACTGGAAGGCAGCGACGTCGGCGACCAGTCGTCCGAGCGGGCCGTCCATCTCGAGGAGCGCACTGCGGAGATCCTCGTCCAGTGGGAGGTGGCGCAGGACGTCCTCGAGAGGAACCTGGAGAAGGACGTCGAAGCTGGAGAGCATCCCGGCCGTGAAGGCCGTCTCCGAAAGTGCTGGGTTGACGGCTCCGGCGGCCAGTTCGCACATGCGGGCTCGCGTGAGCGCCGTGGTCAGTTCCTCCTCTGAGGCCTGTCCCTTGCCACAGAGAAGCAGCAGTGACGCCCAGCTCTGGAGGCGGCGCCAACCTACGATCACCAACGCCTCCCGCACCGTCCGGACGGTGCGACGCATGCCCCCGGCGGCCCCGATGCTGGCCAGCTGGAGGAGCTGCAGCGTCATGACCGGATCCCTCCGGACGATGTCCTCGAGTTCGGAGATGGGACACTCGCTGTCGAGGAGGTGCGCCGCGATCCGCAGCTGGGCGATGCGGCCCGGATCTAAGGCTCGTCCGGGAATCCGGCTGGGCTGCGCCAGCAGGTAGCCCTGGAAGTAGTCGAAGCCCAACCCTGCGCACATGCTGAAGTCGTCCTCGGTCTCGACCTTCTCGGCCACGAGCGAGACGTCGAATCGGCGGCACTGCTCGACCAGACGTGGCAATTCCAGCGGTTCGACGGCCCGCAGGTCGATCTTCACGAACGAGGCCAGCTCGATGAACCGCTCCACCTTGGCAAAGTCGCTGACGTTGTCCAGGGCCAAGGTGAATCCCTCGTCATGCAGCCGTCGACAACCGGGCAGGACCTCTTGGGGCGGTACGACTGACTCGAAGATCTCCACGACGGTCTGGTCGGGAGGGAGCAGAACGGGCACCACACCGGTGAGGACCCCCCGGCTGGCGTTGCAGAACAGGGTCTTGTCCCCCACGATGCGGTTGACGCCGATGCTGACGGAATTGAAGATGACGTCGGCTGTCATCTGGTCGCCCAGGGTCGCCGCCGCTTGGGCCGCCGTCGGACCACTGAGGGTCCGGAACAGAAGCTCATACCCGAACACCGACCGGCCGCGGTCGAAGATCGGCTGACGACCCACCATGACGTCGAGAGCGACCACGGACGATCCCCCGGTTCTTCGATCCGAGCAGGAGACTGCCTGCTCCGCCTGACATTGTCGGCAGGACCCTTGCCATCCTGAAGCCGCCCCGTGAGAATTCGCGCTGACTGTCAAAGCCTCAGAACTGAAGGTGCAGAGCCTCTCCTCCGTCGGACCGGCTCGAGGGTCACAACGGGGGATCAACCCGGTGGCTCGAGCCGACGTGTCCTCCTCACTTTTGATGAAGCGCCCACCCGTGATCTCGTCGATCGTCCAACTCGGTCAGGAATCCGAGCAACGAGAGTGCGTTCATGGCACTATTCGCTCATGACCGATTCTCGCTACAACCGTAGGCAGGTACTGGCCGGGGGCCTCGGAGCGGCTATGGCCCTCGGCATGTCCAAGTCGGAGTTGCTGCGTGCTCGGGGTAGAGACACCGTGAGGCGCGCCGCCGCCGTGGCACCGGCCGGTTCGGACCTGGGTGCCGTCGAACACGTTGTGTTCCTGATGCACGAGAACCGGTCGTTCGACCACTACTTCGGCATGCTCGGGGGAGTGAACGGATTCGACACCGCCTCGCCCGCGTTCGCGCAAACGTGGCCGTTAGGAACGGACGCCGACCTGTTGCCCTTCCACCTCGATACGACGGCGAGCATGGCCGAATGCACCTTCGACCTGAATCACTCTTGGGCAGCCGAGCACGCCTCGTGGAACGGCGGGGCGATGGACAGCTTCGTCTCCACCCACACGTTGCCGATGTACGAGGGCTCGGATGCTGGCACCATGACGATGGGATATTACGAGAGCACGGACATCCCCTTCTACTACGACCTGGCCAAGGCCTTCACCATCTGCGACAGCTACTTCTGCTCGGTGCTGGGGCCGACACATCCGAACCGGCTGATGCAGATGACGGGCACACTGGACCCCGCCGGAACGGCCGGAGGACCCGTCCTCGTCACCAACTCCAACGAGAGTCTGGAGTTCACCTGCTCGTGGACGACGATGCCCGAAGTGCTCACCGACGCGGGCGTGTCCTGGAAGGTCTACAACCCCTACGGGTCCAACTACACGCCGGGCCATTCGAACTCGATGTTGCTGTGCAAGAACGTGTTGATGTACTTCGAGCAGTATCAGAAGTCTTTGAACCCGACCCTCTTTCAGAACGCCTTCGGGTACTACGGCCCCAACGTCTCCCCGAAGGACCTGGGTCTGACCGGCGGCGTCGGTCCCGACAACTTCGCCAAGGACGTCAAGCACAACACCCTTCCGGCGGTGTCCTGGATCATCCCGCCCGACGGGTACGACGAACACCCGCCGGCGCCGGCGTCGCTGGGCGAGTGGTACACGGATCAGATCCTGACGACCCTGTTGTCGAACAAGGACGTGTGGAGTAAGACCGTCCTCTTCATCATGTACGACGAGAACGACGGGTGGTTCGACCACGTCCCGCCCCCGACGCCGGATCCCGCCACGCCCGGAGAATTCGTCACCGCCTCTGGGTACTCCAGCTACACGGGGCCCATCGGCCTCGGCGTGAGGGTCCCGATGCTGGTCGTCTCGCCTTTCAGCGCCGGTGGATGGGTGTGCTCGGACGCCTTCGACCACACCTCGCAGCTGCAATTCCTGGCCGAGAGGTTCGGTGTCACAGTGCCGAACGTCTCGTCGTGGCGACAGGGGGTCGTCGGCGATCTGACGGCGACGTTGCCGAGCTTGGCCTCCCCGGTCTCCAAGAAGCCCAAGCTGGCCAAGACGTCGGACAACATCAAGAAGGCGCCCATCAAGGGCGAGTGCACCTCGGAGCAGCTGCTCGAGCTCAACCCGGCGACGTCGCCCTACCCCGTACCGGAGCCCCAGTCGCAGCCCACGCAAGAGCCCGGCACCCTGAAGCCGACGCCTACGTGACCCGGGGCTTCCACCTGAGCCTCGATTGGCGGACACCTGTCACCTGGGTCAGCGGCGGGCTCCGGCCAGTAGGCGCAGCAACCCCAGGTACAGCATGACGACGGCGAGGAAGATCGAGAAGGCGGCATACCATTCGGCCTCGGCCGGAACGCCGGCCAGGGCGGCTCGGTTGACCATCTCGAAGTCCACGAAGAGGTCCAGGATCGCCACGATCAGATAGACGACCCCGAAGACGATCAGGCCGGTGGCCGAGCTCCCGATGCCGGGAAGGCTGAGTCCCAGGATGACGGCCAGCATGACGGCCAGCAGGGCGAAGCCGGCCACGATGGTCATGGAGATGAACCGGTTGGTGACCCGCACCAGCCTGGTGCGGTAGGCGATGAGAACGCCCACGAACACGGCCACGGTCAACACGACGGCCAGGGGCACGACGCCATGGCTCTGCGTGTCATAGAGCTTGGAGATGACGCCGAGAGCCAGGCCTTCGGTGGCGGCGAAAGCGGGAGCGAGCACTCTGGCCGCACGGGGTCGGAACGTGGCCCAGACCCCCAGACCGAGGGCGACGACGACGCAGACGAGGGCGAACCCGATCGGAATGGGAAAGGCGAAGGACAGGCCGCCGACACCGATGGCGATCAACGTCAGGACCCCGACCTTGCCCAGGACATCGCTTTCGACCAACGGCTTGACATCGGACACCGGCGGCAGCGGACCCCCGCCCGGGCGGGTCATGACGGCGGTAGCCACTGCCCCGCTACCGAGGGCGCCCGTCCCGAACTCCCGCTCCATCCGCGAGAAGTTCGACCGTACCGCCCAACTCCCGCTCTGACGTCGCCGGTTCCTTCTGCCCGCCATCGTCCCCGTGGTCTGCACGGGATCGGGAACCGGCTGGAAATCGCTGTTCATGCTGCCTCCTGTCCTGATCAATCGTATATGCCGCCCTCCCCGTCAGGGATGTCGGTCAGGCCCGACCGTCGAGCAGACATACTGAGCCCGTGGCAATGGATCGTGTGTCGGTGACCCGGAGGCTCACGGAGGCGGGGAGCATCGCCGCATCCGAAGAAGCAGACGAGCTCATCGAGGCTGCCGGTGGTGACGGGGACGCCCTCGAAGTCCTGGTATCCCGTCGCACCGACGGCGAGCCCATCGCCTGGCTGACGGGGACTGTCACGTTCTGCGGCATCATCTTGTTCGTTGCGCCGGGCGTGTACGTACCTCGCTGGCAGACAGAGCCCATGGCGCGACGGGCCGCGAGCCTCCTTCCATCGGGGGGAGTGGGCGCTGACCTCTGCACCGGCGCCGGTGCCATCGCCGCCGTTCTGGCCGCAGCCGTGCCGACGGCGCGTGTCGTGGCCACCGAACTCGACAGCAACGCGGTGCGGTGTGCCCGACGTAACGGGATCGAAGTGTTCGAAGGCTTCCTCGATGATCCGCTGCCGCCCGAGCTGGAGCATCGAGTCGACGTGCTGACCGCCGTCGTTCCCTACGTGCCCACCGACGCGCTCCACCTATTGCCCCGCGACGTCCGTACCTTCGAGCCACGGCTGGCCCTCGATGGTGGGGTCGACGGCATGGACCTTCTCACCGAGGTCGCGCTGAGGAGCGCACGTTGGCTCGGTCCCGGTGGCTGGTTACTGCTCGAATTGGGCGGTGACCAGGCCGGACCGACGGGACACCTCCTCGACGGCCTCGGATTCGAGGGTCTGGAGGTGATGGTCGACGAGGACGGCGACTCGCGCGCCATCTGCGCCCAGCTCTCGTCGGCTACTTGATGGTGATGCTGAGCGACGCTTTCGCATTGCTGGCCAGGGTGAAGACGGCGCCGAACTTGCCCTTCTTGGAGACGCAGACACCCAACTCGTCGCCGGTCGGGATGGGCGGGCCGAAGTTCCCGCCTCCAGCGGCGGCTGTGAGCACGATCTGTTGGGTCTTCTTGGTCGTGTTCGACACGGTGAACGAGTACTTCTTCGTGCACTTCTTGGAGACCTTCGTGGCGGTGACCGAGGTCGGGCTGTAGACGGGACCGGGGGTAGCGATGTTGACGTTGGGCGGCGCCTTCTTGGCCACGACGAGGCCTCCGGTCGACAGCGCGCCGCTCGATCCAGTGGTGGCCCCGGCCGGGCCGGCCAGGCCGGTGGCGCCAAGGAGCAGCGCCATCATTGTTCCTGTCGTCACCACGGCGATTCGTCGCATATCGCTCCCTTCCCCTCGCTCTCGCGATGGCGGACCCCCTCCGCCTACTCAAGCCTATCCGCCGCTGCCACCCCGTGACAGGATGAAGAGATGACGAGTGACAGGTTGAGCGTGGAGCGGACGATCGCCGCCGATCCGGCGACGATCTTCCGGCTCCTGTGCGATCCCCAGGGCCATGTGGCGATCGACAGCTCGGGGATGCTCCAGGCGGCCACGGGCCAGCCCGTGACGAAGGTCGATGACACCTTCGTCGTCCACATGGATCGCGAGGCGCTGAACGACTACCCGATGGGTCGGTATGACGTGACCGTGACGATCGTGACCCTCGATCCCGATCGCGAGATCGCCTGGACGATCCTGGGCCAGATCAAGCCGCAGATCGGCCACGTCTACGGCTACACGCTCGAACCCGTCGACGGTGGCACCCTGGTCACCTCGTACTACGACTGGTCATCCATCGACGAGGTCTGGCGCAAAGCCGGGATCTTTCCCGTCATCTCCGAAGGAGCCCTGCGGGCGACCCTCGGGATCCTGGCCCGGACGGTGGAAAAAGGCGAGTGACCCTGTCGATCCCGTTCCACCCGCGCGTGGCCGCGCGTGGAATGGTCACCGCCGCTGATCAGCTGGCGTGCTCGGCCGGCGTGTCCATTCTCGATCGGGGCGGCAACGCCGCCGACGCCATGGTGGCCGCTGCCGCCACGATGGCAGTGGTCGGACCCCATCTCTGCGGTCTCGGCGGTGACGCGCTGGCCATGGTCAAGGCGCCGGGGGTGCCGCCCGTCGGTCTCCTGGCCGTCGGCCGGGCCGGCTCGGGGGCCGATCCGCAGCGCCTGCGAACCGATGGCCACGCCGACATGCCCCTGCGCGGTGACGTCCGCAGCGTCCCCGTCCCCGGTGCCGTCGACGGGTGGCTGGCGTTGCACGGGCGCCATGGCCGTCTCTCGTGGGCCGCCGTCTTGGAACCGGCCATCGCCCTGGCCGAGGAAGGCTTCGCCGCGTCAACGATCCTCGCTTTCGCCAGCCACCTCGTCGCCTCCGTTCCCGGGGCGGACCAGCTGTGTCCGGGGGGACCGCTGCGCCAGGGTCAGCTGGTGCGCCTGCCCGGCATCGCCCGCACCCTTCGGGCCCTCGCGTCCGACGGGAGAGACGGCTTCTACGGCGGGGAGTTCGGCCGCGCCCTTCTCGAGCTGGGGGACGGGGAGTACACGTCGGACGATCTGGCCCGGCCCCTGGCGCAGTGGGTGGACCCTCTCGTGCTGCGGGCCTTCGGCCACGATCTCTGGACCGTCCCTCCCCCCTCCCAGGGCTACGTCACCCTCGCCGGTGCCTGGATCGCTGAACAACTCGGTGTCCCGGCCGATTGTGCCGATCCGCTCTGGCCGCACCTGATGGCCGAGGCCGGTCGCGCCGCCGGCTTCGACCGTCCGGCCGTCCTCTTCGACGGAGCCGACGGCGCCGAGCTCCTGTCGACCGAGCGCCTCGGACCGAGAGCGGCGTCCATCGACCCCGAGCTCGCGTCGGCATGGGGAGAGGAGCGGGCCGCTCCTTGGTCCGGCGCCTCCCTGTCGTCCGACGGCGACACCACCCATCTCTGCGTGGTCGACGGAGAAGGTCTCGGGATCTCCCTCACCCAATCGAATGCCCTCGACTTCGGCTCCCACCTCATCGCCGGCGAGACGGGGATTTTCCTCCACAATCGGGGCGTCGGCTTCAGCCTCGATCCCGGTCATCCGGGCGCCTACGGCCCGCGCCGGCGTCCCTCCCACACGCTCTCCCCGGCCATCGTGACGCGCCCGGACGGTTCGCTGTCCCAGGTCATCGGGACGATGGGTGGCGACGTCCAACCGCAGATCCTCCTGCAGCTGGTGACCCGCCTTCTGCACTCCGGGGAAGATCCGGCTACCGCCATCGCGACGGGTCGTGTCGTTCCTGAAGCACCGGGAGCACCGCCGTTCCGGCTCTGGCAGGCGCCGAGCCAGTCGTTGCTCATGGAGTTCAACGTCCCCGCCCGCTGGCACGAGGGACTCGAGTCCCGTGGTCACCGAGTGCGGGTGGTCGGTGCCTTCAACCCGGTTGATGTGGGCTGCGCTCAGATCATCTCCGTCGCCGGCACCGGCGACCATCTCGTGCTCACGGGCGCCTCCGATCCGCGTAGTCCCGAGGGTGCCGCCCTCGGGCGTTAGCGCGTTGTGTCACGGGGAGCGGTTCTAATTGACGAGGGGAGCGACCTCCCGGCCGATGAGCCGGACGTGATCGAGGTCGCCCATGTCCAGGATCTGCAGGTATGCCGTGCTGGCACCGGCAGATCCCCACTCGAGGATCCGTGCGGCCACCTCCGCCGGTGATCCGCATGCTCCGAAGCGCCTGAGGTCGTCGAGCGCCCAACCGATGGCCTGCGCCCGGCGGGCGAGGGTGGCGTCGTCCTCGCCGCAGCAGACGATCAGAGCTGCGGTGTGGCGGATCGAGGCGGGATCACGCCCGATCTGTTCGCACGACTCGTCCACCCGGGCGTACTGCCCGGAGGCATCAGCAGGGGTGAGAAAGGGTGCGTTGAACTCGTCGGCGAATTGCGCCGCCAGCATCGGCGTCCTCTTGGGGCCACCACCACCGACGATGATCGGCGGGCGGGGCTGTTGGACGGGTTTCGGCAGCGTCGGGCTGTTGGTCACCGTGAAGAAGCTGCCCTCGAAGTCGAAAGTCTTGCCGAGGGGCGTCTCCCACAGACCGGTGATCACCGTGAGCTGTTCCTCGAGTCGATCGAACCGTTCTTTGAGCGGCGGGAAGGGGATGCCGTAGGCACGGTGCTCGTCCTCGTACCATCCGGCGCCCAGACCGAGCTCGATCCGGCCACCGCTCATGGCGTCGACCTGGGCGACGGTGATGGCGAGCGGCCCAGGTCGGCGGAAGGTGGCCGACGTGACGAGCGTCCCCAGTCGGATCGACGTCGTCTCCCGAGCCAGCCCGGCCAGGGTGGTCCATGCATCGGTCGGCCCGGGAAGGCCGTCGACGTTCCCCATCTTCAGGTAGTGGTCGGAGCGGAAGAAGGCGTCGAAACCCTCTTCCTCGGCGCAGCGGGCCATACGCAGCTGATCGTCGTAACTGGCACCTTGCTGTGGTTCCACGAAAACACGCAGTCGCATGGCCACCATCATGGACGACGATCGGTCGTCTCGCATCCCCCCGGTGTCAACGGTGGCGCGTCCCGATAGGGTTCCGATGATGAGGACGAGAGTGGTCGACGCCACTTGATGTCGACCTCCCTGGGTCCCGCCGATCTCGTGCTCTGTTCCGGTACCCTGCCCAGGGACACCCCCTTCACCGATCGTCTGCGGGCGGCGTCGGCGGCCGGCTTCCGCGGCATTTCCCTCTGGGGTCGCGACTACGGCGCCGCGCGCCGGCAGGGGCACAGCGATGCCGATCTCCGCTCCATGGTCGACGACTCCGGCCTGGCCGTGGCCGAACTGGATCCGGCCTGGTGGTGGACACCGGGAGCACGCGACGTCCACATTCCGCCCGCTGCCGACCCCGTTGACATCTTCCGCTACGACGAGGACGAACTCATGCGGATCGCCGAGCTCTTCGGAGCGCGGTCGATCAATGCCGCCGACGTTCTCGGTGGCCGCTGGAGCACCGGCGAAGGGGCGCGAGGGTTCGCCGACCTGTGCGATCGGGCGGCCGAGCACGGGCTCCTCGTCCACCTGGAGTGGCTGGCGTGGTCGAAGATCCCCGATCTCGACACCGCCCTGGAGATCGTCGACCTGGCCGACAGGCCCAACGGGGGACTGAACATCGACACGTGGCACTGCGCCCGCACCGGTACCACCGCGGCGCAACTGCGCGCTCTACCCGGTGACCGGGTACTGGCCATCCAGCTCGACGACGGACCGGCCGCAGCCGAGGACGATCTCGTCGACGCCACGCTCCACCACCGGCGCCTCCCGGGCGAGGGTGACTTCGATCTCGTCGGCTATCTCCGGGCCCTGAACGACGCCGGCGCGCGGGCACCGATCGGTGTCGAGGTCTTCTCCGACGAGATCCACTCGCTCGGGCCCGACGCCTCCGCCCGCCTCGCCGCCGACGCCGCGCGCCGTCTCCTCACCACCGTCGAGGGTGGAGTGGCGTCGTGACCGGTCCCCAGCGCGTCCCGACCCGGCCGACACTGGGCGCCGTCGTCGTGGGGACGGGGTTCGGGTGCTTCACCCATGTCCGGGCTCTGCGGGCCGCCGGTTTCGACATCGTGGCCCTGGTGGGGCGCGACGCGACCAAGACGGCGGAGCGGGCCCGGCTGTTCGAGGTACCGAAGGCGTGTGGCTCTCTGACCGAGGCTCTCGAGATCCCCGGCGTTGCCGCCGTGACGATCGCCACCCCTCCGTTCACCCACGCCGGTCTCGCTCTCGAGGCCATCGCCTCCGGCAGGCACGTCCTGTGCGAGAAGCCGTTCGTCGCCGACACCGCCGAGGCCCAGCGGGTTCTGGCCGCCGCCGAGCGCGCCGGCGTCGTCCACGTGATGGGGACCGAGTTCCGCTTCGACGCCGGGCAGGCCCTCCTGGCCCGGGCGGTGGCGGAGGGCGTGGTGGGTGATCCCCGCATGGCGACGTGGCTCATGCACGTGCCCGTCCTGGCCGCCGGTGACGCCGAGGTCCCCGATTGGTGGGCCGACGCCACAGTCGGCGGCGGCTGGCTGGCCGCCCACGGCTCGCAGCTCATCGACCAGATCCGCGCCACCCTGGGGGAGTTCCTGGGCGTCAGCGCGTCACTGGTGCATGTGGTCGACCGACCTATGAGTGCCGACGACGGCTTCGTGGTCCATTTTCGGATGGAGGGCGGCTGCGTCGGGACACTGCAGAGCACGGCGTCCGACCGCGGGATCATGGTCGAGACCCGGGTCACGGGGTCGACGGGGACGGCATGGATCGAAGGTGTCGGAGCGACCGTCAAGGTGGCGACGGCCGCCGGGGTGCGCACCCTCCCCACCATCGCCGGCATGCCCGCCGTGCCCGCGCCTGATCTCCCGGTCGGGTCCGTCACGACGGCCTACGAGCGCATGATCACCTTCGGTGTCGAGTACGGCCCGTACACACGACTGGCGGCCGCCTTCCGTGATCTCATCCAGGGACGGCCGCCACCGGATCCTCCGCCGGCGACGTTCGTCGACGGCGTGGCCATGATGACCGTGCTCGACGCCATACGTCAGTCAGCGGCCGCCGGCGGGGCCTGGACGGAGACCGGGCGGGTCACAGGCCGATCATGAGGCCGGGCATGGCCAGTGCTTCGGTGGCGGTGCGCAGCGCTTCCCTGGCCACGGTGTCGCCCTGCGCCGCGTAGGCGCGCAGGACGAGGACATCGGTCACGCCACGGGCCGTTTGTGGTGGCGGGGGCAGACCAGTGGTGTCCCCGACGATCTCGGCCCCCAGAGCGGCCGCCGCCGCCCCCATCGTCGGGGCGTTCAGCACCCGGGCCGCCGCTACCGCCCGCTCGATCCAGGGGCGCGCTTCGTCGGCCCGTCCGGCCAGAACGTACGCCAGGGCCTGGAAGACCTGGGCCAGGTCGGCGATCGGTCCGAGGTCGGACTTCGGGCCCGTCCCGACACGATCGAGCGCTTCGTCGACACGTCCCGCCATCGTCAGTTCGGCTTCGATGACGAGCTTGGCCATGCGGACGACGGGGTCGGGGGATTCCGCGGGCGGGAACGGCGGAACGGCATCGGCCACCCCGCCGGCGACGGTGACGGTGAAGCTCGCCGCGATCCCGAGCCACGGTTCGCGTCGGAGCACAGTCCCGATGGCACGCTGGAGGGCGACGACGTGTTCAGCGGCTTCCCCGAGGCGCCCGCTCAGGCGGGCCATGATGGCCAGGAGGCTCAACCCCTGCACCTCCTGGTCCCGGGCCCCGAGGTCCCCTGCCAGTTCCGCCAGGCGGCGGGCGAATCCTTCGGCTTCGGCCATATCCTGGGCTCGACCGCAGAACGAACGGAGGAAGTGGTTCCAGGTCAGCGTGGTGAGCGTGTTCAGCTGCTTCGAGCGGTCACCGGCGGCGTCAGCGAACTCGAGGGCGTCGGCCAACCAGGTCGACACGCGGGGGTCGGTCGGCTTGACCAGGCACATGAAGGATGAGACGGCGATCGTGCCGGCGCGGTCGTCGCACTGTTCGAAGCACCGCAGCGCCTGTTCGAGATCGACGACCGCCTCCTCCATGCGGCTGAGGTTGAAATAGGCCACGCCGGCGTTGGCGCGCCCCCACGCCTCCTTCGAGAGGTTCCCCAGGTCGTGCCACCGGCCGGCGGCCTCCTGAAGACCCGGTAGCGCCGAGAGGGGATCGGAGAAGATGACCGACGTCGCCGCCGTGTGGTCACGTTCGACGGCTACCTCGGGGTGGTCGGGGTCGTCGTCGATCAGTGCCAACGTGCGCAGTGCGTCCTCGTCGCGACTCGACAGCGCCTGCAGTTTGGCCAGATCGAACAAGGCCGATGAATCCAGGCACCCGAGGGTCAGGGCGCGTTCGAGGAGGCGGAGGGCGTCGAGATGACGCGACGCCTCGATGAACGCCTTTCCGGCTGCCACCAACGCCTCGACCGCCTCGGCCGCCACTGCCTCGTCGTCGGCCAGGTAGGTGGCGGCGCGGTCGAGGTGGCGTGCCTTCTCCTCGGGCGTCGTCACCATGGTCGCCGCCTGACGGTGGAGCTCCCCGCGTAGGTTGTGGGGCAGGGTCTCGTAGGCGACCTCGCGCAGGAGCGAGTCCACCGTGTCGTAGCGTCCGTCGGGTCCGTGCCGCAGGAGCCCGACGTCGACGAGGGATCGCAGCGTGGCACGAGCCTCCGTCGACCCGAGATGGGCGACCTGTTCGACGGTGGCCGCCTCGCCGATCACCGCCACATGCTGGAGACCGAGCTTCTGGCTGGGTTCGAGGGCGTCGAGCCGGGCGGCCAGGAGTGCCTGCAA
>Ga0182018_10004091_pt1 | contig 12535 bp, 11 predicted proteins | sample 812P2MmetaG_FD_120490 | JGI IMG/M metagenome (GOLD analysis project Ga0182018, IMG submission 120490) | Permafrost microbial communities from Stordalen Mire, Sweden - 812P2M metaG | ecosystem: Environmental > Terrestrial > Soil > Wetlands > Permafrost | place: Sweden: Stordalen | collected...
CATCAAGCACGCCTTCATCGAGCGCATCGGCGCGGAGTGCGAAACTTACGAGATCCCGTTCTTCCTGGAATTCGTGGGCTACGATCCCAAGGGCGGCGACGAGAAGGGCTTCGAGTATGCCAAGGCCAAGCCCGAGATCGTCAACAAGAGCATGGAAGAGTTTTCCAAGCCGCAATACTTCGTGGACGTGTTGAAGGTGGAAGTGCCCATCAATGCCGAGTTTGTGGAGGGCAGCGCCGTGTTCAAAGGCCAGACGGCCTATACGCGCAAGGAAGCCCTGGCGCACTTCCGGCAAGCCGCGGAGATCGCCAAGAAGCCGTTTATCTATCTGAGCGCCGGCGTGAGCAACGCGCTGTTCGTGGAATCGCTGCACATGGCCACGGAAGCCGGTACGGATTTTTCCGGCGTGCTATGTGGCCGCGCGACCTGGAAAGAAGGCATCCCGGTGTATGCCAAGAGCGGCGTGAAAGCGCTGGAAGAATGGCTGTCGAAGGAAGGCGTGAAGAACATCAACGCCGTGAACGACGCCATCAAATCCGCCACGCCGTGGTTCGCCAAGCTGGGCACTCCGGTTCCGGCGTAAGCAGTGAAACAATCTCCAATCGCAGGCGGAACCGCCTGCCGGGTTGTTATCCCTTCCGTCCGGTTTCAAACAGGAACCAGATGCGCCGCTCCGTTTCGTCGATCCAAGTCTCCAAGAGGCTTGTAGTGGCTACATCCTTCTCTTCGTCGCACAGGTCGTGAGCTTCGCGCATGCCGGCAAGCACCGCGCGGTTGTCTTCGCGCAATTCGGCGAGCATATCCAGCGGATCGACATAGTCCGCGTCGTTATCGCTCAGGCGTTGCAGGCGGGCAACGTGCCCGATCGATCGAATCGTAGTCCCGCCGATCTTGCGCACCCGCTCGGCGATGTCGTCGGTCATCGCAAAAATCTGGCCGGCGTGCTCATCGAGCAAGAGATGATAGTCGCGGAAGTGCGGTCCGCTGACGTGCCAATGAAAATTCTTGGTCTTTAGATATAGAGCGAATACATCCGCCAGCAGCGCATTCAGAGCGCCAGTGATGTCCTTGACGGCTTCGGAGCCGAGTGCGCTGGGCGTCTTCAGGGCCTCCCGACGGCGCGTTCCAAGCTTCTCTTCAGTAGTTGGCATTTTAGTCTTCCCGACCACGATCATACTCCGGCATGCGCGCGCGCGTCCACGATTCCGCCGGGAAGCGGGGACGGAAACACACAATCACCGGTTGGGTAGGATGGATCGTTATGCTTCAGGACATTCACCTCGCCTGTGGTTGTGATGTGCAACATCTTGAACGAGGAGAAGGTCGCGAAGAAGCCCTCGCCATTGGTCGCCCAGGCGGGACTCCCCCCAGCGCATCGAAACCGTTATTTCATGCCAGGCGCAATCCGCGAGGAATCCGGCCGGGATGCCGAACGTACCCGGTCGCCGTTACAGAAACCAGGCGCCATCCGGGCTCAGCCGGGGATCGTGCGGCTGACATCCGGGAGTTTGCACGAGCGGTCGCTGGCAACAAAGAAGAGGCGCCCGTCCCGCGACCAGCTTAGACAAACCTCGACCGTTCATGCAAAACAGCCAGCTCGATTGGGCAAGCTCGTCGGCCCCGCCAACGCACCCAGCACCGTCAATCGCGCGTTTCGTTCTCGAATTTAGAGAGTGTCGCCAGAAAGTCCGTCGCCGCGTTCATGTTATAACCCGCGAGTTCCCTCATCAGCCGTCGCATCACCGGGGAGCGGCCCATCCGATCCCCGAATCGTTTCGATACCCAAATTGCCAGCGGGATAATGGCCAGTCCGACCGCCAGGTTGGCTGACAGCAAAGCGGTACCGAATACTTGGTAGGCGTCCACGTACCAAAATCCCTTGAGCGCGACAATTAAGAACGGTGTCCACCAAACCACCTGCCCCGTCAGCAAAGCCCATTGGGTAATCCGGATGCGCAACACCCGCAGGGACTCAATCTGCTTCTGGATCGCGGCGATCGGTTTGTCGTAGTCGATCTGCAGCGCCATCGCCATCTGCCGAATCGATGCCGCCAAACTTGCGATCACCCATACCTGCAAGACCATTGCGGGCAGCGCGAAACGCGGCTCGGCCCAGTGCGCATGAATGAACCGGCCAAGAATCACGAGGATGATCAGCCCAATCGATGCTCCCAAACTCACCAAAAAGAAAAACCGTTGCAAGGGCGATCGCACCCCGTTCATTTTCGCTGCTATCAGAAGTTGCCGGTTCAGGCGGATGGTTTCGTCGAGCTTTCGATCCTGCTCAAGCCACTTCTCTTTGAGTCCATCGAGGTCCATTGTTCTTGCTCCTTTAAACCTGCTTGATGCCACTGAATTCTTGCTTCATCTTGTTCTTAAGTCTGCTTATCTTGGTCGCGACGTTCGTTTCCGTGATGCCCACGATGTCCGCGATTTCCTGGTAGGTGTTCCCGTCCAAGTAAAGCAAGATGAGAGCTTTACATAACGGGTCAAGTTCTGCGATGAATTCGTGAAGGACCCGCACCTCCTCTGGCTGGCGCTCCTCTTTATCGACTGCCCCCAGAAGATGCTGTTCGTCGGAAATCACAAGCCGCGTTCTAGCGCCCTCGCTGCGATAAAAGGAAATCGCGACATTAAGGGCGATGCGGTACATCCATGTGGAAAACTGGCAGCGTCCATCGAACTTCCCGTAGGACCGCCAAAGCTGGAACATGATTTCCTGCGCAAGGTCCTCCCGCGAGTCACGGTCCCTGCAGTAGGCGTTGCAGACTTTATAAAGAATCTTCTTGTGTTGCTCGACCTCGTTTTGAAACGTTCCCTGGAGGTTTGGCGTCGTCATCCAATTCCTATCTTGCGCCGTTGTCGCAACCGTGCGCTGCCCTTCACACCGTTATTCGCGCCAAGCGTGAAAAAATCACACGGGCGATCTCCGGCACTCTCTAATGCGGGACCCGAACGTTTCAATATGGCAGGGGATCCCTGGTCTGCCCCCGGGACCCGCGCTTCGCTCGAAGAGTCAAGTCCCGGCACGACCGCGACAGGCCGACGAGGGCATCGGCCGCGGCCTGCCTGGCAACATCCTGCCTGCAAGCAAAGATTGGCGGCCCCACAAGATTCCAGAGAATTAGGCCCGCCACCCATCTTGATTTCGGGTACACTGGTCCTAAGCCGGATCAGAAAGGTGTGTCCATGCCAGACAATCAAGACTCCGTCAATCGCAGAGATTTCATAACCAAGACCGCGGCCGTAGCCGGCGCGCTCGGGGCCGCCAAGGAATTGTTCGCCAAACCGGCCAGAGCGGCCGCCACTGGAAAGGTCATCGGCGCCAACGACCGCATCAACGTGGGCGTCATCGGCGTCGGCGGGCGCGGCTCTTATTTGGCCGGCCAGTACGCCGCCATCGGAGAGCGTACCAACGCCTGCAAGATTGTGGCGGTGGCCGACGTCTACGAAAAGCGCAAAAGGCTGGCTGTCGATAAGCACAAGTGCGACGGCTACCTGGACTACCGCGAGATTATCAACCGCGCAGATATCGACGCCGTGGTAGTGGCCACGCCCGACCACTGGCATGCCCCCATCGCGCTGGAGGCCCTGGACCATGGCAAGGACGTGTATCTCGAAAAGCCCATGTGCCACACCGTCGAGGAGGCCCGGCACCTTTCCCAGACCGTGAAGGAAACCAAGCGGGTGCTGCAGGTCGGTTCACAAACCACCTCGGCTTTGCAGTGGCACGTAGCTAAGAAGTACATCGCCGACGGCGCCATCGGCAAGATGATCATGAGCCAGGGTTCCTATCACCGTAACTCCAAAGAAGGCGAATGGAACTGGGATATCGACGCCGGCGCCGGCCCGGACGGCAAGGACGAGAACTATATCGACTGGAAGATGTGGCTGGGCAAAGCGCCCAAGCGCGCCTTCGACGCCGACCGCTTCTTCCGTTTCCGCAAGTATTGGGACTATTCCGGCGGCATCGCCACCGACCTCTTCTTCCACGTGGTGGCGCCGCTGAACATCTGCTGGTCCGAGCCGCAATTCCCCAGCAGAGTAGCGGCCAGCGGCGGCATCTACGTGTTCAAAGATTCGCGCGAGGTGCCGGATACCTTCCACCTGATGGCGGAATTCCCGCAGGGCCACTCCCTGGTGCTGAGTTCCACCATGGCCAATTCCAAGCACATTCCCGGCTTAATCCGCGGCCACGAGGGCACCATCATCATGGTGGATCACGGTATGTTCGAGGGCAAAACCGACCACATCACGCTGCTCCCCGAGCGCAAGGTGATCGACGACGCCTATAAGGAGAAGTTCGGCAAGGATGCGGAAATCACGATTCCCGTCGAACAAAAGAGCGATATTGTGGCCCACATCACCAACTTCCTGGATTGCATGCGCACGCGCGAGAAACCCACGCTGGACGTCGACACCGGCTTCCACGCCCAAGTCACCATCTCCATGGCGGTGCAATCTTACCGCGAGGGGCGGGTGCTCTATTGGGACGACAAGAATCAGAAAGTGGTCAACAAACCCGTGAAGGCCTAGCCAAATGAAAAACCTGATATATCTTCTCGCGCTCTCTGTACTTGCCGCGCCGCTGTTTGCCGCGACCCTGACGCAAGCCGACCGCGACCGCGCCATCGCCGAGCTGACCGCCAGCCGCCAGCAGTTCCTGGATTCGGTGGCCGGACTCTCGCTGGCCCAATGGAACTTCAAGCCGGATGCGAACGCCTGGTCGGTGGCCGAATGCGCGGAGCACATCGCCGTCAGCGAGGACGTGATCTTCGGCAGTGTCGCCAAGATCGTACAAGCTCCCGCGACGCCGGACCAGAAATCGGCGGTGACCGACGATTTCATCCTCGCTTCGGTGGTCAATCGCACGCACAAATTCCAGGCGCCCGAGGTGCTTCGTCCCACGCACCGCTTCGCCACCCCGCAGGAGACGATCGACCACTTCAAGCAGAGCCGTGAGCGCACCATCGCCTACGTGCGTGACACTCAGGACGACTTGCGCGGCCATTTCTTCGATCACCCGGTCCTGAAGACCCTGGACGCCTATCAGTGGATTCTGCTGATTTCGGCCCACAGCCAGCGCCACACGGCGCAGTTAAACGAGGTGAAGGCCAACCCGAACTTCCCGAAGGAATAGGTGAGACAGGCGTTCAGGGCCTGGCCTTCTGCAGAGCTTAGTCAACGCTTAGGCGCGGGGCGAACTTTATCCTTGCGCGGCTGGCGCATCCTGCCCGGAAGATCCCAGAAGGGGTTGTCGTAAATCTCTACTTCCTGGTCGTCATAGAGAGGCCAAAATCTGTTTGGGGGAGTCATGGTTTTAGTCCAAGGCACCGGCCGGAAGGGTCCGGATCGGCACACTTCCATTATAACGGACCATCCGATCTATTTTTGGTTGCTAAGAATTCGTTTATTATCATATAGTTAAGTAGTGAGGCGAGGCCGTTTCGGTCGAGGCGGCGGCCAGCATCTACGCCGGCGACTCCGCCGCAAATCCCTCAAGAAACACAACGCCCGTCATGGGCCACGCAATTGCGGCCCGCATCCTTCGCCCGGTACAGAGCGGCGTCGGCCGCCTCTAGCGCGGAGCAAATCGTCCCCGGTCTGGTGGCCGTGTGTGTCGTTGACCCGCTTGAAATGATCTATGTCGCACATGCCCACGGCCCACGCGCCGCCATTACGGCTGCCACGCGAAAGCTCCCGATTTAGCATATCCAGAATGGCCCGGCGGTTCAGCAGGCCCGTCAAACCATCGTGGGTAGCCTGGTGGGCCAAGGCTTCCCGGCCGGCCATGAGCGCGGCCTGCATCCCGACCAAGCGGCGGCCAACCTCGATGCGGGCGCGGAGTTCGCCGAGGTCGAAGGGTTTGGACAGGTAGTCGTTAGCCCCGCCTCGAGTCCGGCGACGATATCCGCCTTTTCACCCCGTGCGGTCAGCATCAATATGTAGGGCGGTCTCTCGCTTCCCAGGTCGCGGACCCGGCGCGCGACCTCCGGTCCGTCCATTTCGGGCATCATCCAGTCGAGAGTCACCATCTCGGGCGCCCACCGCGATAGCCCGTTCTGGGCGAAACGCAAGGCGGCAATGCGGAGGTAATTCATTACAAATGATACATCGGCGGGCGCGCCGGAAGCCTTTAGATGCGTGGGATTGAGCGGCTGTATTATCAGCTAGTTACGTTGCCGCTGAACCAAGCCATTTGAGGTTCGCTGAATACCGTGAGTGTTGGCCATTACCATGTGGAGCGGGGGCGCCCGCCGCCCCACCATCTGATTGTTTTTGCCTCCGTCATTCCGATCGCAGCGCATGAGCCGGATCGACCGCCGTCGCCCGCCGCCCGGGCAGGTAGCAGGCCAGCGCCGCCACCGCGATGGCCAGCGCCGACACGGATGTGAACGTCACGGGATCGGCGGCGCTCACCTCGTAAAGCAGGCTCCACAGCACGCGGCCCAGCGCGAGGGCGCCCACCAGCCCCAAAGCCACGCCCATCAGCGCCAGCTTCACGCCCTGGCGCAGCACCAGCCGCCGCACATCTCCAGCCTGCGCGCCGAGCGCCATGCGCAGGCCGAATTCCTGCGTCCGCTGGCTCACCGCATACGAGATCACGCCGTAGATGCCGATGGCCGCCAGCGTAAGCGCAAGCCCCGCGAACAGCGCCACCAGAAACAGCGCGAAACGGGCCGTGGAGACGTTGGCGTCCGCGATGTCGTCCATCGGACGGATGTTCGCAACCGCCAGCGTGGGATCAAGCTGGCGCACCGCTCGCCGTAAATCGTTCGCCAGCAGCGCCGGGTCGGAACTGCCGCGCACCGCCACCGACATATTGCCCACGGAAACAGGCGTTTGTTCGATAGGCCACCACAGCGCCATCTGCGCCGCTGGGCTATCCGGCTTATCTTTCACGTCGCCCACGATGCCCACGATGGTCATCCAATCCTTCTCTTTGGGGTGATCGTCGAACGTGATGCGTTTGCCCAGCGCGTCTTCATTGGGCCAGTAACGCCGCGCCATAATCCGATTGACGATCAGCGCGAGGGGCGCCTTCATGTCGTCGCCGGCAACGAAAAAACGGCCCCTGACGAGCGGGATACCTATGGCGCCGAAGTAGCCTGGGCTGGCGACATGATAGCGCGCGTGAAAATCCTGATTGGCGGGCGGTTTCTTCCCTTCTATGGTGAAGCCGGCGACGTTGTCGTCGTAGCCGGTCCAGGGCAGGTCTGTGCCCACGCCGGCGGCGCGAATGCCCGCCACCGAATCCAGACTGGTAGTCAGCCGGTCCCAGAAGTGCAGGGCCTCGGCGGGTTTGTAGGTGGCGTCCGGCAGCGACAGGCTGGCGGTCAGAAGGTGTTCGGGACGAAAGCCGGGGTCGGCGCGCAGCAGGTTCACAAAGCTGCGCAGCATCAGCCCGGCGCCAATCAGCAGCAGGCAGGCCAAGCCCACTTCGCCAACCACCAGGACGCTGCGCAGCCGGAGATGCCCGCGGTTGCTGCCCGTGCCCCGCCCTCCGGCGCGCAGGGTATCCTGCACATCCGTGCGGGCGGCCTGCAAAGCCGGCGCCAGGCCGAACAGGATACCCGTAGCCAGAGCGACCAGCAGCGTAAACGCGAACACCACGGCGTTGACGTGAATGGTATCGGCGCGCGGGAAGCCGGCCGGCAGTAGAGAAACCAGGGTGCGCACGCCCGCCACCGCGATCGACACGGCCAGGACGCCCCCGATCAGCGCGATCAGCAGGCTCTCCGTCAGCATCTGCCGCATCAGGCGCGCCCTGCCGGCGCCCAGCGCGGTGCGCACGGCCATCTCGCGCTGGCGGGCCGTGGCGCGCGCCAGCAGCAAGTTCGCCGCGTTGGCGCAGGCGATCAGCAGCACCAGCCCCACCGCGCCCAGCAACACCAAAAGCAGGCGCTCGCTGGGGCCTACAATCTCCCGATATAGCGGAATTACCAGCGCCTGCCATCCCGCCAGTGCATCCGGATGCTCGCGGGCAAGCTGCGCGATCAGCGCATTCATCTCCGCTTGCGCTGCGGTGGACGTAACGCCTTTCTTCAATCGTCCGATGCCTTCCAGATAATGCGAGCCGCGATGGGCGGGATCGCCCCGGAACGCGAAGGGCCACCAGAGGTCCACGGTCTCGCCGTGAGCTACGCCGTTGTATTCGTTGCCGGGGTGCTCCGTGCCCGGAGGCATGACGCCAGCGACCGTAAACGGCAGGGAATCCAGCGTGATCTTCCGTCCGATGACGTTGGGATCGGCCGCAAACCGGTGCCGCCACAACCGGTCGCTCAAAATCACTTTCTGCCCGTTGCCGGGGATTTCGTCGTTGCTGGTGAACGCATGCCCGCGCGCGGGGCGCAGTCCCAGCACGTCGAAAAACCCGGCAGTCACCTGAAAGCCCGTGAACCGCTCCGGTTGGCCGGTTCCGGAAAGCTGCAGATCGCCGCGCGTAAAACCGGCTAGAGACTCAAACGATCGATTGCGCGCGCGAAAATCGCGGAAATCGAATGGGTTCAGCGGGAACTTGGGGTAGTCCGCGCTATGGAAGAAGATCCGCACAATGCGATTGGCTTCGGGATAAGGTAGTGGCCGCAGCAGCACGCCGTCAATCACGCTGAAGATGGCGCTGTTCGCGCCGATGCTGAGCGCCAGCGTGAGCAGGATCACCACCGTAAAGGCGGGACTCTTACCCAGCGAGCGCAGCGCGTATCGTAAATCGCGCCAGAAGTTTTCGATGGTTTCGGTGCGTCGCATATCGCGGCATTCCTCCTGAATTTGCGTCATGCCGCCCAGCTTGCGGAGCGCCGCGCTACGGGCTTCGGCGGGCGGCATGCCCGCGGCCAGATTTTCTTCCATCTGCTGTTCCAGATGGAAGCGTACTTCCTTGTCGAGTTCTTCCTCGACGCGCTGCCGGCGCGCCAGGGAGCGCAGCCGCATCCGGACGATATCCCAGCTGCGCCGCAGGTTCATGACCCTACTCCTCAGCGGTCCGGATCACCAATCCCACAGCCTTCGACAGGCGCTCCCACTGCGCCAGCTCTCTCTCGAGTTGCGCGCGGCCGGCCTTGGTCAACTCGTAAAATTTCGCTTCGCGCCCGGTCTCCGTCTTGCGCCACGCGGCGCGGATCCAGCCCTGCTGCTCCAAACGGTGCAGCGCCGGATACAGGGCTCCCTGAGTCACCTGCAACACGTCCTCGCTCACCTGCTCGATGCGCTTGGCGATGGCCCAGCCGTGCTTCGGCTCTAGCGAGATGGTGCGCAGGATCAGCAGATCCAGGGTGCCCTGGATCAAATCGGATGGTTTGCTCATCAATGCCTAATTCAATTACAATCGATGCCTAAATCATTTACAATACGCCCGGCCGCGCCAAGTGTCAAGCGGGCAGCCAAACATGGCGGCGGTCGCGCCGACTGGTTATCGGCGCAAACTTACGTGGCTTATAAATCTGTCCACAAGGGCTATTTCACGCCCGCGCAGGAAGCGCAGCTTTCGCAAATTGCCAATAGTGGCACTGGCGCGGCACAAATGGCGACGGATGCGGCCCTGCGGGTGCCGCAGGACGACGCCCGTTTTCGAGGAAGGCGTGATACGGGACATCGTGTTCGCCGCGCGCGGCGAGTTCTAATGCTTCGGTCGGCGCGATTCCCCGCCCCTATTCCGATCTCGCCCTTCGCGTGTATGCCTTCCCTCTCGTCCCGTCCTTCTTCATACGTCCACTGACCACGCCCTACACAACCGTGCTGCGTCGCGATGAGGACAACGATGTAATCGCGCGCGTCGAGCAACTGCCCGGTTGCGTCGGACATGGCACCGACGAGGCAGAGGCGATCAAGAGCCTGAGAGAGATGCAGAGGTTCTGACTGGAGGAGTGTATTGAGAATGGTCACGTTGTTCCGGCGCCCTCGCGTGAATCGGTATTACCACCCCGTTGCTCTCGCGAGCTGTCGGCGGAGGCCTCTGGGAGAGGCCCGCGAAGATCCTGCCAACGCGGCATTTCGCCCGTGAGGCGGCGTCGCCGAGTCTTCACGGCCTCAGCCGGAAGAATGGAGGGCGGAAAGGTTCGAGCCGGACAGTCATCTCTCCAGTCGAAACCTGGCTGCGGATGGTTTTGCCCCCTTTGGTCCCTCCCTACTCTACTGGCGCCCTGCCCAGCCGTTCATACTCCGCGTTGAACTCACACCCCAGCAGCGCGATAGCGGCCACCAGGTACATCCACACCAGCAACGCGATGCTGGCGCCGATACTGCCGTACATCAGGTTGTAGTGCGCGACGTGCCGCACGTACCAGCCAAAGCCGTTAGTGGCCAGCATCCAAAGCACCGTGGCCAGCACGGCGCCGGGGAATAGCGCCGCAAAGCGCTGCTGGCGATACGGTCCGAAGTAGTACAGCAGCATCGTCACTAGGATGGTGGTGGCGAAGGCGACGGCATAACGCGCCAGGAGGCTGACTAATTCCCAGGCCCAAGCCCAGGGATTCCACAAGGGATCCACTTTCATCCAACCCAGGACCGCGTGCTCCACCTGAGAGCCGAACAGTAGCAGCGCGGAAGCTGCCACCAAAGGCATCGCGGACAACAGCACCAGCAAGATCGCCACACCCGTGTTTTGCCAGAAGTTGCGGCTGCGCGGCACGCGGTACGCCGCCTGAAAGCCTTCCATGAGGCTCTTGAAGACGCTCGAAGCCGCCCATAGCGAAACCAGCGCAGCCACCACCAACACGAGCCACGGGCGTGCGCCGCCGACTTGAAAATGACGCATAACCAAGTCTTCGGTGCCGGGCGGGACGACTTGCGTAAGCACGGTCCCGACGGTGTCGAAGACGAATCTGGCGTGCGTTTGAATCAGTATGGTGGCCGCGGACGTTAGCACCGGGAAAAAAGACAGCAACGCCGAGTAAGCCGCACCCTTAGCGATACTGAAGCAGTTGTCGTCGGCCGCCGCAACAACGCTTCGCCGCAGGAGATAGGGAAATGTCTTCCACGCCGGGCGCACAGAGCCAGTATAACCGGCTGCCCGTCCCGAGCGCAGTCCTGCATTGCCACACCCACAGAGTCGGTGCTCATCATTACAGACAGCGCGCCGCAGCGGGCCGGCTCAGTCTCAGTGGATCCCGGACCTAACTGGCCTGGGCTTCTTGAGCCTTCCGGTACGCCGCCCACCGTTTCTTCGTGGCCGCCACGATACGGGCGCGCCCGGCCGCGCTGATTACGCGCTTTTTCGCCTTGGGCGCGACCGCCGCTTTGGTTCCGTGCTCGGCCTTGTAAGCGGCCCATCTCTTCTTTTGGGCCTGCGCGATGCGCTTGCGGGCGGCCGCGCTCATGGTGCGTTTCTTAGGTGCGGACGCTCCGGAAGCCGCGGCGGGAGCCGGCCGGGAAGCCGACGTCCCTCCAATCTGGCTGCGTAGTTCCGCTATCTTCTGCTCAACCTGGTCCCGCTTATGCTGGAAACCGATTAAAGCAGCTTCGAGTAGTTCAGTGTCTTGCTTGGGTGATCGTGGCATCAGCTTGATTATACCCTCACTTACCGGCGTTGTGTCGCACCTTTGGGTTACTTCTTCCAAAACTGAATGGTCTAGAGTAGCACGGGCGGCGATACAATCAAAAGGTGGACCGCAGAAGCTTTCTGGGCATGGTGGCGCCCGTAGCCATTCGAGACAGGATGGCGGGGGCCGTATCTATCCCGATCCTGGACACCCATATCCATCTCTTCGATACCGCCCGTCCGCAAGGCGTACCGTGGCCGGACAAGAAGGACGCCGTACTCTACAAGCCGGCTTTGCCCGGCAGATATCGCAAGGTTACCGAAGATCTCGGCATCGTGGGCGCCATCGAAATCGAATGCAGCCCCTGGCTGGAGGACAATCGGTGGGTCTTGGACGTGGCCGCGAAAGACCCGATTATCGTGGGCACGATTGGCGACCTGGAACCCGGTCATCTGGAGTTCCGCGCTCAGTTGGAACAACTCGCGCGCAACCCGCTGTTTCGGGGTATCCGATATGGCAACCTGTGGGGCCGGGATCTGGGCGCGCAGTTGGAGAAGCCGGAATTCATCGGCGGGCTGAAGGCGCTGGCCGAGGCCGGCCTGGCGCTCGATACCGCCAATCCCACGCCGGCGCTCATAACGGATGTGGCGCGGCTCACCGATCGCGTTCCCAACCTGCGCGTGATCGTGGATCATCTGCCGGAGCTGGATCTTTCCACCGTCAACGTCGCCGACATGCGGGAGCTTGCCAAACGCCCGCAGGTCTATGTCAAGGTTTCCGGAGTGCTGCGCCGCGTGGCCGGCCGCGTGCCTCTCGATACGGACTTCTACCGGGGCAGACTCGATGCAATATGGGATATCTTCGGTTCGGACCGGCTGATGTATGGCAGTGATTGGCCGAACAGCGATTCGTTGGGAACTTATCCACAGGTTCTGAAGATCGTGGAGGAATACTTTCATGCGAAGGGGACCGCGGCTGCCGAAAATTACTTTTGGAGAAATTCCATCGCGGCATATCGCTGGATCAAACGGGATCCGCGCCAACCTGGGCCTGCATGA
>Ga0182018_10004094_pt1 | contig 12532 bp, 11 predicted proteins | sample 812P2MmetaG_FD_120490 | JGI IMG/M metagenome (GOLD analysis project Ga0182018, IMG submission 120490) | Permafrost microbial communities from Stordalen Mire, Sweden - 812P2M metaG | ecosystem: Environmental > Terrestrial > Soil > Wetlands > Permafrost | place: Sweden: Stordalen | collected...
CGGCCGGATCGCAGGACAAAAGTTTGGGATTGCCCCCCGTCCAAGGGATTCTAAACTCAGAGCCTTGGTAGGTTATTCCGAATGGTGGTTTGGGATTGCCCCCCGTCCAAGGGATTCTAAACTGGATTGACGGCGGAAAGCGGTTGAAGTAGAAGAATGATGAGACGTTTGCGATCCTTTGGACGGGGGGCATCATCTCAAATATGTTGACCAACCTGCGGAACTGCATTGTCACCCGCAGCCTCGAAAGAGGGTAGCAGACAGTCGCAAGATTGTTTGTGAGGTTACGAGGTCTTGATCGGCGTAGAAGAAATTCTACGCCGATCTTCTCTTTCAGAAGAATTGCATCTGTGCCGGCATTTTCTCCGCCTCGGTTTTTTGCTGGCTCCGCATGATGATCATCCGCCCCCATTGCGCGTCGGAAATCATCAGGCCGCGAACTTCGCCGTGTGCCGGGATTTTGGTTTTCAGACGCCGGACTTGTGTATCCACGCGGTCGGCGGTTCCACAGGGACGGGCATAAACACTGAACTGCACCATAAAATAACCGTCCTTGATCAAATCCTTGCGGAAGTTGGTGGCGTCACGGCGTTCCTCCGGCGAGCCAACGGGAAGGTCAAAGAATACAAGCACCCAGGCCATACGATATTTGCTGCATACCGGGTCACGTCCCTGTTTACCACGGGACTTGCGGCGCGGTGAATCGGCAGCGGTTGAGGGTTGAAGTTGGAACGGTTGGTTTAATTCGAGCGAAGATTTTTCCCACGCCTTGCCTGCCGGGTCGGATTTTTCATATCTTGAACGGCGCGGGCGTTCGTCCGGCAACAATTCTTCGTCGTCGGGCAAATTGTTGGGGTCTTCGCTCACGGCAGCATCGGAATTTTTAACAATGTGGGTCTGCGAGAAAGTGCAGCATCGGCAAAACTTTGGACATAAACATCAATCGCATTGAGCAGCCGCAGTTTGTTCCGATTGATGGCAACTTCCAGTTGCAACACGCTCACGGCTTGTCGCATCCATTCCGGCATCGGGCGCGGACCACCTTGAAGAAATACTTTTAACTCGCGGTCAATCCACGGGCGCAAGGGTTCCATCACATCATCCGCCAGCGCAAAACTTCCAGCCTTCGGTGTGTGGGCGATGCCGATGGCCGCAATAAATCCATGCGCGGCGAGCGAGCGCAAAACTGCCGTCCGCAGAATCGCATAACCATAATCCAACATTCCGTTCACGCCTTCGCGCGTGCGGGGAACGCGATTTTTTTCGTCGGTCTGCTGCCATTCACTCAAGCGCGGCAAAAGATGTTTCCAATAATGTCGTGCGGCGCGGGATTCAGAAGCGTCCGGCGAATCGGAAAGGAAAGCCGCGCGCTTGGTGGCGGTAAGTGTAGCGAGGGATGGTTTCTTTTCGTCGGTGACTACTGGATTTGGTTTTTCGCAACGATTGGCAATCTCCGTCAAGACCGTGTGCGCCCGTTTCAAGTGCGCGACATTCGCAGCTTGGTTACGAACTTTAGCCGTGATGATCTGCCGCCACATGGCGGTTTTCCATTCCGGCGTCCATTCGATCTGGCGGCGGAGCAATTCCGTGTTTGTGGGGCGGTAATAGGGTAGGGTGATGGCGCACGGCTCAAACTTCTCATTGCAGATCAGTAGCAAAACATTCAACTCCGCCATGCGCCGCAGCGAACTGCTGGAAAATTCCGTGTCTCTTGCCGCGCAGACGATGACCGCCACATCCGCCAGCGGCACAGATTTATCCGTGCCGCTATCCAAGTCCGTGACATGAAGCTGGTCAAGCTTGATGCGGACTTTAAGATTGTGGCTTAACAGATGTAGGATGTGGTAGCTCATTATCTTTGGTTGGCGTTTCGTAACCCAATGCCCACATGAATTCATTCAAAAAAAGTGGAACGCCCTCCGTTTCTTTCAAACTGATAGTTCTTTTGGGATTTTCGGGGTCGGCAACGATTTTCGCAAGATGAGCTGGCATGACAACAATTTTAGAATTCCTCGGATTTCTTGTGTCAGCATTTGTCTCGCAAATAATCCAATTATGCGAGATGTCCATGTCTTTGGCCAATTGCTTGAACCTGACAACTTGGCCGTTGTGAAATGTTGCGAGGAGCTTTTGACCTTGGCAAACGGCAGGCATGGCTGCGGCGTGCGCTTCCTTTACGGTTTGCAACTGGCCGTTTTCTTTTTTCTTCCGCTTGTAAAAGCGACGCACCAGCCAGCAAATAAATTTGCCTTTGCCAGTGCGTGTCTTTGGCGGCGAGCCATAAACCCGCATGGCTTCGTAGCCACCTTTATATTTCCAGAAAGTTTTGCTGCCGGTGCGAAGCTCGACGTAAGCGTCCTCGTCTTTGGTTAGGGCAATTACTTTCACGCTGTGAATTGGCGTGTTATAGTTTGGGTGTCGCAACCCCTCGATAAAATGGTCAGGAAACACATTGTTGCGAGCTTCCGGCTTTTTGAGCCTTCGAGCCTTTTCCTGCTGAAGATACTCTTGAAGCTCTGCCCAAAGCGTCTCATTGGGAATTGCGACACGCCACTGGCTAACGCGCCGAAGCCTATCTTTCAACGCTTTGATGGTTTTGAATTTGTATTGGTTGTCTTTGCTGTTTTCAGCATCTTGCAATTCTCTTTGAAGGTCTTCTTCGGATCGTGTGAGAAGATGTTGCCAATTTGCATTGTCGGCGGTGTAGGTTTTCCATGCCGAGGCAATATGTTCACGCAGCTTCGGAGAAAATATCGAATCGCCTCCTCCTTTTGCAGGATATGATAGAACTGCGGGAGTCAACCTTGACAATTGTTTTGCGATGACAAAGAAAACCGGCTCATCTTTTTCAAGTGGCTTGCCTCCATAGGTCGTTCGTTTGCCATAAAGCCCGCTATCAAAAACTTGCTTATGCCGTTCATGCGAACGGTAGTGAGTGATTGCGTTACTGGTTGCTTCAGGCAATGCGGTTTTTAATTCGGAAAGCTTGGCTTCGATTGCGGCATAAATGCCCTCTCCAAAATCGTTTTCCCCAAAAATAGGGCAACGGACGCTCGACACCGATCCATCATCCGTATCGAGATTGCACCAACCACTTGCCCAGACGGTCAAGTTAGCCGCCCATGGCAGTGTGCAAGCCACAACCATTGCATCAAGCGCGTGATGGCGCACGTCTTGCCGATTCTTTGTGCGGCGAGCGCGCAAAACATCATCTTGCTTGGCTTTATCCAGCTTCTTCCATTCTTCGGTCGGAATGCGTGCGCCTTGCGCCAAGGCACGTTCCTTTTCCACATCGGTCATGCCCGCCCATTTTTCTGGTGAAACGGTTTCACGCAACAATTCGTCGAGATTCCACGCTTGACGCAGTCTGCGTGTAGTGCCGCCGTTCGTCACGAGGTAACTGCGGGTTGCATCGTTGGCTTTTTCATGGCCGGGGTCACGATCTTCGGGTGAAAGCCAGCCGAATTTGAGTAGGCACACATAGCGCAGACATCGGGCGATATATGCTGTGCGTTGTAGTTTGTCGCGTTCTTGAATTAACGAGCGGGCATTGTCACTAGAAAAGATTTTGAATTTGAGTGAATCCTTTCCGAAACATTGTTCAGCATTTTCGAGTAGTTGCTTGCGCCTGTCTTTATCGCCATCCCGCAAAACAAAATCGTAGGGGGTTCGGTCGCCTTTGGTGGTATTTGTGGTCGGTCGTGTGACAGTGACGTTGAACCATTCGTCACATACAATTGCAGCCTGCGGAACCATGTGCTCAACTTGTGTGCCTTGCATGGCAGACCGTGCGGCTTCTAAATAGGCCGACCGGCGCGGATCGCCCGCTGGCGGGACAATGCGCTGGATTACAAGATCGTCGAACTCCGTTTGCATGAAACGTTCCAGCGTGTAGGGACAGCGCCATTTGCATTCCTGCAACAGCCGAAACTTGCGAACATCCTTGTCCGTGGGTGCTTTGACCCCCATATCTTTGAGCGTTGCGCGTGCCGTTTGATTTTCTTCACGGTCTTTTTTGCGTCGTTCCCAGGCATCTTGCGCGGCCTCGGCATCTTGTTCCAACTCACGAACACATTCGATAACGATATGCGTAGGATTTCCATCCGAACGGTATTTTCCCAGCAGATCGTCAAGCATCCGGTCAAATAGCTCAACACGATGCCGCACTACCGGGTCGCGGATTTCTAGGATATAACGCCGCAACGCTCTAGGCAGTGGTTCTGGCTCGGTGATTTGCGTGGCGGGATTTTTCCAAGCATAACGCAGTTTTGGCGTATAGTTTACATACTGGCGAACATAGGCATCAGCTTTATCTTCAGGTGTCTTGAGTTTCTTCTTCGCCCGCTGACCTTTGGGGGTGAGCTTGGACATAGCATTATGCTCTGTCTGCAATGGACGAATAATTTCAGTCGCCCGCTGTAAACCAACACGGCTGAATCTCCCGCGTCCTTTTCCTTCACCTACGAGAGCAGGCTGTTCTTTCACTAAATCGTAAATGCCATTTTCTTTATATGGCTTAATCCAAGTTTGGAGGTCTTCCACTGAAAGTCGTCCAGTGCGGGTGATGATCTCCCGTAACTCGGCAAGGGCTTCGGCTGATGGCACAATCTTGGCCTTGTCCTTTTTCAGAGAAGTCAGGTCGAGCACTTTGAAATTCAACAAGGCCACTTCTACCTGCCATTGGCCATACTCTGGACGCTCGCGTGACATGACGTAACGCGGTCGGCCAAATTCGTCTCGCGGTTCGACCAAATCCAGACCTGGTTTGCGGTTATGGATGCGGGCGGCTTGGAACGTGAACGGAGCACGTTCACGGTTTGGATAATTGCGGTCGAAAACGTGGAAGCTCATTTCAGCGTCACCTTCACGCACAGATTTTATGGATGAATTACCATGCAATAACCATTCAGCCACGGTTGCCTTGCGATTTTCCCCGGAAACATCAACAAATTTAATTTCCTCTTTGAGTTTTTGATGGTGGTTTGCCTGAGCTTCCAGAATCGCTGCGGCTTCCGTTTCTACTAGGTCGCGCGGCCATGCGCGTTTGCGCTGGAGTTTCCTTTCCTCACCAAGTTGTTGCAAATAGTGAGCGGGATGGAAACCGGACGCGTCAGCATTTGACAGTGTGAATTCTTTGCGAGCTTTTTCAAATTCAGCGCGAACCTGATCCGCTGGAATCGTGTCGCTGACAGATTCTTTTTCATCCAAGTCGCGTTGTTCTTCGGCAATCGTTTTACTCCAAGGAACTTTTTCAGATGGGCCGCGATGTTTTATCAAATGAGCAAGCGCGGTAAAAAGTTGTTCCGCAGTCAATGGTTTGCCGCCGAGAGCATCTATTCGTAAAGAAACCGGGTTTGCAAATTTTGGCGACACTGGTATCCAACCGGCTTTTTCATTTTGAGTCCAAGCGGTATTAGGGAGCCGCGTCCCCTTGTGAAGTGAAAGTCCAAGCACCTTGGCCAGATTTTCGGCAAACCAATCGCGTCTGTTTTGCCGGTGGTCAAGCGTTCGCCGCCCTCGACGCAATCCGTTTCGTCCGCTTAAATCATTTATGCCTTCCGGGCAAATCAGCACGCCCGCGTCGAGAAATTTATCTTTCTTGCGCACGGCGTAGCCGATGGAGCCAGTGCCGACATCGAAGCCGAAGACGAGGCCGGTGAGAAAGGAATCATTGTTGGTAGGGGACTGGTTGGCAGCTTTTAGAACGTAATCTTTCATATCCACTTTCCCTGATAGTAGTTTGTGAGGCGATGCTACGCCCGTGTCTCCGGCTCGGCAATGGTTTGTTTTCTGTGTTGAATGACGAAAATTCGATCCGAATAGGGGTGCAAGTATGGGTTATTTTTGCGGAACACAAAGACGGGGTTTCCAGTGTCAGAAGTCGTTTGCCACGCCCGCCAGAGACGTGCTAGATTAACAGCGTTACCCACCTCATCATTACGTATCAATGCTATTTAACGCCATCTTGAATATGCCGGAAACGGGCGGAAACCTCTGAATTCCGCTCGTTTCCGCCGAAAATCGGAATTTTACGGATTTTCACGCTTATTCCTTCCAAGTTATTTCGTCCGACTCAAATTGCAGCCAAGCGGAAACCACCGTTGGCACTAGTGGCCGCCCGTGCTACGGGGTTCCGCGTTTGCGGTTGACATCACTTGTCCGGCGTGGTTGAGTTTTGGTCGTTTATGCCGCATCCCATGCCAAAGTATCATCCTGTGTTTGCGGTATTTTTTGCGATTGGAGGATTGCTGGTGGCCATCGGTTTTTACTTCCTTGCCGGTCTTGCCAACACGGAAGCGGGCATGTTTGCCGGCTCGGTTTCAGGAAGCACGCGAAGCATCACACGATTGATTGTTTTCTTCGACGTGTATTTCGTCGTCGGCGTAATTGCGAGTTTAGTGCGCCGGATGAAAGTTCGCTGGTTGTCAGCACTCGCAGCTCATGTTGCGTTGTTATTGGCTGTGCTTGAGACACGACGTGACGGCTTGCCCGTCGTGAATGTCATCAATGTGGCCATCGGTATCACATTCGTGATGTATGCGTTATGTTGGGGAGTCATAATAAGACGGGAGAGCCACGCGGCTTGACTGCCGGAGCCAACCGCCGTTGCCGCCGCGGTTGCAATTCACGCCGCGAGCCGGCAGTGGCTCAGTTTTGGTCGTTAGGCCACTGCGCGCTATGAACAATTCACGCAAAGAAAAGCCACCCGAAAGAGACCTCATTGCACCTATGATTTTAAGTGCGGTAGCGGCATTGATGATGTTTGGCTCATCAGCGTGGGCATATTTTCATCGGGGCGATCTTGTGATTAAGAAAGTCTCGGTTCCGATTGCGACATATAACAGTCTTCTTGATTTGACGCTTGAGATGGCTATCCACATGACACTTTATCTTGGAGTTGCTTTCTTTTGTATTTGTTATTTTATTTGGAAGGCGTATCGCAAGTATCAGATGGCCAAAAAAGAATGAACACGATGTAGCCTAATCAGTCGCCAAAGCCAACCGCCGCCGGCACGGTCAGTTCCGCTATCGCGGTTCACGTCGCCCATCGGCGATGGTTAAGCTTTCTACGTTAGGCGGCTTCGCGTTCTCCGAAGATAAATACATCATTTGAATTGGATTTCGCGGTGTTGTTAGCCGGCAAATGTTTAAGGATAAATTGCAGGTTTACGAAAAACTTTGGAGCGAAGCCGTATCAGCTTTTGAACACGGTGAGCAGCAGGTTGATCCTGCTTTGTCCGACAAGCCAAACGATTTGCGACGTGGTGTGACAGTTGTATTGCGCCCATCGCCGCCGGTGCGGGACAAGGTAAAACATTTTTTAGACCGGCTCGCCACGGTGTGCCCGGAACAATATTTTTATCGCCCCGAGGAACTTCACGTCACCGTGCTTTCCATCATTTCGGCAACGGAATTTTGGCGAAAGGAAATCCGCCAATTGGTTTCCTACCGCGCCATTATTGGCGACATTTTGAGCCGCCAGCATTCCTTCAAGATTTGCTTCCGTGGTGTCACGGCTTCGCCAGGCACGGTGATGATCCAGGGATTTCCAATGGGTGATGGGTTGGCACATATCCGCAATGAGCTTCGTGAGGCTTTCGCGCGAAACGGGTTCGGCAGCACACTTGACCGCCGTTACAAAGTCAGCACCGCACATATTACGGCCATGCGTTTTAGAAAGCCGGACAAGAATTGGAAACGGCTGGTGTCTCTGCTGGAAGAAAATCGTCGGACGGACTTTGGTGAATCTGAAGTTAACAGCCTCCAATTGATTTGGGGCGATTGGTATGCCTCCGGCAACATCGTGCGAACACTTCAGGAATATCGTTTGTCTGACGTGGCTAACCGCCCTTCAAATTTAGAGCATTGACAGAAATGATGTAGCGATGCGGAGCGAGGTTGTGTTGGAATAATGTTCTGGGGTGCTTTAGGGGCCGTTTGTGAAAATTGAGAGTGTGCAGGATTGATGAAGCATCGAAATAATCAATAGCCGGAGTAAATTTATCAATTAACACATCCGCTCAGGAGTTGGTAGATTGCGGGGATGAATCCGCTTATATTTATAGTTGCGTTTTTAGTGATTGGTTTATTGATTCCGATATTCCTTGGATGGAGTCTCTGGCGACTGATGGAACGTTTCCCAACTTGGCAGAGGCTGCAACTCACGGTCATCACGGCCACATTTTTGACGGCTATTATATTCACTCCAGTTGGAGCCGAAGGACCAGCTTTCACGCCACTGGGCATAATTTTAGCCGAAATGTGTTTTGGCGTCGGTGGCGAAGATTTAAGAAATCACGTTTTGCAAGATACGCCGGTGCCCTTTCTATGTGTGTGGGGTGGCCTGTATTTGGTTTTAATGATTGTCGTCGGTATTTTTTATTTTATCCAGAAACTGGTCCGTCCAAGATCACATTGACAAAACAACCATCTTCAAAGCACATGAACATTGATTCCCGCATACTTTCAGCAACGATTCTGCTTTGTATTACAGCGTTTTGTGTGTTTGGCTTTCTGGCCTCGTTCGAGAGGGGTTCGCTAAACGTCGGGCATCTAGTTTACGGAGCCTGTGGAATCGGGACTTTGTTCTTGGCGGTGCGTCTGTTGTTGTGGGGCATCAAAACGAGTAGAGCCATTATCGCAGCGGCAGGTCTATTCTTCCTCGCTGTTTTGCTTCTCTTTCTTTACGCGACCAACCGGACACACCCCTAATTTTGACACGACTATGTATGGAGCATTAAAGTGGATGAGCGTGGTTGGCCTCGGCCTCGCCTTGATGGGTTTTACCGGCCTCTCAATCGCCATGCACGTCTACCCTAATAGCAACATGCTTGGTGGGTGGGCACTTATCTTTGCGCCAATATTTTGGCTCGGTCTGCTGATTTGCATTACTGTTGCGTTAGCATGGATTGTAGTGGGGTTGATCTGGCTCTGCCGGGGCCGCAGGCGCACGCTACAGGATTGATGGAAATGCTCTAAGGTAAAGTGGTGAAATCGTAGGTTCCGGACCCGGCCTCGAAAACCGCCGCCGCATTTTTCTTGCGCAGAAAACGCACTCCTTCCGATTTTGCCGCCGGCTTGCCGCCTTCAAGCACCGATGCCAGGTCCCCGGCCGGAACATAAATTGTCGCCGTGGTGTTGGCGGGAATGACGACATGCAGTGTCAACTGCTTCTCTTTGCGCTCCCACTCGCTGACAATCCGGCCGTGAACTGTATCGTAATGGGCTTTTACCCAGGTCAGATCGCCGCCCATGACGGGCTTGATGATGATATGTTTGAATCCGGGCTGATCGGGGTCAAGTCCTATCCCGGCCACGGCATCGAACATCCATTCGCCGCAGGAGCCAAGCGAATAATGGTTGAATGAATTCATGCCCGGGTCTTGAAATCCCTTTTCCGGCGTCCAACCATCCCAGCGCTCCCAAATGGTCGTTGCCCCATGCTTGACCGAGAACAACCAGGAAGGAAAAGTATCCTGTAGGAAGACGCGGTAGGCTGTGTCAATTTTGTTTTCTGAACAGAGGGCGGGCAGGAGATAACTCACCCCGATAAAGCCGGTCGTCAGATGATCCTGATGATTTGAAACATTATCCGCCAGGTATTGAGCTGCTTTGGGGCGCAGATCATCCGGCAGGAGATTGAATCTTAATGCCATGGCGTATCCGCATTGCGTGTCGCCCTGAATATGGCCATCCGCAGTGACGTAACGCTGGTTAAAAGCCTTTTTGATTTGCTTGAAGAGCCGCCGGTATTTGTCAGCCGCCCGTGCCTCGCCGGTGACTTTGCAGGCGCTGGCCACCAGCGAGGCGGAGTAGGCGAAATACGCCGTCCCGATCAAATCTTTGGGTGTTTTTTCTCCCTGTGAAAGCCAGTCTCCGTAATCAGGGCCACGATCACGATCACGAATCAGATTGGTGCTATGGGTCTGGCACCAGTCCACCCAGCGCTTCATGGCGGGAAGATGCTGTTCAAGAATTCGCTTGTCGCCATACATAAGGTAGATGGTCCACGGGCAAATGACCCCGGCGTCGGCCCAGGCAGGAACCCCTCCGTTGCCATGTCCTTTGCCGGAGGGTGAAGGGCTGACATCGGTGAACGCTCCATCGGGGTGTTGCGCATCATCCACATCCACCAGCCACTTGGTGAAGAAGGCCGCGATGTCTCCGTTGTAAGCTGCCGTCCGAATAAAGACTTGGGCATCACCCATCCAACCCATCCGTTCATCGCGTTGCGGACAATCGGTCGGCACGGCCAGATAATTGCCCCGCATTCCCCACTGGATGTTGGATTGAAGCTGGTTGATTTCAGGGTTTGAGCACATGAATTCCCCGATGCGTGGAATGTCGCTCCCAATCACGATTCCCGTCACGGTGTCGTTCGTGAGGGGTTGGGGCAACCCGGTGATTTCCACGTAACGAAAACCGTGGAAGGTGAACCGGGGCTGCCAGGTCTCCACGCCCTCGCCTTTACAAATGTAAGTATCAATCGAGGCGGCGCCGCGAAGGTTATTGGTGTAAATGCTGCCGTCGGCATTGAGCATCTCCGCGTGACGCAGTGTGATCGTGGTTCCAGCCGGGGCGGAGACTTTGAGTCTTACGAAACCCACCATGTTCTGGCCAAAGTCATAAGTCCATTGTCCCGGTTTTGGTTCGGTCAAGGACTTGGGGTGAAGTTCGCCGGTCTGGCGCACCGGTTGATCAATCTGCCCGTCCAATTGGCGCGGCGATTCCGCTCGCTCGGAGGCCGCGCTCCAGTCGCTGACGTCCAATCCGGGCTGATCCCAACCGGCGATTTCCAACCGGGCATCGTAATTTTCACCCTGCATAAAATCTGATGAAAGGATTGGGCCGGCATGAACCTTCCAACTTCCATCGGTCACCACGCGGTCCACGCTTCCGTCGGTGTAAGTCACCTCCAGTTGGGCTAACAAAGCCGGCACCTCGCCCCAGGCCTGGAACCCGCCATTACCAATATGACCGCAATACCACCCATTACCCACCAGGCCCGCAAGTGTATTGGCGCCCGGTTGGACCAGGGCGGTGACATCATAAACTTGATAGCGTACGCGCTGGTTGTAGTCCGTCCAGTCGGGAGCAAACAGGTGGTCGCCGACTCGCCGGCCATTGAGGTGGAGTTCGTATAAACCCAATGCGGTGGCGTAAAGTCGGACTTTTGAAATGGGTTTGCTGAGGGCAAAATCCTTGCGCAGGTAGTTAATGGGTTCCTCGCTTTCCGGGATGGTCAACGTGGTGTTTTCCGCAGCGGTCGCTTCATGCTTTTCCCCGTCAATCGTATAGCTCACGCGCAGTTGCCTGGCCTGGAGCAGAGCCGGGTCGCTCCCAAAAACATCTTTGCCTACCGGCACGGCGAGGGAATTATCCTTAAGCATCCGGGTGACAATATCAGTGACATCCTTGGCACCTTTCCCATTTTCAGCCTCGTAGGATGCCTGAAGAATCTTCACCGCACCATGGATGGCTCCGGGAGCGGTGGTCTGGGCATCAATCCACTTGGCCTGCCAGTCCCCGGATTTAAGGAGACCCATTTCCCACCGTGCTGGTTCGCTCCAAACCGTCGGCTTTCGATTGCCATCCCACACCCGCACCTTCCAAAACAATTCCTGCCTTGAAACGAGCGGCTTGCCGCCGAATGGAAGGTTTAGGCTGTTGTCTGTGGATATTTTTCCGCTGTCCCACACGTCGCCTTTGTCTTTGGCCAGCAACTCCGGCGAACTTGCCACCATTATCTGATAAGCCCTCTGCCGCACCCCGCGCAGGGCGGGCGAACCCGCCGTCAGATTCCAGGAAAGCCGGGGCTTGCAGACATCCAGCCCGACCGGATCAGCCAGATATTCGCAACGTAAATCAGACGGGATCACCGCCGCCGCCCGCGCCCAAACGCCAACAAAGAGCAAACTTAATATGCCCAGCCGGCGACAGGTTCGACAAAAAGCTTCAGGTGCTTTTGAAGTGGAAAACATGATTAAAATCAATAAATGCGATGTCAGCCGCCAGAACAATTGCTTCTGGACAGATTGTTCCAATCAGGATTGACCTGGATTTTATTTTAGGTTTTTGCCATTGTGGAATCCGAAAACGCGGCGGAACAAGCTTTTTATTGCCATCTGAACTTTTTTGAATCTGACCATTCATAAAACCCCCTTATTTTGTGGGTTTTTAGATGGTTTTTCAGGGTAACATTGGCTGCAAGTCCCCTCGTGATTATCGGCGCGAATTTATTCACGTGTGCGATTAAGTGTGACATTCTTTTATGACTGTGATAAATTGTCACCAACAAAATCTCAAGCCGGTGAATACAAACCAAATTCGCATGAGAATTCCAAGCTTAAATTTCGACCGGTTTTACAGGGAAAGCAAAGTGATGCCGACCGGCGTTGGGCGCGGTTTTACCTTGATTGAACTGTTGGTGGTGATCGCCATCATCGCGATTCTGGCCGCATTGTTGCTGCCCGCTTTGTCGCAAGCCAAAGAAAGGGCAAAGCGAATTGCTTGTTCGAACAATCTCCGGCAA
>Ga0182018_10004096_pt1 | contig 12527 bp, 9 predicted proteins | sample 812P2MmetaG_FD_120490 | JGI IMG/M metagenome (GOLD analysis project Ga0182018, IMG submission 120490) | Permafrost microbial communities from Stordalen Mire, Sweden - 812P2M metaG | ecosystem: Environmental > Terrestrial > Soil > Wetlands > Permafrost | place: Sweden: Stordalen | collected...
GCCTGGGATAGGCTCGGAGGTCTTTGGCTCCCAGCGCTGGATCCGCCTGGGAATTTTCCAGTTCGAGCCCTCCGACACGGCGATGGTCGCCGTGCTCCTGATCACGGCCAGCCTGCTCGTGCGCAGCGAAATAGGGACGGTCAGGCAGTCGCTCGGGGTGCTGGGGAAATTGGCCCTTGCCGTGGGTGCACCCATGCTGCTTATTCTGTTACAACCGGACCTAAAGTCCGCGATTGTGCTCCCGCCGATGGTGTTTTCCATGCTCTACGTGTCGCGACTCTCCGGGCGATTCTTCGCCGGCGCATTGGCCGCGTTTCTCATGGTGACCGGCCTGGTGGCGTGGGACACATGGCGCTACATGGATTACATGGAGTCCAACGGACTTCAGTTCCATGCCGACAGGGGTTCATATGAGAAGCACAGCTGGGTGCCCCTCCATGACTACCAGCGAAACCGGATCCTCTCCTTCGTGGACCCGGACAAGTATGATCCGATCGGCATAGGCTGGAACCAGCGCCAGTCGCTCATATCGGTCGGAAGCGGCGGCCTTTCGGGCAAGGGATGGACCGAGGGGACGCAGGCGCGCCTCGGCTACCTGCCGAGGGCCGTGGCGCACAACGATTTTATATTCTCGGTAATCGCCGAGGAAAAAGGATTTCTGGGAAGCATTACGGTTCTCAGCCTGTTTGGTCTGCTGCTGTTCAACGGCATTCGCATCGCCGGTCTCTCGCGGGACCGCTTTGGCACGCTGCTCGCCCTAGGCGTCACCGTGCTGTTCCTGGTGCACGTGTTCGTTAACATCGCCATGACCATCGGGCTCGTGCCCATCACGGGCATACCGCTTCCCTTTATAAGCTACGGTGGCACCTTCGTGCTCAGTTGCTGCCTGTTGCAAGGACTGGTCCAGAGCGTCTATCGCTTCCGGAAGGACTTCGCATGACCATGCGTCCGACCCGCGATAACGACCGCCCTGCCGGAATTTCCTGCGCCGCAACCCGCGCCCGGAGGGACCCCGCATCCAACCAAGACAGAGGCCCCCATGAGCGAAACATCGCAACCCAACCCCGACGTCACGCAGGACGTCGCTCAGAAATATGATTCCGAACTCGCGAGCCCCCCTATCCAGCGCGAGGTCGCATCCGTCAGCGCCGCAGAGCTAAAGGCAGGCGCGAACGAACGGGCCCAGCAGCGGCCGCTTCTCCAGAAGATAGTCGCCGCCTTCAAGAAGGAGAAGGGCTCCTACCGCGAGCTCATCATCAATTCCGAGCCGCTCGAGAAGCGCGTCGCGCTCCTCGTCGATGGCCGCCTCGAGAAATACGAGATCGAGCGGGAGTCCGACGACCGGATGGTCGGCGGCATCTACAAGGGAAGGATCAAGAACCTCGACCCGGGCCTGAAGGCCGCGTTCGTCGACATCGGCTACGCAAAGAACGCTTTCCTGCACTACTGGGACATGATTCCCGCGGCCGCCGACTCGTCGGTAGAAGTCGTCCGGGTCAACAAGAAGCGCGACTCGCTCCCCAAGGGGGAAGTCACGGTCAAGGACATCCCCGGCCTCTATCCCCCGGGCTCGGACATCGTCATCCAGGTGACCAAGGGCCCCATCGGAACGAAGGGGCCGCGCACCACGACCAACCTCTCGATCCCGGGCCGCTACCTCATCCTGACCCCCTACAGCGACGGCTGCGGCATCTCCCGCAAGATCGAGGACCCGCAGGAGCGCAAGCGCCTGAAGCAGCTCATAAACGAGTTGACGATCCCCGAGGGGATGGGCGCCATCGTCCGCACGGCCGGCGAGGGCAAGAAGCCGCGTTATTTCGTGCGCGACCTGCACCTGCTCCTCAAGAAGTGGGAGGAGATCTCCCGCAAGATGCAGTCCGACCGGGCGCCCTGCTGCCTGTATATGGAGCCCGACCTCGTCGAGCGCACCGTGCGCGACTTCCTGACGGAGGACGTCGACCGCGTCCTGATCGACAACAAGGCGGACTACGACCGCACGCAGGATCTCGTGGGACTCATCTCCAAGCGCTCGCGCTCAAAGATTGCCCACTACACCGACAGCATACCCATCTTCGAGCGCTTCAACATCGAGCGCCAGATCGAGCTGACCGGCCAGCGCAAGGTCCCGCTTCCCAGCGGCGGCGAGATCGTCATCGACGAGACCGAGGCCCTCATCGCGATCGACGTCAACACGGGGTCGCACAAGAACCGCTCGGGCGACGAGAAGAACACGCTCTATGCGGTCAACCTCGAGGCAGCGCAGGAGTCAGCGCGCCAGATCCGGCTGCGCAACCTCGGCGGCCTCATCATCCTCGACTTCATCGACATGAAGGAGCGGCGCCACCGCAACGCCATCTACGAGAAGATGGTCGAGCTCATGTCGAGCGACAAGGCGAAGAACCACATCCTGCCGATCTCGCAGCTCGGCATCATGCAGATGACGCGCCAGCGCCAGCAGGAATCGCTCTCGTCCAACCTCTACACGGACTGCCCGTACTGCCGGGGCCGCGGAATCGTAAAGTCAGACACAACCATGTCGGTCGAGCTCCAGCGGCGCCTCTCCTCCGTGGTCAGGCGCCTACAGGCGCGCAAGGACGGCAAGATGTACTCGCTGCGGGTGCTCGTACATCCGTCTGTGCTCGAGCGCCTGCGCAGCGAGGACGCCGACCTCCTTGTTCGCATGGAGAAGAGCTTCGGCGTCCAGCTCGCCTTCCGCGCCGACCCGAACTACCACATCGAGAACTTCAAGATCATCAACGCTACGACCGGGGAGGAGTATCGCTGAACGCTGTAAGGGGGTAACAATGTCGAGGACTGGGTAACAATGATGAGGAGTGAGGGTAAAAATGATCAGGAGTAAGGGGAAGGATTGATGAGGACTCCCCCTTGATAGATTCGCCGCTCTGAGGGAAATCCTATTGCTCTTGCCAAAACGGCATTAGCCAATGGAAATCCCATCCCGTTAAGGCATCGCTGCACAGGCTTCTGAGCAACCGGCGTAGCCAGTTGTAAAGCTAGATTCGTCCGGAACGCCCCAGAATCGGCGTTCCGGACGAAAAGCTTTTCCCGATGTATTTTTGTGGCTCCCAACAACGGGTTCCCACTTCAGCGCCAAATTGGCATTTCAGTCATTTGGTGCCCGAGGGGAGACTCGAACTCCCATGCGATTAAGCACAGGCTTCTGAGACCTGCGTGTCTACCAATTCCACCACCCGGGCCCGACCAAACTGACAGAAGGTAATGACTAAGGTTTTCCCGCCTCCAACGGCAAGGGAATTTGATCGTGCCGTCTTTTTTCTTGGAAATGGTCGAGGGTACACGTACCCAAAGCCACAATGAACCGAGCCGCGAAGTCCATCGAGGAGTTGTTTCCGGTTGCCGCCTTTGCGCGGGCCGGTGACCTCAAATCGGTTAAGGCGTGGATCGATTCAGGAGCCCCTTTGAACAGGCCTTCGGGGAAAAAGACGAAACACCAGAGCCCGCTTCAAATCGCAATCGATAAGGGGTTTCTAACCCTAACTGAATTTCTTCTGGATGGCGGCGCTGACCCGGAAGCCGACGAGGCCCTGAAATTGGCTGTCAGGCGCGGGCGCACCGACATCGCAAAGCTGCTTTTGGACCGAGGGGCCAACGTCAGTGAGGTCACTTTTTGGGAGGTGTGCTACAACAACAACGTCGAGATGATACGCCTGTTTTTGGACCGAGGCGCCGATCCGATAGCGGGATCCCCGTTCTCTGAGGCCCTTAAGCACGTGCTCAAGCCCCTTCTGGGCCTTTTCAAGGAGCTTCTTACCGAGGACCCGCGGCTACAGCCGCAGGCGGACGCAGCTTTGGCACATTACGTCGAGGAGAAGAACCTTAGAGGCATCGCCCTCATGGTCTGGGCCGGGGCGAAGCCTGACGCTGCCAATCCGACCGAAGTGGAAGGGGACACCGATAGCCCGCTTGAGGTCGCTGCTCGCTCCGGCGACCTTGCTACATTGAAGGCGTTGAAGCCCGAGAAGTACCCAGCAATGTTGCCAAGACTGGTACGCGCCGCTTCGGCAGATACGTCACAGGAGCTCTTGAAGTACCTCCTTTCGATGGGTGCTCCGATAAACGATGAGCCCGACGGAACATCTTCCCTTCTCCGCATGGCCCTTTGGCGAGTGGATCTTCATTCATCCGCAAGGTATGGCGGCTACCCGGATTTGCAGCGAGCGGACCTGACCATCGCCGTGGTGGAGGATCTCCTAGCAAACGGGGCCAAATTTCCGCCGATGGATGTCCGCGAGATCCGGAGCAACTTGAAGTCAGTGTCACAGGAAAGACTGATTCGGCTGATAGCGATTCTCCAAAAAGGGGCGGCCTTCCCCGCGGGAACTCTTCTGCAGGTGATCTCGACGGCTAAATTTAAGTCCATTCTCGGCACCAGATGGCCAGCGGCCGCGCGTATCGCCAGTGGAGAGATCGAAGCGCCTCCCAAGGTGACGCCGGCGCCCTTAAAGGAGGTCGAGCCTCAGGATCCTACCGAACTGCGTGAGCGGGCCGAACAAGCGCTTGTCCATTTCATTCGACACCAGGGTCATGTTCCTTTCCTCGATCGGGAGGCATCTAAGCACTGGTCGCGGGGAGAATTTCGCCGCCGGATAAAGTTGGATGATAACGGAAGGGTTAAGGAAGAGACCATCCTTAAGGACGCATGCAGGGCGATGAGCAAGCGCCTGAAATCAGTCGATCTGACAGTTGAGTCATCGGAGTACTACTCATTCCCGTATCCGGTTTTTCGACTGCGTGAGGATGCTACCTGGGAGCAGGCAATCCGAGAAGTGTGCCAGGTGGACGCTGGCGACCTAGCTCCGTTGACCCCATCGGCCGAGCGATTCCTAGATTTGGCGGATAAATTGGAGGAAAAGTGGATCACCCGGGAAGAGCTAACGCGGAAGGTAGGCGGCTCCCGGTACACACGGGTCGAGGTCAAGCTCTGCGAGGAGATCAAGGCCCGCAGGGGAATTAAAATTGATGTTCTAACGCGCCGACAGGAGGGACCCCTAAAGGAGGAAGAGGTGCAGCTCACGATCACTTCCCGCCAGGACCCGGCTGAACGCACCGTGCCGCAAACGGTCGTCAACTTCAGATGGAATGACAGCTTGGATCACAAGAAGAAGACCGATGTCGATCGGTTCCGGGATGGGATACTGGACTTGGTCCTTAAGGAGAGTCCTGCCGGTTCGGAGCCACTTTACCTTTTCAAAGCCCATACGCCGGCCGGGCTTGCCAAAGCGTTCCCGAAGCTCTCGCTGAAGAGATACGAAGCCTCTGGGGCCCTCTGTGGGCTCTTTCGTGCGGTGCGACTTCCAGATGGCCTCCGTTTGGCCTACGACCTACAGGATTCAGCGTCTGAGTGGTGGGCCGCGGTGGCTCCCGTGACTTCCTGGCGTGAAGCCATTTTATCGATTCAGGAATTCTGTAAACGGCTGACTCCTGAACAGCAGTTTGGCCTTAGCCATGATGCGGCCCGCCTTCTCGAGTGGATCGAGTCCAAGGACAAGAAGGAACTGTTGGGACCCTGGACGCCGGTGGTTGAGCCCGCCATTGCCAGCGAGATCGGAATCACATCCCAATGGCCCGAGGAAAATATCCCGGCGCTTATTCAAATGCTTGCCGACGAAATTACCGAAAAGACGAACTTTCAACTAAGTCTTCAGCCATGGAAGGAGCACGGCCAAGTGCGCACCCGAATAAAGGTGGCACGAAATTTAAATGATAAAGGGACAGTCGCAGAGAGGCTCGCCATCGCGGCGTTAGAGAACGGAATCCATTTAACCGCCGCACAAGCGTTAACGTTAGCGAATGCTTTGAATACATCGAATTCCGTGTCAGGTTCGATTAACTAGCCTAACGCAGAAGCACCTTTTTTGAGTATATCACGTCATCGCATTCTCCGACCCCAGAGCAAAACAACGTAGTTTTATGACTCGCAGGATAGCCGAGTTCTATCCAAGACCGAATGCGTGGAAAAAGAGACCCCTACCCCATATCCGCATGCCGCAAAGTGCGGAACATCGAGGCGCTTTCTCGTCTTAACTGATCTACACGCGTACTCGTTTTTGCCAGCGACCGAAGGGGAGCCTTCGCACTTGGCTGTTGATAAAGCCGAACTGAAGCTCACGAATCTCAATAAAAATCCAGTCGCTCACCTGCATGCCTGCATCGCTGACCACAGCATCACTGCCGACTACATTATTTGTTGCGGTGATCTCGGACATCGAGCGGACCAGCAAGGGATCCGTTTTTCATGGAATTTCCTGAACGACCTGCAATTGCGGATAGGGGCAAAGGCGACATTTGCCACTGTCGGAAACCACGATGTCGACTCTCGGTTCAAGGACGAAGAGCCAAATCCTTTTGAGTTTCTTAAGGGATTGAACCCAGCATTTCCGTTTTCTGCCGCAGCTGATTTTGATAAATACTGGTCCCGCAATTTTACCGTAACTGTTGATCCTCCCTACCGTTATCTTGTCCTAAATACCTGCTCTTCGCACGGGTACGAAAAGGAATACGAGCGCGGACTGGTCTCACCTTGGACTCTAGGTGAAATTAGAAAGGTGTTGAGCGCCCAGGACAGTTTTCTCGTGAACATTCTAGTCGCCCATCACCATCCCCATCGTCATACAGAACTAGGCTTAGGCGACCAGGATGACATAAAAGGGGGTGATGCTTTGATGCAGCTACTGAGCGAGCCACAATTTGGCAAATGGCTGGTGATTCATGGCCATAAGCATCACGCGAAGATATGCCAGGGAGATCTCTCCGCGCTTTTCGGAATAATGTTAAAAACCTTTCATTTGATCGTACGCAGCTCGTGGATAAACGCGCAGCACTCATGGCATATTTGGCCAAGAATCCTTCGGTTTCCTTCAAATCTGCACCCGCGCACATTCAGACGCTTTACTCTTGGGTTCGATTAAACGATCCCGCTGAGCTTCCATCGTTCGCTCCAGAATCTCGATATAGGCCGGTCGGTAGGCAGGGAATATCTGCCCAAGACGAGGCGGTCGCAAAAGCAATCCATGCGCTGCTCGCCGATGCCATGATCACATTGACGCGCCGAGGGGCCCGTCGTGTCAGCGTAAGCGGCATTTTGAGACATTTCGCCCCAATCATCTCGATTCCACACCACGCTCTTCCAGAAATGCCAAGAACCGCTGCCGTAATCGAGTCTATGGTAGAGACAAGAGATGCTTATCACGCGCGGAGGATGGGCCAATTTGTAGAGGAAATCGAGCAGACCCTCAATCTGCCGACCTGGTACCGCATTTATCACAAATTCGATTGCGCAAGGATGTCTGCTGACGATCACGCGAGAATTCGTGCCGCCTATTCCAACCGGAGTCAGATCAATCGCAATGGTCCGATTGCAAAGGCCGCCTAGGTCATCGCGTGAGGGAAAGGGAGTCCCGGACTCACTTACCTCCCGCTCCTGATCTCTATTACCCCTTGCATGAAAACGATGTGCACTCTCTCCTATGAGTATTGATGATTTTCACTCCTCATCATTTTATCCCGCACACAAACGCTGTGTGGAGGTAAAAGTGACGTGGGGCGGATAATCCTTCACCGCCCCACGCCAAACGGGTTTGCTACTTCTTCTGACCCGCAGTCGCGAGGAGCTGAATTTCCCATGCGAGGGTGGTCCCGGTCGACCCGCCGTGTGCATACATGATCTCGGCCACTGCAGGCACCGTTGCTTCGCGGGCCCAATCCCGCTGCCACTCGCTCAGCACGCCCATCCAGGTGACGGGCACCGCACCGGCCTGGACGAGGCGCTGGATTGCGCGCTCGTGAGCTTCGACGCTCACGCCCCCCGAGGCATCCGTCACGACAAAGACGTCGTAGCCGTCGCCCATCGCGTGGATCGCCGGATATGCGAGGCAAATCTCCGTCCAAAGCGCAGCGAAGATGATTTTCCTTCGGCCGGTCTTCTTTACACGATCGACCACGCGCGAATCCTCCCAGCTATTGAGCGTCGTGCGATCAATCGGCACCTGATCGGGGAATACGGCTTGAAGCGCCTGCGGAAGCTTGCCGCCGCGATCGCTGGTGACGGTGGTGAGGATCGTCGGCACCTTGAACGCCTTCGCCGCCTTCGCCAAGCCGATGGTGTTGTTGAGAATCATCGTCGGATCCATGTTTCGCGTGTTGGCGAACTGAAACGCTTGGTGATCGATCAAGACGAGGACGGAGTTTTCCGGAGTGAGAAGGGCGTCGATTCCTACCTTGTTGTTTTGTGCATTCATAATGTTGTGGTTGTTCTGTGTATTCAGGACTTCCTGACTAAATTAAGGCCCGATAGTGGAGCCCCGGCTTGCTGGAACCGGCCTCCGACAGCCACGGTGCCGGGGTCGATAAGGCTCCAAAGGATCGCTTTCGAGCGCGATGGTCGTAGCGCCCATAACTCCGGCTACGTCCTCACCTCGAACATATCGTTCGAATTGGCGCGCGGGATATTCGGCCGCAGCATGGGAGCAGAGTTCATCGGGTCGCCCACAAACTGCAGGCAGTCCCAGTGCTCGATCGCCTTACCGTCGGCGTTCATCTTGAAGATGTCGACGCCGGCGACCCCGGTATCCTTTGGATCATCGCTGAAGAAGTTGAGAAAGTTCACATGGCTCCAGACGTAGTCGCCGGCCGCAATGATCTTGTGCACCACAATGCGCGATGTGGGGCGCCCTTGGGTAATCTCTCCGAAAAACTTGGCCAGCGCGACGCGTCCATCCGCCATCAGCGGGTTGTGCTGGATGTAATCGGGGTGAAAGTTTCGAGTACCGTGCTCGGCATTCTTCTTATTGATCATCTGCTCATAGTGATCGAGGATCATGTTCTTGTTACGGACGGCACGGGAGTCGTTGGTATCGAGTAGCTCAATCATGACTGGCTCCCGTTGTTTTTTGGTTGCGCGGGCGCGAGACCTTCACCGAGGCCCGCGAGTTGAAGGCGAAGGGTGTCGAGTTCGGCGTAGGACTTTTCGCGGACGAGCCGCAGTATTTCTTCGGCGTCCGCGCCGACGGGCGCGATGCTCGGTGGTGGCACCTGCTCGGCCAGCTCGATCACTCTCTGGGCGGCCAGGGCTGATTCCAGCCCGCTGCCTTGCATTCCATTAAGGGCAGCGGTGAAGGCTCCGAACGTTTGGCCGTAGAGGGCACGTTGCTCTGAGGTCATGCTGTTCGCAACTTTCAAAAGGGCAGCGGCTGTCTTGGCGGGGCCGCCGGTTCTCATGTTGCCAGCCGCCGCGATAACGACGTCGACGCCAAGGTGCTTCAACTCGGCCCGGTAAACGGTGGCAAATACCTCCATCGCGGCCTTCGATGCGCCGGACGGTCCGTTGAACGGAAGCGGAAGACTGGCCGTCCATGTGCTGATCTGCACGATGCGTCCGCGTGCCCGTCGAAGCGCTGGCAGGAAGGCGTTCATGACGGAGAGGGCGCCAAACACATTGACGTCGAATTCGCGCCGGAGGGCGTCGAGTGGCAGTACCTCGATCGGCCCTGGGGTTAGGATGCCGGCGTTGCTGATCAGTAGGTCAAGCCCACGACCATAACCCAGGGCTTCCGACACCCGGCTACTCCAACCCTTTACCTCCTGCTCCCTGGTGATATCGCAAAGCGCCAAGCTTACACGTCCTGCGGAGCTGTTTTTCAGGTCCTGAACCTCCGCTTCGGTCAGTGCTGTGCCGAAGACCCTGTATCCTTTCTCCGCGAACCCCAAGGCGATGTCTCGGCCCAGGCCACTGCCCGCACCGGTGATCGCCGCGGAGCGAGCTACCTGTTTGACTGCGGCGTTGCGCCCGTCTCCTGCTTCATTGGTCATGATCAGCGGTCCTTTCGCTTGAATGTCACCGCGCCCGGTTTGAGGGCTGCGATTGGCTTGCTATTATGCCCGGTTTTCCGGCCCGGCGGTATTGGCCGTGTTGCCGGATTTCTTTACCGACCATTCACTGGCTTGAATCTCCAACGAAAGTTGGAGACGCAGCCATCAAACTGAACCAACCCGATCCACGATTGCGCGGCCGAGCCCTTGCCGCGCACTACAGTTTTATCAATCCGCGCTTGTTTGCGGTAGCAATGGCCTCTGTCCTGCTAATCACGTCTAGCTTTCGGAAAATATTTCCCATATGCGACTTCACGGTCGCTTCGCTGATGCTCAGTGCCGTACTAATCTCTTTGTTGCTTTTGCCGCCGGCCAATAGTTGAAGCACTTCAATCTCGCGAGCGGTCAGAGCCTCGCGATGGAGGGATGTCGCCAATTTTTGGACGAGCGATGCCGGAAGGCATGTCTCCCCCCGATGAACCCTTCGAATGCAGTCAAGCAGTTCGTCACGACCCGAATCCTTCAACATATAGCCCTTAGCACCTGCCTTGATTGCGTTGAGCAGGTCCATATCTGTATCAAAGGTGGTTAGGACAATTAGTCGCGCCGACGGGTCCTGACGGCGGATTTCCTCGATTGCACCGACCCCGTCCAAGGTCGGCATTCGCAAGTCTACGAGAGTGATGTCGGGCTGGTGCTTTCCCCAAAGAGCCACGACCTCGGCACCATCCGATGCTTGCGCCAATACGGCCATGTCTGCCTGGCGGCTGATAATAGCGGCCAGACCCTCCAAGACGGTGATGTGATCGTCGGCGATCAAAACACGAATCTTGTCGCAAATAGCGGGCTTCATGCCGAGTTTAGAGGTCCGATTCAAGCGGGCGCTCGCGATCGTCGCCCCGAAACCGGGAAGCACGCCGAAATCGGGCTATTCGCACTGGGAATCACTTTTTTTGGAGGCGCTTCTTCGTTATTCTTCAATGCAGGCCCAAGCCAGAAGAAAGTCCGTCGTGGTCTTACGAATTCGTCGGCGCCCCTGGGAATTTAGCCGAGTGGCGTCAGTCCCGCATTATTCCCGGGAATGGGGGACAGCAACGCGTCCAGGGTGGGATGACGTATCATTTTCCGCCTTGTCCCACAACTTATAGCATACACTCCTTGCGCCGGGTATAGGCCATTAGGCCGATCCTTGGTCAACCCAATGGATGGCCAAATACTCCGACCTTCGGATGACATCGTGCTAATGGTTTCGCCTAAACCGCGAGTTGCGTTCGGCCTCTTGGTCAGGCAGTTTGCCAAGATCGTTGCATGCGATCCAAAGAATCAGCATTGGCTGGGCAGGGCTTTTTGGCCACCGCCGCCGATGCGACTCTGCGCCAATTGAAAGAGGAACTTGCGCGCAAAACCCGGGAACTGGAGGCGGCGAACAATGCCCTCGCCGAGCAGCAGCAGCGCCTCCAGCTCGTAATTTCTGAACTTCGCCAAAACAAAGCGCATCTCGCCGAGGCACAGAGACTCGGTTGCATGGGAAGTGTAGGCGTAGATGTGAGCACAAAGCGGGTATATTGGTCCGATGAAGCGGCACGGATATATGGATACCCGCCAGGGACGGAACCGACGCCCGATCTGATCCTACAGCGATCTCATCCCGATGATGTGGGCCGGCTGAAAGCTGTTCTGGAGCGGGCGGCGTATGGTGGATGCAATTTTGATTGGGAGCATCGGCTGCTGATGCCGGATGGTTCGATCAAGTATCTTCACGATGTTGCCCGTTCCGTGGAGGACGAAACTGGCAGGGACGTAATTGTTGGCGCGATAATGGATGTCACGCAGCATAAACTTGCGGAAGAATGCATTCGGCGCGGAAAAGTTTACCTTGCCGAGGCACAGCGGCTGAGTCGCACCGGCAGCTTTGGTTGGACCGTTGCAACGGGGGAACTGGTGTGGTCGGAAGAAACCTTTCGTATCTTGGGTTACGACCTAGTGGAAACACCGACCTTGGACCTCGTTTTTGAGAGGGTTCATCCCGAAGACCGGGCCTTCGTGAAGCAAACGCTCGATGGAGCAACCAGTGAAGAGTCGCACCTGGATTTCGAGCATCGTCTCTTGCTGCCAGATCAGGTGCTCAAACATGTACATATTTTGGCCAAGCCTACCAAAACCGAGACAGGCAGATTACAATTTATCGGCGCGGTCATGGACATCACGGAGCGCAAACAAGCCGCCGAAGCGTTGCGGGCCTCCCAGCACCTGGCCCGCGGCCAACTGGATGCCCTCGTCGACACGCTCGCGGCGCTCGCGCGCGAGCCAAAACCGGTGAAATTTTTAGAACACGTCTACTATATCATATGCGAACAGCTAGGAGCAGCCGGGTTAGTCGGATGGGAAACCACCAGCCACGCAAACGGCATCAAACTCATCGCCGCCTACCACGACGACCGCCTGCATTTGCCGACGCCAGAGGAGATGCAGGTTTTACCCGCGCCTGGATCAAACGAAGCCCACCCAGTCTGGCGAGAGTTGTTCGCAAATCCCGAGGCTTGTGCCTACAGCAGGCGCCGCGTTTTTCAGTCAATGACCTCAACGGCCGGATAATTACACTACAAGAGCGGCGGCAATTGGGTTGTGGTTTTGAGTTTGCTGACGATTGGTCTTACGCTGATTTGCGCCCCGGCGCC
>Ga0182018_10004097_pt1 | contig 12527 bp, 13 predicted proteins | sample 812P2MmetaG_FD_120490 | JGI IMG/M metagenome (GOLD analysis project Ga0182018, IMG submission 120490) | Permafrost microbial communities from Stordalen Mire, Sweden - 812P2M metaG | ecosystem: Environmental > Terrestrial > Soil > Wetlands > Permafrost | place: Sweden: Stordalen | collected...
GCGGCGGGCGAGTCCGGCGGCGGAATCGGGCTCAGTTAATTGTTCGAGGAGACGAAGTCGGCCGGGCTGGAGTAAGACGCCCGCTTTTTCGGGGCTCTGTACGATTTGCAACGTCGCCAGCATAGATCGATTTAAACACCGGAACACTCTTCTGTCAAGAAAAATCTTCTTGTCGGTAGAGCCGGAAGCTAGACCGTTATCAAAATGTGGAAGTTTTCGATGGTTCTATCGGTGTGCGGAGCGGTTTCGATTCGCATGGAGAAAACGGTTCGCGCATGAGGTCTCGAACTGGCTTGGCATCGCCCGTAGAGAACCAGGCTTGCGGGATCGCAAAGTATCCCAGATTGCGTGTTCATCGGCACGAGGCGCGGATGACTCCTGCAAAGCGGCGTAGCATTTACCGGAGAGGGCAAACTGGTTCGAAGGGCAACTGGCTACGAGCTGCAAAGCGCTGAAGCCGCACTATCCCGCATCGGGTTCGCGGGCTGCGCTAGCCGAGCTCGGCCGCCATTGGAGCGTATCAGTGCCCCACAGATTTCTCCGACGAGGCTATATTTTCCCTAATTTTTCCTTTGAATCGGGCGAGACGGAACGCCGCCCAAGCTTGGCGGCCGCAGCCAATTACGACTTGAAGCGCGTCATGCAGGCAGCACAGCAGGATGGCACTCGAAACCTGGATACGCCGCCAGTTCGGAGGCTCGATAGCAAGGAGCGTGACCTTCAGTTGGTAGATGGACGGATTGGATCTCGCATTAAGGCTTTCCGAATCGTAGCGCTCACAAAAAGCCGTGTAAGCTGACGCCAAAGATGGTCGCGGTGACATACAGCAGCAACCCAACGGTGAGCGCAAATCGCGCGAGATAGTACGGCCACCCCAACGCACCAAATCGAGACTGGAAATCAGAGTGCTCACCGGTCTTGATAGCCTGGATTGTGGTAGCGCCTGACTTCGGGCGATCTGCCAGTATTTGTTTGCCAAGCGGCTCCGCTCAAGGAAGAAAAACACGGCGGCGATCAAGAGCAGACCAGAACCGCCGATCATGAGCCATTCGCCGGTGTGTCCAAAGAATGCCTGAGCCTTGGTGTCGAGCACAATTTCCCGGATCACCCATACAGCGGCCCCACCGCTGATTGCCGTTGCGGAGCCTTGCAAAGTCATTTCCTTATCAAGATAGTCGAACACGGCCTTTAGCGTGCCGTCCACTACTACGGGCTCGGTTGTTAGGTTTGGATCTCTTGGCACTGGTTCTGCACCTCAAGGTCATTATCCACAATTTCCATTTTGGCTTGTGAGTGCACTGCACCAAGAATCGGCTGCGGCGGATAGGAGGATGCCGGACGCCGTCAACGGCACTGCGCAGGCCATTACACTCTCGATGTATGCATGGCAGGAGGCGCCGATGGTGACGATTCAGATGGCCTTTGATGTCAACTTGTGCGCAGGTTCCTGGTTTTGGGCGGGCTTCTTGTCCGTTGCCGAGGAGGGGGTGGAGTTCGAGGGTAGATCATCCGGGCTTACCAAATGGCCAGACTCCAGCGGCGAGCGAAGCGCGACCCAGCGACCGTGATATCTTCATACGTGATGCCCTCCCGCCGCATTCTGCAGCTTGGCGATCCGTTGTTGCGCACCATTTCGGCGCCGGTAAGCGCTACCTCCGAAGCCATCCGGATCTTTGAGGATCTACGCGCCACGCTCCACGAGTTCCGCCGCACGCACGGCTTCGGGCGCGGCATTAGCGCGATCCAGATCGGCCAGCCGTTGCGGCTGATATATATCGAATTCGAAGGCGTAACGTATGCCATCCGCAATCCGGAGTACGAGTTCCAGAGCGAAGCCAAGTTCCGGCTGTGGGACGATTGCTTCTCCTTCCCCGGTTTGCTGGTAGATCTGGAGCGCAGCCAGAGCGTGCGCGTGCGCTACGAAGACGGCCAGGGCAACGTGCGGCTGGTGGAAGCGGCGGGAGCGCTATCCGAGCTATTGCAGCACGAAATCGACCATCTGGACGGAATTCTGGCGATCGATCGGGCGCGCGACCGGAACAGTCTCTGCACGCGCGAAGAATATGTCCGGAGGAGCGCGGCTCGATGATTCCGGAAAAGGGGCCGCCGCGGCGGTCGCATTGGAAGTCGCATTGGATTGTATTAGGGCTCGTGGCGCTGGTCGGGGCCGGTCTGGAGATCTATGCGCAGACGCGGGCGTTCGCGTGGGACGAAGGGTTCCACCTGGTGGCGGCGCAGTCCATCAATCGCGGTAAGAGGCCCTATCTGGATTTCTGCTTTCCGCAGACGCCGCTGAACGCTTACTGGAACGCCGGCTGGATGCGCGTGTTTGGAGACACCTGGCGCACTCCGCATGGCGTGGCCGCGGTGATGACCGCGCTGGCGGTGCTGCTGACGGGGGGTTACGTGTTGCGCCGCTTCCCGGAGCCGGGCTGGCGGCTGGCGGCGGCGGTCACCGGGGTGTGCGCCTTCGGTCTGAATGTCCAGGTTGTCGAATTCGGCGCCATCGCGCAGGCCTACGCGCTGTGCCTGTTCCTGATCGTGACCGCCTTTCTGCTCACCGTGGCGGCGGTGGACCGCGAGCGGCCGTGGAGCGCCGCCGCGGCCGGTTTTCTGGCGAGCGCCGCGGCTAACGCTACGCTGCTGACGGCGCCGGTGGCCCCGGTGCTGCTCGTCTGGATGCTATTTTGCAACCGCGCCGGGAGCCGCTGGGCGAAGCTGGGAGCCTTCGCCGCCGGCGGCGCGGTGGCCTGCGCGCCGCTGGCATGGCTGTTCGCCCAGGGGCCGCGGCAGACGATTTTCAACGTCCTCCACTATAATCTGCTCTACCGCCAGCGCCAATGGGAAGGCGCGCTGGCGCATAACTTCGGAGAATGGTTCGCCTGGATCGATTCGCCGCAGGCATTGATGCTGGGACTGCTGGCGCTGGCGGGCCTGTTGTTCATCCGGAAGCGCAGCGGTTGGGATCGCGCCCAGCGCCGCGAGTTCTATTTGTGCGCCTGGCTGGCCGTGGCTTTGATGGCGCACATTTCGTATGCCACTCCCACATTCCGGCGGTATTATCTGCTGGCGGCGCCGTTTGTCGCGATTCTGGCGTGCGCGGGGCTGTACGATGTGGGGTCGCGGCTGGGATCGCCGGATCGTCCGTGGTGGCCGGTGCTGACCGTCAGCCTGCTTACCGCGGGGTGCCTGGCGAAGACGGTGATCGAGGGGCGCGACGACTTTGCCTGGCATGACGTGGAGCATATCGCCGCGAAGGTGAAAGACGTAACACCTCCGCAGGCCGTGTTGTTCGCCGATGAACCCACTTACTTCGTGACGCGGCACGTGCCTCCGCCGGGCCTGGAACTGGAGGATTCGCACAAGCTTGACTTCCCGCCGGCCATGGCCCGCGAGATGCACGTGATACCGCAGGCGGTGCTCGATAAGCAGATCAAGGCGGGCGTCTTCGACACGGTGGAGATCTCGGACGACGATACGCGCATCGACACACTGGGGCTGCGCAAGATGTATGCGCACTCGGCCAAGGTGGAGGATTACGATGTCTTTTGGGGCAAAATAGTTGTGAAGCAGCCGTGAGGGTTGTGTCGGCGGGTTATCACAACCAATACTCTCTGATCATGGACGAGGATTTTGAGGTCGAGCGCGTGCACTCAGAAGTCTGCATGGTTCCTATGGTTCCTGTTGCATCGAATCCGGCTTGCCATGCAGGATGAGCATTGGGGTGGAAAGCTCGCGGGTGAGGTTGAGTGCGACGAAACCTTCATCGGCGGGAAGGCCCGCAATATGCACAAGGACCGCAAGCGCGGCGCACAGAAAGTAGGCGGTCACAAAGCCGATAAGACTATCGTTTTCGGAATGGTAGAGCGCGGCGGGACGGTTCGCACCGTGACGGTTCCAGATCAGGAAAGGCGGAACTTCACAAGCAACTCAAAGAAAACGTGGAAGCGGGATCGGCAATCTTCACCGATGAACTGCCATCCTACATGGGCCTGTGCGAAGAGTACAAGCATGAAATCATAAACCACGCGGTTGAGTACGTTAACGGAAACATCCACACAAACACGATGGAGAACTTTTGGAGCCTCCTGACGCGGAGCCTGAAAGGGCCTATGTTTCGGTTGAACCGTTTCATCTGTTCCGGTATTTGGACGAGCAAGCCTTTCGCTATAATAATCGGCTCCCAATGTCCGATTCTGATCGCTTCAGCTACCTCGTTCGCAAGATTGTCGGCAAGCGCCTTACCTACAAGGAGCTAACCGGGAAGGAGGGGGAAACGGAAGCCGAAGTCATCTAATCTCCCGCGCGGTCCTAAACGTTCACTCTAGTGGTACCTTTGCTAGATCGCAGAGTTTCCGCAGAGCCTTTTTCCAAATAGGCTCTGCCGCCAACCGTTTTTCTCGTTGTTTTTTCTTTTCTTGGTGGTACCAAACGCCATCCTCAAACAACAGTTTAGGATCTGGCCTCTTGCGTGGGATAACAGAGCCGTCTGGCATTCTGAAATAATGAACTTCGACTACGTCGTCTTGCGTCCCGCAATTGCGCCAACGCGCCGTAACGCTAATGGCTCCGGGATGTCTGGAGATCACCTCGGGGTAAGCCGTATTCGGGTGGTAGACAATGCTGTGTTCCTCCAGTTCTCCAGCCTTAAGCCGCTGCCAGTACTTTCCCTTGTTGAAACGGCGTCGCATTTCCTCTATGCTAAGTCTAGGGTGCGGCATGGCTGAACTGTACGAAATCGTCCACAAAGTTGAAGCGTTCCTTGCTAACGTCCTTTCTTTACAGGAACTTGAGGACTGGTCCGCTGAATTCTCCTGGAATATCCATAAGCGGTCTGACTCTGAGGCCCAATCGCTCGCCTATCAAATCCGTGCGATTCTAAACGCCTTTTCCGATGACGAGGCCGAAAGTGGATTGCGAAAGGAGTTGGCGGAAGCCGTCCGCCCTTTTTCGTTTGCGGTGCCCGTGTATGCCAAGCCCATTGAAATAGTAGTCGGTAGGCCATCACAGAAAACCGGAACCGGTGCCTTTAGGCCGCTTGAGCTACGCTTTGCCGTGTCAGTGTAAACGGCGTCCTTATAATTTCCTCACCGTCCAAGAGGACACACAGATAACAAGTGCCATATTTCTTCACGGCAATGCTTATTTGAGCATTAACGGTCAGTCCCGTGGTGGCATCCGCAATAGGTGATTTGAATCCCCCTCTTGCCACTGACACGGTGGAAGTTTCTCCGAGAGTGTTGATGAGTCTGAATTCTAGATCATGCTCTTCTAGATGACCGGTTTTAGCTTTAAGCAAGAGGAGTGCATATGCCTGGATCAGCGGCATGCAGTTGTCCTCCGTCATCCCAGGCGGGAGGGTCACTCCAGGAGGAACCGGGGAAACGTAAAAAATATCTATCATACGGATGGCGCTAGGCACTCCCTCTTGTTCGATGAGCACCTTTTCACATAAGACAAGAGATGCTGAGATTAGGTATGGGGGCATTGGCATGGGGTAGTCCTCTCCGTAGACACACTTCAACGTTGCAGGCAGAGTTGACTATGGCCTTGGCCGGGAGGTTATCCTGGAAGCGCCAACAACCAGTCTCCCGGCGGGTCATTGTTGGACCCGCCGCAAGCCGAAACGAATTTCAGCCACCAGAATAGCACGTGCGGTATTATGAAGGCATGAAATCCGAAGGCACGACGCAGCACTCGAACGGAAGGCAATCGGATATTGAAGGCCCAGAAGTCGCCGCGCGGTTCGATGCCCTAGTGCGGAGGGTCCTCTCCGTCCCGCACGCTGAAATCATGCGCCGGGAAGCCGAGTACAAGCGGCAGTCCGCGCTAAACCCGCATCGGCGCGGGCCGAAGCCGAAGGGCAAAACGTCCACGAACCCAAGCACCTGAATTCTGGCTCGCGCTCACCGGCCTGTCACAAATACAGTCGTATTACCGAGTACTGAATAGTCAAGTATATTTATACCCAATTTGATCCTTTGTTTTCAACAAAAACTCAAATAAGCGCCAAATTCCATGGGGCGATCCTCACCTCCGCCGTGTAACTAACTCATTCCACATGACATAACTAAGCCGGACGTTTACGCACGCCTTGTGGGGACAGGCCCTCAGCCCGCCTGATTCCGGAAAACCTGGCGCATGAAGTGGATCCTATCGCTGGGATATCGGACGGCGATATGCGCATCGACACACTGGGGCTGCGCAAGATGTATGCGCACTCGGCCAAGGTAGAGGACTATGATATCTTTTGGGGCAAACAGAGTGCCCCATTATACCTTGGCATGCCAGGTCGATCCATGGATATGCAACTACCCATCGCATGTCGTTCCTTGCGGAAGAGTCCGGGATTTACGGCAGCCGCAGTCCTGACCCTTGCCCTCGGCATCGGCGCTAACACTGCCATCTTCAGCGTGGTCGAAGGCGTCGTCTTGGCCCCGCTGCCCTACGCCGAGCCCGACCGCCTGGTTATGGTACAGGAGATCAGTCTGACACTTAAGCGCGACATGTCTGTCTCATATCCCGACTTCCGGGATTGGCAGCGCAATGCGCGCGCATTCCAGCAAATGGCGGTCCTCAGGTGGCAAGACTATAACCTGACGAGTCCCGGGACACCCGAGCACCTTAATGGCAAGGGAATTTCCTGGGGCTTCTTCAGCACGCTGGGTGTGAAGCTCACCCTGGGCCGCGATTTCACGCGGGAGGAAGACCAGAGCGGCGGCGCTCCGGCCGTCATCGTCAGCAACCGCTTGTGGAGAAACCGGTTTGCGGGCAGCGCGGAGGCGCTGGGCAGATCCATAACCTTGGACGGATCGAACTACACGGTCGTGGGAGTACTCCCGTCGGCGTTTCGTCTCTTCGGAAACGAGGCGGATGTCTACACACCGCTCGGGCAGGGCGATCCGCTGATTATCGACGATCGCACAATCCATCCGGGGATCGGCTGCATCGCCCGCCTGAGGCCCGGCGTGACCGTGGCTCAGGCGCGGGCGGACATGGGTGCGGTTCAGGATCGGCTGAATCAGACCTATCCCGCGGCAGATCGAGGTTTGGGAGCCGATGTCGCGCCGCTCAAGCAGGAGATGGTCGGAGACGTAAGTCGAACTCTCCTGATGCTGTTGGGCGCCGTGGGACTGGTCTTGCTGATCGCCTGCGCAAACGTAGCCAATCTGCTGCTAACGCGCTCGGTGGCGCGCTCGCGGGAGTTCGCCATTCGCTCGGCTCTGGGGGCGAGCCGCGGGGACATCGCCGGCCAGTTGCTTGCGGAAAGCGTGCTCCTCTCGCTTGCCAGCGGATCTCTGGGACTGGTGGCGGCAAAATTGGGAGCCGGGCCCGCGCTGGCCGCATTGGCGGGAAACCTGCCACGCAGCGAGAACATCGGGGTGAACCTGCCGGTCCTCTTATTTACGCTTGGGATTTCGATTACGGTTGGAATTCTGTTTGGTCTCGCGCCCGCGCTGAAGAGTTCGAGCACCGACCTGCAAGCGTCGCTGAAGGAAGGAGGCCGCGGCTCCGCGGGCGGCCATCATCGCGCCCAACATGTTCTGGTAGTCGTCCAAATGGCCATGACTCTGGTCTTACTAACGGGCGCCAGCCTGCTCTTTCGCACGATCCACAACTTATGGGAGGTTAATCCCGGCTTCAATACGCAAAGCATCATTACTTTCAAGGTGGGACTTTCGCCATCGGTGACCAAGACGCCGTCAACCACGCGCATCGCTTACCAGCAGTTGACCGAACGCATCCGCCAAATTTCCGGCGTACAGGCGGCGGACCTCACGGTCCTGGTTCCGCTGAGCCGGGACGGCAATGCCGGCCCCTTCCTGGCCGGCTCCGAAGCGCCCACATCCATGTCGGAGGCGCCGCGGGCGAACTTCTATTGGACCGGTCCCGACTACGTCCGGACGATGGAAATACCGATCCTTCGAGGCCGCTTCTTCACCCCGGACGACACCACCAAATCCGCGCCGGTCGTGGTCATCGATAGCGTCCTGGCGCACACGTATTTCCCCGACACGGAGCCCGTGGGCCGGACCATAATAATCCCACATTGGGGTGCTGCCCGGGTTGTGGGCGTGGCGGGTCACGTCAGACACTGGGGGATGGACGACGCCGACCGGTATACCCAAAATCAGATCTATGCTTCCTTTTACCAGCTTCTGGACGAGTGGGTGCCGCTATTCCAGCGGAATGTGACGATAACTGTACGCACGCCGCTCCCTCTTGCCGCGGTTATGCCCGCGATCAAAGCGGTGGTTTACGGAGTGGGTGGCGGCCAGCCGGTTTACAACGTCCGAACTATGCGGGAGTTGGTGTCGGAGTCGATGACATCGCAACGCTTTCCCATGATTCTGCTCGCGGCGTTTGCCGTCCTCGCCCTACTGCTGGCGTCCGTTGGCATCTACGGCGTGGTTTCCTATTCGATGGCCCAGCGCGTGCGCGAGATTGGGATTCGCATGGCGCTTGGCGCAGTGAATTGGGACGTTCTGCGGATGGTAATTGGGCAGGGTCTGCGACTTGCTCTGGCCGGCGTTGCGGCCGGGGCGGTGGTGTCGTTCGTCCTCGCCCGGGTGCTGTCGAGCTTCTCGCAGTTACTCTATGGAGTCCGGGCGATGGATCCGTTGACGTTCATCGCTGTCTCATTAGTATTGATCAGTGCGGCACTTTTGGCCTGCTATATTCCGGCGCGCCGTGCGATAGGGCTGGACCCCACGATCGCGCTTCGTCACGAGTAGCAGGCGTGGGGAAGTAGTCGATTCAGCCCGCCTGGTTCCGGAAAACCTGGGTGCATGACGGCGGTAAGCAGGCCGCGGAAAGACCATTGAGGCGTCCATCGTCATTGCGCAACGCCGGGCCGAACATCAGGCATCTTGATAGATCGCCTTGGCGAAGGAGTCTTGCCGGCCCGCCTGGATACAATCGCGCACCCGCCCGCGCCGTGCCGCCGCGCCGGGTGGAGACCGGTCCGCAGTTCTTCGGCGGCAAGCGCGTGGCATAAGGTCCTTGGTGCTTTGCTTCGCCAGACCCGCGGTAACGTGCTCGATGCGCGCGAATCGTGCATCGATGCGGCGGGGGCATGCACGATCACGGAGCCTACTTCACCGCCACGGTGATGCCCTTCTGGCTAGCCGCCGTTCCGACCGTGATGGCTACCGGTTGGGGGCCCGGCGTGAGACCCGCAGGAACCGTCAGATTCACCTGGATCATGCCATTCACCAGCCCCGGAGCTGGACCTGCATATAAGACAATCGCCGCCACTCCCCCAATCGTCGCCGTGACCGGTTGCGTGACCAGACTCCCCGCGCCTGGCGCCAGCGCGCCATCCGCCGCGCCGCCCACGATCGCGCCGCCGCCGGTGCCGAATACCAGAATCGCCCCGCCCGCCGCCACCGGATTGGACGCGCTGTTGACCATGTAATCCGCGTTCAGGATGGCGCCAGGCCCGCTGCCACTGGCATCGAGAGCAAAAATCGCCGGCGCGGCGGCGGTCACCGGCGCCATCGCCGTGTTCGAAACCACCGCTCCGCTGCCGGGGTTGTATTGATACTGGATCGCGGTCTGCTGCTCGCCCGCCACCTCAAATGGCACAATGGCGCTCACCTGCCCGGCCTTGGCGTACACCAGCGGCGCCAGCACTCCGTCAAAGAGCACCTGCACGCCTGCCACGTTCGCCGGGAACCTCCCGCTCGCGTCCAACTGGCCGGCCACCAGGTTGGCTGGGCCGTAATTGGCGCCGAAAATCGTCACGATTTCTCCGGGCGCCACTGCCCCGCCTGCATAGCTTGCGGCGTTCAATACGTTTTCCGCATTCAGCGCCGGCGCCGTGGTCTGCATGGCCGCCAGCAGCGCGTTGAACGCCGGCTTGGGCTGATAATTCGTATCGAATGGCAGCGCCGCGCCATAGCCGGGGAAGGCGCCGGGAATCCACGAATTCGCGTCGGAAACGCCCCAAACCTGGAACGCCGTGCAGTTGGGCTGCTGCAGGCACACCGTCAGGACGTCCTGGTACATTTGCGCCTGGGCTTGCAGATCCGCCGCGGAAGCGTTTCCGTTCGCATCCAGCAGCAGCCGCACGTCCATCTCCGTAATGTGCACCTGGATGCCGAGCGCCGCCAGTTGTTGCATGTTCTGCGCCAGGAGGGCGGGTCCCGAATAACAGTCGGCGGAACAGAGGTTGAGCGTGTTATGCATTTCGAAACCCACGCCGTCGATGGGCACGCCGCGGTTCACAAAATCCTGAACCATGTTGTAAACGGCGGTGAACTTGGGACCCGGCGCCTCGATGTTGTAGTCGTTATAAAACAGCAGCGCGTTGGGGTCGGCTGCCCGCGCCCATTGGAAAGCCTGCGAGATATACCCGGTGCCGGTCTGCCCGATGCCGGGCTGGTTATACCAAATGGAATCCCGCAGGCCGGGCACCGCCGATCCGCTTGGATCGTTGAAGGCTTCGTTCACCACGTCCCACGCGAAGACCTGTCCCGCGAAATGCGTCACCTCGGTGGTGATGTGGTTTTGCAGCAACGTGGCCATCTGCGCCGGCGTGGCAGTCGCCGCATACGGTGCCAGCCACTGCGGGAACTGCTGGTACCAGCAGAGATTGTGGCCCCGCACGAACATGTCGTTGGCCTGCGCGAATGCCACCAACTCGTCGCCCGGCTGGAAGTTGTAAGTGGTCTGTGTGGGCTGCGTCACATCCCACTTCATGGCGTTGCCCGGCTCCAGCATGCTGTATTGGCTGGAAAGCAAATTGGCGTAGATCGGAACCGTGAGCAGATCGGGCGGCCCGTACTCGTCGGCCGAGGCCGCGGCGCCGATCGGAATCGCCCGCGTTGCGGCCGCCTGCCGGAGCGTCTGCCCGGCCAGCGGCGCCGTCCCCGCCAGCACAATCGCCAGCCAGGCGGCCAGCCTCTGTCGCCTTGTTCGTCTTTCTGTCGAGTACTGCATAGCCTTCGGAAACCATCTTACGCCAAATTCATTTTCCGGTTGTACACTTGAGGAGACGATATTACGGGGGATCAGGCTGAACGACGCGCAAACGCCTGTCGGTGCGCCGCAAGAACCCCGGCGCAATCATGCAGCTTGCCATCGGCAACGTTGAAGTTTTGCCAACGTGAGACGTCGTTTCGGAGACCCCGCGGTTAGACTGTGGCCGCGTGAGACGTCACGCAGATGCCCCCGGTGGCGACTTCTTGTTGGCCGACTTGGTGAATCCGATGACGGCGGCCATGGTGTCGGAGTAGCCGCACATACTGGGACTGCCTTCCTTGCAGGCGATTCGAGGCGAAATTTACGATGCGGCCGGTCTGCGAGGGCGGCGCGGCGGCATTTACGGAATCGGAGGCGTGACGTTGCCGCCAAGCAACGACGATCTGGCTGAGATCTGGCGTCCCTCGCGATCTTAGGCTACATACTGCGCAACGAAAGACAAATATCCCTGACGCCCGTTGCTTTTGTTCCAGAAGTCAATGGACTTCTGGATACGCCTCAGGCAGGTGCCGATGTCTAAAAGCCCACATTTGATAGACCACCCAAGGTGCGGCGATAAAGAGGGCACACAGAAAGGGCAGCTTGACCCAGATGACGTTGAATTGCTCCATCGGGGTGATGGCTTTAAGGATGGGCGGCTTGATACCCAGGCGCGTCAAGGCTTCGAAGGCGGGGGCGGCGATGAGGCGCCAAAGCTGGTTGACGAAGGTCAAGCTGATGGCGCCCGCGACGAGCAACCCCAAAACCATCTTTAGGATGCGCGAACGTAGCTCCTGAAGGTGATCGAGGAAAGACATGCAGAGCATGCCCTCTTCGCCGTCGCCGGAGAGATCCGGGGGTTCAGTCGGAGGCGGCGTGCGCCCCCTCCGCCTCGGCCAGCGGAAACAGTGGTGACGGCTCTGGGTGGAAGCGCAACTGTCCCTGTTGAAGTCATTTATGTCCCAAAACCGGAGCGCTTATCGAGAATTCGCCTTTTCCGCAACCACCGAGCTGGATGATGCGAACAGTTTGCCCCCGATCATGGCGCCGCTTGAAGAATAATCGTAGTTGCCGTCATCGTGCCGATAGCCGCCGTCGATCTCCTTTTCGGATCTGGCTTGCCGCTCCAGGTCTTGCAATTCACGATCGAAAGTGGCTTTCATCTCACTCCGGACACGGCGAAAATGGCTGATCGCCGTTCCCAACATTCTGCCCAGCTCGGGCAGTTTCTTCGGACCAAACAGCACTAATGCAATCACGAAGATTACTGCCATCTCCGGTACACCTACGGGACCCATTTCGCTCCTTTCTTTCTGACGAACTCCTTCACAGCGCATGACGCCCGTCGCCTGCCCTCCGAAGGCTTCTGCGCGGCGGATAATCACGAGCCTTGGCTATTCTCCTTAGACGCGCGAGTTTCTTCGGGGCCGACGGCTTTAAACGAGTCCTTGAAGTTACGGATGCCTTCGGCAAGGCCCTTGCCCAGGGCCGGCAACTTCTGCGGACCAAAACATATTAGCGCGATAGCCAGAATCACCAGTAGGTGCCTGGGTTGGAGCAGA
>Ga0182018_10004098_pt1 | contig 12524 bp, 13 predicted proteins | sample 812P2MmetaG_FD_120490 | JGI IMG/M metagenome (GOLD analysis project Ga0182018, IMG submission 120490) | Permafrost microbial communities from Stordalen Mire, Sweden - 812P2M metaG | ecosystem: Environmental > Terrestrial > Soil > Wetlands > Permafrost | place: Sweden: Stordalen | collected...
CCGACTATTTTCTCGCCCATCTTTTGACCCGAGCCGCCCGAGTTGAAGCGGACTTGCTCAACCAATTGGTCAATCCTAGCGAGATGCGGCTGGCGCGGGCTCTCCTGCTGTTGGCCAATTACGACAATGACCTTGGTCCGGAACCGTTACCCGTAAAGGTGAACCAGGAAACGCTTGCCGCGTTAATTGGAACGACGCGGTCTCGCGTGAATTTTTTCATGAACAAATTTCGGAAGTTGGGACTGATCAAATACAACGGCAAGCTGGAAGTTCAAAAAGCCCTACTGAATTTCGTTCTGAATGAACGGCCACATATTGAGTCCTAGAATTACAGGACATGCGGCTGGCTTACTCCCGCGACAAATGATGAGGGTCGCTGTGGAGCGGGGAGCTCGACTCGTTCTCCTCAATTATCTCCGCGACTTCTGCAGCGAGAATCCACATTTGCTGTAAATAAAGGAGTGCGGCCTCGGCCCCTGCCGAAGCAGTTTGCTCTGCACACCAAACGCAGATCGCGGCACGGTCTCTGTAAGACGCCGAATCTGATTGTTCTGAAAACATTGTAAGACCAATCCAAAGGCTAACTCCGGCAATAAGAAGTGATAAGACAGTAGTGATGCACTAGCAATTTTCTTTATTTCGATATTAGGAGAGATTTTTTCTCTCTATCCGTACGCCGCTGAAATTTTTCGACGGGACGCCTCAGGCCGGGTTGGATCAAACACCAAATTGGCGCTTTAGCCCGACATGTCGATGTCCGCGGTGGGTCAATCGCGACGGAGGCGGAGCAGCGGCAGGCCCGGCCACGTCCGCTATGCCCTGAAAGCGACCGACGTGCGTTTTAGAGGCACACGTCGCGATGGGCCAATAGGCGACATCGCATGTGCAACGATTCGCGCACTAGTCGAAGCGGCTGCCACGCCATCTTTCGCGGGCATTTGCGGTCTGATCGCTATCTTCCAGCTTGATGCAGGCTTCGTTGAACGCCTCGCCCAGCTAGGTAATAAGGAAGGCCGGCTCGCTCGGTCTCTGCGCCTTGGCAACGCTAAGGTAGAAAAGGCCAAGTATCGTAGTGAGCATCATCAACTTCACGATCCAAAGGCCAGGACCCGTATGCCAGAAGAGGTATTGGTTTTCGGAAACGGCCAGGATGCTGATACGGGCTGTGTTCAGCAGAACGACAACAGCGAACGCCAGCGCCAAGAAGCAATACTGCCTTAGATGAAAATCCATCCTCATAATTTTCATCAGTGACAGCCAAATGAAAGCTGTAGTAATCGTGTTGTGAAATGCCGAACAAGGCTCGAACACCTGAATGGCATATCCGGTGCCGTTGGTGATCACGGTTCCATCAAGTGAAAACGATCCGAATAACCACAAGGGAAGGAATGCAAATAGGGCCTCAATTGGTAGCAACCATGGCTTGATGAGGTCGAGAAAGAGAGGGCCCCAATAGTCGATCCAGACTAGACCGATGCACAATTGCCCTAACGATGCGATCTGCTTGTCGCTTTGCGCGACAAACAACAGACAAAGGCCTGTCATTGCAATCGCGCGAACAATGGGTGACGGATAAAGAGAAGCGACCGTGATCCCGGCAATGGCTACAAAGTCCCAGCGCCGCAGCACACGGTCCGCTCGCATATCGCAAAGAACAACAGCAATAGCTACGAATCCGAGGATTTCTGCGCTGCTTACTGTGCGCGAATGATCCAGGTCGTTACCAACCCCAAATATGTTCGTAAAAGCGTCGAAAAGGTGGGGCGCGTAGTTCAAGCAAAACAGCACGACAAACACGGCCGCCAGCGCGACACGATCGCTGAGAAAAGTGAGCGCGTCGCGCTGCGGGATGGATAAGCTTAGGCGCACCGACAGCCTCGCCGGTGAACGACGGTCGTCATAGTGCTTGTGGTCCCGAAAGAGATGCGCAGACTTAGCTGCGCTTAAATCGCTTTGCGAGATAAATCGCGCCGACTGCCGCTGCCATTCCGAATATGCCAGTATCGATCTCGGGTGCGGGCACCGCTGCGACCGCCCAAGCAGTTCCGGCGAGACAGGTAAGGAAAAAAATGCTGGTGATGATTCTCATATCGCCCTCCAATGCGGAGCATCGATTAAAAACCACAAAGCTGCCATTGGCAAGCCCTCGGAGGTATCCAAAGTTATAGCTAGTCCTGCTAATCGGCGTCGAAGTCCCTGTGCCGGCTCAATGTCCGATTCGGGTCAATCGCGACGGAGGCGGAGCAGCGGCAGGCCCGGCCACGTCCGCTATGCCCTGAAAGCGACCGACGTGCGTTTTAGAGGCACACGTCGCGGCGGCGATCATGATCGCGATGGCCGTCAGCGCACTCCACAGGTAGCCCCAGCGGATGAGGCGTTCTGGCGCCCTGGTGGCAGCGAATGTAATGTTTGCATCAATAAAGGTAGTTTATCACAGCGCCAATCCGTCTCAGTCTAACTCGCGTCCTGGCAAATCTGGCCCGCCCGTTCACGCCTGTAGCCGGCAGCCCATATCGGCCGGCGGCTGCTCATCCCGCGAAGTCAGGAACACTTCGGCGTTGGGACAGAACATTGGCGGCGCTTGGAGCCTGGCGGCGGCCCTAGCCAGCCAATCGCCGCAGACGGCATCGGCTTGGCACGCCTGGCAGCGTTGGATCGCCGCGCCGAGCGAGGCCGGCTCGCGTTGCAGCGCCGCGACCGGATCGAGCGCCAATCGTTTCATTATCTCGCCCAATCGGAGAAACGGACGATCATATTCGTCTGATCCGCGCATTGCCTTACCTCCTATGGCCTCTCCCTCATAATCGTAGGCGACAGCGTCAGCCCGCGAATTGATCTGCCGCAAGCACAAGCCGATCCGGACGGCGTATTTTGTTGCGCTTTGAGCTAGATCAAAGCGCAGCGCGGCGGCAGGTTCATCCTTCATTTTATCTGGCAGGAGGTTGCGAGCGAGTATCCAGACTCAACGCAAAGCAATGTTGCGGGTTCCGCGTTTCGACGCACGCAATTCATCAACTGGCGGTCAAGGTTTCAGTACAACGATAAATCGAACTCAATCGGGAGGCCAAAAATGCTCCGCAAATTTCGAATTCTCAATTTAGCCGCCATGAAGTGGCTGGCGGCGGCGGCGGTATCGGTTCTGATTGCTTCGGCGCCGGCGAAAGCCGCCGATCCGATCAAAATCGGTCTCGGCATGGCGCTGACCGGTCCGCTCGCTGCTAACGGCAAAATGTCGCTGTTGGCGATGCAGGTCTGGGAAGACGACATCAATGCCCAAGGCGGGCTGCTCGGCCGGCCGGTCAAGCTTATCTACTATGACGATCAGAGCAATCCATCACAAGTGCCCAGCATCTATTCCAAGCTGCTCGACGTCGACAAGGTCGATCTGATCGTCAGCGGTTATGCCTCGACCCAGATCGCCGCAGCGATGCCGATCGCGATAGAGAGGAAGAAGCTGCTCGTCAGCTTGTTCGGGACCGGCATCAACGACAATTTCAAATATCCAAGGTATTTCTCCATGATCCCGAACGGGCCAACTCCGAAGCCGGCCTTCACGCGCGGCTTCTTCAAGGTGGCCGAAGCGCAACAACCCAAACCGCAGACGATCGCCTTAGCCTATGCTGATGCCGAGTTTGGGCAGAACGCTTGCGATGGCGCCCGCGAGAACGCGAAGGCGTCTGGATTCAAGATCATATACGACATGAGCTATCCACCCTCAACGGTCGACTTCTCGCCGATCGTGCGGGCGATCCGGGCCAGGAATCCGGACCTGCTGGTGGTCTGCTCCTATCCGCTCGACACCGTCGGAATGGTCAGGGCGATGCATGAGGTCGGCTTCAAGCCAAAAATGTGGGGCGGCGCCATGGTCGGCCTGCAGGCAACGGTGTTTAAAATGCAGCTCGGCCCGTTGCTGAACGGCGTTGTCAATTTCGACACGTGGCTGCCGGTCAAGTCGATGGACTTCCCCGGCGCGCTGGAGATGCTCAAGAAGTATCAGGCGCGCGCGGCGACCGCCGGCGCGGACCCGCTCGGCTACTATATGCCGGTATGGGCCTATGCTGATCTGCAAGTGTTGGGCGAGGCAATCGCCGCAACCAAGAGCCTCGATGACGACGTGCTTGCTACCTATATGCACAAGACGACATTCAAGACCGTTGTCGGCGACGTTACATTTGGGCCGCTGGGCGAATGGACCGAGGAGCGTACGCTAGCGGCGCAGTTTCAGAACATCAAGGACAACACCATCGACGGGTTCCGCGATCTGAAAACAGAGGTGATCGTCTATCCTCCGCAATTCAAGACTGGTGAGGTGATCTATCCCTACGAAAGTGCGCTGATCCAATAGCGCGGTCGAGCCGACGGTTGCAAAGCGCATTCGGCGGTCACGGCACGCGTCAATCCGGTCAGCGAAAACGCCGGAGCGACCCATGACAGAGATTATCGAGGTCCTGCGTCTGGAACATCACAATATCGAAAGATTGCTTCGTGTCTTGGAACGGGAACTGGCTGTCTTCGATCGCTCCGATCGTCCGGACTACGACGTTCTGCTGGCTGTTATCGATTATTTTTTGGACTATCCGGACTCTTGTCATCACCCGAAGGAAGATCTGATCTTCGCGAAGCTCAAGGTGCGGGACCCAGCCGCAGCTGCGGCCGTCGGCGATATCGAAGCCGAGCATCGCGAGGGAGCTAGGCGACTGCGCCGGGTTGCTTTGGCTATCTCGGAAGTCTTGGGTGACCAGGATCTTTTGCGTGGCGACGTAGACAACATTGTCCGCGACTTTATCGGTCACGAACGGCAGCACATGGCCAAGGAGGAGAGCGTGCTGTTTCCGGCCGCGCTCACGGCGCTGCAGCCGGCGGATTGGGCGGAGGTAGCTCTGCAATTGGCCGACCGCTTCGATCCTCTCAACCAGCCCAGCCTAGAAGAGAAGTACGATGCGCTGCGGCGAACAATCCTGAAGCTGGAGGACGAAGCGGAAGCCGAGCGGCCGCACTGAGTGATTGGCTGGCAGCAAGGCGATTGTCGAGGCTGGCTTGATCTGGCTCAACAACTGTCGGCGCCGAACCTGGCATTCTGATATCCGGCACAAGGAGATGCCACCATGATTGCAGATACGAAATTCGAAGGCGCGGATATCGCCCAGCACCTGGCCCGCCACGGCATCAAGGTGGAAGTGACGCGTATTACGCGCGGCGATCTCGATGTCGCCGATGTTCTGCTTTCGCACTCCGCCGATTGCGGGGCGGACTTTATCGTCATGGGCGGTTACGGCCATTCCCGGCTTGACGAGTTCGTGCTGGGCGGCGTTACCCGCAAGATTTTACAGTGTATGCCGGTGCCGGCTCTGATGTCGCACTAAGGGCCGAGCAAGCGGTTATTCGGCTGCAAATTCCTCGCGGCAAATCCCTTTTTGTTAACTCAGGCGAATTCGAACTGGCGATGAACAATCCAGACGGTCAGATTCCAAGCTACTGGAATGGCCAGTGCCGCGGCGAGCGATATCGTCGCCCCGAAAGGCACGATCAAAACAACGAGTGCAATGAGGCCGAAACTGATCCCGAACAAACTCCACAAGCCATTCGCGATTACCGCTCCGGCCGCGCGGCCGCCAACACGCGGCTGCAGGATCAGAATCAAGCTTGTGCTTGAGATCGGATAAACGGCAAGAATGCCAGTCAATACCGGCCCCGTCCAATTGCCGACTTCCAGGATCACGGCCATCAGAGCGCAGACGAGAAACGTACGGAGCGGCAAGTCGTACCATTCATGCCTCAGTTGCGGCATGTGGACGGCACGTATGGCGCTGCCAAGCCATAGGCATACTGGAAAAACGATCAGGTTCAGCAGCACCGCGCTGACCAGCGTCCATCCCACCGACCTCGCAATCACCGCGAACGAAATCCAGCATCCAACGGAGAGTGTAAGACTGACGAAGATCCCGCGCGTTTGCGCGAGCGTGGCGTAGATCAACAGAAACACACCGGTGAAAGCGTTGATGACTAGGCCGCTTAGCGCGGCCTGCGCGATATAGGTTCCGTCATGATTGAGCGAAAGAAATACGTAAGCTGGCCATATCGTGACCGGCAGGGTGGCGATCAGCGCTCCGGTGAGTGCGCCGGCCCGCTCGGCGACCATCGAGGCGGTGACGACAATCCCTGCGGTCACCGTCAATTTTGCCGCCAATGGAAGCCAGCCAAGAAAATCTGCCGACATGGGCCGCGATCGTTGTCGCGTCCGGGATTGGACGCGGCTTTCCATTCATTTAACGGCAACCAGGGCTGCCAGGATAAGTCGGCGCCCGGCGCCCGGGACAAGTCGGCCTACATTGCGAACCATAATTGACGTGTCCGCTTTTGCCTACAAAAGCCGACATTCGTCGCATCATTCCTGTGCTATCTTCCTGAGAGCGACGCTCCAAGTCTGCGCCAAGGGCGGCATATCGTTGGATCTCGCCACCACGCATTTTAAGAGTACGCCAATGTCGCGAACTACAGATCTGGCCGAATGGTTAGGTAGGTACGGTCTAGGCCAGTACACTCAAATTTTTGACGAAAACCATATCGAATTATCCGTACTTCCGGATCTGACGGACAACGACCTCAAAACCCTTGGAGTCTCTTTAGGTCACCGCAAGATGTTGCTTCGGGCCATCGGAGCATTGACAGCAGCGGACCATTCGAGCGGCGCAACAACCGCGGTTTCGAATCTTGGCGCGGAAGTATTCTCGCCATCACAAAATCGCGAAGCTGAAATCCGGCAGATCACCGTGATGTTCTGCGACCTGGTAGGGTCTACGCAGCTTTCCGAAAAGTTGGACCCCGAGGATCTTCAGATACTCATTGACGCTTATCGGGAGGTCTGCAGCTCAGCGATCAGGCGTTATGGAGGCCAGGTTGCCAGCTTTGCCGGCGATGGCGTGATGGCATTTTTCGGTTGGCCACGCGCACACGAGGATGACGCCGTCCGCGCTTTGCACGCTGCCCTAGAGACGCTTTCTGCAGTGACGAATATTCCAGGACCGGTTAGCCTCGCTTCACGGGTGGGCATCTGCACCGGCCGAGTAGTGGTCGGCCAAATGGGACGAGCAGGTCCCGGAATATCGATGGAGGCGGTGGGCGAAACGCCCAATATTGCTGCGCGTCTACAAATGTTCGCTGAGCCCAACACTCTGGTTGTTTCAGAGTCAACGCAACGGCTCACATCGGCCGCCTTCGATTTTCAAGACCTCGGTTTCAAGGAACTCAAAGGTATAACCAAACCTCTTCGCGCGTATCGCGTCTTTTCTGCGAAGAATAAGGGAACCCGTTTCGAGGCGGCACATGCAAGTTCCCTCACCCCATTCATCGGGCGGTCAAGTGAGCTGAACCTGTTACTCGATAGGTGGCAGAAGGCCAAAGAAGGTGACGGACAAGTCATACTACTTTCGGGTATTCCGGGAGTTGGCAAGTCAAGACTCATCTATGAATTGAAGGCGAACATCCGGGACGAACCGCACTTTTTGTGGACCTGCCAGTGTTCGCCCTATCACAGCCAGAGCGCATTTTTCCCGGTCATCGAACAAATTGAACGGGCGGCTGAATTCAGAGCTAACGATTCTGACGCGAACAAATTTGCCAAACTCAAGGCTTACCTTCCCGGCTCGACAAACGATCCCGTAGATCCGGCCTTATTAATCGCCAATCTGTTGTCAATTTCCACCGAAGATCGTAACGAACTGTCCAAGCTTTCGCCCCAGCAGATAAAGAACAAGACGATAAGTAAGCTTATCGAGATGCTCCTGACTTTTTCTGTCCAGCGTCCGATGCTGTGCATCTTCGAGGATGCGCACTGGATAGATCCCTCGACGCTTGAGCTGCTCGAGCTGGCTATTAGCCGTATTGATCGCGCCAGGGTCTTGCTTGTTGTGTCCCACAGGCCTGAGTTCCGGCGCACGTGGCCCTCTGGCGCGAACGTAACCATGCACTCGCTTACTCGATTGTCGCGCAGCGAAGTGACGAGGATGATCAGAGATCTGTTGAAGAATACGATTATGCCTCAACAGATTTTCGATCAAATTATCGACAAGGCCGACGGCCTACCGTTGTTCATTGAAGAACTAACAAGCGGCACCATCAGAGTCCCAGCACAACGTAGACCGAGCGAGAATGATCTCGAGCAAATTACGCAGCTAGCAGCGCTCAAAGTTCCGGAGACGCTACATGATGCATTGATGGAGCGGCTCGATCGCGTTGTGCGCGGTGGCCGTAGCATGGCGCAGATTGCGGCGGTGATCGGGCGCGAGTTCTCCTATGATCTTTTAGCCCTTGCATCCAGAACTGACGAAAAGGACCTGCTCTCAGCTCTCTCGCTTCTTGAAGAAGCCGACATTATCTCTCGGCTGGAGGTTTCGCCTTCCGTCCGGTTTGCCTTCAAACATGTATTGTTACGCGATGCAGTCTATGATTCTTTGCTTCGGGGTAAGAGACGGGAGATTCACGCAGATATCGCCGCCGTCTTAGAGGATCGTTTTGCCGAACTCGTCGAAAATCAACCCGAAATCCTCGCCCATCACTACAGTGAAGCGGGAAATAACCAATCGGCTATTCGCTGGTGGCGCAAGTCTGGTCGACGCGCCCTCGCGAATTCCGCCAACGTGGAAGCCATTGGTCATTTTCGAAACGCCCTGCGGCTCTTGAGCGTTATGCCGGACACGACCGAGCGCACCAAGGAAGAGATCGAGATTCAGCTGGCGCTGGGTATCCCTCTCATCGCTGTTCGAGGATATGCGGCCGCGGAAACCCGCGAAGCATTCGCGCGGGCCCTTACTTTATGCGTCAAGCTGGGTAACCCGCCGGAGTATTTCCAAGCACTGTTTGGGCTGTGGGGGCATTCCTGGATGGGCGGCAAGAATGATCAGGCGCTGGCCATGGCTCATGAGTTCATGTCGAGATCCCGGGCATCAGCCAATAGCGATCTATTGATGATGGCTCATCGGATTATGGGAAGCACATTATTGACTGTCGGCGAATTTCAGTCGTCGAGGCTGCACTTTGAGGAGACGATCGCCCTGTCGGATAGTACAAGCCGGCGGCCGCTATACGACCTTTACATGGTGGAACCCCAAGTGGCTTCGCTGTTGCTGCTGTCTTGGGACCTATGGTTTCTAGGTTATCCAGACCAATCCTTGGCGCGCGTTTCGGAAGCTCTCGCCCTCGCTCAAAATCTCGCACAACCCTACTCCATTGCGTTTGCCCATTACATGGCTTCCGTGGTGCATCTCCTGCGTGGGGATCCCGCCGCCGCCCTCAAAAGTGCGGAACAAAGCCTCGAAATATCAAAAGAACAACGGTTCTCGCTATACGTACTTCTGTCCACCATTTCCCGGGGCCGCGCACTCGGCGAACTGGGTCGAGCTCGGGAAGCTCGAATTGATATACAACGGGAAATCGACGAAGCGCACCAAGAGGGCGTCGGCTTCATGCTTCCGATGATGTACAGTTGGTTAGCTGATGTGCATGCTGAGAGTGACGAAAATGAAACTGCGCTATCGATTGTCGAGCGGACATTGGCTGAAATGAATGACGCGACGGGACGGTCATGGGAATCTGAATTGCACCGTCAAAGAGCGCGATTCCTTTTGGCGCTCGACGCAGCAAATGTTAGCGAAGCTGAGTCATACCTTAAGAGCGCTATCGATGTAGCGCGCCGTCAAAACGCCAGATCATTGGAATTGCGAGCGACCACCGACCTCGCAACGCTGTGGCGGGCGCAAGAAAGAGTCGATGAGGCGCGAGATCTGATGGAGCCTATCTGTCGTTGGTTTAAAGAAGGAACCGCTACGGCTGACCTGAGGCGCGCGCACGACGCTCAGTTAGCTTTGCACTAGTTCATGCCGCGGGCTGAGCGCCGCGTTTTTCACTGGACGAAGGACGTGAATCGTGACGGTACAGGAGCGCCTCTCCGACCGCCTGCTGAAGCTCATCGAGCATTTCCCCCTCGGATTTGAGGAGCTCGTGATTATATCCCTCCGCCATGATCAATGCCGATTCATATGTCTCCTGCACGACCCTGATACGGTCATTCGCAGGAAGGGACGCGACGAACGCGATCGTCTCTTCGACATGCGTGACCTCGCTTCCGAGACAGCTGTGACTTCTGAGGAAGCGGGTCGCGTCGACGCCATCCGGGCACAGCGCCTGCACCTTCTCGATATCGGTCTCCTGCTTGAGCGCGGCAATGCGCTCTAGGCAGTACGAATAGCCGATACAGCCCATCGGATAGTCCTGGATGCAGAGGTCATCGAAGCGCTTGCAGAGCGGCTTGATGCCCTCCGGGATAAAGTTGGCGACCAGTCGATCGGCGGGCACACCCAGGGCACGCATATCCTTGAGCGCGAGCCGGTCGTGACCGGTCTCCTCGCGCGCACGCTCTTCAAGGTACGCCGCGACCTCCGGCCTCCCCAGCTTCTTGAAGCGCCCAGCGGCGTCCCGGAGATTTCGAGGCGTGTGGACGGATGTGTGATAGGCGCCGACCAAGGCGACGATATAGCCGGCGAGCGTCGGTTCCGGGCGCGCGAGGCGCTTTTCAATTCCCGCAAATCCCAGATTTATTGCGCCGTCGAGCAGCCCGATCGTGCTGCCCGCTGCACCCGCGCCCGTCATCGGTGTCGCGAATGGATCTACGTCATCTTTCGTGCCGCTCGGGGTATGAAACCAAACCTCTCCCGACTCGCGAGCGATGATCGAGATACCGCCTGTGACGTTGACCCACTCCGTTACCGACCGTGCCATTCGAAATCTCCCAATTCCGGGTGCTCGCCCGCGACTAGATCCCGTTCGGCGTACAGGCCATCAGCAACTTCGCCGTCTCCATAAGATGCGGGGGGGCAGCTTTTATTCGGTTTTTGTTCGGCAGCACAAAGACGATTTCATCGTCCGATTGCATGATGTAGTCATTATCGTGCTCTGCTTCCGTGATTACGACGGCGCGCGTCAGATCGAAGCCTGCTGCATTGACTCTCCGGGTGGCCTCGTTGACGGCACCTTTCGTCGGGAGCTTTGTCTTGGGATCCCGGTCCAATAGCGGACCGGGATTGGCCCACGCGTCGATGACTAGTTGTGCGAGGGCATCAGTGGGCTGGAACGAAAACGCTGGCAACACCAAGTGTTTTGTTTCTCCCTTCTCGGGGTACGTCACCTTCTTGTGAATGGCCACTGTCAAGCCCTCCCTGATGAAGTAGGTCCGGCATGTTGCCGTCCCGCGCTACTTCGCACTTTAGTTGTAAGATCTTGTGGTGGCAAGACAGACGGAGCGGTGCCCCCAAGGTGGGACAGCGGATCATCGGCTAAACCTTTTGACTCGCCGAACCAAATAACAATCGAGCGTCAGAAAGATTGCTTTACCGATTGCGTGATTTCGCCTAAGTCTGGGAATGCTAGGAGCAGGCGACTGTCACCAGCAAGCCGATTGCGCAGAGCATCACAACCGCCGCGAGCTCGGGATCTCTCAAGACTGCAACGATCCGATTCCAGGGAGTTCCCTTCCTGACCTTATTCCAAGGGGTTTCCCTCCTGATAATCCGCGGGTCCTCGGGATTCTCCAGGATCAGGCGTTCGCGCTGCGTTGACATAAAATTCATAGCAGCCTCCATCTGTTGCCACCCGACGCAACGAGGTCTGGATGTCTCGTGACGGGTGAACACGTGTGATGGTGCCGAACTTAGTCTCTATTCCCGGGATGTCTGTGCCGCGCGTCACAGCAAAAACAAGGCGCGTCTCGCAAACGGAGTATCAGCAAATCAAGCTGACGCCAGGAGCTCACGCAGTGCTTCTGGCTTGCGGATGATGGTCCAGCGATCCTTCAATTCCAGAATGCCTCGACGTTGCCATTCGCGAAGGCAACGGTTGACGTTCTCCCGGGTCCCCCCAACCATCGCCGCCAACTCGCTTTGTGAAAGGGAAAGCTTCACCACACCCTGGTGGGTGGTCGGATAGTTCAGTAGGGTCTTGGCAAGCCTTACCGGCAAATCGAAGAAGGCAATATCGGACATACGCTCGTCGGAGCGCCGAATCCGTGAGCAAAGGATTTCCATGAGCTTGATGCAGGCGGACGGGTTGCGGTCAAGGAACGGCATGACGTCGCGCCGCGCCAAAACCATCAGCTCGCAATTAGTAAGCGCCGTCGCGTTGGCCGAACGCGGTTTGCCATCGAGAAGCGCGATCTCACCGAATAACTCACCGGATTGCAGATCGGCGAGAATGATTTCTCTGCCTTTGACGGCCGGGAGCGAGATACGAACGGTGCCGACAACGACCGCCATCATGCTGTCGCCCTGATCATCGAGCCGGCATATCCACTCGCCGGCGGCGTAACTACGCGGCTTGGCGTAAGCCGCGATTTCGCGGCGCGCTTTCTCATCAAGGGTGCCGAATAGGGTGGATTTTTCCAGCAATTTGCGGCCGCGATCGGACGCCGGACTCTTGGCCATAATGTTTGCCCTCTAACCGCACATTCGGCGAACCGAAATGTCGCTCACCAACGC
>Ga0182018_10004099_pt1 | contig 12524 bp, 10 predicted proteins | sample 812P2MmetaG_FD_120490 | JGI IMG/M metagenome (GOLD analysis project Ga0182018, IMG submission 120490) | Permafrost microbial communities from Stordalen Mire, Sweden - 812P2M metaG | ecosystem: Environmental > Terrestrial > Soil > Wetlands > Permafrost | place: Sweden: Stordalen | collected...
GCGGCGGGCGATCCCAGCCGTTTTCCGGAGCAACTGAAATTCGTGGGGCCGTGGAAGGCGCGGCGGCTGCTGTTCAATTCATTCAGTTTCACAAAGGAGATGGAGAAGGAAGCGGCTGCGACTCCGGGGCGCATCGAAGTGGATACCGGCGCTTACAATCCGGTGCTGGGCGTTTCGTACAGCCAGATCGCGGGGATGAGCCGCAGCATGCATCGGAGCCAGGGAATGGGAGCGTCGCAACGGCCGGGGCCGTCGCGGAATTTTCTGGTGCCGGTGGCGGGCGACGCGCCTGCAAAAGACGCCAAAGACGCTTTCGACGGCATCGATACGACGTGGGGGCGCGTGCCCGGCGGGGCTGAAATCGGGCGCATTCTGGAGGAAGCGGTGCTCACCTTCGAGCCGGATCATCCCGAGCACACCATTCCATTGCTGTTGAAGGCGCACGCGCCGATCGCCGCGATCGACGACCCGTGGTCCAACGAAAAACTGGTCGAGCTGAACGAGGCCATCGCGCTATGCGCGGGTTTGTGGCTGGACGCGAATGCGGACAATTACGCCGTGGCTCCGGGTGCCACCGTGGAGGTAAGCTACACGGCGCTGAATCGCTCGGCAGTTCCGATGGCGCTCGACAGCCTGACGCTGCAAGGCATGGGCGGCGAGTCGCTCCCCTATACGCCGCACGCCGCGCTGCATGCCGCGTTGGGGTCGAACGAACCGGTGAACGCGCAGATCAAGTACGCGGTTCCGGCCAATCAACCCTATTCGCAGCCATTCTGGTTGCGGGAGCCGAAGCAGGGCGACACCTACACCATCTCCGACCAGCGCATGGTGGGCCTGCCCGACGATCCAGCGCTGCTGAATCTGCGCTTCGGCATCGAGGCCGGGGGGGTGGCGTTCGATCTGGTGCGGCCAGTGCGGCACCGCTACGTGGATCGCGTGGATGGCGAGCAGACCCGCGCGCTGACCGTGGTGCCGCCGGTGGCGCTGAACCTGCCGCAGGACGTGGTGCTGTTTCCTAATGGCGACGCGCGCAAAGTGGAGATCGAGGTGCGCGCGGATGTGCCCAAAGCGGCGGGCCTTGTGCGTCTGGCGCTGGACGCGGGATGGAGCGCGGAGCCGGTATCGCGGACGTTCGAGCAGGCGCAGGAGGGCCAGCAGCAGCCGCTGGCATTCGAGGTCAAGCCGGATCGGGGCCCGGATCCGCCGGCGTGGCTTCGCGGCATGGCGCGCGTGGGGGACCGCGAGATCGGTGTGGGCATGCTGGTGATTTCGCATCCTCCCTTGCCGCCGTTGACGGTGTTCCCGCCGGCGGTGGTGAAGCTGGTGCGAGCGGATGTGCGGGTGACGGCACACAAGATCGGCTACGTGATGGGGGCGGGCGACGAGATGCCCGATGCCATTCGCCAGTTAGGCTGCGAAGTAACGCTGCTGTCGGCTTCCGATCTGGAGCAGCGCGATCTCTCGGAATTCGACGCGATCGTGACCGGTGTGCGCGCCTACAACACGCGCCCGGATCTGCGGGTGAATCTGCCGCGGCTGCTAAACTATGTGCGCAACGGTGGAAAGCTGATCGACCAGTACAACGTGACGGACGGCAACCTGGCGCCGATGGGGCCGTATCCGTTCAAGGTGGGACACGAGCGCGTCACGGTGGAGGAAGCGCCGGTGACGTTTACGAATTTGGGGAATCCGCTGCTGAGCACGCCCAACGAGATTACGCAGAAGGATTTCGATGGGTGGATCCAGGAGCGGGGTCTGTACTTCGCTACGGAATGGGATCCCCGGTATCAGACGGTGCTGGAATCGCACGATCCGGGCGAGAAGCCGCTGGCCGGCGGGATGCTGTACGCGCACTATGGGAAGGGCGTGTACATCTTCAGCGGGTACGCGTGGTTTCGGGAGTTGCCAGCGGGAGTGCCGGGGGCGTACCGGTTGTTCGCAAATATGTTGAGCGCGAAATGATAGATCATGTCTAATCTACAAACGCCGATCGGGCCGGAACTGGCGGCTTATATTCGCAGCGTGTCTCTGCGCGAGCCGGATTTGTTGCGGCGGCTGCGCGAGGAGACCGCTCCACGCGCCGACGCGGGAATGCAGTTGTCGCCGGAGGAAGGCCAGTTTCTGGGGATGCTGGTACGCATGACAGGCGCCACGCGGGCGCTGGAAGTGGGCGTCTTCACGGGGTTCAGCTCGCTGCATGTGGCGCTGGCCATGCCGCCTGAAGGACGCCTGATCGCCTGCGATGTGAATGCGGAGACTACGGCCATCGCGCAACGGTACTGGCACGAAGCGGGCGTGGCCGACAAGGTCGAATTGCGGCTCGCGCCGGCCATCGACACGCTGGACGCGCTGCTTCACGAAGGCGCTGCGGCAAGTTTCGATTTCGCGTTCGTGGATGCAGACAAAGAAAACTACGGGCACTATTATGAGCGGGTCCTGAAGCTGCTGCGGCCAGGTGGTCTGGCGGCCTTCGACAACGTGCTGTGGCATGGCACCGTGATCGACGATGCCGTGCAAGACAAGGACACCCGCGCCATCCGCGACTTCAACGCCAAGCTGCACCTGGACGAGCGCGTGTGGCTCAGCCTGGTGGCCATCGGCGACGGGCTGACGTTGGCGTTGAAGCGGTAGGGGGCGCGGGCCGCAGCTTCCGGATGCCCGCTAATTAGGGAAGTCGCTCTGCAGGATCGCCGCGATCTGAACGCGTAAAGCTGGAACATCCTCGGTCGCAGCGATCCATAGGATTTTCCAATCCAATCGAAGTAAGCATGAACAATGCGATTCCGGACGCTCACGATTTGCCGCCAAGGCACTTCGGGGTGATTGTTTCGCACCTCAGGCGAAAGCCGATTGATTGCTTCACCGATAACAGTCAAATGGTGCAGCACTGCTGCTTGTGAAACCTCATCGGCGAGAAACGAATTCTCGGACGTAGCCGCGATGGTCGACTCGATCTTTCCGGCCGCGTCTTGGACGTCTTTAAGGAATGAAGAATCACGCCGAATAGACAAGCTGGGCTTCTCCCAAGACTCCGGAGCGTACGCGCGGCTTCAGACCGGTCTTGGTCACCAAATCCACTTTGCGGCCGACCAAGCCTTCCAGTTCTTCGCTCAGAGAAGCAAACTTGACCAGGCCGATACGGGCGTCCGGCTCAAAATCGACCAGGATGTCTACATCACTGTCGGGACGCAGATCCCCACGTGCAGCCGAGCCGAAGACAGCGAGTTCTCTAACGCCATAGCGTCTGCATATCTCCGAGATGCGATCGCTCGGCAGCTCGATACCGGAACTCAAGGTCATAAGGCGCTCCCCCCCGTATTATGCCGGAACGCGGGGGCAAAGGAAAGGAAGCACTACTGGTGCAAGCCGTGCAGGTATTGTATGAGGGCCGCGCGTTCCTCGGCGTCCAGTTTGCCGTCGCCGTTCTTATCGAATCTCTGGAACAGTCGTTTCAACATCTCCACTTCGCCCTGCGGAATGCTGGGCGGCAGGTCGTCGATGCCATTGCCTTGGGCCAGGAAAGATTCCATGTACTGCGTCCGCATTTCGCGCCGGAAAGCGGGCACGTCGGCCGGCGACGGCAGCACCACGCCCAGGAACAAGACGGCCATCTCGTTCTTGGTCTCTTCACCCCAGGTCACTGGGATCGGCGGGTGCGAAGGGTTGTGCGGATTGTTTTCCGAATTGTCATAGACATATTCGAGCTCGATGCGCGTCCCTTGCGGCAGGTGCACCGGCTCCTTATAGCGGTATTGCCCCTGCCAGTTGAAATCCCAATCCTCGATCCGGATCAGATGCTGGACGCTTCCATCCGGCAGGACCGCGTTCACCTGCATGTCTTTGCCGAGATAGTGCGCGTGGGGCGTGATACTGAATACATCCACATCCCGCGGCACGGTCACGTAAGTCTTCACCACGTAGTGCGGATCTCCGGCGGGGATCGCAATGCGGTGGTCGGAGAGAATAATGCCCGCGCGGCCTTTGGTGGGCGGCCCGGAGAACTTCAAGCCGAGCGAGGATTGATCCTCCTCAGGTTTACCGGATGGGTGATAGTGGATCTGCACGACGATGTCAGTACCCTTACGTATGGGCTGCGAAAGGCTGGGCGAGTCGGGCGGCGGGGTGGCGCCCGGCGCCCAACCGCCGAGCAATCCCGCGGGCGGAAACTTCGGACCGCCGAAGCAGGCGTAGCTGCCATCCGGCGAATCGGCCGCCAGTTTGCGCGCGGTGCCCGTGGCATCCGCATACACCAGCGCGTGATGCACCACGCGGTGATTGCCGGGACGAAACTCCATGCCGCTCAAGTACACATCTTCGGCGGTATCGAGCGGCATGACGAAGCAGCGGTATTGGTCGGGGCCGTCGGCAGCCACCTCAAACTTGTGACTCATGGTCAGGACTTTATCGGGCTGGCCGCCTTCCCAGCCGTTTGGAAAAGCCGGCTGCGCGGGTTTGTCTTTGGCGTCGCCTTCGGGCGCACCAGCCTTGGCCCAGTCGCGAATCAGCGCGATCTGTTGTTCGGAGAGCCGACGCTCGTTGGCGAATGAGCCGTAGCCGGGCTCCGCCTTCCATGGCGGCATGACGCGCTTCTCCGTGACGGTGACGAGCAGGCCGGCTTTCTTGGCGGCATCCGCATAGGTCAGGAGGGAGAATGGCGCAACTTCACCGGGGCGGTGACAGGTCGCGCAGTTCCGATACAGAATCGGCGCGATGTCTTTGTTAAATGTGGGTGTGGCGGTGGTGGTGGCAGCCGCCGCCAGTGATGCCAGACTTAATATTGCAGATGGGATTGCAAATGATCTCATGCCGTCGCTCCTCTAATGTCCGTTGGTAATGGCGCAGCCCAGCGCGCGTGTGCGGGGATGTGGAACCGGCCGCCCGGCGAGTACGGCGTCGAGCGCGTCGCGCAGATCGAACTCGGTGGCCTCGACGCGCGTCTTGCCGAAGTCCTCCACCTTGTTATCGATGCGTCCCAGGTATAGCACCGCGGCCTCCGGAGAGAGCACCACGGCTTCCGGCGTGACCGTCGCGCCGGTGTGGCTGGCCAGAACCTGCTGCGGGTCGAGCAGGGCGGGGAAGCGGTACCCGAACTCGCGCGCGTGGCGCCGGACCTCTTCGTCGGGAATCGTGGTATCGCCCTGCACCGCATAAAAGAGCACGCCGCGCCGAGTGTAAGCCTGTTCCATGCGGTTCATCTCCGGCGCATAGCCGTTGCTCAAGGGGCAATCCGTGGTGACGAAGAAGAGCACTACGGCGCGCGCCTGAGCCCACTCGTTCGGGCTGTGCGCGACGCCTTCCGTATCGCGCAACGCAAACTGGAGTGCGGGATGTGCCAGGGCTGACATCGCCAGGACGATCGGCAACGTCGCAATTTTGGCCGCTGAGTGCATCTTTATCCATGATGCAACAAAATGGGGGGCACCTGCAGGCCGCTACCCGCAACGTGAACTGAGCAGCGCACGTAATCCTACGCAGTTTGGACTTCCGAGGCCCGCGGGCCGTCGTAGCTAAAGCCGAGATAGAACGTCACCCCCTGCCGCAATCAGAGCGTCGCAGGCATCCAAGTCTGCTCGGGCGCACTCAAGCCACTCCCGCGTTTCGGAAACCAGGGCCTCATGTGGACTCATACAGCAGTCTCCCCTCGCGGACCACTGTAGCCGGCAGCGATGCCTTCACATAGGCCGCTCGGCCTTCGAAATCGCTCAGCCGCCACGGTATTACGTCCTTCGGTATACCGAATCCGGAGAGACGCGAATAGACCTCGCCCGTCCGCATCAACCCTTCCGGGGTATCGTCGGGCACCACCACCAGGAAGTCCAGGTCGCTGTCAGGTCCGCCTTCGCCGCGGGCCTCCGAGCCGAAAAGGTAAATGCGGACGGGCCGGTAAAACTCTACCAGCCTTCGCGTCATCTCTTCGATCACTTCCTGTTTCGTGAGCTGAATTTGCAAGGTCCGAGGTGGCTCCGTTCTCCGAGGTTAACGCAGATCAAACGATACCATGAACGGCCACGCGCCCATATTACGCTACAACACGTCCGCAAACCCGCGCTTCATATGCCGGAAGAACAACCCGCCCGCCAGGAAACTCGCCACCGCGAATGCCGCCATAATCCCCAGCTCATCCAGCCTCGGCCACCGCCCGGAGAGCAACAGCTCGCGATAGGCCCGCACCAGGTACGCCAACGGATTGCCCGCCAGCAGGAAACGCAGCCGGGCCGGGAACTGCTGCTCGGTGATGAAGATCGGCGTAAGCCAAAACCAGAACGTCAGGATCACCGTCAGCACCTGCGCCGTGTCCCGCAGGTACACTTGCAAACTCGCCAGGATCCATCCGAAGCCCACGGCGAACATCCCCAGCAGCAGCATGTACACCGGCAGTAGCATCAACCCGGGGCTGATGTGGTTCAGCCAGATGCCCACCGCGGCCACCGCCAGTCCCAACGCGATCAAGTGGCTTACCAGCGAGGAGAGAAAGATCGAAACCGGCACCATTTCAGCCGGAAACACGGTCTTTGTGATCAGACTGGCCTGCTCCAGCAGGCTCGACGTCGAGCGCTGCACGGTTTCGCTGAACAGCAGCCACGGCAGCATGCCCGCGAAAAGAAACAGAGGATAGTTGTCGGTCACCTCGCCGGGCGGCATCTTCTGCTTCAGGCAGATACTGAATACGAAGGTCCAGCTCCCGAGCAGCACCAGCGGTTGGATGACGCCCCATATCCAGCCGACCGCCGAGCCTACGAACCGCTGCTGGAAATCCCGGCGCACGAGTTGGAACAGGAGGCTGCGCCGTTCCACAAGATTTCGCAGAAAACGCGCGCCTGGAAGCCGAAAAGACATATCCAACGGAAACACTACCAATTTTTTCAATAACTTGCAAGCCAAACATTCGCTTGACACAGATGCGTAGATACTGTTACATTCACCTTTCGCCAATCGTAATAGCCCGACCGGACCGGCAAGGAGATTTCTGTTTTGCCAGGTTCGGCTTAGAAGACTATGCAGCAGAACTATTTCATTTTGGTGTTGGCCCATTCCCTCCGAGGCAAGCTGCGGCGCATTCGTGTGCCGTTGCAAGTGGTCTACGCCGTGATGGCTTTGGCGCTGCTCGGCTGCCTCTCGATATTCGGTTTCATTTCCAGTTACGCGCGGATGGCCTGGAAGGTTGCCAACTACAACGCGCTACGCACGGAAGTGGAAGCCTTGCGTGTCCGCTATCAGCGGCTGCAGAAAGTATCCAACCAGACCAACCAGCAAATGGCCAGCCTGGAGATGTTCGCAAACGAAGTTTCGATCGCCTACGGCATTAAGCAGAAGCTGGAAGGGCCGGCGGGCATTGCGGCGGAAGGCCGGCTGCTGCCCACCTACTCCGATTCTGTGGCGGCCTATCGTGTGCTGCGCAGCTACCATGGCGCGGAGAACAACTTCGCGCGCCGCTGGCACACCAACGTGCAGCCCAGCATCTGGCCAGTGGAAGGGCGCCTGATGGGTGGATTCGGCGAGCGTACGGATCCGTTCTCCGGTGAAGGCGCCATGCACACCGGCGTGGACATTTCCGCGCCCACCGGGACACCTGTGCGTACTACCGCGGACGGCATAGTAACCTTTGCTGCATGGTTCAGCGGTTACGGCCAACTGGTCATTGTGGATCATGGCGGCGGATATGAGACCTATTACGCGCACCTTTCCCGCATTGCCGTTGTGGATGGCCAGGAAGTGCGGCGTGGCGAGCAGATCGGAGCGGTGGGCAGCACCGGGCGGGTAACGGCTCCGCATCTGCATTATGAAGTCCGGATCGGCGGCGCGCCGGTGAATCCGCATACGTACCTGGCGCGGGCCGGCATCGTGCAGATAGTCAAGAAGGATTTTCCGTTCTGACGCCTTCGTGGCGTCTGAGATGCCCATGAGGTCCCTCTACTTCCGGCTCGCTGCGGCCGCTATCGGCGTCATGTTGTTGACCTCGGCCTATCACCGTCTGAGGTCCTCCTCCCTCATGGCGGAGGCCGCCAACCGCTTTCTGGCTTCTCTGTCGCCCGAGCAACGTGCCAAAGCCACCTTCGCCTTCGAAGAAGACGAACGCCAAAACTGGCACTTCATCCCCATTGAGCGCAAGGGTCTGGCGTTGCGTGAAATGACGTCCGCGCAGAAGCATCTGGCTACGGCGCTGCTCAGCGCGGGGCTCAGCCAGCAAGGCTACTTCAAGGCGGAATCGGTCATGAGCCTGGAAGACGTGCTGCGCATCATCGAGCACGGCACCGGACCCGAACGCGATCCCGAGAAATACTACGTCTCCATATTCGGCACGCCTGCCGCCGACGGAACCTGGGGCTATCGTGTGGAAGGCCATCACCTCAGCCAGAACTACACCGTGGTGGGCGGGAATGTGGCGGGTGCGCCCAGTTTCTTCGGCGCCAATCCCGCGGAGGTCAGGGAAGGCCCGCGCAAAGGACTGCGGGTGCTGGCCGCCGAGGAAGATCTGGGCCGCGCCGTGATCCAGTCACTCGATTCCGAGCAGCGCAAGTTGGCGATCGTCGACAAAGAAGCGTACAAAGACATCCTGACGTTCGACAGCCGCCAGGCCGCGCTGAAGGGCCAGCCCTCCGGACTGCAGGCTTCCAAGATGAATGCCAAGCAGTTCGAATCGCTAATGGTACTGCTGGAAGAATATGCGCGCAACATGCCCGACCAGATCGCGGAAGCCCGCGAAGAGCAAATCAGGAAGGCGGGCAAAGACATATACTTCGCCTGGGCCGGCGGCGTCGAGAGGGGCGACCCGCACTACTATCGCGTGCAGACCGCGTCGTTCCTGATCGAATACGACGACACCCAGAACAACGCCAATCACATCCACGCCGTGTGGCGCGACTTCAATGGCGACTTCGGCGTGGATCTGCTGAAACTGCACTACCAGACCAGCCATCGCTAAACCCCACTACCGCCTCTGTTACCATTTTCGTATGAGGGGCTGGACGCGCCGCGCTTTTCTGGTTTCCGGCCTGACGCCTTGGGCATTCGCAGAGCAGAAGGGCGCAGTGCTTCCGTCTGCCTGGCATCGCTACGCCGACCCCGCCACCGAATTTGAAGTGCTGCGGCTTACCGACGCCGCGCACTCCTGCTGGCTCCCCGCATACTACAACCGGACGCTCGCGCGGCACGGCGGCTTCCTGCTCTACTCGAGCGACGACACAGGCGCGCCGCAAGCCTACCGCATGGACCTGCATAGCGGCGAATCGCGCCGGTTAACGGAAGCCGCGCATCTGGATGCTTCCTCGATCGCGATGCTTCCGGACGAGCATAGTGTGTGCTATTTCGACGGTCCGACGCTCCATCACATGACGCTGAGCAGCCTGCGGAAGCGCGAGGTTTATGAGGTGGCCGAAGGCTGGGAGCGCTGCCCTGGAGCGAGTGTCGGGGAAGATGGCACCGCACTGCTTGGGGAGAGCCGCGACGGCGCATCGCGACTGCGCGTCATTGGACTGCAGAAGGGCGCGGCGCGCACCGTCGCCGAAGCCCCCTTCCCTTTGTCGCACCCGCAGGCGCGGCCTAAGCGTACCCAGATCCTCTATCGGCAGGCGGACGAGGCTCTGTGGCTGGTCAACACCGATGGCGCCCAGCACCGCAAATTGCCACTGGCCGACGGACGCATCGGTCCAGCGCGCTGGTCGCCGGACGGCCGTACGGTTTTGTATCTGAACTTCCCGGACGATCCGACCCAATTGCACGCCATCCGCGAATGCTCGCCCGACCTGAACTCCGATAAGCTGGTGGCGCGCAGCAGCCAGTTCGCACACTTCGGATGCAACACCAATACATCCGTCTTCGTGGGCGCCAGCCAGAACCGCGGCGCGCCCTACATCCTGATCCTGCTGCGCCTGACCCGCCGCGAACTCACGCTGTGCGAGCACCGCGCCAGCAATCCGGCCATGGTTGCGCCGATCTTTTCCGCCGACAGCCAGCAGATCTTTTTTGAGAGCGACCGGGATGGCAAGCCGGCGATCTACAAGGTTCATGTGGCGCAGCTTGTGGAAGAGACCGAGCCGGAATCGTGAAGGGCGGAGCCGGAGATCGTCAAACGGAACGCCAGGCGGCTCGGTTCCATCTTTAGTGAGGCGGTGAAAGACATCCGTCACTGCGGCAGTAGGTCTGTCCCACTCAGAAGACGCGCGGCAGCAGGGCCCCCGGAGCGCTGCCCAGATTCCCCGACCAGCGCCCCATATCCATTTGCAGTCGGCGTTCTGCTGCACCAGACGGATGAATTCCATCTTGCCGAGATTCCGCGAGCGTTGAAACATCATGTGCTCGAACAGGTGCGCGAAGCCGGTGCGATCCTTGGGCTCCACGCGAAATCCGATGCGGTAATAGAGCGCGGTGACCACCGTCGGCGCCGTGAAATCGGGCGAAAGGATCACGCGCAGGCCGTTGGACAGTTTGTAGTAGGTGATGGGCACGTTGAGGTCTACGAGGCTCCTCTTTGGCTTACGGTAGCACGCCCCGCCATGTCATTGAGAGTGCCTTCAGGTCGATATTTCTCTCTGACAAGTTATCCGGCAAGCGGCGAGAGGAGACTCTGGCCTTCCGGCGTCATGGAACTAAAACGAGCGGGCTTTTATGTTGGCTTGGGCCCCGCTCTGACGCCGCTCCCGAGGACGAAATTCGGAGCGGGCAGTTGTAATCTCGGCAGGAAGTTTTCGTAATAAAACCCAAAAAAAAGGAAAAAAAGTTCCAAAAATAGCTGTTGACACTGGGGGGAGTTTGGAGCATACTTAGCGTGGCTCTGGGAGGCGTTGATCGTGGATGAGACTCGGGATCGGCAGGATGGCGCCGGCGTTAACCGGCGGAAATTTCTTGGCGCGCTCGGCGCGGCGGCTGCGGCGGGCATCGTACTGCAACGGGGCGTGGGGCCAGCTAGGGCCGACGGCACCCCGACATACTACTATGAGGATTCATTCGGCAACATCGTGCCCTGCGCTGCCGACGCCATAGCGGCGGGCATCTATCCGCCCCCAATATGGACGCCCGCGCCGGGCCAGGGCGAGGACGTTGCGAGGGGCCACCAACGACCCCGCGGCGGGCGGAGCGGCAGGCGGCCCGGCCCCCGGCCCGCGGATGGTGCCGACACCTCGTGCGGGGCCTCCGGAACGACGTACAGCCAGCCCAGCTACACACAGCCCAATATCCTACTCATCATGGTGGACCAACTGCGCGCGCCGCGGTGGCTACCATCCGGCGGGCAGGGTGCCCTAGACGCCCTGCTCCCGAACATAGCCTACCTGCGGAATCACTCGGTCACGTTCCCGAACTATTTCGTGGCGGCGACCAACTGTTCGCCCTCGCGGGCAACTCTGCTAACGGGCCTCTACTCGCAACAGACCTGCATGTTCGTCACTCAGGGCCTACAGGCGTCCGGCAATTACCCGCCGTCGCTCCTGCCCTACTCGCAGGGCGGATTCCCGACCATCGGCGACGTCCTGTCGCAAACGATCGAACGCGGCGACGGGTCGGGGAGCACCTCGTATGACACGGCCTGGATCGGGAAATGGCACGTATCCGCGAATCCCGATGAGCCTTCCGGGAGCTGCTACCAGGGCGGCGACGGCCCGAGCGATTACGGCTTCACGAACCGGTATTGCATCCCAAATACTAGCTCATCGAACGACTTTGGGCTGGACCAAGCATACCCATCGCCTAACGGCATGCAAAGCGAAGGCAACGGCGGCGACTTCCTGGATGGCTACGACGTGCCGGACTACACCGGGCCTTCTTTCCCAAGCGGGGAGACACCCAGCGCTCCCGACCAATACCTGCAGCTCAACGACGCGGCCATCGCCTACGCCTTCACGGAGTTCTGGGCGGAGCATATCCCATCGTCGCCATGGTTCCTGGCGGTGAGCTTCGTCAATCCGCACGACATATCCTACTTCCCGTTCTCCTACGCGCTGACGGCGGCGGCCGGATCCGCATGCGGCACCAGTGAGTTCTGCGCCCCCGACTATCCGCTTACCGCCAACTTCGAATACGGATATTTGCCGCCTCCGGTCGCAGGAGGCACGTTCGTGCTCTTCCTTCGAGATGTTGGTGGTCAATATCGCGGCCGTCGATCGCGTGGGGGTGCGTTTCATCTGCACCACGCAAGGACTTGTTGGTGCATTGGTCCTCGGCGGTGGGGATCTCTTCGTTCGCTGTCTATATAGACACAGTGTTCTTCGGTTACACCACCAGCACGTTCGGCGGGACCGCCGCCTGCACCAGCTCTTGCGAGACCACGACCATCCCCGAGTACGACGACAGCCTTTACAAGCTCACCAGCCCGCCCACCGATGTCAACGGGAATGTCCCGTGGAGCTACGGGGACAGCCCCTCCGGCCAAGCATATCCCACTCTCACGACCGCGGGGCAGTACGGGAAGCCCGGGCTGCAGGCCTACTTCCAGCAGACGGGAGCGAATAACGGCGGCTCGGTGAACGTCGACTCCTCTAACAGCTACGGCCTGAACGGTTGGACCGTGTTTCTGAATTATTACTTCTGGA
>Ga0182018_10004100_pt1 | contig 12518 bp, 12 predicted proteins | sample 812P2MmetaG_FD_120490 | JGI IMG/M metagenome (GOLD analysis project Ga0182018, IMG submission 120490) | Permafrost microbial communities from Stordalen Mire, Sweden - 812P2M metaG | ecosystem: Environmental > Terrestrial > Soil > Wetlands > Permafrost | place: Sweden: Stordalen | collected...
CACGTACTACAAGCAGTCGGTCAATCTCATCGACGAGGGTCAGTTCGGAGCGCCGATCATACTGACGCCTTTCAACTACCGCTATGGCAAACAGTACGGCGTCGAATTCGCGGGCAATTACACGACCGGCAATCTGTCGGTCTATCTCAACCTTGCGGCGCAGAGTGCCAAAGGCAAGGAGATCGACTCGGCGCAGTTCAACTTCGCTCCGGACGATCTAGCGTACATCGCTAACAACTACATTCACCTCGATCACGAGCAGGAACATACCGCCTCGGGTGGAGTGTCTTACCTCTGGAACGATACGCGTTTGAGCGCGGACTTTCTCTATGGCTCCGGCCTGCGGGCGGATCTGGAATTGCCGCCCGGCGAGCTGACGCCATATGGTGGCACAGGAATCCCGAATGGCGCGAGCCTGCCGGTCTATACGCAGATCAATTTCGGCTCTACGCATGTGTTCCACATTCCAAACGCCGGCACACTGACGGCACGTTTTGACGTCATCAATGTGTTCGACAAAGTCTACGAAATCCGCAACGGCACCGGAGTGGGCGTGGGCGCGCCGCAATTCGGGCCGCGGCGCGGCTTTTTCTTCGGTCTATCAAAGTCATTGGATTAGGAGCCGGAGCTGCGCTCCTGGGAAACCGATGGTCATATTATTGTTGTTGTGTCGGAGGAATTGCCGCGCGACACCTTAAAGCGCTCATCACTCCGGATCTCGGCAAATGCGCCATCACGCTACACAGCGCTGCGGAGGGTATGCAGCGGCAGTATGGGTCCGCCGCGGCGGGGAGGAAACAGATTTCATATTGTCATTGGAAGTTGGAGTCGCGTCTATTCAGGTGCAGTAGGCTCACATAGTCTGCGAGCACACGGTGCCGCCCACGCGAGAACTCCCATCTGCCAAGGCGGATGGGGGTCAGCACCCGGCTCGCGGGCTTCGCCCGCTCCTAGGCTTTCTCGCGGCCAATGAGCTCGAGTAGTATCTCAGGGAGGTCGTAACCGACCATGTCCCACGCATCGGACTAATGCCTAAGGAGCCTGTAATGAAGCTAAGCGCACGCAATTCCCTTCCGGGAACCATTCGCAAGATCGACCAGGGAGCCGTGAATGCTGAGGTCACGATCGAGCTCTCGCGCGAACTCTCGGTGGTCTCCGTTATTACGCTTGATGCGGTCAAAAGCTTGCAGCTGAAGGTTGGTGATCGGGCGTATGCGGTCATCAAGGCATCGAGTGTGATGATCGCGATAGATTGAGGCGTCGTGGCGCTTTCCAATAATGTTGTGGTTCTCATCGCCGCCGCAATGGGCATTTGCGGGCAGTGTGCGCTCGCAGCAGACGCGGACGGTTGCGCGCACTTCAAGTGGGATGTATCGCATGAGCTGACGGTGATAAAGCAAGCCCCGCAAGCGCTCGCCGCCGCGACAAAGCCGGACTCCAAGGTACCGCTGCTCAAACTCGACAAACTGTATGAACTGAAGTTCTCCCCACAAGCTGCAGTCATGTATTCGGCCAAGCCGGCAAAGCTGACACTGAACGACAGTGCGCAAGGTGGCCTTGTCCGATTTCACGTGGACAGGGACGCCTATACCGTATCTCGATCAGCAGCGGTCACTGGATCGATGTGGTTGATGATGGCGACCATCTCGTCAATTCGAAAGATTTCCAAGGGTCCCGCGACTGCCAGCGGCCTCACAAGATCGTCGAGTTCGATCTGGCTGCCGGCAAGGACTTCATACTGCAGTTCAGCGGCTCGGCGGATCCTTCGGTGCTCATGGCGATCACTTTGGTGAACACGCCGGCCGCGGGCTGACGGTGCCTGCCCTGATTGGCATCAATCTTTGAGGCAGAAAGGGCGGTCTCAATGCCTTCCACGATTCCCAAGTGGCAGGCATCAGGCGCAGCGCGATCATCCGGTCGACGGGGCGTTGGCCCTCTTGGCCTGAGGCACGGTTGTTCGAGAAGTCGATAGCGAACGGAGCGGGTGGCGGCCACCAGGCTGCTTGCAACATACTGTGTCACTTTTGCCCAGGAAGTTTCAGCGATGGACGATACCGCCGAAGTCAGTGCGCGTCAGAACAGGCAGGAGGCTCCGCCCAGCAAAGGGTCTCGCGAACCGGACGGAGGAGACGTGCCCCGTGATTACAAATACGAGTACAAGTACAAGTACGAGAAGGGCAAGGACGAGGACGAGGCTGGCGAGAACAAGGACGACGAAAAGGCCGGGGATGGCGGCAAAGGCGACAAGAAGGATAAGGACGGCGATGATGGACAGAAGAAGCCCGGGAACCGTACGCCGATCATCATTCTGATCGTCATCGCGGTCATCGCCATCATAGCCGGGCTCATCTTCTGGCTGATGACACGCAATCAGGAAAGCACGGACGATGCCTATACGGAGGGTAACGCCGTATCGATCGCTCCCAAGGTGTCTGGCTACGTCGTGGAAAACCGCATTAACGACAACGTGTTTGTCCATGCAGGTGATCTGCTGCTGAAGATTGATCCGCGCGACTACCTCGTCGCGTGCGACCAGGCCCAGGCCAACCTCGACGCCGCTCTTGCTCAGGAGGCAAGCGCCGAAGTGGACCTGCACACCACAAAGGTCCGGGCGCCGGCGAACCTTGCCCAGGCGCAGGCTCAATTGGCGCAGGCACGCGCCAATCTGGCGCAAAGTGAGAATGATTCAAAGCGCCAGCACGGCGTGGATCCTCGCGCAACGACGCAAACCAACGTCGATCAGGCGACAACGGCAGTGCGTTCGAACACCGCGAACGTACAGTCGGCTGAGGCTCAGGTGTCCGTCGCTGCCCTCGTAAAGGAGACCATCGAGACGGCGGAGGCGACACTGAAGCAACGTAAAGCTCAGGCGGAGCAGGCGCAGGCAAACCTGGCCCAGGCAAAACTGAATCTTTCCTATACCGACATCACGGCACCCCAGGACGGACAGATCACGCGCCGCAATGTTGATGTGGGCACCTTCGCGCAGGCCGGCGAGCAGGTTTTTTACCTTGTGACCCGAAATGTCTGGGTGGTTGCAAACTACAAGGAGACGCAACTTGATCGGATGCGCGTCGGGCAGCGAGTCGATATTAAGGTAGACGCCTATTCTGATCTGCACCTAACCGGCCATGTCGAGAGCATCCAGGGCGGCAGTGGCGCGCGCTTCACTGCGTTTCCCGCCGAGAACGCGACCGGCAACTTCGTCAAGATCGTTCGCCGGGTACCCGTGAAGATCCTCATCGATCACGGCCTGGAGAACTGGCCCTTCCTGCCACTCGGGCTATCGGTGGAGCCGACAGTATATTTCAAATGAGTGGCTCGCCCGGCAAACCAAATCTGTGGCTGATCGCCATCGTCGTCACGATGGGCGCGTTCATGGAGGTTCTGGATACCACGATCGTCAATGTGGCGCTTCCGCACATCGCCGGCTCGCTCGCAATCAGCAACGATGAAAGCACCTGGTCGCTGACGACTTACCTCGTGGCTAACGCGATCGTGCTGACGATCTCCGGCAACCTGAGCATGCGCCTGGGGCAAAAGAACTACTTTCTGATAAGCGTAGCGGGTTTCACGGTGGCGTCACTGCTTTGTGGCATCTCCACCAATTTCCTCGAACTGCTGGTCTTCCGCGCAGTGCAGGGCTTCTTCGGCGGCGGCCTGCAGCCGACTCAGCAGGCAATCATCCTCGACACATTCCCGCCCGAAAAGCGCCAGACGGCATTCTCCATCACCGCGATCGCGACGATTGTCGCCCCCGCTCTGGGTCCGGTGGTCGGCGGCTATCTGACCGACCAGTATTCCTGGCACTGGATATTTCTGGTGAATATTCCGATCGGAATAGGCACCTTCTTCGGAGTTCTGCACCTGGTCGAGGAGTCTCCCGAGAGCAAACGCAGAGCGAAACGCGCCCCGCCGTTTGATTACTGGGGGGTGGTGTTCATTACCATGGCGCTCGGGTGCCTTGACGTAGCGACCGATCGGGGAGAGGACCTCAATTGGCTGGGGTCCAACACGATCCGCACTCTCTACGGTGTTTCCCTCGGCGGCTTTATCGTGGGTATCGTCTACTTGCTAAACGCCCGCAATCCAGTGGTGAACCTGAGAGTATTTCGCGATCGCAACTTCGCGCTCGGCACAGTTGCGATAGGTGTGATGGGCTTCGTGCTGTACGCAAGCGCGGTCATTATTCCCCAGTTCGCCCAGACGCAGCTTTCCTACACGGCGACCTGGGCGGGGTTTGCCCTGGCCCCGGGAGCCCTGGTGCTTATCGCATTGATTCCCGTCGTAGGGCGGATCATGAAATTCGTCCCGGTGAAATACGTGATAGCTGCCGGCGGCTTGGCACTGTCGGGCGCACTTTTTTTCTCCGATAATCTGGTTCCGAATCTGGACTTTTTTCACCTGTGGATCTTTCGTTCCGCCCAGACGGCGGCATTGGCCCTGCTGTTCGTGCCCATCAGCACGGCCGCCTACGTCACCTTGCCGGAAGATGAGCACGGTGACGGCGCCGCGTTATTTACCATGTCGCGCAATGTGGTGGGTGGGATCGGAATCTCGGTCTCGACCGCCCTGATCACGAACCACGAACAGATTCGTCAGCATTACTTGGCCGAACATCTGGATCCTACGAATCAGCCATATAATGTTCTCTTGCAGAATCTGCAGGGTGCTGCAATGAGCCTCGGGCACGCGGCGCAAATGGCGAAGCAGATGGCGCCCGGCGAAGTCTTCCAGATTCTCCAGACCCAGAGCGCGGTGCTTGCTTACAACGACGCCTTCATCATTACCGGCGTCCTTGCGTTGCTGCTCGTGCCGCTCGGCCTTTTCATGTCCGGCGGCAAAGCAAAAGCAAAGACCGGCAAATGACCTTCCGGACATTTCTTGTTTCTGCCGGCACAACGATGTGTCTCCTCGGCTGCACGGTGGGACCCGAATATCGACCGCCGGATCCTCCCGCCGTTCCCAAGTGGAAAGACCAGGCGGCACAAGGCATCCTGGTCGATCAGAAGAGCGACCCGGATCCCAGCTGGTGGCTTTCGTTCAATGATCCCATCCTTACCGGACTCATTGACAAGGGGATCAAGAATAATCTGGACGTACAGCAGGCAGTCATCCGGGTGCTGGAGGCTCGCCAGTCGATTGCCACTGCACGCGCTGCGGGTTTGCCTACTCTTAGCGGCAATGCCAGCTACCAGCGCGAGCAGCTGGGCGCCAAGGGCATCCTCGAGTCTAAGGGTGCATACGAGGAGCTCAACACACTCGCCAACCGACTGAAACCCTACGATGCGACCGTACCGGGCTTGAGCACCGACATCCTGAATGGAGGCACTCAGGCGCTGAACGGGTTCACGGCACCGGTGAACCTTTATCAGTATGGGCTTGATGCCTCCTGGGAGCTCGATCTGTTTGGCCGGGTTCGCCGTTCGGTGGAGCAGGCGCGGGCTCAGTCCCAGGCACAGTCCGAAGCGCTCAACGATGCGCTCATCATCCTGGAAAGCGAGATCGTGCAGTCTTACGTGCAACTCCGCGGTGCGCAGGCCCTGAACGCGAGCCAGGAAGAGAATGTCAAAACTGCCGAGGAAAACCTGGATCTGACTCAACGTCGGCAGAAAAATGGGTTGACCACCGAGCTCGACGTAGACCAGGCGCGCACGCAGCTCGACGACACACGCCGACAATTGCCTGCCTATGACGGGCAGGTCCAGCAGGCCATGAATGCGTTGAGCGTATTGATCGGCGATGCACCCGGCGCGGTGGACGAGCAGTTGCGCGAGAGCAAGCCAGTGCCGCCGATCCCCAAGGTCGTGGATGTGGGGGTGCCATCGGCACTGGCACGGCGACGCCCGGACATCCGCCAGGCCGAGGCGAAACTGCATGCCGCTACCGCCAATGTGGGCGTGGCGGTGGCCAGCTTTTATCCTGATATCTCGCTGACCGGCAATATTGGCATGCGCGCTCTGGATGCTTCCTATCTGACCAACTGGGCCAGCCATTTCTACACTGCCGGACCGGCTGTCTCGCTGCCTATTTTCTCAGGTGGGCGGCTTAGCGCGGGCCTGACACTCGCACGTGCCGAAGAGAAGGAAGCCGCCTTGAGCTATCGCGCCACGGTGCTGAACGCCCTGCGCGAAGTCGAAGACGCGCTGGTCACTTACCGGGTAGACCGCGCGTCACGCGATCTGCTGCAGGATACGCTGGATTCGGCGCAGGTGACCTGGGACCTGGCTCGCAACCAGTACGACCACGGCCTCTCAAGCTTCATCAACGTGTTGAATGCGGAGAGCACGGTACTGGCAGATCGCCAGGCTCTGGTGCAGGCGAACGTCCAGCTTGTCAACGACATTGTGTCGCTGTATCGGGCATTGGGCGGAGGCTGGGAAAAAACCGTGCAGCAACTCCCACACCCGGATGTACCGACAAGTCCGCCGCCGCTGCCCGGCGCACTGGATCGGGTAGCCGACCCGCACCGTTAGCGTGCTAAAAACTCCGTTTATTGAGGTGGCCCAACTTAAGGCGAGTAGAGGAACAAGATTAGCGAGTGAGCATCGGAGCGCCTCGATGGCGAGAACGGTGTGGCAGGGTCAGAAGGAACAGGGCAAGTACGCTCTTCCCGCTCTGTTCGCAGCGCACGGTGCGCGACTTCGGCGGGGTCCGCTGGGGTGAACTGGGGCGGGTATATCGAGTCGGCGGAAAGGTGCCCGGAGATATACGCGAGTGTTCGTTGGCTTCGGTTGTAGCGCGAGACTGCCGCGCGATGCCGGCCTTAGGCCAGTCGCTGACTACCTGAGTCCTGACGAATTTTCTGGCGCGCCTCTTCTAATGCCCTATCAAGGTCTTCCCTAATTTCAGACGCTACATTTTCCAGATCAGCCAGCGAGCGGCATTCTCGCCCCAATATAACTAGGCCATCGCCATGCTGGACCCCTGCTTGCATGGGGTCCATTCCAATCCAATATTTGTTTTCGAGTGAACCATCTGGCCTCTTCTGGCCAAGTTGAAGTGTCTTCTTGCGTTCCATGTCGGTCTCCTATCGGCTGTCTGAATTCGGATACTGTCAATCGTTGGCAAATCAGCGAGAACGACCACCTTCCCGCGCCTGCCCGTCAATGGACACCAGGCGCGGATCTAGGAAATAGAATTCGCACGGATTCATCGAGCTGAACGACCGCAATCTGGCCGACAGCGACCACTGTTTCCGAAGCCACGAATGTCCCCTCTAGCGAGCGAAGACGGCTTGCAGAAGGCAAGGCACACCGTCCGGGCTCCGGGTTTTTCGTGCTGCCGAGCAGCTCGGGTGGACGGCTCAACGGCCCAATTTCGGCGCGGCGCACAATTTCGGACTAACCTTCCCCCATGCCGGCCCCCGCTAAGACCACCGATGCGCAAGTCGTCCAAGCCGCACGCCACTTGGTCGAGCGCGAAGGGCGGGACGGATTTTCAATGAATGATGTCGCCGCGTCGGTCGGTATCCGCGCACCGTCGCTCTACGGCCGTTTCAAGGACCGCGCCAGCCTCCTTGGCGCTGTGGAGCTTCAAGTGTGCGCCGAACTCGCCGGTGTGCTCGGTAAAGCGGTCATTGCGAACGACCCCGAGGGTACCTTGATGGCACAGGCGAAAGCCGTTCGCCGCTTCGCGACGAGGAATCCGAACAGCTATTCGCTGCTTTTCGATGTCCGTTCTGTGCCCACCGAAGAAGGGGCCTCTGCGCGGGCCGCGACGCTGGTCCCACTCATGCCGTCGCTCGCCGCACTTGTCGGTGAAAGAAACGCCCTCGCTGCGGCGCGGGTGCTGACGCCTTTCCTGCACGGGTTCATATCGATGGAGCTCGCCAATGCGTTTCGCCTGGGCGGCGGACTGAACGCAGCGTTCGAGAGAGGCGTGTCCACCATTCTTCGGGGTTTGGCCCGGTGGACTGAGGATTGACGAGGAAGCCTAACATTGTTAGGCTTCGATCGGATTGAAGCAGGCTCGGCGAGGCTCAAGTGCAGTTTTTCTTAGGAGTGTTTTTGTTCGTGGTCGTCGTCGGTCTGATCGACGCGCGGGTACCGTGGCCAAAGGCGAAAAAGCGCGGGGCACGGGCATGATCGCCGGTCATTTTGGCTTTGCCGCCGTCGTCAAGAGCCGTGAGCCAGAGACTCCCTTGTGGGCTCTGATGCTGGCAACGGTGTGGCTGGATGTGGTGTTCGTGCCGCTTTTTATGGCGGGCATCGAGACGACCCAACTGGCCGACAAGGCATACACGGGGTACGGCGCCAGCTTTATTCACGCAGACTATACGCACTCCCTCGTCGGAATGATTGCGTTGTCGGCGATTTTGGGTGTGCTTGCGGGTCTGCTCTGGGGAAGGCGCTCAGGCATCGTTATCGGCTTGGTGGCCGCGTCGCATTGGCTGTTGGACCTGATCGTTCACCGCGCCGACATGCCAATCCTACCCGGTAATATCGGCGACTTTCCGCGCCTTGGCCTTGGGTTATGGCGATATCCGCTCGGGTCCTTCAGCGTTGAACTCGCGTTGGTCCTGGTGGGAGCATTCCTGTAGTGGCGCGCAGCGAACCGAGTGGTCGAGACCGAGGGGAGAGGAGCGCGCCCGGCCGCAATAACAGCGGCCCTGATCGCCATCTTCGGCGTCCTGATCCTGTGGCTCGACTTCACCGCAGCCTAGCGAGCGCTGGCTCGGGATTCTCAGCCCGTGCGCAACTTTCTCTCATGAGAAACTTGGTCTAGCCGAACGTGCCGTTCTTAGGGCGTGCGGTGGGCTCGCAACATATCGAACGATTGAAGGAACATTAATGGGCGGAACAACTACCGGTGGTATCCGCATCATTCTTCGGTTGGAGGGGCTAGGCATTTTGATTTTGGCATTGGCGGCCAACTCAAAATGGGGCATTGATTGGCGAAATTTTGCGCTGTTCTTTTTCGCGCCGGATATTTCGATGCTCGGCTACTTTGCGGGGCCACGAATCGGTGCAGTCGCATATAACTCAGGACACTCTTATCTCGGAGGGATGGTCTGTATTGCACTCGGCGTCCTGTTGCCTGTCCCCATACTGTTGGATGTCGGAATACTGTGGTTAGCCCACATCGGCTTTGACCGTTCACTCGGTTATGGACTGAAATATTCGAGCGGATTCAAACATACTCATCTCGGCACCTTAGGGGCAGTAAGTTCTGCGCCGGAATCAGGTCGCCGCACTCGCTTACGTCAAGCCTGAGTAGTTTGATCGAACCCGTCCGCAAATCCGCGTCTTTAGTACCGGTATTGGTCAGCTTTGTATGGGCCGTGCTTCGATACACCGATGTACGCGGCTTGGGCTTCGGTAAGCTCGGTCAGGTGCGCGTCAAGCTTCGTGAGCTGCAAGCGTGCCACTTTCTCGTCCAAGTGCTTTGGTAACACATACACACCCACTGGGTATTGCTCCGAACGTGTGAAAAGCTCGATTTGCGCGATCACTTGATTTGCAAACGAGGAACTCATCACGTACGACGGATGACCCGTGCCGCAGCCGAGGTTCACCAAACAACCCTCGGCAAGCAGGATGATGCGATTGCCGCCAGGGAATATCACGTGATCGACCTGCGGCTTAATGTTTTCCCACTTGTTGCGGCGCAGTTCCGCGACCTCAATTTCGTTGTTGAAATGACCTATGTTGCAGACGATGGCCTGATCTTTCATGCGTTGCATGTGCGCCAGGGTGATCACCCGCGCATTGCCAGTGGCGCTGACAAAGATATCCGCCTTGTCGGCGGCATAATCCATCGTGACTACTCGATAACCCTCCATCGCCGCCTGCAGGGCGCAGATCGGATCGACTTCGGTGACCCATACCTGGGCGGACAAAGCGCGCAGGGCCTGCGCACATCCCTTGCCGACGTCGCCGTAGCCGCAGACGACCGCAACCTTGCCGGCAACCATCACATCAGTCGCCCGCTTGATCGCGTCGACCAGTGACTCACGGCAGCCGTACAGATTGTCGAATTTGGACTTGGTCACCGAGTCGTTAACGTTGATCGCAGGGAAAGCTAGCTCCCCGTTCTTATGCATCTTGTACAGACGCCTTACACCGATCGTGGTTTCCTCGGTGACGCCCCTGATCTTGCCGAGTCGCATCGAGTACCACTTCGAATTCACCTTGAGCTTGCCCTTGATGGCGCTGAAGAGGCACTCTTCCTCCTCGCTCCCGGGTTTCGCAAGCGCGGCAATGTTCTGCTCCGCCTTGGTGCCCAAGTGCAGCAGCATCGTAGCGTCCCCGCCATCATCCAAAATCATGTTGCTGTATCCGCTGTCCGGCCACTCAAAGATGCGGTGCGTGTAATCCCAATAGTCGGCGAGTGATTCCCCCTTAACCGCAAAGACCGCAGTGCCGTTCGCAGCAATGGCGGCTGCCGCATGATCCTGCGTCGAGTATCTATTGCACGATGCCCACCGTACCTCGGCACCCAGGGCTTCGAGAGTCTCGATTAGAACGGCCGTCTGTATCGTCATGTGCAGCGAGCCCGTGATCCGTGCGCCTTTCAAAAGTCTGGCGGCAGCAAATTCCTTGCGAATGGCGATCAACGCGGGCATCTCGGTCTCGGCGATATTAATTTCCTTGCGGCCAAAATCTGCCTGGGAAATATCCTTGACGACGTAGTCGTCGCCTTTTTTCTTAATTGCTACGTTCATGTCATTCTCTCCGCTGAAATCGACTGGTTGCTTAACGCCGTCCATGATCAGACATATCGCACTTTCCACCGACCCTCCTTCCTTGGAGTTGCAAGACTAGCGTGCACCGCGCATAGTGGATATCTAATTTAACTGCTGGCTGCCATTAGGAACTCTAATACCATGCCGGGCCTCAGAGACATCGACATCGGATTGTTGCGTTCATTCGTGGCGGTCGCGGAAACGGGCCGGATGACGACGGCGGCAAGAGTCGTCAATTTGAGTCAAGGCGCCGTGAGTCAGCAGATAAAACGTCTGGAAACTTTATTCAGAATGAACCTATTCGACCGCACGGCCGACGCCGCCCGCCTGACGCGGGATGGCGAGAGACTGATCGGTCAGGCGCAGCGCCTGATCGCGCTCAATGATGACGTGCTCGAGCAGATGCAGGAGGCCGATTTCTCAGGTGAAGTACGGCTCGGCGTCCCTCATGACGTCGTGGGGAAACTGATGCCGCCGATTCTGCGCCGTTTCAGCCAGGAGCACCCCAATGTGCTCGTGACCCTGGTCAGTGAAACGACTCAATCACTGAGGGCAAGCTTGTGCGAACGAAGAGTTGATCTCGCACTCATGACAGAATCGGAGCCGGGGAAGCGCGAACAACTGTTGCTAACGGACCGTCTCGTATGGGTCGGCTCCAAGGGCGGTGATGCGTGGCGTAAACGCCCTGTGGCGGTGGCGTTGGGACAAGAAGGCTGCGCGTTCAGGGCGCTTGCAATAAAGGCGCTGACAAAATCCGGGATCGAATGGCGGCCGATTTGCCAGGTCGGGAGCCTGGAGCCAGTCTTCGCGACGCTCGAGGCAGACATGGCCGTGGCACCATTTCTGTTTCACACCGTCCCGGACCGAGTCGAAGTATTGCCAGACGGATGCCTTCCGCCCCTGCCGGCATTCCACATAAATTTGCGGCTTCCAACGAAGCCTGTGACGAAAGTTGCATCGGAACTCGCGCGCCACATCCGTGAGGGGTTCTCACGGCGTTATGTATGAGTTTGCCTTCATGCCCAACGCCTTCCGCATGCTGGGCGAACGCTGGCAAAGAAGCCGAAACAGGAAGCCGCATTTTTCAAAGTGGCCCTCGCGGCCGCCGTGAAGTGCGCCGACGGCAGCGGCATCACGTAAATCAAGCAATCCAACTCGGCCAGCCGCACGCCACCAGTCCCACGTCGTTCGCCGCTACGTTGATCGATGACCGCTGGCTTACTCAAGGAAATTCCCGTCGACAAGTTGGCGGTCCAACGCGTGACCCGTATTTCTGCATAAATCGCCCGGAAATGCGCTTCGCCACCCTCTTCGTAAATCGCCATAGTGAATGCTGGCAAAGCCGGCGACATTTATGGCCCGTAAACGCGGACTCTATCGCCGCAAAGACTCCCGGTACTGGTGGGTGCACCTCCCCCTCCCGGACGGGCGGCGCGTATGTCAGAGCACACGCTGTCTGGAGCGAGCTGAAGCCGAAGCATTTGTCGATCGCCTAAAAAGCGATTCGCTCCGAAGTCCAGGACATCAAGCGCGTGGCCCTTTCGTATGGCCACAAGCCGTCGTGCGATACCTTGAAGTCTGTGCGGAGAAGAAGAGCCTGTGTGACGATCGCGACCACTTGAGGAAGCTCGAGCCCTATCTGCGCTCGCGACGACTCGATGCCATCGATATGACCGCGTTGCAGCCCTTCATCCACGATCGAAGGGAAAAAGACGGGGTGAGGAACGCGACGATCAACCGAGCCCTCGAGATAGTTCGCAGGATTCTTAACCTCGCGCGTCAGGATTGGCGTTGGATCCGCGCAGTGCCCAAAATTCGAATGCTCAAGGAG
>Ga0182018_10004101_pt1 | contig 12514 bp, 11 predicted proteins | sample 812P2MmetaG_FD_120490 | JGI IMG/M metagenome (GOLD analysis project Ga0182018, IMG submission 120490) | Permafrost microbial communities from Stordalen Mire, Sweden - 812P2M metaG | ecosystem: Environmental > Terrestrial > Soil > Wetlands > Permafrost | place: Sweden: Stordalen | collected...
GCGGGAGGGACTTTCCAATGTCCTGACCGGCGAACTGCCTTGGCAGGATGTCGTAGTGCCGGTAGAGGGCTGGCCGAACCTGAGTTTCCTGCCAGCCGGGCTGGGCTCCCATCGGGCCGCCGACCTGATCGGCCCGCGGCTTGCCACCCTGTTGGACGAGTTCGCGAAGGAATACGATCTGGTATTTCTCGATTCGCCACCCCTTCTGGGCTTTGCAGAATGTCTCCAGATGGCCGCCGCCGCCGATGGAGTACTCATTATCAGCCGGGCCGGAGAAACCAGGCGAAAGGCCGTTGCGGAGGTGATCTCGGTACTGTCTCGGCTGCGAGCCAATATCATTGGCGTGGTTCTGAACCAGGTGAGCCAAAACACGTCTGGAGATGGGTATTCGTACTACGGGTATTACCGCTACGGGCATTACCAGAAATCGGAGTAAAGAATGGCCCGGTACCTGCCGCGCCTTCAGGGTATTGTAGACAGATCCGCCAAAATGGGAAGCCTTTTTGACGACTTAGCGGAAAGGTCCAGGTAAATCGATCAACTGAATTGAGCAGATTCCGCCAGCTGGCTGTGGTGGGAAGTTCACGGAACTGGCTTCGTAGGCAATCCCTAAGTGTTTGATACGCGGAGAGCTCGCGAGTAATTCACAGTGTCCCCGCAATTGGGGAACTTGATCCATCCTTTATCCAGATCACCACTACTCAGCAGCATATCTTAGGGAAACATGAGCCTTTTAAAAATGTCGACACCTGAACACGACCCCTATTGCCGCGAACCGAGAGCGCCAGTAGCTTTAGTGTGCATCAGGTGGCTAACGTCACTCATACCACCTATCCCGCACGCGAGCGGGCTAAGCAATAGGATAGTGAAACCGCTCTGGTGCCGGGTCACGCGGCAGCCTGTTGTGCTACCTGTGTGGGGCAAAACGAGAATGCTCCTTCATCCCGCAGATACAGTCGGGGGCAATCTCACATTTATCCCCCACTTGTGGGATCGGTGGGAACGCCGATTTATACGAAAGGTCCTGTACCCGGGGTCGGTGTTCGTCGACGTGGGCAGCAACATAGGGGCGTATGCGCTCTGGGCGGCCGATGTTGTCGGCCCAAACGGTCGTGTAGTTGCAATCGAGGCTGATCCATTGACCATTGAGGATCTCAGACGCAATGTATATCTGAATCGATTAGAGTCTGTGATTTCCGTTTGCCACGTCGGGGTCTCGGATCGCGATGAAGTGCTCCGCGTTGAAAGACGGTGTGGAGACCCAGGAGTAACCAGGCTCGCGTCTGATCGACAATGTAACGGGTCTGAGATAGCCTGCCGCACGCTCGCTGGAGTCCTCAGGTCGGCTGGTATCGATCACGTGGACATGTTAAAAATAGACATTGAAGGCTTCGAGCCGAGAGTCCTCAGACAGTATTTCCATGAGACCCAACACCAACCACGCCTACGTCCGACACACCTGCTCGTAGAAATCGAGCAGGGCCCTCTTTCGCGGATCGAGAAACACTCCTTAGCGGAGCTGATACAAGCCAATCAGTACGAACTTCTGCATACCGGCCCCAACACTGCCTTCAGGCGAAAGTGACCGCTCAGGTTAGCCCATTCTTAATTCTCAATGGCTGCGCGGGGCTGGTAAATGGCGGGCCCCCGCTCAGATTGGAGTGTTCTTGATAGCTATTGAGATCAGTTCGTTGAATGGCGCTACCAAAGCGATCAGGGAGATATGGGCGGCAGATTCCCTTCGTGGCCGGTTCGCCAGGGGCGCTGTTTGGTCCTTCCTTGGGGCGATCATATCGCAAGGCTCAAACCTGGTCGCTTACGTTATCACCGCGCGGCTCCTGGGCCGTGAGCAGTTCGGCGAATATGGCATGATCCAGAGCACAGTAGGCATGCTCGGCCTTTTCGCAGGCCTAGGACTCGGCGTTATGGCGACGAAGTACGTTGCCGATTTTCGTAGTCGCGATCCAGAACGAGTCGGGCGAATCATTGCTATGGGCAGCGCTGTCGCCATCGCATCGGGTGGACTTCTTGCGCTCGCCCTTCTGGCCTTTGCACCAGTGCTCGCTGCCAGGACGCTGAATGCCCCAGCACTGGCGGGCGAACTGCGGATTGGCAGTATACTTTTGTTCTTCAATGCGCTCAACGGATCGCAGACTGGTGCCCTATCTGGGTTTGAGGCTTTCCGGGCCATTGCCGGCATCAACTTGGTGCGGGGACTGATAGCATTTCCCATCGCCGTCGCTGCCGTATTTTTCTGGCGACTCCCTGGCGCCGTCTGGGCATTGGCTATCACCGCCGCAGTGACATGCTTATTGAGCCACGTCTCTCTGCGACGTCAGTGCAAAGTCCTCGGAACCCGTCCGCAATTCTCAAGTTGTTTGGCGGAAAGCCGCATACTCTGGACCTTCTCCATTCCCGTGGTCCTGATTGGAGCGTTGGCTGGACCTGCCATGTGGGCAGCTAACACCATGCTTGTCAACCAACCACGCGGCTACGCGGAGATGGCCCTGCTCGGCGCCGCAAACCAATGGAAAAGCGCAATTCTCTTCGCACCGCTTGTGCTGGCGCAGTTTGCGCTGCCAATTCTGTCCAACCTCAACGGCGAAAGGGATCTGCAGAGGTACGAGAAGACTCTCAAGTGGCACGTCATTCTCACGGCCGCGGTCTCTGCCGCAGTTGCGGTCCCTGTTGCGCTCGCCTCCCCATTCATCATGACTTTGTACGGACGCAGTTTTCGAGAAGGCTGGCTCGTGTTGGTTCTGTCAGCGGCGACAGCCGTCATAGCCTGCTTGTGTGGGGTTGTCGGAACAGCAATCCTCACCGCCGGATCCGTATGGGTCTCATGTGCATTCAATGCCATGTGGGCGGCCGTGTTCCTAGCCGGTTGTTACTTATTGATTCCCAGACACCTTGCGCTCGGCTTGGCCGCGTCTATGCTTCTCGCGTACGTTGCCCATGCTGTTTGGCAGGGACTCTACCTTCGGCATGCTCTAAAGCGCTTAGTGCGCCAGAGGAGTGCCGAGGGGTTGCTAACATAGCGCTTAGCCCTTGCTTAATTTCCTCCAGCCGCGAGCCGGAACCTTGAGCCTGGTGATCGCTGTTGTGGACGGGCCCCGCCCCTTACTCTCGTGCGAAGGACACTATCCACCGCGGATGCACAACGCTGCTGGCCACATCGCGACCAGCATATGCGTTCCGAAACGATGGCAGAATGACGATAGGCCGGCGATGGAATCTGCGGAGCTTCTCAAATCCATAACTTGCAATATGATCAACGAAGTTCAGCCCCTTTACTCTTTGGCAGCGATATGACTTCCCCGACTGTTTCTATCATAACACCCACCTTTAACCGCGCCGACTTACTACCTAGGGTGTGGCGCAGCCTATCCGAGCAATCCGTACCCGTCGAATGGATCGTAATCGATGACGGATCAACCGACTCAACTCCATTAGTAATGGAGAGCTTCGGCGACCCGCGGATAGTATTCTTGCGCCTCGATCACAATCAAGGAAGCAACATCGCTCGTAACGCGGGCGTGCGTGTGTCGCGCGGTCGATATATCATTTTTTTAGATAGTGACGACGAACTAGCCCCTCATGCGCTAAAGGAAGCCGTACAACTTCTTGAGACCGCACCGCCGAATATAGGGGCCGTATTGATGATAGCGCAGCCCACATTCGCCGGTAAAAACCGAGTAGTCCTTCCTGATCGCAGCGTCCTAAATGAAGAGGACTTAGTCATAAATAACCGTCTCCAAGGCGATCGGGCTGTCATATACCGAAGAAATGTCTTTTGCAACCAAATGTTGCCGGAGGAGTATCGAGAATCCCAGTTTGTCTTCGTGCTTGGCATCGCCCGTTGGTCGAATTACCTGGTTGTCAATAGGCCTCTTACGCTTGTTTATCGCCAGAACGACAATCTTTCGCAACCACGAAGCATTATAGAAAGATCTAGGGCCATCGCCCAAGGATGGGAGACTGTCATTCAAAACCATGCTGCCATCCTTTGCCAGAATGAACCCGCCCGACTTCGCCTCTACATCAGGGTGCTATATCGCTACGCCGTATCAGGTGACCGGGGGGCCATGTGGCACGCCTTTAATGAACTCCGCGCGCATCACCCCGGGTACATGGCAGCAACCAGGGCAATCGCAATTATCTTCGCAGGTACGGTTGGCCGATGCGGAGCCGACTACGTGCGGCTGAAGCTTATAAGACTGAAGGAAAAGGGCTTTTGGCACCCAAGACCTAACTGACTTGGGCATTCAGCATTGACGGACGATGAGAGAAGCCACTCTAAAATGCTCAGGTCTTTGTTTGGCAACCTGCAAAACCCTATCATAGTAAAATGAGTCTAGTTTCCCATATTCTCAGCTGCTAAGCGCGAACCCTGTAATGACACTGATTGCATCCATCTTCATCGCTTGCCTTGCTCTGTTAAACTGGCGCTACTCCAGGTCAATCCTCTTTCCACCAGTGGTCTTTTGCCTCCTCTGGGCGAGCATCCTGATGGGCTTAGTGCTCTCTGGAGACTACTTCTATCGACTAACCGCAGTAACGCCATTCATCTGCTCCTTGGGCTGCCTGGCCTTTAGCGCTGGTGCTATCGCGTTCAACTCACTCCACAGGGCGGGTAGGTTCAGGGGATGGCGATCCCGCCCCGTGTCGGAAAACAAGTTGTCCCTGCGAACAATAGATTTGCTTCTTGTGGTTTGCGGATGCCTGTTTCCTCTCTACTGGCAAACGCTCACTTCGATTGGCCAAAGATCTGGAGCCGTCAACATGTTTCAGGCAGTTCGAACGGAGATGGTCCAGGGAGACCTTGGCAAATCCGTCGGCCTTGGCGTTTACAGCTACCTCATAGAGTTTCTGAGTGTAATGACGCTGATCGTAGCCACCGAAACATGTCGCCTGCGCCTCTCTAAATGGCGCCTCGGGCTGTGGATAACTCTTATGCTTGCGTTTTGCGTCCCAACCGGATCACGCCTCGGTTTACTAATAGCTGCGTTCGGTGTGCTTGGCATCTTCGCATTCGTCAAGAACCGAATCTCATTATTAGCCACGCTCTCGGTCAGCATAGCCGTACTAGCCATCTTCGCGGTGCCGGCAATCACCCTGGGAAAAGGAGGCAGCCTGTATGCGTCGTCTTTAGAGAACATTGGCGGTGTTGCGCGCAGCTTTCAGGTTTACGCCCTAGGAGGCATCGTCGCCTGCGACCAACTTCTTCAGAGCCCTCCCGAACAACCTGAGGAAGCCCGCAGCCTGCATTTCTTTTACGCGGTCGCCGCAACCCTAGGATTGCATACCAGAGTGCCGAACCAAACTGACGTAGAGGTTTTGATTCCATGGAAGACCAATGTCTATAGCGTCTACTACCACTACCTGGAGGACTTCGGTTGGACAGGGATGTGCGCGGCATTCTTTGTTCTAGGCGCGGCATTTGCTGGCCTGCACGGAGCGGCGGCTACGGGTCGCCCGGAAGCAATAACGCTTCTTGGGTTAGGGTGTTCCTATCTTGTTTTTACTTGCGCGGGGGATCCATTTTTCTGGGGGTTAAGCTCCTGCATTCAGTGCATTGCGATAGTTCTAATAATATACAACGTGGCTCCCCTCCTCCGAGTGCTTAAGTTAGCCTCTGCAACCCGGCCAACTGTGGGTGGCGGACAGAATCGAGTATTTCATGGTAACATCACTCGACATTATCATTGTGAACTGGAACACCAAGGCGGCGCTAGCCGCATGTCTACGGTCGATCGAAGCGGCCCACCGGGAGGGGATCGATCTACAACGAGTGGTCGTGGTGGATAACGGTTCGTCCGATGACTCCCTATCAGGTCTCGGTGAGATGGCTTTGCCTCTCTGTATTCACAAGAACCCAGCAAACCGTGGATTCGCGGCAGGCTGCAATCAGGGGGCGCAAGACAGCAACGCGGAATACCTACTATTCCTGAATCCGGACACTCGTCTGACTGACCAGGCTCTGCAGGATCCGATTCACCTCATGAAACAGCTCCAGAATTCCAACCTGGGCATTTGCGGAATCCGGCTGCGTGATGATCGAGGATCGCCCACAACCTGTTCAGCTCGCTTCCCGACTTTGATCTCGATGTGGCTAGAGGGGACAGGACTTCATCGGCGTGCGCCGAAGCACTTCGTAGCTCACCGTCAATCGGAGCTCAGGTCCGAGGTCGTAAAGGTCGATCAAGTAATCGGCGCGTACTTTCTTGTTCGCCGGCACGTCTTTGACCTACTTAGCGGCTTTGATGAGAGATTCTTCGTCTACTTCGAAGAAGTCGACTTGTCTCTGCGGGCACGCAATGCCGGGTACTGGAGCTGCGTGGTAGGAAACGTCACGGCTTACCACACAGGTTGCCTGAGTAGTGATCAGGTGAAGGATAGGAGGCTCTTCTATTACTGGAGGAGCCGGCTCATCTACGCCAGGAAACACTTTACTTGGCCAAAGCGCTGCGGAGTCCTGATCCTCACCTTTGTTGTAGAACCTAGTGTGCGTCTTTTACAGGCGGCATTGTTCGCCTCCATTGATGGAGTACTCGTGACGGCGCGGGCATATGTATACCTTATCCAACACTTTCTCTTGGGAAAGCGCGGTGACCATGCAAGATAAGCGAAATCTTCTCAATTATATTTCGTTGCACCACATGGAAGAGTCTTTTGAGATTGAACTGGGCTGTGGGAATCGCAAGCGGTCACCGACGGCAATAGGGATAGACCAGCTTGATTACCCCTGCGTCGACATCGTCGGTGATATTTGTGAGGTTTTGGCGAGTATTCCGGAGGACAGCATTTCGACGATCAGGTCATTCCATGTGCTTGAACATCTTGAGGACGTTGGTGGAATCGTTCAGCGACTAGAAGAGATTCTGAAGGATGGTGGGGACCTGCAAATAGTTGTTCCGCACTTTTCAAATCCATACTACTATTCTGATTACACACACAAGAGCTTCTTTGGGCTATATTCGCTATCGTATTTAGCGCGAGATGAAATCTTTCGCCGCAAGGTGCCAACCTATGGAAGGTCCTCTAGATTAAAATTGATAGATGTCCGAATTGTGTTCAAGTCCAGCCCTCCATTTTACTTTAAGCACGCGTTGAAGACTGTACTGTCTAAGATCATCAACAGTAGCAGATACCTTCAGGAAACATACGAAGAGCTGTTCTGCTGGATCGTACCTTGCTACGAAATCGACTACAGGCTAACAAAAAGTACATCCGTGAGCTGACTCTCGGAGGGAATGAGGTTGACCCCAAATGCGGCAACCAACACGAGTATCTCTTGGAAACGGGGAAGATTGAACCGGGTTCTTCTTTTGAGCCGATACGGGCGACTTGGAAGTAGCAGCAGACTACGGTGCTACCAGTACCTGAACTTGCTTCGCGGCGCGGGGTGGGAATGCAGTGTCAGGCCACTGCTCAGCGATGATTACGTTGAACGCCTTTATGCTGGCCGGGGGAAGAACCTAGGGGAAATCGCCCGCGGGTACGTCAGCCGCGTACGCGCTCTCCTTGGCGCTAGGAGATACGATGTTGTCTGGATCGAGCGAGAGGTACTTCCGTGGTGTCCTAGCATATTGGAGCGCGCTATTCTTCCAGGGCGAATCCCGTACGTTCTCGATCTCGATGATGCGGTATTCCATGGATACGACATGCATCCATGGCGGTTCGTGCGGGGGGTTCTCGGTACTAAGATCGACCGGCTGATGAGGGGTTCGGCTGTTGTGATTGTTGGGAATGAGTACATCGGAGAACGCGCGCTCGCCGCTGGCGCTCGCCATGTGGAGGTTTTGCCGACGGTTGTAGATCTTAAGAGGTATCAAGCGAGTGACCTAGCGCCCCGAGTCTGCCCGGTGATTGGCTGGATTGGAACGCCCATTACCCAGCCGTTTCTAGATGCGATTGCTCCTGCGCTTGCTGAGCTGCGTCGAAAACACACTTTCAGGGTTCTGCTTATAGGCGCCAATGCAAAGGCACTCCCGACGATTCCTCACGAGACTATAGCATGGTCTGAAGACACAGAGGTCGAATCAATTCAAGGGATTGATATCGGCGTCATGCCGCTTCCTGAGACTCCCTTTGCCGAGGGCAAGTGCGGTTACAAGCTGATTCAATATATGGCTTGTGGAGTTCCTGTCGTGGCCTCACCTATTGGTACAAACCGTAAGATAGTAGCCCACGGGGCAAGCGGATTCCTCGCGAACACCCAGGAAGAATGGGTCGAAGCCATAGGTTGCCTTCTCTCAAATCGCAAACTCCGCGCTCAAATGGGAAGCCAAGGTCGCTGCGTAGTGGAGAACCATTACTCGCTGGATGTTGCAGGGCCTGAACTGCTTAGAATCCTGACAACAGCCTGCAGCGGTTAGCGCCACAAATACCAAGCTCAAGGCTCTGCATAGTCAGGTCAAGCTTCTAAGAACTTGTTGAAATAGGTACCGTTCTGCATCGGGGGATGAGGTTGTTCGTCTAATAGGCATGCATGGAGACGAGCGAGTTCAGGACAGGATGTTCAGTTATGTTTCGTTGGAGCAACGTGTACCTGTGGATCATCCTTTACGGGTGGCGTTCCCGGCAAATCTTGTACCAGTTGCAATGAGAGAAACTGGTATGAGAGGAGCTCGTTATGGCACGAGGAAAGAAGCATACGCCGCAGCAATCTGGACCGCAGAACCACACGCCAGCCCAGCTACGTCATCAGCCTGCGCCGGCGACGGCTGATCGAGAAGGGATTCGGATGGCTCAAGCAGACCGGCCCGTTGCGGCAGGTAAGGTTGCGAGGGTTGGAGAAAGAGGACCGGCTGTTCGTCTTCAGTTGCGCCACGCACAACCTGATCCGGCTTCCTAAACTCATCGCTCAACCATCGGGAAGGCTCATGGAGCAGTGTATCTGAACGATAGTTGCGGCATCGGAATGGCCTTCCGCAGGCCCGCGGACCCCGAGAAACACTAACCAAACGCACGATTCGAAAAAATCTCAACTTCGCAGAAACGCAAATCAACAAGAAACCCGCCCCATCGCGCTGAATTTCAACAAGTTCCTAAATGCTCAAGGACAGCTGAAACGACCCTGCCAAAGCCATCAATCCATATAGGCAATTACCTGACGCCACCAACCGCAAATTGACTTTCCACATAGGATTTGCCTATGGACGTAGCGATTACCGGAGGCACGGGGTTCATCGGTCGAGCTCTTGTGCTGCGGCACATAGCATCTGGAGATACGGTTCGGGTGCTGTCGCGCAGGCCGAGCAATCAGACCCAATTCTCTGATCCCGTGAGAGTGTATTCGGGCGACCTTTCCTCCGAATGCGACCCAGCTTTGCTCCTTGATTTTGTGCAGGGCGCAGACGTGGTTTACCACTGCGCCGGGGAAATTGCTCACGAGAGCCGGATGAGATCCCTTCATGTCGGTGGAACGCAGAGATTGATCCAGGCCGCGAGCGGCGAGATCGGTCATTGGGTCCAGTTGAGCAGCGTCGGCGCCTATGGGCCGTATCGCGATGGCGCTGTGACTGAAGAGACCCCCTTGCGCCCTGTGGGTTTGTACGAAACTACCAAGGTGGAATCCGACCAAGCTGTTCAGCAGGCCGCGCGACAGGGTGCATTCTCTTGCACCATTCTGAGACCTTCGACGGTGTTTGGCGCTGGGATGAGGAACCAGTCCCTGCGCCAGATGACCGTAATGATTAATCGCGGTTTTTTCTTCTTTATAGGCCGAAAGGGCGCTTCCGCCAACTACATTGCTGCGGATAACGTCGTTGAAGCGCTTGTTCGATGTGGGTGTATGCCACAAGCCAAAGGTAGGATATACAACCTTTCAGATTGCCTATCGGTTGAGAATTTTGTAGCTATCATTGCAGACGCATTGGGCAAGTTTCGTCCGAGCCTCCGGGTGCCCGAAGGCCTAGCCCGGCTGGCTGCCAGAACTCTCGGCAAATTGCCGGGATTCCCACTGACGGAGTCTCGCGTCGACGCATTAACTACCTGGGTTGTTTACTCGGCAGCGCGAATTGAAGCGGAACTGCGGTACTCCCATCCGATAACCATGGAAGACGGTCTGCATCTTCTGGTTCGCCAATGGAAAGCTTCCGCGTGAAAGGATCCGCACTTGAAATCGGTCTGCGTTGTCGTTTCGAGCCCTCTCATACTGAAGTTTTTCTTGGCTGACCATATTGCGGCTTTGGGCCGGGTTTACAGCGTTACCTGCGTCACTAAATGCGGCGACTCTGCGTGGCTCCGAAAGCGCGGCATCGATGCGCCATTGTTAGACGTCCGAATCGAACGGCAACCCTCTCCGCTTCACGATCTTCGGGCGCTCTGGGAGCTCCACTGTTACTTTAGGAAGAACCGGTTCGACGTAGTGCATTCGGTCACTCCAAAGGGGGGCCTGTTGGCGATGACCGCTGCGGCGCTCGCGCACGTTCCCGTGAGAATTCACACGTTCACTGGACAGGTATGGGCCAACCGTTCCGGCTTACAGCGAACCATGTTAAAGGCGTTGGATACCTGGCTAGCGGCAATGGCCACCCACATTCTTGTTGACAGTGAATCTCAGCGCGCGTTCCTCCTACGCGAGGGGGTGCTGACCGCCGGTAAGTCACGCGTGCTGTGCCACGGATCCATCAGTGGAGTGGACATTGAGCGTTTCCGGCCAAACGAGGAAGTTCGTTCGGAGATGCGATCGCGATATAATATACCCACATCCGCAGTAGCGTTTCTGTATTTGGGCCGGCTGAAACGCGACAAAGGCGTTTTGGACCTTGCCCAGGCATTTTCGAAGTTTGCCCGCGACCACGAAGGAGCTTACCTTCTTATCGTCGGTCCTGATGAGGACAGCATCGAAGCGGATATCCGACAGGCGTGCGGACACTGCATCTCGCGAATTCGCTTTGGCGGCTACACTGACAACCCGGAACTGTGGCTCGCCACCTGCGACGTGCTATGCCTCCCCAGCTATCGGGAAGGCTTCGGCACCGTGATCATCGAAGCGGCCTCGGCTGGTCTACCCGCCATAGGTTCCAGAATTTACGGAATCACCGACGCCATCGACGAAGGCGTCACTGGGCTTCTACACAACCCGGGTGATGTAAGCGACCTCGCCAACAAAATGCGGATTCTTGCCGGGGACAAAGAGTTGCGCAGATCCCTTGGCTTTGCGGCGCGCGAGCGTGCACATTGCTACTACTCCAAGGACACGGTGACATCCGGGTTACTCAAGTTTTACGAGCAAACCCTCGATGCGAACGGAAGTCAGTGAAATTGTTATGAAGAGGGTTCTTGTAACAGGCGCGAACGGCTTTGTCGGCAAAGCCGTGTGCCGCAGGCTGTTGGGGGCGGGTTACACTCCTCGTGCTGGCCTCCGGAATGCCAGCTTGTGGCCGGCGCTGAAGGCGGCTACCCCCGGACTGGATGAATTTGCAACAATCGGCGACCTGGGAGCAAATCCGGACCTCCGTTTACCTCTCGATGATGTATCGGCGGTTGTGCATCTGGCCGCACGGGTTCACATCATGCACGACAACGTCCTCAATCCCCTCAACGAATTCCGGCGTGTAAACGTAGGGGGGACCGCGGCCCTCGCGCGCGCCGCTGCGGCTCAGGGCGTGCGGCGGTTCGTATTTGTCAGTTCCGTAAAAGTGAATGGTGAGTCAACCGCAGGGAAACCCTTTACCGAAGAAGACTTGCCCGCCCCGCAGGATCCCTACGCTGTCTCGAAGTGGGAAGCCGAAGAAGTGTTGCGTGGCATCTCTGCGGAAACAGGACTCGAAGTCGCAATCATCCGGTCGCCGCTCGTGTATGGTCCCGGAGTGCGCGCAAACTTCTTGCGCTTGATGCGCCTAGTGGAGCGGGGGCTCCCTCTGCCACTGCCCAACACCAACAACCGGCGGAGTCTGATCGGAGTCGAGAATCTAGCGGATTGTCTCGTTCGCTGTGTCATGCACCCCGGAGCCACAAACCATACCTTCATGGTCAGTGATGGCCAGGACGTGTCCACGCGCGAGCTGGTAGTCCGGCTGGCCCCGCTCCTCGGGCGGTCCGCCAGGTTTCTTCCGGTCCCAGCAGTGGCCCTGCGCCTCGTTGCCCGGCTCGTCGGGAAGCGGTCTGCCCTCAATCGGCTATTGGGATCGCTCGAGATTGACTCAAGCAAGGTGCGGCAAACACTAGAATGGAAGCCTCCAGTCACGCTCAGTTGCGGGCTAGAAGCCACAGCCCGTTGGTATCTCGAATCGCTTAGGCAGTTGGTGTGAACGGAAAAATCTCATGCTCACATTCCAAATCAGGGATGTTATTCCAAGGTTGGAGATACTCGGTGCCCCTGACAAAGCGAGTCTTTGATGTCACGGTTGCATTGCCGCTCTTGTTGCTTTTACTGCCTCTGCTGTTTACCCTTGCGTTGCTTATCAAGGTCACTTCGAAGGGGTCAGTCATTTATTGGTCCGATCGCGTGGGCAGAAACAACCAAATATTCCGCATGCCTAAGTTTCGCAGCATGCGGATCAAC
>Ga0182018_10004102_pt1 | contig 12513 bp, 12 predicted proteins | sample 812P2MmetaG_FD_120490 | JGI IMG/M metagenome (GOLD analysis project Ga0182018, IMG submission 120490) | Permafrost microbial communities from Stordalen Mire, Sweden - 812P2M metaG | ecosystem: Environmental > Terrestrial > Soil > Wetlands > Permafrost | place: Sweden: Stordalen | collected...
AGAAGGTCGTCATATGGTCATTCGGGCACTCCAAAAGGCCCTCCAGAGTGCAAAAATCAGGCCGATTCAGCCCAACTACGACCGACGGAAACCCAACGTGACCCGGCCAAACACAACTCCACCGGACCAACCAAACCAGTGAGTCCCTCCAAGCGCGCCAAAAGCGCAGGTCAGAAGCTCAAGGGCGCTTACTTGTTGGCGCAACATAGCCAACAACTCTGCCCAAAGACGCCCCATCGCGGTCCATAAGCCCAGCTCATGTCCGGTGAGGGCGTGATGTACGAAAGCCAACATTTTCGTCGGGCGCGATTGAGACCAGCTGGCACTGTTTGAGACACCTGTCGAGGGCAACCGGCAAGCGCTGCAGCGCACGAGCGGCGAGAAGGCTGCGTGGAGCCAATCAGGCGTCACGCAGCCGCAACAGCAGTCCGCCAACGAGGAGCGACGCCATCGCCCATGCGGCGAGGACTCCGATTCCGGTCCAAGGGCTGATCGGAAGGGAGCGGAGGTTGGTGGTGGCTTGGATGGCCAGCCCTGCGGTCATCGGGGCGATCTGCTGTAGGTGTCGTCGCAACGGATCCGTGACTGCCAGGGCGAGGATCGGAGGCAGGTAGAGCAAGCCGAGTACCGCTCCGATGGATACGGCGGTGTCGCGGATAGCGGTGGCGACGCCGATGCTGAGCAGGGCGATGAGAACGAGGTAGACGACGCTGCCGATAGCGGCGCGAAGTGTCGGACCGTGGCCGATCGACACGAGGGCGTACCCGTGGGCCGGGTTGAGCCCGTCGTTTGGGAGCATGAAGCGCCCGGCGAGGAGGCAGCCGGCGACGGCGACGAGACCGGCGACAAACGCCAGGCCGGCCACGTTGGTGGCCTTGGCGACGAGGAGCACGAGACGGCGCGGCATTGCGGAAAGGGTGGCGCGGATCATGCCGGTGCCGTACTCCTCGGAAATGGCGAGGACGGCGAGGACAGCGACGACCGTCTGACCGAGGTAGATGCCGGTCAGGCTGAGCTTGGTGGGGTCCTGACCGCTCCCGGACGTGACGTGGACGGCGGCGGCGACGGCGGCGCTGACGCCGACCGTCAGGATGACGGCCCCGATGAGCAGCCAGCCGGTGCTCGCCAGGGTGCACAGCTTGGTCCACTCGGCTCTCAGCGCGTCGGTCATGCGTCTCTCCGGCGCATCAGGTAGGCGGCTACGCCGAGGGCGAGTGCAGCGTAGACGCAGAGGACGGCAAGACCGGCCCACGGGGCCAGTGGGTAGTAGCCGTTGCCGAGGGTGTACGGGTAGCTGACCTGCGGAGATCGGGGGAGAACTCCGAGGACGGCGAAGCCGGCGGCCGGGGTGAGGCGGAACAGCCACTGTTCGGCGCTGCCGGAGATGGCGGAGCCGATGATGTAGGGGAGAACGAAGATGACAATGCTTCCGGTGACAGCTCCGGCGCTTTTGCGCATGATGGTGCCAAGGGCGAGCACGGCGACGGCGGTGACGGCGACCAGAGCGGCGCTGCCGGCGATGATGCGCAGTTCGGTGAAGGTGCTGACCGGGAAGACATAGTTGCCGTTCGCATTGAGCTTGTGCTCGCCGAGTGGGACGGCGACGGCTGCGGACAGCGCGGCGGTCACGAGAGTGACGGCGCCAATGACGATGGCCTTGGCCGCCAGCACCCGGCGCCGGTTGGGAGTGGCGGCGAAGGTGGTACGGATGAGGCCGCGGCGGTACTCGGTGGTGATGAACATCGTCGCCACCACGATCACCACGATCAGCCCGACGATGAGCCCGAGGAGGAGGGTGCTGCCGGCGGTGTCGGCGCCGAGGAGCCCTTCGCCAACGCCGGGGGCGATGTCGCCGGAGCCGCTGACGACGATTGCGCCGCCCGAGCGGTGATAGCTGCCGGATCCGAGTGTCGGGTAGAAGTCCTGCGGGTCCGTTCCGATGCTTAGGCCGTGCCAGGCATTCGAGGCGCCGGCGTCTCGAATGCTGACCTGGTCGAAGGTGGCGGTGGCGCGGGTGGCGGAGCCGTTAGAGCCTTGGAACGACACAGGTGATGTGACGAACAGCCCGATGGCCACGGTTGGGGGAAGTTCGGTCAGGTGGGTGGTGCCGATCTCGGTCCAGCTTGTCCCGTCGGTCGAGTCATAGCCGGTGACCAGGTCACCGGTGCGAGTCAGTCGCAGCCAGCGCGGGGAGGCAACGGAGGTCGATCCGGGCAGGCCGGCGCTGTCGTGGGTGTAGTCGTACTGCCACCGGACGCCCTGGCTGCCGGTGGCCATCACTGCGGCGTACGCCGATCCTTGTTTGGTGCTCGGCGTGAGGAGGATCCCGGCTTTGGCCCAGGGCGCCAACCCGGGGCGGGTGTTCGCCAGCGACGGGGCGACGTTCACCGGTTGGGTTGAGGTCACGCCGGCGAGCGAGGTGACCTGGGCTGTGATGGTGCCGTTGCCGGTGAGCAATTGGTCGACGAAGTAGTAGCTGTCGGCGACCGCCTCGCCGTCCGGGCCCGTTGGGACGAAGGGGTGACCGGCCTGGCAGGTGGCCTGCGATGGGCTTGGGCCGGTACAGCTACCTTCGTGGCTGCCGTTCGCGGTAAGGAACGTGAATGTCACGCACAGAACAGCGGCGACAATGAGGCCGATCACCCAACCGCGCACCGTCCGGAACTTGATCCATTCGGCCCTGAGCACTGGCCCGAAGCTCTCGCGTCGCCGCTCTTTGGTCGGGCGAGGCTGTGTGCTAGTGGCGGTCATCGTTGCGCCTCTCCGTCCGAGACGGCCCGGAACTCGGCCTCGCCACTGGTGAGCTGGAGATAGACGTCCTCGAGTGTCGCCCGCTGGGCGGTGACCTCGGAGAAGCGAACATGCGCCTGGCTGAGGACGTCCACAACGTGCTGGGCTTCGAGTCCCGAAACGCTGAGGGTGTTGCCGTCGATGATCGTGGCGGCAGCACCCACTCGTTGCAGCGTTGTCACCGCCTCGGCCGGCGACGGCGTGCGGATCAGGACTTCGTCACCCGACGCGCGGGCGACCAACGCGTCGACTCCGGCATCGGCGAGCACCCTGCCGCGACCGACCACCACGACGTGATCGGCGACGTCTTGCACCTCGCCCATCAAATGGCTGGAAACGAGGATGGCCCGTCCCTCCGCGGCCATGGAGCGGAGGAGCCGGCGCATCCAGATGATTCCCTCTGGGTCCATTCCGTTGAACGGCTCGTCCATGATGATCACCGGCGGGTCGCCGAGCATGGCGGCGGCGATGCCGAGGCGTTGGCGCATGCCGAGCGAGTACCCGCCGGCCTTGCGACGTGCCGCCGAGCTGAGGCCGACGAGATCGATCACAGCATCGACCCGGCTCGTCGCCATGGACTGGGAGCGGGCCATCCACAGAAGGTGGTTGCGGGCGGAGCGGCTGGGCTGGAGGGCGGCGGCGTCGACCAGCGCCCCGACATGGCTGAGCGGGTGCCGTAGGTGTCGATAGGGCTGCCCGCACACCAAGGCACGGCCCTCGTCGGGAGCGTCGAGGCCGAGGATCACCCGGATGGTGGTGGACTTGCCCGCCCCGTTCGGTCCGACGAAGCCGGTCACCCGCCCAGGCATGACGGTGAAGGTCATGCCGTCAAGGGCCAGCGCCGAACCGAACCGCTTGCGCAGGCCGGTGACTTCGATGGTTGCGTCGCTCATTTGGTCGTCCGTCCTTCGTCGTTTCGATGGCGTTTGACGGAGTTGTACGACATGCCCGGTGTCAGCCCGGTGTCAGCGGCTGACACCGGGCTGACACCTGAGTTCTGTCATGGTTGGACCTATGTCGTCCCGCCCCACCCCCGAACTGGAAGTCGCCACCACCGATAGGACGCGGAAGGGAGAAAGGTCGTGAGAGTACTGGTCGTCGAGGATTTCGAGGTTCTGGCCCGGTCGATCGGGACCGGGCTTCGCCGCGAGGGGATGGCCGTCGACGTCGTCCTCGACGGGAACGACGCTCTCGGTCATCTGGCCATAACCCGCTACGACGTCGTGGTGTTGGACCGGGACCTGCCCGGTGTGCCCGGCGACGAGGTGTGCCGACGGATCGTGGCGCGAAGCTCGGACAGTCGAGTGTTGATGCTGACCGCGGCGAGCACCGTCAAAGACCGGGTCGACGGCCTCGGATTGGGCGCCGACGATTACCTCCCGAAGCCGTTCGACTTCTCCGAGCTCGTCGCCCGCGTGCGCGCCCTCGGGCGCCGCTCGACGCCCGCAACGCAGCCGACGCTCGAAGCAGGAGATGTGGTGCTCGATCCCAGCCGCCAGGTCGCCTTCCGGGCCGGTCGGCGCCTGGAGCTAAGCCCGAAGGAGTTCTCTGTCCTCGAATGCCTCCTCGCCTCGGGCGACCGGGTGGTCTCCACCGAGGAACTCCTCGAACGGGTCTGGGACGAGGCCACCGACCCCTTCACCACGGCAGTCAAAACGACGATGCGCCGGCTGCGGGCCAAGCTCGGCGCCCCGCCGTTGATCGAGACCGTCCGCGAGGTCGGCTACCGGATCGGAGAGTCACCATGAACATCCGCAAGATGCTGACGAAAGACAGCCTTCGCCGGCCACCGCTCCGCGTGCAGCTCACCATGCTCTACGCCGGGCTATTCGTCACCCTCGTTGCCTCGGTGCTCGGCGTTTCCGGCCTTTTGGTACACCACAGCGAAAGAGCCGCCCCGGGCACCAACTTCTCCGCCGGATCACAAAGCGTCTCTACCACCCACGAATTCAACGTCGCACCGGCCATTGTGGGGCTGGTCGCAGTCCTGGTCGCGATCTGGCTTGCCTGGTGTATCGCTGGGCGGTTCCTGAGACCGCTGCGTTCCATGAATCTGACGGCACAGGAGATCTCCGCCACCAACCTGCATCGGCGTCTCGCGGTTGACGGCCCAATGGACGAGCTCAGCGAACTCGGCAGGACCCTCGACGCCCTCTTCGGGCGGCTCGAAGCCTCCTTTGAATCGCAGCGCCACTTCGTGGCGAACGCTTCGCACGAACTGCGGACGCCACTGGCAGGCCAGCGGACGCTTCTGCAGGTGGCTCTCGCCGACCCCGACGCCAGTGCCGAAGGTTTGCGGGCAGCCTGCGAAGAGGCGCTCCAGCTGGGCGAGCAACAAGAGCGGCTCATCGATGCGCTCCTTACCCTGGCAACCAGCGAGCGAGGTGTCGAGCGGTGGGAGCAGTTCGACCTCGGCGAGGTCACCGAAAACGTGCTCGCCGCTCGCCGGGAAGGAGCGGAACGCCGCGGTATCCACATCGACGCCGGCATCGTCGCCGCCCCAGCATTCGGCGACCCCAGACTGGTCGAGAGCTTGGTGGCAAACCTTGTGGACAACGCAGTACGCCACAACATGACGGGAGGAAGAGTCGAGATCTCGACGATATCCGTTCCGGGGCGAGCGACCATCTCAGTGAGCAATACCGGTCCGGTGGTCCCACCCGCTGAGGTCGAGCGGCTCTTCCAGCCGTTGCAACAGATCGGCAGCGAGCGTGTCCGACACACAGACGGACACGGGCTCGGCCTGGCCATCGTCCGGGCAATCGCCCAAGCGCACGGCGCCGAGGTCACCGCGCTCTCGGGCCCGGAAGGCGGACTTGAGATCCAGGTGACCTTTCCCGCTTCAAACACGTAACCTCGCGGACGTGGACCGAACCCAAGGCCATCGAGGGATTGGCTTGGTGAATCGACGTCGCACACACCCGGTGAGACGACAGGGGATAGAGCGAGATATGGAGCCAACATTCGAGCCAACAATTTCGTCCCATCGTGTACGACGTCGTGTCGGCGCGTTTCGCGATCTACCTATGTCACCACCATTGACCAGCGAATTTGCGACGGTCTGGGACTCTTGAGGACGCCTCTGGACGACTCCGGCCCAACTACGGATCAGAAGGTTGGGGGTTCGAGTCCCTCCAAGCGCACCTCCAAGCGCGCTGAGCGAAGGTTTCTGGTGGACGCCTTGCCAGGTTCCAAACCCCACTACTCCGGGCGGCATAATCGGGCCATGCCTCCTGACAGCCAGCGCGTCGTGGGGGTCGCCGTCAAGGCGGCGGCCGTGGGATTGTGCGGGCTCCTCGTCTCGATCTCTCCCGTGACCACGACCTCTGCTGTGGCGACGACGCCCTCAGCCCCTCCTCTTTACGGGGTGACCGTCGACAACGTCGGGAACATGCAGGCCGTCCTGGCCTCCGAGCGTGCCCTGCCCGAGCGTCCGATGACCCGCGTCTATTTCAACGTTACCGAACCGGCCAGTTACTACACGTCACCGGTCTCCCGGCTGCACGCGGTGAGCGGGGTGATGGGCGAGCTGCTCGACTCGAGTGACGCCACTCGCATCACCACCAGCGCATTTCAGAGCCGCGTCGAGTCCTATCTCTCCGATCTCGGCTCGTCGGTCGACATCTGGGAGATCGGCAACGAGGTCAACGGGGACTGGACGGGGCCGTATGCGACGGGCGCCGAAAAGATCGACGAGGCCTACAACGACGTCGAGGCCGCAGGGGCGGACTCGGCACTGACCCTCTATGCCAACGAGTTCGCGCCCAACAACTGCGGCGACGGGACGGCGGAGTTGACCCCGGTGCAGTTCTCCGAGCAATACGTGCCGGCGGTGGTACGCGACGGGCTCACGTACGTGTTCGAGAGCTACTACCCCACCCAGTGCCACAACACCTACCCGACGAGCGCTCAGGTGTCCGCCGAGATGCAGCGGCTCCATTCCCTTTTATCCCAACTCCTTGCTCGGCTTCGGCGAGGTCGGCCTACCCCAGCCCGTGAAGACCAGGACGCTGGCCAAAGCCGAGAAGGTCATGTCGTGGGCCTACAACCTCGCCCCCGGACTCCCGTATTACGTCGGCGGCTACTTCTGGTGGTACGCGCGGGAAGACGCCTTTAAAGGGAAGGCGTTGCTCGCCCCCGAGCTCTCGAAGGCATTCGAAGCCGAAGCTGCTGCGCTCCAGTGAACCAACCCGGGTGTTCAGCGATTCGGCCCGGACCGCTGGCGTCGCTGCAGCGCAGCGCGAAGCGCCTTGGCCTCGGTGGGCGACACGATATCGGCGAATCGAGCGAGTGCTTCCCCGGTTTCACTTGTCCTTCGAAGAGTGTCGTACATGTACATTGCTGTGTAATCGGCCCGCGAACCATTGGCGGCAAAGCGCCTTGTTCCCCGCTCCATCCTGCATCGTGCCACCCCTTTCTCGGTAAGGCGGTCCAGCATGGTGGCGACCGTCGTATAAGCGAGGTCGGGAAATAGCTGAGCGACTTCTCTCACCGTCGGCTCATGGCTGGACTGCGCCCAGACAACATCCATCACCCGGCTTTCGAGATCTCCCAGTCGGGCGACGCCGCATCGGCAGTCCGCGCAAGTACAGGACGGGCAGCCGCACATTGGATTTTCACAGACCGAGGTCGCTGTCGTCATCGCCCCATCCTTCTCGGAGATATCAAGAGAAACGAATCGGAGATGCCCATGACTCAGACCATCAGGACGAGCATGTAGGCCATGGCGATGCACATGGCGACATGGCAAGAGATCTCGAGGCGAGGAGCGAGGGATGGACGTGTCTCATCGGATGTCGACGCCACTTCACGGCTCACAGTTGTCCCCGGTCCGACGGCGCTCAAGGCAAGCTCTCGGCTCGGGCTAAAGGTACTGATCGAGTCGAGCAACCAAACGGCAGCCACCAAAAGGAGGACTACGAGCAAAAGAGTTAACCCGGGACCGCCCGCCCTGGTTGAGGCGTGACCCATGGCCATGCTCGAACCAAGTCCTCCAGTGATCGGCATTCCGAGCCAGTACATGTCGAGCATGGCGCACGCCATCAACGTGTGGAGTAACGGGTGGTAGGTGGAGTGTTGACCGTGGCCGTCGGATGCCCACGGACCCAAGTGCAAGGCGACTCCAGCGGTGATGACGAGAAAGTAGAGAGCCATGACGGCGAATACGGGGACCCAAAATCCGCGTGTGATCACGTTCCACCGAGGAACGAGCATGCCCACCATGGCAAGGGCCATCAATACGTGGGCGACGCTGACGTCGTGATGATTCCGGCGACGTAGGAATCCGGCGAACGAGATCCGACCGATGCTGTAGACGGCCACGGTGATAATCACGGCCGCAAAGATGTAGGCCACGCCGACCGGGTGTGCCACGGCTACGCAATCTCCATCGTGAAGCGTCGTTCGATCACGGCAGGGCGTCCCTCTGCTTCTAGAGCGCCGCTCGGGCGTAGGGGCCAATAGCTGAGCACGAGCAAGACGAGAAGTGGACCGGAGTTTGGGTCGGTGGCGCCGCCAGGAAAGATCATCCCGAAGTTTTGGCCGATGATCCAGATGAGTGAGCTCGTCACAATTGCGAGTATCAGAACCGACTTGCCAATCTGCTCGGGAAGAAAGACAGCGGTTGCAATCAGCAGAAATATGACGGTGAATACAACGGCGACGAGCAGGCCCAGATGATCGAGAAGCGACGCAGCATGGTGGTCGACAGTGGAGAGCCACCCGGGCTCACCGGGCTCGACCCTGGTGATCAGGCTGGAGATGCCCTGGGGAGATCTACCCTGCCCGATCATCAGCAAGGCCAGAAGGGTCCACACAGCTGACCACGTGACTTTGGCGGCCGTCACTCCAATGGCGCTAGCGGCCGCGAAGGGTGAAGACGGACCGGACCGGTCCGCTGGCCACAGAAGAACGGCCAGGAGTGCATAGAAAAGGACAGCACCGGGCCCACCGGCGATCGGTGATGCGGCGCCACCAAAAACACCACCGAACCCCTCACCGAACCACCAGACGAAAAGCGACCAGAGAACGGACACACCGAGCGCCACTTTCACCGTGGGGCGGCAGGCGATGCCAACAGCCAGAAGTATCTGCATCGAGGCAAATGCCGCGTTCGTCGCCAGAGCGTGGTGATCGACCACGGAAGCGTTCCAGGTGATTGTGTGGGCAAGCCAGCCAGGGTTGCCCGACGCGGCACTGGCCAACATGCCGCTGAATCCAGCCCCTCCTGACGTGAAGAAGAAGGGCTGTAGCTGCAAGATCCCGTCAAGTAACCAGATCGCTGCCAGTGATAGCTGGAGGGTGCGACGCCAGTCCGATCGAGCACCGTCTGACTGCGCGTGCTCGGGTGAAGCGACTCGCTCGGGGGCACCTCTGGCTGATGGCATTTGTCCCTACACGGTGAGGTGATGGACCTTCGGTAGGGTACTACGAGTTGTAGTTGCGTGCCAATGGCTCACCCGCCATGAGAATGCGCGGTCAGTGGTCGGGAGGCTGTCTCGGCACCGGATGGGGACGGCCTGGTCACCGCCGGATTGGGGTTGAATCAGATGTAATCCGGCGCCGGGCCGTGCCCGTCGCCGAAACCCGGTGATCCGGCAACGCTGGGTTGGAGCCGTGCGCTCCACTTCTCCTCGATGTGGCCGAGACGCCAGATCACGAGGGCACCGGCCCACGTGAGGACGAACATGCCCACGATGACGAAGCCGGCCGCGTTGATGTTGAAGCTGGCCATGTCCTTCCAGAACGCTCCCTTGAGCTTCAGCTCCGTCGGCGCCAGCCCCAGGACCTCGATCGTCCCGATGAAGAAGCAGATGGCGACGGACAGACCGGTGATGGCGAGGTTGTAGTACACCTTCCGGACGGGGTTGAAGAACGCCCACCCGTAGGCGACGTTCATGAAGATCCCGTCGACCGTGTCCATCATGGCCATGCCCGCCGTGAACAGGATGGGCAGACACATGATGGAGTACCAGGGCAGCGCCCGCGTGGCCAGGAGGGCGGTGGTGGCCAGGAGGGCCACCTCGGTGGCGGTATCGAACCCCATGCCGAAGACCACGCCGACGGGGTAGATCTGCCATTCCTTGGTGATCGCCTTCATCCACCGGCCGAAGAAGCGGTACATGAGACCGCGGTTCTCCAGCTGCCTCTCGAGCTCGGCTTCGTCGTAGTCGCCTCTCCGCATCGAGCGGAAGACGCGCCAGATTCCGGCAAGGATGACGATGTTGAGGACGGCGATGAGGTAGAGGAACGCCGCTGACACGACCGTCCCGAAGATGCCGCCGAACATCTCCAACCCGGAGCCGTGGTTCGACACGGCCGGGAACACCGTCTTCTCGGCGACCACGATCCCCACTCCGATGACGATCACGATGGTCGAGTGTCCGAGGGAGAACCAGTAGCCGATGCTCAACGGGCGCGGTTGCTCTGTTCCGCGCCGGTCGTTCATCAGTTTCCGGGTGGTGTTGTCGATCGCCGAGATGTGGTCGGCGTCGAAGGCGTGCCGCAGTCCCAACGTGTAGGCCAGGACGCTCACACCGATGCCGAGGCCCCGGTAGTGCCCGGGCACCACGAAGGCGATGAAGATGCCGAACCCCAGGACGTGGAGGGCGACGATGCTGGCGAACATCCAGCGGGTGCGGCGCCATTCTCGTGGGGTGAGCGAATTCCGGACCTGTCTGAGCCGCCCGACGGGGGGGGATATCTCGGTCATGACCATGGACGGCCCTCCTCGATCCCCGTGCTCCACCTGTGGCTGCGCTCCTGCTCCCACTGCCGGTTGTCTACCCGAGATGCGAACTGGATGCAAGAGGATGCAGCTCGTCTCATGACCCCTCAAAGCCCTACCATGGACGTGTGAGCAAGCTCTTCGCTCCCGTGGACGCCGACCGGACCCCCCCGGCCACCGTGGAGGACGTTCTGGCCCTGGTCCGGGCGAGGGGCGGACGGGTGACGTCGGCCCGCCGTCTTCTCCTCGAGGCCGTCTTCGAGGCCGAGGGCCACCAGACGGCCGAAGAACTGGCGGCGGTGGTCCAGACGAGAGCGCCCGATGTCCACCTCTCGACGATCTACCGGAATCTGGAGGATCTCCAGGAGCTGGGTATTGTCGTCCACGCCCACCTCGGTCACGGGCCGTCGACCTACCATCTGGCCGCCACTGCGCACGGCCACCTCGTCTGCGACGGTTGTGGCGAGGTGATCGAAGCTCCCGACGACTTGTTCGCCGCCCTGTCCCGCTCGACGAGGTCGCGTTTCGGGTTCACCATCGATCCCCGCCACTTCGCCATGCTCGGTCGCTGCCGCCGATGCCAGGAAGCGGTGACACGAACGGGTTAGTACGGTGCTGCCCGGATGGCCGAGCGGATCGACGCGGATGTCTGCGTGGTGGGGGCGGGCTTCGCCGGGCTAACGGCCGCCCTGCGGTTGCACCAGAGCGGCATGTCGGTGGTCGTCCTCGAGGCCCGCGACCGTGTCGGTGGTCGGGTGTGGACGCAGGAACTGTCGGACGGCTCGGAAGTCGACCGGAGAGGTGCGTGGCTCGGTCCGAAGCATGATGCCGCCTTCGGCCTGACCCGCGAATTCGGTGTGTCCACCTACAAGACGTGGGTGAAGGGGTCGCACCTCCTCGTCGACGGGGGTCGGAATCGCCCGTACACAGGTCTCATCCCGAAGATCAGCCCACTGGCGGTCATCACGATCGCCCTCGCGCAGACCAGGCTGGACTGGACCTCCAAGCGGGTCCCACTCGACACCCCGTGGACGGCTAAGCGGGCCAAGGAATGGGATGCCCGCACGGTGGCGTGGTGGCTCGAGAACGCCGGGATCCGTTCGACCGCCGGACGCGATCTTTTCGAGATGGCCGTCCGGGGCCTGTTCACCGGCGACCTGAGCGAGACGTCGTTCCTCCACCTCCTCTTCCTCGTGCGGGCGCACGGAAGCATCAACACGCTGTTCTCGATCAAGGGCGGGTCCCAGGAGAACATGGTCGACGGCGGCGCCGGTTCCGTGGCACGACGGATGGCCGATGTCCTGGGCGACGCCCTGCATCTGAACGCACCGGTGCGGTCGATCGCCCAGGGACACGATCATGTCCTCGTCGGGACCGACGGCGTGTCCGTAGCGGCCGGCCACGTCATCGTCTCGATTCCGCCCGTCTTGGCCCTCGAGATCGCTTTCGATCCGGTGCTCCCCGGGGACCGCACGGCGCTCTACACCAGCGCCGTGGCCGGGCCCGAGACGAAGACCCTGCTCGTCTACGACGAGCCGTTCTGGCGTGCCGACGGATTCAGCGGTCAGAGTGCCGAGCCCAACTCGGCCGCCGAGGTCACCCTTGATGCCACCCCGGCGGCCGGCAGCCCGGGAGTGTTGGCGTCGTTCACGTTCGGGCCGGTGGCCGAGCGCGTCGCCGCCCTCGATGACGGCGTGAGGCGGCGGACCGTTCTTGAGGCGCTCGCCGCCCGCTTCGGGCCCCGGGCGGGGTCGCCGATCGACTACATCGAGACGGCGTGGTGGACCGAGAAGTGGACGCGTGGGTGCTCGATGGCGCACTACCCGCCCGGGATCCTCTCGAAGTACGGACACCTGTTGTCCGAACCGTTCGGGCGGGTGCACTGGGCCGGGACCGAAACCTCGACGAAGTCGCACGGGGCCATCGACGGGGCCATCCTCTCGGGCGAACGGGCCGCCACCGAGATCCTGGACTACGTCCGGAGCTGACCCTCGGAC
>Ga0182018_10004103_pt1 | contig 12513 bp, 11 predicted proteins | sample 812P2MmetaG_FD_120490 | JGI IMG/M metagenome (GOLD analysis project Ga0182018, IMG submission 120490) | Permafrost microbial communities from Stordalen Mire, Sweden - 812P2M metaG | ecosystem: Environmental > Terrestrial > Soil > Wetlands > Permafrost | place: Sweden: Stordalen | collected...
ATGATGCTCCTGCCTTCGAGGTGCCACGACGCCGCCGCGAGCGACAGAGCGTCGAGGGCATCGAAGCGACCACCGGCGCCATAGGAGATCACCGCCAGCGCATCGGGCCGCTCGCCCACCATCGAACGGGCGAGGGCGGCGATGCGATCCTCCGTGGCGGCGATGTCGAGCGTCGTGAACGACACCTCGAGGCGTCCGACCGGCACCGAGCCTGTGGCCCCTCCGCGCAGCCAGACGGCGTGCTCGCCTCTGCCGATGACTCGCTCGTCGGTCAGCAATTCGCGGGCGTCTTGCTGTACGCCGTCGACGCTTCGGCCCGCTTGGGCTGTGGCACACCGCGCCTTGATGACGTCACGAGGGCCGAACGACCCGTCGACGGTCCGTTCCGACAGCCGGCTGAGCGTCTCCTCCTTCCAACGATCGTCGCCGCCGGCCGCACGTGCCGCCAGCGCCGCAGGCGACACGCGATGGCAGATATTCAGGAGGCGCGTGTCGGAGATTCCCGCCTCCCGCAACAGCACACGGGCCTTCTCGATCACCTCCTCGTAGCTGATGCTCGTGTCCTTCGGCGGACGCGTCAGCTCGGCCATGGCCCGCCGAGCGGCCGGCCCTTGCCACCCCTCGGCCTGCATGCCGGCGGCGATCTGGATGGTCCGCCGGGACAACCGCTCGATCGTGGACTTGTCAAGACCGTTCAGATCGGACCAGCAGCGCCCGTTGAGCGGTTGCCATTCGACTCCGAGACGCTGGGTCAGCTCGAAGCGCAGGTGCGTCTCGTAGAGCGCCCCTGCCGTCCGGATCTCGAGAAACAGCGCCGTGGCGTCGAGCGGACGCCAGGGCCCGCCGGTCGGATCCGCCACAAGGTTGGCGATGAGCACGTGCGTGTGCAGGTGCGGGTCACCCGCGCGACTCAATCGATGCGAGAAACCCACCCCCAGCATCTCGCCACCTCGCACCACGCGGGGACCGTCGGGGGTGCTGAAGCGGATGGCAGGCGCTTTGGCCTCGAGATAGGCGAGGCTCGCGCCGACAGCGGCCTCGTGACCGAGCCGCATCTGCTCGCGAACCTCAGGATCGGGTGAGAAGGCTTGCACGAGGCTGACCGACTTCGGCGTCGAGAAGGTGCAGTCGAACCCGGCTACCCGCCGCCGTACCCGATCCGCCAGCAATGGGTCGCCCGAGACAGGATCGACTCCGGCGAAGAGCCTCCGCACCGCCCGAGCCTCAGCGGTGCCCGTCAGGCCAAATCGCTCGCCGGCAGCTCCAAGCCAGATTCCGGACGCCTCCACCAGCCCCTCGGAATGGTCCCGTCCGGTGGCAGCGGTCGCCAGGTAGTACTCCTCCTGCCCGAGCGCGACCTTGCAGATACTGAGCACACTACCAGCATAGCTGGCGTTTCATAGTTTTTCATGCTATTTCAGCCTCTTTCGACCCCTCCAAGTGCTGAGACCGAGGCATCCGACGACTGCGGCCAGCACGACGACGACGGCGACGATCGTGTGGCGGTGCAATGCGATGGCCAAACCGATCACGATCAACGTCGCTACGAACAGTTCGGGAGTGTCCCCGACGAGGAACTCCCACCAGAACCGACCGAAGGCGACAATCGAGCGCGAGACGACACCGGAGCGACGCTTGTCTGCCGTCTCGTTCACCTCGGCTGCTCCACCGCTGCCGGGAGGACGGCCCGCATCCAACGAATCGCGCCCGCCGTCGTCGCCGCGAACAGCCCGACGAGGGCGAGGAGAAACAGGTCGCTGCCGGGCCATCGCACGCCTGCGCCCTCCGCCACCCAGAAGACGCCGAAGCTCGTCAGCATGATGCCGACGACCATCTTCATGGCGTTCTCGGGCACTTCTGAGAGCTGCCGCCCGACGATGGTGCCGACGACACCGACGACGACGACGGCGGCGGCTGCCGATACCGCCGCCAAGGCAAGGTGCCGCGAGCTCGAGCCGAGCGTCAGCACGATCATCACGACTTCAAGACCTTCGAGGAAGACGCCCTTGAATGCCACGGTGAACCCGACGGCGTCCCGCGATTTCGTGGTGCCCGCCGGTGTCGAGAGCGACGAAACCGTCGTTCGGTAGATGGCGTCCTCGTCGTGCAGCGCCTTGTGGCCGCTCGCCCGCAGGATGGCCTTGCGAAGCCAGTTCAGGCCGAGGACGAGCAGCATCCCCCCGATCACGACACGCAGCACGTCGAGAGGGATGAGGTGCACGAGGGGAACGCCGACAGCGGCCACCAGCACGGCAAGGACGAGCGCAGCCACAGCGGCGCCCTCCAGCGCCGAGCGCCAGCCCCGCGAGATGCCCGCCGCCAGCACGATCGTGAGCGCCTCGACCATCTCGACGGCGCTGGCGCCGAAAACGGCCAGGGCAAGAATGACCGAGGAGGTCATGAGGAGGACTCGGGTGCCGTGGTCGTCACTGAGAGGCCCCCGTGATCGACTGCTGCACCGTCTGCGTAACCCTTGAGGGCGCGACGGGCGGCGTTCACACCTGCATCACGCAGCGCCGGCGGTGACAGCACCTCGGTCCCGGGACCGAGCCGGAGGAGCAGCCGTCCGAACCATCCCTCCACATCGCCGACGAGGATCGTCGCCGCCAGCCTGCCGCTGCCATCGTCCATCGGCGCGATCGGGCCGGCGGCGACCTGCTCGACGGCGAGCTCGGACCCAGCCGGAAAAGCCACACGGGCGGCGAGGGCGTCTGCCCCGCCGAGGAACGCGCCCGGCCGCTGGAGCTCCTCGGAGAGACCGTCCGGCGGCTCGAACGTCTCGCCCAGCCTCCGCACCGATTGGATCCGATCCACCTGGAAGCGCCTCAGTCCGTCGGCAGAGTGGCACCACCCGTCGACGTACCAGCGCCCCTCCCGGAGCACGACCTGGTACGGGTCCACCTGTCGGGTGCCCGGAGCGATCGCCGAGCTGGAGAAATACTCGATCTCGAGCCGTTCGCACGCCAGAGCCGCCTGTTGCACCACCTGCAGGTGCTCGGGATGGTCGATCTCCACCGCCAGCGGTGCCGACCCGAGTGAGGCCTCGAGCTTCTGGAGCGCCGACCGCAGCAGCCCTTCTGCGTCGGCACCAGGGACGGACAGAAGCGCCCGAGCCGCCGCAGCCAACACGAAACCCTCGTCCGGCGTCAACCTCTGCGGCCTCCCGAATTCCCGCAGCTGGTGCGCCACCACCTTGTCCCCGTCGACGAAGAGCTCGATGAGGGCATCGGGGGTGTACGGCGGGACGCCGCAACACGCCGCCAGCTCGAGCTCATGGACGAGCTCTTCCTCTCCGATCGAGAAGCGCTCCGCCACGTCAGCCAGATCGGCCTCACCGACGCGGGCGAGGTGGACGAGGATCGCGAGCAGGCGCCGCAACCGCTCGCCGGCCATCACGGCGTTGGTAAGGCGCGTCGGAGCACCGACTGGCCGGGGGGGCGGTGCCGCTTGTCGCGCCGGCACCGGGGCCGCCGTCGCGACTGCGGGCGCCACATCGGGGACCGCCGGCGCTAGTCGCACCGCCAGCTCGCGCAAGCGGCCGATGACAGCGTGGCGGAGCGCCGGCGGGCCTTCGACCACCAAGGTGTCACCGAGCCCGACGGCCCACGAGACGAAGGCTTCGCGATCTCCGGCAAGCAGGTGCACGCGAAGGCTGCCGTCGGTCCCCCATCCCGCCATCGCCGACGAGGGCACCTGCGTGGCCACGACCCTCGCTTGCCGCGCGTCGACCACGAGCTCGGCGACCGGAACCTCAACAGCGGCTTCCGTGATCCTCCACGGCAGCAGCCTGATCTCGTCGCGGAGATCGGTCCCGACGGGTGGCTCGTAACCGGACGGATCCCCGGCGATCGGAAGGCTCTCGAACCGGTCGACCCGGAACGTCCGCGTGGCGGCTCCGCCGGCAGCGGCGCGATCGCGGCCGACGAGATACCACGCACCGGCGCGAAACGCCAGGCCGAAGGGCTCCACCTCTCGTTCGCGAGCGTGGTATCGAAACCGCACCACCGCCCGCTGGCGCAATGCCTCGTGCAGGAGACCGAGCGCCGGCAGCGACGGCAGGACGGCGACGGGCGCGACTCCGGGGCCTGCCACGCCGAGCCCTGCGGTCCCGGGACCTGCGTCGTCATCCCGGAGACCGGCCCGGCCGAAAGCAGCCTCGGTTACAGGGCTCCCGAGCTTGGCGATGGCATCGGCGCCGGCGCCGCCCCCGAGCTGCACGGCGGCGATGGCGAAGCCGAGCGCCTGCTCCTCGCCGGCATCGAGGCCAAGGTCGGGGAGGTAGTAGTCGTCAGGGCGGATCCGGTAGCCCACCTGTTGCTCAGAGTCGACCGGCTCGATCGTGAGCGGGACGCCGAGCTCGCGCAGCGCCCGCTTGTCGCGCTCGAAGGCCTGGCGGCTCGCCTCCGTACCTTCGGGGTACCCGGCTACCGTCCCGGAGATCTCTCGCAAGGTGAGCGGCCGTGTCGTCTCGAGGAGGACCAGCACAAGGTTCGTCATGCGCTCCAGGCGATCGAAGCGCTCATGAACAGGCATTGGTAGGCATGGTAGGGCCCTCGGCAATCCGATCGAGGCGCTCAGACGTACTCCCTAACGTGGGAGCGATGATGGCGAGCGCGGATACGCGGTCTGACGAGGCGCTGCTCGGTGCCATGGCGGTCGGGGACGAGGCCGCCGGCATTGCATTCGTGCGTCGCTACCAGCGGCGGACCTTCGGGCTCGCCCTCTCCATCGTCGGGGATACCGATCTCTCCGAGGACATCTCGCAGGAAGCCCTCGTACGGGCTTGGCGCCACGCGCCGGTCTACGACTCGCGCCGGGCCTCGGTGACGACGTGGGTCCTCACCATCACTCGCAATCTCGCCATCGACGCCCTGCGCATGCGGCGGGCGGTCCCCATCGACCCGGACGACATCATCAACCTGGGCATTGTGAGCGCCGACTTGGACCCGAGTGACCAGGCGTGGCGCAACGACGCCTCCGCCCGGGTCCGGGTCGCGCTCGCGTCGCTCCCCGTCGAGCAGCGACGCGCCCTCGTCCTCTCGGCGTTCTACGGCCTCACCGCCGACGAGATATCGAGGCAGGAGTCCATACCGCTCGGCACGGCCAAGACCCGAATTCGAGCCGGCCTCGGCAAGGTCCGTTCGATCCTCGCTGCCGATGGCCTCTACGACGGTGCCGTCGGCGCCCTGCGCCCGCCGAAGCTCCCCAGCGTGCCAGCGCTTCCAAAGCAACCGGGCGACGCCCCCGTCATCCCGCAACCTCCGCACCAGGAGCACCTTTCATGACCTACGGTCCCGACCACTTCGGCGGCGACGCTGATCGCCAAGGCTCGCCCGCAGGTTGCGAGCTCTTCCAGTCGGCCGCGGCCGAGCTGGCGCTCGGCTCGCTCACGGGTGCGGACCGTTCCATCGCCCTCGCCCACCTCGATGACTGCGCTGACTGCCGCAGTTTGCTCGAGGAGCTCTCGACGACAGCAGATGCGCTCCTGCTGGCTGCGCCCGAGGCTGATCCGCCGGCGGGTTTCGAAGTGCGCCTGCTCGCCAGGCTTGGCAGGAATGAGCTTGCACCAGCGCCCGCGGCGGCCCGCCTCGGCTCGGTGATCCCGCTCCGCAGGCGCGCACGGGTGATCCTGGCCGCAGCTGCCGCCGCAGTTGTCATTGCAGGCGCCGGCATCGGGCTCGGCATCGCCGTGACCCCGCGGCACGCCACACAATCGGCGACACCTGCGATTCGGGTCGCGACGCTTCGCTCCATCGCGACATCGAACATACCGGCTGCTCCGGTGGGCCAAGTGGCGATCACCGCCGGCAAACCGTCCTGGGTGGTGATGACGTTCCACAAACCGGGTTTCTCGGGCTGGGTGTACTGCATGGTCTCCGAGAGCGGTCATTCGAAGGTCCTGGGAAGTTTCTGGATGCACGACGGCTCGGCGAGCTGGGCGGTGCCGCTGGCGTCGTCGGGCGCCGCGGTGAGCTCCGCTCAGATCGAAGGATTGAACGGCGCCATCTTCGCCACCGCCCAGTTCGCGAGCTGATCGAACCGCTCTTCATTGACCTCCGGCTGAGGCACCGCCCGTGAGCGGGCGGACAACTTCATGGGGTGGGCCAACTGCCCCCGGCTCCACCCCGGAGCTCGCTGCGCTCGGATCCAAATCCGAGCGCAGCGGTGCGTACGGGCTCAGGAGCGCTGCCGACGATCACCTCAGAACACAGCAGGGTCTGCGAGCTCAGGCTCGGGCTGCGTGAGTGCTCTCAGATACCGAGACGAGCGGCAGCCAAAGCATCCTGCGCGGCCGCGGGGCCCTCGATCTCCACCCGGGCGACACTCCGCCGCCCGAAGAGCAGCAGTATCAGCTCCTGAGGCGCACCGGTCACGACGGCGCGGGGTTGTGGGCTTCGGGCGACGACCGATCCGAAGCCTGCGGCGACGAGCTCGAGACCGGCACCCCGCATCCGGCGCGTCATGAAGCGGGCGCCCCGCTTCACCATCGTCCACATCGCAGTGTCCAGCGCATCGTCGTCCCGGGGTTCCCAGTCGGCTTCGGCTCGTCGCACGTCCTCGTGGTGGATGAAGAACTCCATGCCATTCATCTGCGCGTCGAACAAGCGCATCGGCAGTGGTGGTCCGCCCCGCAGCCGCGTGATGAGGCCGCCGTACCCGAGCTCACGTTTCGCCTTCTCCATGGCGTGCTCGGTCATGGGCATGAGCGGAGGGACGAGGATGCCGGCTCCGGCGACAAGGCGGCTCTCGCGCACGAACAGGTGTGCCGCCAGGTCCGACGTCGTCCACCCCTCGCACAGCGTCGGAGCGAGCGGGCCGCGGTCCTCGAGGAGGTTGCAGAGGGCCTGGCGCTCGGACTGCGCAAGAGACTGAGCCATCGTCACACGGTACCGGGCCGACTTCGTGCCCGGGAGACGTGCGGAGCTCACCAAGCGGCACGAGCGCGTTTGCGCTAGACACCCGTCTGATGCCGGATCGACACATCCTCGCGACGAGCGGTGGAATGACAGCCTCAGGAAGGGGTGCCTTCCAGTGGCGCCTCGGCGGGCTGATACGCCACGCCCTCGCCCTGAGCGGAGCGACGCATCCGCGCCTGTGCTTCGTCAACACCGCTACCGGAGACAACGACGTCGGCCTCCGGGCGTGCTACGGCGCAACTTCCGGCGAGAGCGTCGACGCTCATCATCTGAGCCTCTTCCCAATGCCGAACGTCGAGGACATCGGTGACTACCTCTGCTCCATGGACGTCATATGGGTCGGGGGTGGCTCGGTCGCGAACCTTCTGGCCCTCTGGCGCCTCCACGGCGTCGACGACGCCATGCGGGCCGCCTGGGAGGCCGGCATCGTTCTTGGGGGGGTGAGCGCCGGTTCGATCTGTTGGCACGTGGGCGGCACGACGGACTCGTTCGGTCCCGAGCTCCGGCCCGTGACGAACGGGCTCGGCTTCCTGCCGTACGCGAACGGCGTGCACTACGACAGTGAGGACCAGCGCCGGCCGCTCGTGCAGCGACTCGTCGCGGCCGGCACGCTGCCGCTCACCTTCGCGACCGACGACGGCACCGGCTTGCACTACGTCGGCACCGAGCTGGCCGAAGCGGTCACAGACATACCCGGCAAGTCGGCCTGGCGCGTCGAGCCCGACGGCGCAGGCGGGGTGACGGAGACCCGCCTCGAGACCCGCCTCCTGAGCGACGACTAGGCGGCTACGACGCTCGCCTCGTGGTCGAGCAGCCACTTCTTGAGGTCCAGTCCGCCGCCGTACCCCGTGAGGCTCCCATTCGACCCGATGACGCGGTGGCAGGGCAGGATGAGCGGGATCGGGTTGCGACCGTTGGCGAGACCGACCGCCCTGCACGCCTTCGGATTGCCGATTCGTGCGGCAAGCTGGCCGTAGCTCTCCGTCTCGCCATAGCCGATGTCGGCCAGTGCGAACCACACGCGCTGCTGAAAGTCCGTACCGGACGGCTGCAGCGGCAAGGAGAACTCCCGCAGCCGCCGCGCGAAGTACGCGTCGATCTGGTGGACCGCTTCGTCCACGGCGCCAGGCGTCCCCCTCCGGTCAGGGTCCATCCCGGCTTGGTCGAACGAATGGGGAAGGCCGACGAAGCGCAGCCATTCGGCATCGCCGACGACCAGCATCTCACCGACTTCTGTGGGCGTCGTGTACCACTCGTCCTTGTCGGCGAGCTTGGGGTTCATGATCGATGTCATCTCACACTCCTTTGCGGATTTGGTCGTTGTGCATGTCAGATGGGTGGCCGCTGCGGGCTGGCAGCGTCGCTCAAAGCCGCCCAGAGGTACTGCAGGGCGTAGGCCCGATATGGTCGCCAGCTCTCGGCGAGCGCAGTCGCCTGTCGTTCGCCACCGGAGAGCCCCATCCGCTCCAGGGCACGACGCACTCCGAGATCGCTCGGCATGAAGGCGTCGGGATCGCCGAGCGCTCGCATCCGCACGTAGGCAACGGTCCACGGACCGATGCCCGGCACGGCGAGGAGCCGGCTGGACACGGCGTCCCGGTCAGCGCCGGGGTCCAAGGCGACATCGCCGCTCGCCAGCAGCCCGGTCATCTCGATCAGCGCCCGCGCCCTCGCGCCGGGCATCGAGAGCTCGCCCGTGCGCAGGCCCGCGATGACCTCTGCCGTCGGGAACTCCCGCTGCACGGCGCCGACGGGGACGGCGAGCGCACGGCCGTGTGCGAGGGCGAGCCGTCCCGCCAACGTTCGCGCACCCGCGACGCTGACCTGTTGACCGAGCACGGCGCGAACCGCCAGCTCGCTCCCGTCCACGTGTCCGGGGATGCGCAACCCCGGCCGGGTTGCCACACCGGCACCGAGCACTACGTCGCCGGCGAGCACCTCTGTCACCGCAGCCGGGTCGGAGTCGAGGTCGAACAGCTGCCGTACCCTCCCGACCGCGAGCGTGAGGTCGCGCAGGTCATCCAACTGGAACGAGCAGCGCAACGCCCCGTCGCCGCCATCTCTGACCGTCACGACTCCGGCACCGTGCGGCAGGGTGAGCGCCCGGCGGAAGTGCCCGGTGTCGCCTTCCTCTACGCCTGGGACTGCCCGGTCGGCGAGAAACCCGAACAGCACCTCGAGCGGGAACGGCGCCCGATAGGCCAAACGCAGGGTGATCGAGCTCGAAGCTGTGTTGGCGGCGCGTCTGCCGAGAAGGCTCGACCGCCGCCCCGCTCTCGCCCGCATGGCGCTCGGCGACTCCCCGAAGATCTCGCGGATCGTGTCGTTGAACTGGCGAACGCTCCCGAAGCCTGCGGCGAAGACGACCTCGGCGATGCGGAGGTCCGTCGTCTCGAGGAGGATGCGAGCGGTGTCAGCGCGTTGCGCCCGCGCAAGCTCGAGCGGGCCGGCTCCCACTTCCGTCACGAGCAGGCGCTGCAGCTGCCGCGGGCTGTAGTTGAGGCGGCGAGCGAGCCCCGACACGCCTTCCCGGTCGATGACGCCTTCGTGGATCGATCGCATCGCCCGCCCGACGATGTCGCCCCGACGGTTCCACTCCGGAGAACCCGGAGCGGCATCGGGTCGGCAGCGCTTGCACGCCCGGAACCCCGCCCGCTGCGCCGCCGCCGACGTCGGGAAGAACCGGACCCGGTCCGGCCTGGGCTTCACCGACGGGCAGCTCGCCCGGCAGTAGATGCCGGTGGAGGTCACACCGGCGAAGAAACAACCGTCGAAACGGGCGTCGCGCGCCACGAGCGCCCGATAGCACGCGCCGGCATCATGACCGATCCAGGCGTCGCCGGGAGCGGCCGCCGTCGCCGGCGAGGTCGCCGATACGCGAAGGAGGGCTCGACTCACATCAGAAGTATCCCAGAGGGGTGTGTCACCGTCTGGCGGAAATCGGACATGCTTGTGAGCATCCACCGAGGATGTGGGGAGATAGCGTCCGTTCTGCGACAACGACGTCGAGCCACCCTCGGAGGCACCATGACGATTGCGGACACCGAAGCCCAAGGCACCGCTCCGACAGCGACCACATCGGCTGTCCTCGACCCGTTGGACCTCGACGGAGTCGACGCCGTGGAATTCTGGGTCGGCAACGCCCATCAGGCAGCCCACTTCTACCGCACCGGATGGGGCTTCGATCTCATCGCCTACGCCGGCCCGGAGACGGGCGTCCGAGACCGCTGCTCGTACGTACTCGAGCAAGGCGAGCTGCATTTCATCGTCACGTCGTCGCTCAGGGAGGGTACGGAGATTTCCCGACACGTCGCCCGCCACGGCGACGGCGTCCGAGACGTGGCACTGCGGGTCGCCAGCGCCGAGGCGGCGTTCACCGAGGCGGTGCGCCGCGGCGCCGTGCCCGTTCGATCGCCCTTTGAGGAGAAGGACGACCACGGCATCGTCCGGCGGGCGACGATCGCCGCCTTCGGAGAGACCGTCCACACGTTCATCGAGCGCTCCGCCTATTCGGGCCTGCACGCACCGGGCTACGAACCGCTGACGACGGTGCCGGATCCGCTCCCGCCAGCAGGACTGCTCGACTTCGACCACTCTGTCGCCAACGTCGAGCTGAACCGCATGAACTTCTGGGTCGGGTTCTACGAGAAGGTCCTCGGTTTCAACCTCATCCAGGGCTTCACCGACGACGACATCTCCACGGAGTACTCCGCCCTCATGAGCAAGGTGGTCTCCGACGGTGTCGGGAGGATCAAGTTCCCCATCAACGAGCCCGCGCCCGGCAAGAAACGCAGCCAGGTCGAGGAATACCTCGACTTCTTCAACGGTCCAGGCGTCCAGCACATCGCCATCAAGACCGCCGGCATCGTGGATTCCGTGAAAGCCTTGCAGGCACGCGGCATCGAGTTCATGCGCGTGCCTGACTCGTACTACGGGGACCTGCGGCTTCGCTTCGCCGATCTCGACCTCGACATCGACCTGCTGCAGGAACATGCCATCCTCGCCGATCGCGACGACGAGGGCTATCTCCTGCAGATCTTCTCCCGCATGAACCAGGACCGGCCGACGGTGTTCTTCGAGCTGATCGAGCGCCATGGGTCGACCGGCTTCGGCAACGGCAACTTCAAGGCGCTCTTCGTGGCTCTCGAGCGCGAGCAGGATCTGCGCGGGAACCTCTGACATGCCGCACTACCGGAGTGTCGGCGAGGTCCCCGCCAAGCGACACATGCAATTCCGCGACGAGCGTGGGCAGTTGTACACCGAGGAGCTGATGAGCAGCGTGGGTTTCTCGGAGGAGAGCGCCCTGCTCTATCACCGGCACTCCCCAATGGCCATCCTCAGTGCCGAGCGGGCGGACGCGCCCGTCGACGCCCTCCACGACAACGCTCCGGTGCTACCGCGCCACTTGAAGCTGCACGACTGTCCCGAAGGTGGCGACCCTGTGAAGGGCCGCCGGCTGATCCTCGGCAACGAAGACGTTCGCATCAGTTACGTCGCCGCCACCGAGACGAGCGGGCTGTATCGCGATGCTGTCGGGGACCAGCTCGTGTACATCGAGTCTGGCCAGGCGATGTTGGAGTCGATATTCGGACGCCTCGCAGTGGGCGAGGGCGACTACGTCGTCATCCCGACGCACGCGACGCACCGTTGGGTCGTGAGCGAACGCGTCCGCATGTTGTCGGTCGAGACGCCGGCGCACCTCAACGTCCCGGCCCGTTACCTCTCGACCCGCGGCCAGCTGCGCGAGGGCGCGCCCTACTCAGAGCGCGACGTCCGCGGCCCGGCAACGCCTCTCCTGGTAGAGGACGACGAGGTGCCGGTTCTCGTGCGGACCCGAGCCGGCATGACGCGCTACACCTATGCGCACCACCCTTTCGATGTCGTGGGATGGGACGGCTGCCTCTATCCGTGGGCGTTCTCGATCTTCGACTTCGAACCCATAGTGGGCCGAGTGCACCAACCTCCTCCTGTGCACCAGACCTTCGCCGGCGAGGGCTTCGTCGTGTGCTCGTTCGTCCCGCGGCTTTTCGACTTCGGCGCGAACGCCGTGCCGGTTCCCTACGCCCACGCCAACGTCGACAGCGACGAGGTGCTCTTCTACGTCGGCGGTGATTTCATGAGCAGGGCGGGGTCGGGAATCGGGCCGGGATCGGTCTCCCTGCACCCGTCGGGGTTCGTGCACGGCCCCCAGCCGGGAAGCGTCGAGCGCGCCCTCGGCAAGCCGGGCACCGACGAGCTCGCCGTGATGATCGACACTTTCCGGCCCCTCCGCCTCGCCGATGCCGCTCTCGAGGTCGAGGACCCGGCGTACCCCTGGACGTGGGCCGCTACCTGATTGCGTGGTGTTTGCCCCCGCGTTCTGCGATTCTTAGTTCGTGGCTGACCGCTCGCGCCGTCCCGAGATCCGCGACGAACCGCGGCGCAGGCGGGAGTTCCACTTCGGCGTCGGCTCTGCGTCGGCCGCCCTCCGTCTGCTCGGCGCCGCCCTCCTCACCGCCCTGGTCGTCGTCGCCATCGCTCGACACTGGCCCTGGTATGTCCTGCTCGTCATCGGCGTCATCTGGGCAGGAGTCTTCGCCCTTGGGGTCGTGGTTCC
>Ga0182018_10004104_pt1 | contig 12511 bp, 6 predicted proteins | sample 812P2MmetaG_FD_120490 | JGI IMG/M metagenome (GOLD analysis project Ga0182018, IMG submission 120490) | Permafrost microbial communities from Stordalen Mire, Sweden - 812P2M metaG | ecosystem: Environmental > Terrestrial > Soil > Wetlands > Permafrost | place: Sweden: Stordalen | collected...
TGCGGGAGTCTGTAAAAGCGGTTTCCGCAGACCGATTGATCACGATACGCGAAGGCGCGGGCGTGACCAAAGTAGAATCCTTTGCTGCGCCGCGCCACGGACGGTAATTCTTGGCGGGGGCACGGCGCGGGGACGGAAATGGAGGACAATTCATGTCATGAGAGCCGTTCTGGCAGCCTGCATTGTTCTGCTGCTCGAGACGCGTGGAGCGGCGGCCCAGCCGCCCGTCCGCGGGGACGCGGCATCGCACGTCGGCAAAGCGGTCCGGCTGATGCAGGACCGGCTTTTCAGCGAAGCCGCGGCCGAGTTCGAGCAGGCACTGGCCGTCGATCCCCACAACGACGAGGTGCGGATTCGATACGCCACGTGTCTGTTCGCACAGGAGCGCAACGACGAAGCGCGCAAGCAATTCGAGATCGAGCGGCAGCGGCTGGGCGACCGGCCGGGTCTGAATTACTACTTGGGGCGTCTGGATCTGCGGGCCAACGATTTCACCTCGGCAATCAAGAAGCTTGCGCCCCTGGAATCGGATCGCGCACTTTCCGAGGTGTCTCTTTATCTCGGCGTGGCGTACACGTCGGCCGGCCAGCAGGGGCGGGCGCTGGAATGTCTGGAGCGGGCCGCCAGAAACAATCCGCGCGACCCCGAGGTGCATTACCGGCTGGGGCGGGTCTACTCCATGGCCGGGCGCACGGATGACGCCAATCGCGAGTACAAGCTCTACCGGGATTGGCAAGAAAGCCAGCGGGCCGCGGAGCAGGATGGCCACGAATGCAAGGATGCGTTGCACACCGAGCCCATCGCCCAGGCCCGCATCGTCTGCCAGCGCATTGCGGACCCCAACGACGCGCGCCGGCTGATTTTGTTGGGCGAACTGTATTCGGCAAATGGCGCATTCTCCGATGCAATCGAACCATTGCGGCAGGCCGTCAAGCTGGAGCCCGATTCGTTCGATGCGTGGAACAGTCTCGGTCTGAGTCTGTTCTGGCTGAAGCGCTACCAGGAGGCGCTGCCGCCGCTGCGGAAGGCGGCCAGCCTGAACCCGCAGTTTTTCAGCACGCTGACTCTGCTCGCCTCCACGCTGCATGCGCTGGGAGACGATGCGGGCGCGCTGCCGGTTCTCGAACGGGCTCACAATCTGAATCCCGATGACGCGCAAGTGACGGCGCGGCTGGAGCAACTGCGCGCGACATTAAACGGAAAGCGATAGCCGGCCCCCGATCCGAAGTGGTAGAATCTCTTAGCGCCGAATGGGGCCGTCTAGACAGCCCGATTGGGATTTCGGAAGATCATGGCTCCTACGTTCTTTGCCTGTTGTCTTTTTCTGCAAGGTCTTACGCCGGAGGTCATCGAGCACGCACAGGCTGGGACGGCGGCGGCGCAGCAGGGCCGGCTCAGTGTGGCGATTCAGGAGTTCCGCAGAGTCACCGAGTTGCAGCCTAATTCCGCGGTCGGCCACGCCCGCCTCGGAGACGCTTACTTTCAAAACGGCGAATATAGCGCGGCCATCCCGGAACTGGAGCTTGCGCTGCGGCTCAATCCCAACCTGATGGACACCCATCAAACCTTGGGAGCTTTATTGTTAATTCAAGGAAACCCCGAGGGGGCGTTGCCTCACCTTGAGAAGATGCGTACCCCTGAGTTGCTCGGGCTAGCATATCTGGAGACAGGAAGACTGGGCCCCGCGATCACGGCATTGCAGGCTGCTTTGGACAAGCAGCCCAACGATCCTAACCTGCTTTACTATTTCGGCCGTGGGACGGCGCTCGCTTCGAAACGGAGCTTCGATCAGCTTGCGATAGTCAACCCCGACTTAGCGCGCCAGAGCGGCGCCGCCGCGGATAACGGGATCCCGCCGCCTCAGGACCTTGTTAGCCGGCTAAACGCGCTCGCCAAGCAGCCAAACGATGCAGCCCTGCTTTTGGCCTTTAGCCGGGCGGCGGCGCGGGCTTCCAAACAGGCATTCGATCGAATCCTGCAATCAAACGCGAACTCGGCGCGGGCGCATCAAGTCTTAGCGGAACGATACGTTGAGAGCGGCCGCCTTCCCGATGCGGAACGGGAATACACCGAATCGCTGGGGCTGAAGCCGTTCACGGCTAATGTGCACCTGGCACTTGGAGAGGTCTTCGCCGCTGAGGGTAAGTGGTCCGCGGCAGTTGCGCAATATCGCATGGAAACGCAGGTTCGGCCGGCCAGCGCCGACGCTTTTTATAGTCTCGGCTCCCTGCTTCTGCAACAGGGAGAGGTGAGCGGCGCAGTAGAGGAACTTGCCCAAGCCGATCGCCTCAGGCCGGATACGCCGCAAATTCTTCTAGCGCTGGGGAGGGCTGCGTTCGCCGCCCAGGATACCGCACGCGCGGAAGCGTCATGGACTAAGCTGCTCGGCATCGATAAGAAGAGCGGTCTGGCCGCCTCAGCCCACTTGGGATTGTCCACACTGTATAAGCGCGCCGGGAGATTGCCGGAAGCAGACCGCGAGATGGCGGCTTACGCACAATTAAAGAACCAGGGGGCCGCTAACTAAGGTGCACGCCAAAAGGATTCGACACATCGCCATCGGCGCGGTTGCCGCCGCCGTTTTCGTAGCCGTATATACCCGCGGCGCCGCGGCGCCCACCACGCCGGAGGTTCGTTACCCTCCTGAAGACGCCGCGGCGCTGTTAGCCGCGCGAAAACAACAGCAGTTGAAAACCGTCGATCAGTTCAAGGTGTTCTATCAGTTTCAATTCGAAGATAAGCTCCCGCAGAGCGGAATCACCTTCGTGAATCACATCGTCGACGACGCGGCAAGTGACTATCAACCGGCTCACTATGACCACGGAACCGGAATCGCTGTCGCGGATGTAGACGGCGATGGGCTGTACGACATCTACTTCGTAAGCCAGACCGGCGGGAACGAGCTTTGGAAGAACCTGGGCGGAGGCAAGTTCAAGAACATCACGGCGGAAGCGGGCGTAGGCGTGCCTGGCCGTATCAGCGTCTCCGCCGCCTTTGCGGACATCGACAACGACGGGGACCCCGATTTGTTCGTTTCCACGGTGCGCGGCGGCAATGTGCTCTTCGAAAACGACGGCCACGGGCACTTCCGCGATATCACGCGGGAATCTGGCATCGACGGAGCGGCCCATTCCTCCGGGGCCGTTTTCTTCGATTACGATCATGATGGGCTGCTCGATCTGCTGGTGTGCAACGTTGGAAAGTACACATCGGATCGGAAAGGCGCTCAGGGGCAATACATGGCTCTTCCCGATGCGTTCAACGGGCATATGTTTTTCGATCGTTACGAATTCCCAGTCCTGTATCGCAACCTCGGACACAACCGCTTTAAGGACGTAACCGCCGAAGCCGGTTTGAAGCCGGTGGGGTGGTCGGGCGACGCGACGTTCACGGATCTCAACGGGGACGGCTGGCCGCAGGTTTACTTCCTCAATATGATGGGGGCGAACCACTTTTTTGAGAATCACGGCGGAAAGTTCTCCGAGCAGACCAGCCGGTATTTCCCGAAGACGCCGTGGGGCGCCATGGGGATCAAGTTCTTCGACTACGACAACGACGGCCGGCTGGACCTGTTCATCACGGATATGCATTCGGACATGTGGTCGGATGCAGCGCCGGAGGACGAGAAGAAGAAAGCGCCAAATCCTCCCGGCGAGGACATGCTGCTGGGGCCGGCCAGCAGTTTTGTCTTCGGTAATGCCCTCTATCACAATCTCGGCTCCGGTAAATTCGAGGAGGTTTCGGACCGCATGGGCGTGGAGAACTATTGGCCCTGGGGGCCCAGCGTGGGCGATTTTAACGCCGATGGCTGGGAGGACATCTTCATCGCTTCCAGCATGAACTTCCCGTACCGTTACGGCATCAATTCCCTGTTATTGAATAATCGCGGACAGAAGTTTCTGGATGCGGAATTCCTTCTGGGCGTAGAGCCCCGCAGAGGGGGACGCACGCACACCCCTTGGTTTGAGCTGGATTGCTCGAAAGTCCCGTCCGACGCAAAGAAATATTATCGGGACCCATGTAAGGGCCAGGCGGGCAAAATCACGATCATGGCGCCGCTGGGAAGCCGGTCGGCCGCGGTTTTCGACCTCGACAACGACGGCGATCTCGATATCGTGACCAACGACTTCAACTCGGCGCCGCAGGTTCTGGTCAGCAATCTCTCCGCGCGCCGGCAGATCCACTGGCTCAAGGTGAAACTCATCGGCACAGCCTCAAACCGCGACGGATTGGGGGCGTATGTTCGCGTCACGTCCGGCGGCCGGACTCTGACGAAATACAACGATGGCAAGTCCGGTTACCTGTCGCAGAGCTCGCTTCCTCTGTATTTTGGCCTGGGAGACGCGCAGAAAGTCGATCGCGTCGAGGTCGATTGGCCTTCGGGACGCAAGCAGGCGATTACCCAGGATCTCCGCGCTAATGACCTTCTGCAGATCACGGAACCAAGATAAATGGCTTTCGAGACCTGCGCGCCACGGAGAACGCCGTGAAAAATCGGGATCGGCAGGCGGTTCCGCCTGCGATACGGCGAGGTTGTCAGTTATGGCACTTTTATGGCGGTACTAGTACTCGGTGATCGGCAATTTCCGTATTGACTTTGTCGCCAAATCTGATATGCTTAGCGCCGGGGAACTATTCCTAGTGCCCCGGCTTGTCCGCGCGGGAAGCGGACGGAGGAAGTCGTGACAATGGCCACAATAGCAGTCAATGGCTTTTATTGCCAAATCTTACCAATGTTGCCAAGTCTGAACTGGCAAGGGAGTAACCCACAGTGAAACATCGTCTTGTAATCATTTGCGTGTGCCTTGGTGTTGTCGGAATGGCTCCAGCCATGTTCGCGGATGTCACGGACTACCTGTTCAACCTCAATGGAACAAGCTACTGCTCGGGGTTTAGCAGCGTAGGCACTTGCTCAAACTATTTAGGCTTGGCGGCTGTTCCGGGGCTTTCCAGCAGCCTCGACACGAGCAACCTCGGTACCGGATTGGGCACCGTCAGCCTGACGTTTAACTCAAGTCCGGGCAGCTACAACGTGGATTTTTGGCTTTTTGAGCAACTTCAACAACCCGGCTTCAACGAGTACGGCAATACCGGGGGGGCGCCTGCGTCTGGCCAGTCCTGGCAGATCGACGTGCCGGACTACGACTACGGGGGGGAGCTGGGGACGCTGAACGCCGGTACCATCATCGCCAACACGCAGGCAAACACACTCGCGAACACAAACTATGTTCCAGGTAACAGCCCGAACGATCCGACGACCTCGAGCTTCCCGTGCTCGGGTCCGACTTGCAACGACTACACGTCGCTGGCGATGGGCTTCAACTTCACGCTGGCAGCGGGTTATCAAGAAGTCGTCAGCTTTAACGTTTCTACCACGGCGCCCACCAGCGGCTTCTACCTGGAGCAGATTCACCCGGTGGATGGAAACAACACCACCCCGACAGATTACTTTCTTACGGGCAGCGCGAGTGCGCAGCCGATAAACACGACAGTTCCGGAGCCGGGAACCGGGATCCTTTTGGGTGTTTTGGCGGCTCTCGCATTATCCCCGCTTGGGCGGCGCCTCCGCAACAAGTATAGCCAACTGGAGCAGAGGTGAATATGAAAAACGGATTATTGCGCATCTCTCTTGCGGCGGTAGTTGCATTGCTGGCGCTCCATCCCATGTTATCCGCGGCGGGCCTCACGGTTCTCACGGTGCCGTGGGAGCCGACCACCCCGCAGAGTCCGCACACGACCTACCCCATAAACCCGACCACCGAAGTGACCGTCACTCTGGGCGCGACGGTGCCTGCTGGGGTAACCACCGGCGATACCGTCACAGTAGTATGGGTTTTCGGCGACGGCAGCCCGAATACCGCGTTTCCCTTGGCGAATATCTACGACATTTCGACCACCCACCAATACCCCGCGAGCGCCTCCTTGGGCACCGCATGGACGGCCACGGTGACAGTGACGGACACTACCCAGCATACTTCGGGGACCGCGAACTACTATTTGATCCAGGGGTGCGGCCCCGCATCGGCTGCGCCCTGCACGCCGGGGCTCGGAACTCCGAGCGCTCCCGGAGCTCTGGCATCCAAGGTCAATGTGGCGATCGACGATGGCCTCTGGTATCTGCACCAAACCATGTGGCGCAACACGACTACGGTCGCGCCGATCGTTAATTGGGGAGGCTGGGATACCCAAACGTACGCTTGCCCGACGGTGAACGGGGATGCTTACGCCTGCATGTACTCCGGTGTGATCAATGCTTCAAACGTTCAGGCATTCGAGGTCAGCGGGCACTATGGCACGGGACCGGCCACCGACCCCTACACAGACGATGTGGCGCGCGGCCTGGCCCGCACGTTCGTTTTTCTCGCATCGGAAGCCAACATCACCACGCAACCAAATACCTACCAATATAATCCGGCAACGGTAAACTATGGTTGCAGCGACGGATCGCAGGTGCAGACCAATGGCACGTGCGTCGCGCCGGCCACTCCAGTCTACTACGATTCCGGCGCAACATCCTGCACGTCGCCGCCGTGCGCGTACAAATTCGATGGCAATAACAACGGCCAGATGATTTATTCCAATGATGGATCCGGCGAGCCTGTTTATACAGGCGGCCCATTCATGGATGCCCTAGTGGCAAGCAACAGCCCGAACGCCACCGCGCCAACCGGTCCGACGGGAGTCATGAACGCCACCTACCAGAATATCGTTCAGGACATGGCGGACTGGTATGGGGCCTGCCAGTACGAATACGATGAAGATCCCGGGCTCCAGCCGAATCCCAGCGGCTACGTACGCGGGGGCGGCTATTCGGCTTCAGGCGGCGGCTGGCTATACGATTGCCAGCAAGGTGACGACAACTCCACATCCCAGTGGGCCGCCATCGGTCTGATCGCGGGCTTCCGGGGCTTCAACCTGGCAATCCCGCAAGTTGTAAAGGACATGAACAACGTGTGGGTGACCAACAGCCAGGACGTCACCGACCCGCACCCGACGGGCACGGACCCTTATGCCTCCAACGACAATTATGGCGCCTTCGGATACCGGGGGGCTCTGGCTTACTCAAATGCCTGGGGGCCGTTTGCGGTTACCCCGTCGGGCCTGGTCCAGATGGCCTTGGATGGCATCGGCAGAACCGACAATACGGCGTTCGGCAATTCCAGTAACGCCGCGGATCAACGCTGGAATAACACGGAGACGTTCTACGCCGACAACTTCTGCAACATTACGAGCAACGGCGCCTACTATTCGCCAAGGGCCTATACCTATGGCATGTTCTCATTCACCAAGTCGATGCTGTTGCACGATCCCGGCGGAGTTCTGACGCCCATTAAGTACCTGAGGACCCTAACGCCGAACGTTTTCACGGGAGATTCCAGCGATCCGGCGAATGAGATCGACTGGTACGCGGCCCTCTCACCGGCCAATGGCGGCACGGACGCCTGTGACGGCGTGGCCCAAACGCTGGTGAGTTACCAGAGCGCGGACGGCCACTGGTACGGAAACGACTACGATCAGGGATACCAAGCCGATCAAAGCCCCTTTGAGACAGCTTGGTCGATCATTATGCTGGACAAGACGGTTTTTAACGCCTGCGTCAAGAATCTCGCCGGCCGCGGTACTCCGTCCGGCGTCGGCGCGGCACAAATCACGCTGGGGTGGACCGGGCAGTCGCAGGCCACCGGCTACGCCGTGTTACGAGGCACGGTTAGCGGCGGACCGTATACCCAGGTAGGGACGACCACCTCCACGGTCTATAACGATAGAAGTGGCCTGAAGAACGGTGACACCTATTACTATGTTGTACAGCCGCTTCAGGGCACTACGGAAATCTGCCAATCCAACCAAGCGACAATAACGATTCCGAAGTAAGACCGCGATGCAAGCCAAAGACCTTCAAGGCGGGTGCCACCGTCTTGAGGGTCTTTTTTTTTGCCATAATAACTCGGGAGACATAGATAATGAAGCGCAGGCTTGAAAGTATGCACGCAAGAAGGCATGTTTTTTTGGCCTTGACTTTAATAGGCTGGTTACCCGGCGGCTGTCTGGCCGGCGCCCCCGCCCGCCAGCCGATTTACATTTACCTCTACGCACGGGTGACGGATCAAGTGAATATCGGGATGAGCGAAGACCGGTTGCGCCACATCCTTCCGCTGGTGGAGCGGTACCGTCAGATGCATCCGGAAGGCCACCTTTCCGCTACCGTCCTGTTTTCGGGCGCGGTGAGCGAGGCGCTTCAGCAGCGCAACGCGCAGACTCACATTTTGGACTTTGTGAAGGATTATATCCGTCGCGGCGCGATCGCGGCGGGATACGACGGGAGAGACGAGCCGACCTACCAGCGGCGCCCGACGCTGGAGTTTTCCGGCCAGGAATCGCCGGAGGACCGCTGGAAGATGCGGCAGTCCGTTGCGGAACGATTTCTCGCCGAGGCGCGCGACCCGCTGACCGGCGCTCCCTCGGCCGGGGCCGGCGGTCTGAAGGAAATGGAGGCGGTTTTCGGCCCGGCGGCGTGTATCCGGGGAGTGGAATTGGCTGTGAAAACCATCCGTCCCGCGCCGCGGGTAGCCACCAAGTTGGGCGTCCCGCCTGCGACCGTGCCCCAACCCGTCTCGGGCATCTTCACGGAGGTGGGTGGCGACACGGAAACATTGCAAGCTCTCCGCCCGTACAACACGACAGCCGTCATGAGCGGAATCGCGGCCATCAACCCGGCCCAATTCGTGGGCTTCCGTACGGCCTCCACGCGATTCGGCGCGCTGATGGCGCCGATTCCGGAAGCCGCTCCGGAGATCTTTTGGCAGGACTACATCTTGCGGATGTCGGAGGCAAACGGCCCGGTCCACCCAGTGGCGGCCCAGGAGGGAGTGGAAGCCGCGAAAGGCATTCTGAATAGCGCCTCCCGCCAGACGATTCAGGTGGTTCGGGTGGAACTCGGCGGCGCGGAAAAGTATTTACAGCCAGCCTTTGCCAAGACGGCCCCCAACGCCCCCCTGCGGTATGCCTACGAGCACCCGGCGGACCCGAAGCTGCCAGCCGATGCCTTGGCACCGGCGGTGGACACCGAGGCCGCGTGGAAGAAGGAGGACGCAGTGATGCAATGGCTTGCCGAGGTGTATGTTCCCGCTAATGCAGGCAGCCGTTTCGTCTCCGACGCCGATATCCTCAAACTGGCCGGGCCGGCGACGGGTTTTGAAATCTCTACCGGCGATCTGCGCTCCGCGCTTACGGAGATGCTGACGAAATGGGGGAACGATACGTATCCTTTTTCCTACATTACCGTGAATGGCCGCTACCTTTCTCTGGCGGAGCTGTTCCAGGTCCTGACGGACGAGTTGGCGGAACTTCACCGCACGGGCAAATTGCCGCAAACAGTGAAGGCGCTGAAGGTTTATGGACCGATTCGCCTGGTAACGGGTCACGGTCCGAACATCGGCGAGGTTACGGTCGGGGATCTAGCGCGGATTTGCGGGGAACTGGATGGTCCATTGCATGACGACAGCTCAACGGCGATGCCGAATAATGCCATTCCGTCCGTGGTGAAGATCACTGGAATGGATCTGAATCCCGCGCAGGTGCTGCGGTTGATGGCCCAGGCTGTGGTAAACCCGGCGCCGGAGACCAGCATTCGAGTGCGGATGACCTACATGCTTGGGGAAGCTGGCGGAATCTTTCCGAAGTCGCGCCCACTGTTTGACGATGGGTTCGTCTGGACCATCAAACCAGCGCCTTTGAAAGCCGGCGTCTCGAATTGATCCGCGGCTCGTACTGGTACTTTCGAATCTTCCGGGATTGAGTTAGGCATGGGATACTCTAATATCCTGTCAAGGCGAACTCTTAACAACGCACGACGGGTGGCCACTCTGTTCGTGCTGGGTGCGTTTATGCCGGCGGCGGCTCAGGTGACCACCGGAAGCATCACGGGCTATGTGCTCGATCCGGCAAACCGGCCCATTGCCGGCGCCAAGGTGGCTGCGTCCGACTCCCTGCACTCGACCATTCGTGAAGCGGTCACGGACGGCAAGGGGCTTTACTACTTCGCCGATCTGCCGCCAGCCGCGTACACAGTGGATTGCTCGGCTACAAATTTCGGTACGGGGTCCGCGCGCGTGCAGGTTGCCGTGAACGCGAATGCGCGCGTGGACTTTCACTTGCCCATCGCCGCCCGGCGGGAGGCGGTGACGGTCGAAGCGGCCGTGCATGCCCTGCAAAGCGAATCCGGAGAACTGGGCACGGTGATCGACCAAAGCCGCATCGACAGCCTGCCTCTCAACGAGCGCAATTTCCTGCAGCTCGCGCTGCTGACGCCGGGCGTGCTGCCGCCCGTCCAGAATTCCGAACTTTCTACACGGGACTCATTCGCCATGCATGCCAATGGAGGCCGCGAGGAGTACAACGACTATCTGCTCGACGGCGTGGATAACAACGATCAGGATGTGAACCGGTACGTGCTGCAGCCGTCGGTGGACACTATCCAGGAATTCAAAATCGCCACCAATAGCTACAGCGCCGAGTACGGCAGGAATGCGGGCGGGCAAGTGAACGTGATCACGCGCAGCGGAACGAACGACTGGCATGGCTTCGCTTACGACTATCTGCGCAACCGCGACTTGGACGCGCGCAATTACTTCGATGGCAGCACCAAGCCGGAATATATACGGAACCAGTTCGGTGGCGGGATCGGCGGAAGCATCGTCAAAAACAGCACGTTCTTTTACATCAGCTCCGATTCCTTGCGGGAGCTCGATGGGTTGAGCCAACTGGCCACGGTTCCCACCGCGGCCGAACGCGCCGGAGATCTGTCGGCGCTGGGCACGCCGGTCGTCGATCCTTATACTCAGGCGCCTTTTCCCGGCAATCGGATTCCGGCCGCGATGATCGATCCCCTGGCAGCCAAGATCCTGGCCATGTACCCGCTGCCGAACCTGCCGGGCACGGTGGGGAATTATCTGGCCCAACCCATCGGGCAGGACAACACATGGCAGTTCAATGGGCGGCTCGACCAGCGGCTGACAGACAGGGATCAACTTACCCTGCGTTATAGCTATGGCCACAATAACCTGTATGAGCCGTATGCCGAGAATTCCACGCAGGTACCCGGATACGGCGATTACTTGTACGATCGCGGACACAACGCGCTGATTCACTACCAGCACGTGTTCAGTCCGAGCACGGTCGATTCACTGGTGCTGGGCCTGAATCTGGCCACGCGCCTGCTGCTGCCCCAAAACTACCTGACGAATGTCAATCAGCTTTGGGGGGTGAATTACTTGCCAACCGACCCCAAGGACTACGGTTTTCCGAGCATTAGCGTGGCGGGCTTGTCGCCGGTGGGCGACGTGACCAGCTTGCCCATCAACCGGCATCCGACGACGTACCAGGTTACCGACGCGCTCTCGACTCTCCGCGGCAACCATGCCCTGAAAATAGGCGTGGAGTATCGGTGGCTGGCGCAGAACGGCATTCTGGATGTCTACGGCCGCGGCTCGATGTCGTTCGCGGGCGCGCTTTCCGGCAGCGGCATCGGCGACCTGCTGCTGGGCCTGCCCGCCTTCGACATTCAGTCCACGTTCAACAACACGCAGACCCTACGCACCAGCTCTACCAACGCGTATTTCCAGGACGATTGGAAGATCGCTCCGCGGCTCACGCTCAACCTGGGGCTGCGCTATGAATTCAACGCACCGCCCACCGATCCTACCAACCGGATGTCCGCGTACGATTTCTCGACCGGACAGGTGGAGCAGGTGGGAACGGACGGCCTCTCCCGTTCCGGCATCCAGCCGGATTACAAGGATTTCGCGCCCAGGGTGGGTTTCGCGTGGTCGATCACGCCACACACCGTGATGCGCGGCGGTTATGGCATTTACTACGACGCCGGCATGGTGGTGGTGAACTCGGCGCTGTACTTCAATCCGCCGTACTTCAACATCCGGGTGTTCTTTCCAAGCCAGACCGGTCTGTTGACGCTGGCTAATCCTTTCCCGCTGAACTTATCGTACGTGCCGCCGCCTTCGCTGTCCACGCTGAGTCCGAACCTGACCACGGCTAATATACAATCCTGGAATTATACGATGCAGCGCGAGTTGCCGTCCGCCGGAACGCTGACTGTCTCCTACGCCGGATCGAAGGGAACCCACCTGATTTACTCGCGCAACATCAATCAGCCGCCGCCGGAACCGGGAGATCCGAGCACCAACGCGCCCAATCCGGCCTTCGGCAGCATCGACTACATCGACAGCGGCGCCAACTCCAGTTTCAACTCACTGCAAGTTACTTTCAACCGTCCGTTACGGCGCGATTTTTCGGTGCTGGCGGCTTACACTTACTCGAAGTCGATTGACGATACCTCCGCCTTCGAACCTGTAGGAACGGACCAGAATTTTCCGCAGAACGACTACGACTATCATGCCGAACGGGCGCTTTCGAGCTTCGACATGCGGCAGCGGGCGGTGGTGGCTTACGTCTACCGGCTGCCTTTCCGCAACCGCTGGCTGCGGAATTTCGAAAA
>Ga0182018_10004105_pt1 | contig 12500 bp, 14 predicted proteins | sample 812P2MmetaG_FD_120490 | JGI IMG/M metagenome (GOLD analysis project Ga0182018, IMG submission 120490) | Permafrost microbial communities from Stordalen Mire, Sweden - 812P2M metaG | ecosystem: Environmental > Terrestrial > Soil > Wetlands > Permafrost | place: Sweden: Stordalen | collected...
TCTCGTGGCTCCCCCTGCACCGAGATTGAGGAAGAACCTCGTTAAGGAATAACGACACCGAGATTTGATTCGCACGTGGCACGTCTTATCTTAGCGCTCAACCCGAGTGAGGGGAATCGAAACCAAAATCGACCGCGACGAAAAACAGGCTTGGTCGTTCCGACGATACTTTGCATCACTTTGCATGGGCAGTCGATCAAGGGAAACTCGATGAGCGCGATCAGCCTTAATAACGCGCCAGTCCGAGCAACAACAAGGAAGACAGTCATGCCGGACGCGAGATCGAATGATAGATTACTGCGGCTAGCCCGATGCTGCACGCCGCAGTCTCGCTGCTGATGCGAACAAAATGACAGGGTCTTGACAACGCCGTGACACCAAACAACTCAGAACAGCCTACCTTCATCTGCGGTGGATCCATAGTCGGGTGTCGGATCACCGACAATCGTTTCTGAAAAGACTGGAGTCTAGAACATGACAAAAGAAAACCTCGCCCCTACTGCTTCGCCCGAAACAATTGAGTCTCTATCCGAGTCTTCATCGAAGAACGGTGTCAAGCGCCGTTCCTTCCTCAAAGGCATCGGCATAGCTGGAGCAGCTCTGACCGGCGGTTCATTGCTCGCAGCCGCATCTGGAACCGCCCAGACAACAGGCATTGTTACCTCCGGCGATGTGGCCCTCCTGCGGTTTGTGGCTGCGGCGGAGCTCATTGAGACCGATATGTGGCAGCAATATGCGGAGCTGGGTGGTCTCACCCCTGGCCAACTCCCGGTGGAGACGGCCCCGTTCACACCGATGAACAGCTATCAGGCGGCCTTCATGAACCTCGATCCCGATGGCCCCCAGTACATCACGAGCAACACTAATGATGAGCTGACCCATGCGGAATTTCTGAATGCTTATCTGATCTCGATCGGCGCCGAGCCGGTGGATTTTGACGCCTTCCGCACTTTGCCGAGCAGCCAGGCCAAAGGTGCCCAGCAAATTGGACGGCTCACCAATCTGATGAATCTCACCGTGGACACGAGTTGGTATACCCGCTATCGAAGTGACCTGAATCCAGACTTTGGAGCCACTTTCCCGCAAGCCATCGACCTGGTGAACGTACCTGGCGTTCCCCTAACCGATGCGGATTTCCACCCGAAGGACCACATTCAGGCAATTGCCAATACGGCGGCTTTCCACTTTGGAACCATTGAACAAGGAGGCAGCACGCTTTACTCCGCCTTCGTTCAGAAGGCCACCAATTTGGAGGTTCTCCGAATTCTGGTCAGCATCGGGGGAGACGAAGTAGCTCACTTCGTCGAGTGGGTGGATTTCGCGGGCAATGGCGTGCAGCCTCCCGTCGCTCCGTTCAAAGATCCGGTCTCCGGGTTGACCTTCCCGAACTTCGATAAGACGTTTAACCCGGCGCTTCAAACCAATCTGATCTTCCCCGTTCCCTGCGAATTCATCAGCCCAAATCTGCCTCGTTGCGCTGTGATTCGCCCCACGAATCCAAAAGGAATTGCCAAGGCGGTGGTCGCTTTCCTCACGGCGATGGGGATTTTTATCGGCCAGGCGCCAGAATTCTTCAAGACACTTAACACTCTGGCCGATCAAGCGGACGCAGCTCAACGCGGCTTCTGATGGACGCGAGCAATTAGCTTACTTGTTCTCTCCCCGGCGCTGTAGCTGAAGTGATTAAGTTACAGCGCCCGCTCTTTGATTCTGCAAATATTCACAACGGTTCCTTAAGGAGCATTATGTTTGACGGACTTTTTCAACCCATGCATCTGCTGATAATTTTTGGAATTGCTCTGCTCGTGTACGGACCTAAAAAGCTTCCAGAACTCGGCAAAGGAATCGGAGACAGTATTCGCGGTTTCAAATCCGCCATGAAGGACCAACCGGAGGCGTCCGACAAAGGCACCTCCGCCAAGGAGCAAGGGCCAACAAGCGTTTGATCCGTCGGCCCGGAGCCACGCTTTCTATTTCCTCCCCTTAGTGGGCAGGTCACTCCGAGTGGATCTGCAACGCGGATCAGGATTTTGCGGTGGCGCTAACAGGTAGCCACAATGAGTCTCGGGTGCAAGCTGGATGAACAGACAAGGTGTCAGCCTCAATTGCCTGAGCTGACCGACAGGATTCTGGTAATACAAGCCCGACCGTCACGACTGGCTATCGGTGGTAGAGGATAAAAGGCGTGGCGATGGCTCAACTGAACAGGTCCCCTTGGTAAACCTTGCGCTCGTTTAGGAGAGGTGGTGGCCGGTTGTGATCGGAAGTAAGAATCTAAAGGCGCCTCCGACCCGCGTATTGCGGCGGCCGTTCGAACTGTGCATCTTGACGGAAGTAATGCAGGACCTTCGATCGGGCGACCTGTGGATTCGTGGCAGTGATCGTTATAGCGATTACCGCGGACAACTCGTAACAGAGGAGGAATATCGGAAGCATATAGCCTCGTACGGCGAAAGAGCGGGCTTTCCTGTAGAAGCAGCGGCGTTCGTGGCGAAGCTGAAGGATCGCCTCACGAAGGCGGCGGCGAAAGCTGACGACGGCGTTCCGACCAATGAATACTTGCGCATCGAGGGCGGCGAGGCTACGTTGAAACGGCTCCGTCGCAAACCCGAGCCAGCTGGCCTCAAGCGCTTCGAGAAGATCGTGAAGGAACGCATGCAGCCGGTGGGCATCCTTGAAGCGCTCTCCGACACCGAGGAATGGCTGCACTGGACCAGGCATTTTGGGCCGATCTCAGGCAATGATTCGAAGTTGGAGAACCCAACCGACCGCTATCTGGTGACCACGTTCTGCTACGGGTTCGATTTCGGGCCAACTAGGACATCGCGCTCGATCCGCGGGTTGGACCGCCGAGAGGTGGCATTCGTCAATCAGCGGCATGTGACCGAGGAAGATTTGAATGAAGCGATCACGACCCTCGTGAACGGCTACAGCCAATGCGAGCTGACCAAAGTATGGGGGCTGGGAAAATCAGCTTCAGGCGATGGAACGAAGTGGGATCTATCCCTGCAGAATCTGATGTCGGAGTACCACATCCGCTACAGGCCACCGATGGGAACCTCTACGGGACAACGCAGTTGCCAGACGGGACGATCTTCAAAAGCGGTTCTGCTCCGTCGAAGCTGAACACCGTGGTGAACGTCTGCGCAGGTAACGACCCTGGCGCACACAGCCAGAACGCCGCTAACATCAAAGGAATACGAGATTTTCTTGCTGCAACGGATAGCGTTGCTAACGCTAGCGCACGAACCGACGTAGAGAGATGGGCGTCTCTAGAAATCATGACAACCTCCTAGAATTCCGGTCGGACCGGTGACTGCGAGCCCGCCACGCTGCAACTACGGTGTATAGAGCTCAGTTGCGGCGATGGGGGTGAGATCAGCACGTTCAGGATCGTAGTAGCCTCCAGTAACCAATACCTTGCCGCTAGGCAGCAGGGTCATTGTGTGGCTAAATCGCGGGTAATTCATCGCTCCCGTCTCAGCCCACGAGTTTGCGGAAAAACTGTAGAGGAACGCGATCGCCGTCGGCGCGCCACCGCAGTTGTAAGTCTTGCTGCTTTTACACTCATTCCCGGTGCCCAGTACGTTGCCATTGGCGAGGAGCGACGCTCTTGTTGGTGCCCAAGTAATCGTCGGCAGAGCGGCGGTAGCGGTCCAGGTTGCCGTTGTTGGATCGTAGAACTGGGCGGCGTTGGCAATCAGCACATCACCATTGGTGAGCATCGGAGGCGTTGCCGGCAGGCCAAGGTTTCCAGTTAAGCTAGTCGTAAGGCTCCATTTTCCGGTAGTGGAACTAAAAAGCTCGGCGCTGGTCAAGTAAGTGTTGGGATTGTCATCGCCCGTGTTGTTGTAGCCTCCCACGGTAAGGACTTCGCCGTTCGCCAGCAAAATTGTTGCAGACTCGGCGCGGCTCAAATTTAGGCTGCCTGCTGCGGTCCATGTGCCCGTCGTCGGGTTGTAGATCTCGGACGCGGTTATCGTGTTGGTATCCGTGGTGGAATAGAGAGAATTTACTCCACCCGAAACTAGCACCTCGCCATTCGACAACAGGATTGCGCTGTGATAGCACCGGGGTTGAGTCATGTTGCCGGTAAGTGTCCATTCTCGGGTTAATTCTTTTCTTAGGAAGGAGAATCGCGGCGCGATCACCTGCGGGATGTGCGAGTGTGCTCGATTACACCCCAGAGCATCCGCGCCGAAGTGGAGCACTTTAACTATCCTGCATTCCCCGCCGCTAAGCTCTTGCCGTTGGGGTCCACTGCATCTTCGGAACCGATGCTGCGGGTAACCCCACCACGACATATAACTATAATGAGACGGGTGAGTCCGCCGCCCGCACTCCCACCGAGTCAGTTGGGGCGGCTATCCTTATTGTGCAAGGTATCCTCGGCGTTTCAACGAGTCTCCCGTTTTCAATCAGGACCACACGATCCGCAATAGCGATGGTCTGGGGGCGATGTGCAACCATCACCCGCGTCATTTTGAGTGCCGCAAGACTTTGCACAATGAGCTCCTCGGTTTCCAGATCCAGATGGCTGGTGGCCTCATCGAAGACTAGGACGGACGGCCTGCGGTAGAGCGCTCTGGCGATCAGAATGCGCTGTTTTTGCCCGCCGGATAAGCTCGTTCCCATGTCGCCAACCAGGGTGTTGTACCCCATGGGCATGGCGGCGATGTCATCTTCAATGCATGCCAGAGCCGCGCATTCCCTGACACGATCGAGATCAGGCGCATCATCGAAGAAGTGAATATTTTCGCTGATTGTCCCGGAAAAAAGATTATCCTCCTGCATTACAAAGCCGATCATCCTGGTGATCTCGACACGGTTGCGGTGCACCGATGTGCCACCGAGAAGAACTTCGCCCTGCTGCGGCTGAAGCAACCCTGAAATCAGCTTCAGCATGGTTGACTTGCCTGCGCCCGATCGTCCCGTTATCGCAATGCATTCCCCGGGCGACACTCGGAAGTTCACTTCCTGAAGAATCCAAGGATCGGTATCCGAGTAGCGATATGAGAGCGAGCGAACCTCAAGCGCAGGCAGAGTGGGATTTGTGAACTCCAGCATTGGCCCTTCCCCATTCGGCTCGGGAGGTTCAAGAACGATGTCCGACAACCTTTCTGCTTGCAAAGACAGAAGCCGCAGCTCGAAGAGACGGTCGAACAGCGCGCCGGTACGGCTGTTGAACTGGTCTTTGTAAGCAACGAATGCAAACAGCATTCCTACCGAAAACCCACCCGCCAACACCAATGATGCGCCAATCCAAACAACCAACACGGACTCTAAGCCAAAGATTGCGATATTAGCGGCTCGTGCCAAGATTGCAAGTTTGTCGGCAGTGAGCTTGGCGTTGGTTGCGTCGACCATGAGATTCAACCATTTCGCCTTCCTCTGTGCCTCTCTGCTGAAGATCTTAATCGACTGAATGCCGCGAAGAGTTTCAATAAGAAAGCCCTGGTGTTTCGCCGAACGGATAACATACTCCGCAGTTGCATTGCGACAACTCCCATAGATGAGTATTCGCAGCAGCGAACATAAAACCACAGCTCCAAGTGCGATGGAACCGAGCACGCGACTATATACAAACATCACGGTGAGCATCACGAACGCCATGATCCCATCGATAACCGTTTCGGCGAGGTTCGAAGTGAGGGCCTGCTGGATGGTTTGAACCGAATCAAAGCGCGAGATCAAGTCACCCAGGAATCGTTTCTCAAAGAAACCAACCGGCAGCCGGAGAAGATGAGTAAATAGGTTAGAGAACCACTGAATATTCAGATTGGTGCCAAAGTAGAGAGCCGTCCAGCTTCGGATGGCGCCGATGATCGATTGCATGATGACGAGAAGCGTAAATCCTAAGCCGATCGTAACCAGGAGGTTACGATCTCCGTTGATGAGGACGCCGTCGACCACCCATTGAAGCAAAAATGGAAAGGCAATGGTCAGTAGCTCGAGAACCACTGCCAAAATTAAGAGACTGCCGAGCGCCCTTTTGAGACCCACCACGCGTCCAGTTAGATCCTGCAGAGTGATGCGCCGTGTCTCATTTTTGAATTCAAATGTTGCTGCAGGCTGAAGTTCCAGGACAACACCCGTGAAGTGGTCACTCGCTTCAGAAAACGAGAGCTTTCGCACGCCAAATGCAGGATCATGGATGATGACCGAGGAGCGCCGTACCTCTTTCAGCACCACAAAATGGGTCATGTCCCAGTGTAGGATGCAGGGGGTTCGCAATCGGGCCAGGTGCTCGAGTTCAACGCGCAGGGGCCGACCTTCCATCTGCATGCGGTTGGCAAGCGCCACTACCTGAGCCAGGGTAAGACCCTTAAGAGACACGGCAAAGCGTTGGCGCAGTGAAGGCAAGTCGACGGCATGCCCGTGGTAGCCGGCCACCATCGCCAGACAAGCCAGACCACATTCTGCTCCTTCGCTCTGAAGAATGAGAGGCAACTTGCGCCCGAAGCCAAGATGAAGATCCCGATTATTCATGGCGCCAACTTCCTCCGAAAATTCAAAATCGGCTCAAGCATCCAATAAATCAGACGCCTCCGGTCCAACAGAATGTCTGCATCCACCGCCATTTCCGCTTGTAAGGCGTGCGGTTGCCCGTTAAGCGTGATGGCCTGCTCGGGGAGAGTGACAATGATCTCGTACGTGGGTTCTTCAACGCTTCGATCCGTACGGAACGAGTATTCAGCAGGACTCAATGCCACGCCGGAGACTTGGGCGACCACACCCTGTTGTTGTCCGAATTGTTCAGGGGGATAGGCCTGATAACGCACTACTACCTTCTGGCCGATTTTGACAAACCCGATTGTCCGGCTCGGAGCATACAGATGTGCTTGCAACGTTGACGGGGCAGGCACGAGCGTTGCCAGTGCGCGGTTTGGTTGCACTGTGATGCCGACTTTGTCGAGGATTGCAGAAACCGTTCCGTCTGCTGGCGCCCGCACCACCGCTCGACGGCTGACCTCGTGTTCGCTCAATTCTCCTTCAAGTTCGCTTATGCTTCTCTCTAAGCCCGCGACTTGCACTTGCGCCTGTAGAGGAACCCTTTCCAGTTGTGATTGAAGATCTTTGCGCTCGCTTTCTAAAGCAACTTCTGAGCGTTCGAGTATTTCGAGTGCCGTCTGTTGTTCGAGGGGATCTGACTCTTTTTCCTCCAGTTCTAATGTGCTAATGAGATCGGCACTTCGTAGTTGGCGGTATCGACCAAGTATTTGCTCGGCTATGGCCAGTTTTTTCTGACTGGCCTGGGTTGCCGAAGCTAAATGTAACTGTTGCTGCTCAACTCTGTTGAGTCGTTCCCGGAGGTCTTTTTGCTGTTGGACACTAACATTTAGTGTGTTAGTACGCTCCAATATCAGGCTTTGCTGGCGGCTCAAGAGTTCATTGCGGATTTCGGTCTCGGTAGAGCCAAGAGCTAAGCTGCTCCTGTCAGAAGACAGTTCGAAGAGGATCTCCCCTTTCCGCACCAGCTGACCTTCGTGCACATGACAAGCCAGAAGATTGCCGGGGAGAGGGGCATAAAGCCTGATCAGGCCTCGATCGGGTAACAGAACCCCTGAGCTATGCGCCTTGTTCGTGTAGTGCCCGAAGATAAGGAAGGTAATTACTGCGGTGAGAAACCCCAGCGCGAGCAACAAAAAGACTGAAAGTGCGATCGGATGCACAAGTACGACTTCTCCATAGGGTTTATCTGTTTGCATCGCCTCGGGGCGGAAGAGCGGAAGGTCGCCAACCCGCATCTGGCTTCTTGTGCTTTTCCTTTGAGCAGATTCGGAAGAGCTTTGGCAAATAACAGTAGTCTCTAGTAGCTGAGCCATATCACACAGTCCCCCAGCACTTTTTCCTAATCTGCCGCTGGAAGCGGCTGCTATCTAGTTGCCCAGCAACTCTAACCACCACATCTCTTATTGGCCAACCATTCGCCAGAACAAACTTGCTTGAATCCGTGACATCGGCCTCGCTCAATCTCCTGTGCCGTAAAAGGCGAAAATCAGAGCTCATCCAACGAGCGATTGAACGACTTTGCTTGTTTGTGGTCTGGTCTTGAGACATCGCTTGGTCCTACTCTCGGTCTAAAATATTGGGCTCGGAAAGAGAGAAGGCAGGGGCGAAGCCTTCAACTCGCGCCCCCACCCACGTGTGTTTGTTTCCGTTATTTGACGCAATAGTCGTCTTGGTCGTTACAAAACGTAGAACTGTTAGCGCCGGTGCAACCCGCCGCGACTACATCCAGTTCCTCAGGCTGCAGTTCGCGTGCCAGTTGACGAGCGATTGAACGGGTCCGTTTGTTTGTGATCTTCTGGTCTTCAGACATCGCTTGATCCTCCTTTCTTGTTGAATTGGGCTCGGAATACTGAAGAAGGCCACGAGCGAGCCCTTCAACTCGGGCCGAGCTTGGTGTCATTCTCTACTCCGGATACCAAAATGGGTTCGCTGCAGCAACCCGGTCGCAGTCCGTCTGGAATGCGGGATAGGCTTCAGACTGAAGAAACGCAGGGAACGAATGCGATGGCCATTGCCCCTGGTCGAATCGAAAGTCGGGGCGTGGATCGAGCGAGAACGCAGCGAAAATAGATAACAACGGTAGCTGCGGTAACTGTTCTTCCAGCCAAAGGAACTGCCCCATTTCGTTAATTTCTAGAAAGGTGAAGGATCCATCTGGCCCCTCGACGAAATCGTAGCTTCCATGCAGCAGCCCCAGTTGCGACGACAACTCCATACAGCGTTCCAGGATTTCCGGCCCTAGTTCCATAGGCTCCATCGGCGATTCGAACCGCAAATCGGAACGAAAGTCCACTGCTCCCATCGAACTCCGCTGAGACCAAATCCGAACCGCGTGGTAAGAGCTTCCAAAGAAAGTGATGCGCACGTCGCTTTTCTTCTGAACGTACCTCTGGTAGATTGCCGGGCAGGAGATAAATGCGGCGTCATCTTCCAACAGCTCCTGGGTTAGCGGCGCGGTGAACACGGCGCTCAGAGCCCCGGTGACTCGGTTCTTCCAGAGAGCAGGTGTAAAGAATTTACAGATTACCTTCCCTCCGTTCTCTCCATAGAATCGCCGGATTTCGGCGGGATCGTTAGAGAGTAACGTCTCGGGGATCGCGAAACCGGCCTTGCGCGCCGCAAGTAGCTGCTGCGGCTTGAGATCAGCTTTTTCCCCGGCGTCCAAAGGGTTAATCCAAACCGACTGAGGGGAAAAAATGGAACGAACACCTTCGCAACTCTGGCGGGCCTGCATTAGTGCCATCTCAACATCGGCGCTCGCGAGCCCCGGAGAAATCGCCGCTGGGCGGGCCATCCGCCGCGCCCAGATCGATTGATACGTGTCCGATAAACCGGAGACTCGGAACTGAGGATCAGACGAATTCGAAATACGGACCGAGGTGCATTGCTGCTCGGGGAATTCGGAGAGTGACCATCGATCGCAACGAACGCCCATCCGATTCAAAGCCCAAATCAGAGCGCTACCATGAATATCATTGCGCTCCGTAATAATTAGAACGGCCATAATGTACCTCTTTCTAATGTTGGTCTTAAGTTCGGGCAAAGAAATTCGGGCATTGAGAAATTCTCTTAGGAGGCCCATTCTTGCCCTCTAATCATGAAATCGGAAATGGCAGGCAAAAGACGACACGTAGGACAAGAATTTCTTTGTAGGCGGGGCTAGCAATCAGTTCAAGCGGTCATGCGTGCTATGCGTAGTTCCTCGGCAGGAAGATAGGCAAACTCAATCAGAGAAAGGGACCTGCACGACAATTGTCGCGCTGCACTTGAATACGAGAAACACGGGCTCGCGCGCGTTTTCTTGTACGTAAGGCCCGTTGTACTTAATTCCGAGAATTGTGTACGTAAAAATGAGAATCGCCGGTGCCGCTCAGGCGAGGTTTGTCGAAGCGGTGCGTGGGCCATCTGCTCAAACGCTGACGAGACGCGTTCGCGGAGGCAAACAGGCCGCGAAGCAAATCTTGCTCGAAAGAATTCCCATACCGCGGGAGAAAGCGTCATCGGACGAAGGGGATAAAACTGGTTCTTGGAGTTGGGTGCAGGCTCGTAGTAATCAGTGCTCCGCGGCCCCAATGGAAACTGGGCGAGCGCGGCCATGAGCGTGAAGCGAAGGCGCGCGGGCGGAGTAAACAGTGGCGGGTATTCTATTCCCCGAGGCAGGGGCTGGAAATAGGAAAATTCTCTGCTGCCCACTGAGTTGGCAAGGATGGGGCCCTCGCCATTCTCGCGGTGGGTCAGTAGATGAAGGACGTCCTTCATGGTTAACAGGAAGTGCGCAGCTGAGATGGCTCCGACCAGAAAGGGGCAGGGGAAGTCCTCTTGTAGCCCGGAGGATCTGAACCTGCAATGAAACAGTGGTGACGATGGCAGGACTCCGATCGCAGGGATAAGAGCGGAGCGGGATGGGTTGCCCACATCCGGCGCAGAGCAGAGCGGACGAGGCTGCTGTAAAGCCGAAGTGTCCGATGGCATTGCAATTTCGGACAACCGATCTTCAGGTGTTGAAGGTGCTTAGGGCAGTGTGTTAGGAACGCTAGGGCCCACTCGGCCGGTAGATGCACCGGACATTTCCACGAACTGTCACACAAGATACTAAAGACCAGGGACCATAGATACGAACTCACAAACTGCCGGCTCGAGAAGAACAACCCGGATACAGCGGAGTGTGCTGACAGTTGGGGTTATTACTCGGTCGATTATGCTCGCGAGACAAATCAGCTGCCAGGGAGTAAGTCGAAGATGTCTGACCTTAGGAATAAGTTTGGCGGATAAATGGCCGTGTCGTGGGGGCGTACGAGAGCATGAAAAGTTGTGGGGCGATCACGCTGCGACCGCGACCTGAATGCGGTACCGCGATTGGCCGAAAACCCTGGTGCCACTGCCGAAAAGCATTTTTCCAAAGAGCCATTGAGCACGTGAATGCGAACGTCGAGGAAGCTCTGGACGGTGTGCCGGTTCGATCTCATCTGTTGCTTCTTCACCCATTCGATTGGCAGACAATCTCGTTGACTGCTGACTCGACAAAGCCGGTTGAAATCCGCCGTCCCGCGCGGTACAGGCCGGGGAACTCTTGCCCAGGTTCCACTCACGGTGTCGTTATTCACCGAAGCGCTCGTCAACTAATTTTTTCGGCTGTCTCCATCCCACTTGATGTGCATTCCGTTCAGCCACGCATGTTCAAATGCGGTCGGCTTAGAAAGCGCTGATTCGTTGCAAATACGATATATTTCAGCGTCGACGAGACGCATCAACCAAGACAGGTCTTTTTCTGTCAGTCTAGCCACGACTATCTCCGCTCCATTTGATCTGCATTTCAGGCAGCCAGCCCAGTTCAATAGTTGTTGGCTGCTGCTGTGCTCGAAATTAATTCCAGTACGAGCGTCTTTCACGCGGCTTGACGTTTACGGGAATGCGCTGTGCTTTCTGTTTCATGTCAACAAGTATCACCTGACAGCAGGTGACAGTGAATGTACGGAAGTAACCACGGTAATCCTGGCTGCTCCGGCGCTGCTCTCGTATCGTGTCTGCTGGAGGGAAAACCATTCGTGCGGACTACACCACAGAAATCCATCACCTGCTCCGTCTAAAACCGAAGCACGGCAGCGAGTCATATAGAAACCGTATCAACTTCTTGCGTCGGTCTCCGCAACTGGCACAAGCGGAAATGCTAGCATCGAGGTCGTATTGGCTGATTCTGGTTCACTCCTGAATCTCCAGTGCACGAGCGCGGACTGCTCGACCTACGTTGACATAGCGCTGTCCGGCGCCTGGTGTCATTACTGGCGTGCGTTTTCGTCCGCCAGAGGGACCCCTGCGACTACCCCGCCGGCCTCTTCGCTGTGACCAAAGGGAGTGACTCGTGAGTCAAACTCGGTATCGGAGCCGGGCGGCGAGCTGGCCGCTTTTGCAGGTTTACAATAGCCCCGGCGAGGGCCAAAACCAACAAGCAGGCAATCGCAGCCACGCCCGCCAACAGCAGTTCCAGCGCCACTACGTAAGCGACGATAATCGACCGGCTCGGAGTGGCGGCCTCGCGCCACTCGTAGGTATCAGGCATTGGGGGATCATTAGGATCCACCGGGTGAGTGCTGAACTGGGGGATTGCGTCGTAAGATCGCCCCAGACAGGCGCGGGCGTCGGCAGCAGCAATAAGCGGGACGAGCTGCGCGGGACACATTGCGGCAAGTCCAACCACGGTGAGAACAACCGATATCCAGGTGCGCCCCATAATCCCTCCTCACACCGAGAATTTGCTTCTATTTCTATAATCGTGAACGGACGTCAAATCCTGACACGGGTAATGCTTTTTTTTTGCCTCGTCGGAGGAATTTGTGGGTAAGTGGCGGGCTTAGGGTTGCGGTTGACTGAGGAATCGGTGGAGTTTGCGGCAGGTTGAATCGAGGGAGTACTGCACGTCTTCCGAGCCGTTGTAGATTAGTGGGCCGCCGTCGACTCCCACCACATTGCGGAGAAGTTGCGGCGCAGCA
>Ga0182018_10004106_pt1 | contig 12500 bp, 8 predicted proteins | sample 812P2MmetaG_FD_120490 | JGI IMG/M metagenome (GOLD analysis project Ga0182018, IMG submission 120490) | Permafrost microbial communities from Stordalen Mire, Sweden - 812P2M metaG | ecosystem: Environmental > Terrestrial > Soil > Wetlands > Permafrost | place: Sweden: Stordalen | collected...
AGACAAGTAGAAAGGGTCGACGGGAATGCAATGTCCACCCAGGCCAGGTCCGGGATAAAAAGCATGAAAGCCGAAGGGTTTGGTGGAGGCAGCCCCGATGACTTCCCAGATGTCGATCCCCATGCGCAGGCAGAGCAGTTTCAGTTCGTTGACCAACGCGATGTTGACGCAGCGGTAGATGTTTTCCAGAAGCTTCGTCATCTCGGCCGCGGCGGGCGAGGAAACGGGAACCGTGCGATGGAAGATGGATCCGTAAAGAGCTCCCGCCAACTCCGCGGCTTGCGGGTTCACTCCCCCGATGACCTTGGGGATGTCGCGGCGCGCCACGGTGGTATTGCCAGGATCCTCACGCTCCGGAGAGAAGGCCACAAAGAATTCTTTCCCCGCGCCCGGATTGCTGGAGGGGTTGCCAGAAGAGGTTCCGCGGGCAGCCTTCAGACCTTGCTTGTTCTCCTTCTCGAGGATCGGCAACATGACTTCTTCGGTGGTGCCGGGATAAGTTGTACTCTCGAGAATCACTAACTGGCCGGCCTGGAGATGGGGAGCGAGGGCGTGTGTAGTATCAGTGATGAAGCTGAGGTCCGGTTCGTGATATTCGTTGAGAGGAGTGGGGACGCAGATGATGATAGCGTCCATCTCAACGAGGCGGGCGTAATCAGAAGTGGCGGAAAAGCCCTGCGCCTGGGCGGTACGGATTTCTTCTTTGGTGATGCGATAGATGTAAGATTCGCCCTTGGCTAGGATGTCGACTTTTCGCTGATCAATGTCGAAGCCGGTGACGGCGAACTTCTGTTCGCTGAACAGCAGGGCCAGCGGCAATCCCACATAGCCCAGGCCGATGATGCCAACCCGCGCCTGGCGCTGCTGAATCTTCTTAATGAGTTGAGCAGGTGAGCGGTTGATTGCAGAGTGACTTGTCATCATCGTCGGCAGGATGTGTCTTCCGTGGTATTTGAATTTCGTTTTCGATTCTAGCACGCGTTACGAGTGAGGCGGCGCTGCAGGGCTGCGAAGTCCTGAAGGATCAGGTTCCGCTTCCGAAGTTGGGAACTTATGAAGAGGCACGGAGCAATGAAGCGCGCGTGGTTGCTGGCCTTCGCAGTACTGGCAGGATTCTCTGTAGGGTTGGCTGCGAAAGCCGGGAGCTTTCTGGTCGTGGATGAGCCGCGCCCCTCCGATGTGATCCTGGTGTTGGCAGGCGAAGCGGACCGGCGTCCGGAGCGCGCCCTGGAACTTCTGGCGCAGGGATATGGGCGCCGGGTGGTGCTGGATGTGCCGACAAATTTGAAGCTCTATGAATTCACGCAGATTCAGTTGGCACGGAAGTACGTTGAGGATCTGCCGCATGGGGAGTCGGTCAGCGTGTGTCCCATCGACGGGCTATCGACCCGGGACGAGTCGAAAGACGCGGAGAATTGCCTGGCACGCGAAGACGGCAAAAGCGTGCTGATCGTGACCTCTGATTTCCACACCCGGCGCGCGTTGAGCATTTTCCGGCATGAAATCCCTGAATATGAGTACTCGGTGGCTGCGGCCCGGGACGGAGGCAAATTTGGCGTGAGATGGTGGACGCATCGCCAATGGGCGAAAACCTTCGTGGATGAATGGCTGCGATTCGTATGGTGGAAGACGGTCGATCAATGGCGCTGAGGCATGGCGGCGCAGTTTAGCAGGGAAGCGAGCTAAACGCGCGATTAATGGGATCGCAAAGAATGCGGCCCTCGCGCAGAATGCCCAGATTTTCTCGGCACGCTCGGGACACGTCCTTCGCTGCTCAAGAACGCTTGCACAATGACGATCGAATGGCGGGCGCTGATAAAGTTTTCCACCGATGGGGCCCGCTTAGAACCACAAAAAGCATTGACTGCCCAGAACATCGGAGGGTACCATGTGTTAAGGATCACCAATGTCATTAACGGAGCCGATGGGCATGTCCGCTTTCCGCAGGATGGTAAGTTGTGTGCTACTGCTGATTGTGCCTGCTTCGCTGTTTGCAGCGGACCAACCTGCTGCCATGCTCTACAGCCATGGAGCCGCATTGCTCAATGGCAACAGCATCGCAAGGTCGTCAGCTATCTTTTCTGGCGACTTGATACAGACCAACGCGGACTCAGCTGCCAACATAAACGCTTCAGGCTCCATCGTCTTAGTTCTGAATGACTCGCTCGTTCAGTATCAAGGCAACGCCGTCATGTTGGAGCACGGGGGCGTAACCATCTCGACCTCGAAATTGCTGGCAACTCGCGCTGGCGACGTCACCGTATCGCCGGCCGCTACTGTTTGGACCGAATTTGAAGTCAGAGACGTGGATGGTAGGGTCCAGATCGCGGCGCGAAAGGGCGACCTGACGATCAGGGACGACCAGGGGACCACCACATTGCCACAAGGTCAGCAAACCACCCGAGACGAATCACAGCCGCAGGACAATTCACAGTCGCAGGACGACAATAAGAAAAAGAAGGAGAGAGCAGAAGGTGGACCTGTTGCCCCCGCCGCAGGGGGGGGTACCCTCAACTCTCCGGTGGCAATCGGAATCGGCGGAGCCGTTATTGTCGGTGTGACGGCGTGGGTGTTGAGTCGGAGCAGTGCACCGGCTAGCCCATCGGTGCCATGAACTTCCAGAGCAATCCCCAACTATAGTTTTCCATTATGGAAAATCACTCTGGCCGTCAGCTGACGGATTCCGGCGGCAGCTTCAGCCACACCAGCGCAAAGATCAGCAGCGCGGCCACCAGAAACGACGTCGGCGCGGCAAAGAGCCTTCTGAAGGTCTATCGGGGCGTCGTAAGGATCTGGAGGAAGTGGCTGAATCGTCGCGCGCGCGGAAATCGGTTGACATGGAAGCGATATGCCGAGCTCCTACGACGTCATCCGTTGCTGCCGCCTCGGATTCGCCATGTCTGGACGTAACCGGAGAGTCCCGCTTGAGGAACCCGCTGCGGAAAATCTGCACGGTGGGGTCTGTGAGGGAGGAGATATCCCGGTGGTGCCATGGTGGACCTAAACGGGCACGAAGCTGGAAACGGCGGACACAGCCAAGGAAAACCTACAGCCTATCGGGACTCCTCTACTCGGAGAGACGCCTGTTGACAACAGTTATCGGTAAAACAGTAAGCGACGATGTGGGATTTTCCCGGCTACTGTAGCTTCGTGTACTCCGTTTTGGCTTCCTTCAGGATGGGGATGTCGGGGACGGCGTCTTTCCAGAGCGTGAAGAAATCCTGATAAGCAGCGCGTGCTTTGGCCGTGTCGCCTTGCAATACGTAGGCATGAGCGAGACCTGAATGTGCCAATGCGCCGACTCCACGATGATCCAAGATTTTCCCAAACTCACCAGCGGCTTCGCTCCCCTTCCCACTCGATACTTTGCTCACCAAGACTTGAAAAAAGCGTCTACTACCGAGTAGAGTTCTGTCTTTCGTTTTCCGAGTTCTTTAAGTCCCTCAACAATAGGAGTCGGCTCGATGCGTCACGCGTTGACTGTGCTGTTTGCTGTCTGCTGCCTCGGTATCTTTTCCTACTCCCAAACCGCCGACGAGCTGATCGCCAAGAACATCCAGGCCCGGGGCGGGATGGAAAAGATGAAGGCCATCAAGACCCTCCGCATAACGGGCAAGTTTGAGGGTGGCGGAGGCTTCACCGCCTCGGTGGGCCAGGAGAACCAGCGCCCGAACCTGCTGCGGGAGACATTTACGCTTCAGGGGATGACGGCGGTGCAGGCCTACGACGGCAGCGCTGGTTGGCAGATTCAGCCCTTTGGTGGGAAGAAGGATCCCGAGTTGTTGGGCGAGGACGACGTGCGTGACCTGCTGCTGGACGCCGACTTTGACGGGCCTCTGGTGGATTACAAAGAGAAAGGGAGCACCGTCGAGTATATGGGGCACGACGTAGTGGATGGAGACGATGCCCTGCGGCTGAAGGTGACGCTGAAAAAAGGCGACATCATTTACGATTACCTTGACCCGGATACGTTCATCGAGATTCGCCGGGAGATCCAGCAGTTTATCCGGGGTTCGGTGCGGGACCGCGTCGTGGGGCTGGGTTCTTACAAGCCGGTGGCGGGCGTGATGTATTCCTTCTCCATCTCGCAGGGACCGAAGGACCATCCCGACGATCAAACGACCACGATTCAGAGGATGGAAGCAAATGTGACCATCGATCCCGCGGACTTTGCTCTGCCGGCTTCGCTGAAAACTGAGGAAAAGAAGTCAGGCATGGTCGGGATTCACTAATTTGTTGGATGATGACCACACTCAAAATCAGGAGTTCGCCCATGCGTCGCGCGGTATTTGTTCTGGCGGCAGTCTCGTGCCTCAGCGCGTTTACCTGCTCTCAAACCGCGGAGGAGCTGGTCTACAAGAACATCGAGGCGAAAGGCGGGATTGAAAAAATCAAGTCGGCCAAGACCCGGCGTATGACCGGCAGACTCAAGAATGCCAGAGGCCTCACCGCCGTCTTCGCGCAAACCAACGCGCGCCCCGGTTTGGTTCGTCAAACCTTCACCCTGCAGGGCATGACGGCAATCCAGGCCTACGACGGTTCGACCGGCTGGCAGACCAACCCCTTCCGCGGGCGCAAAGATCCCGAACTGATGGGCGAGGATACGCTGCGGGACTTGCTGCTCGCCTCCGATTTCGATGGTCCCCTCGTCGACTACGCGGAAAAAGGCAACAAGATCGAATATCTGGGGCATGACCTGGTGGATGGCGATGACGCCCTGCGGCTCAAGGTCACGCTGAAAAACGGCGACATCATTTACTACTATCTCGACCCAGATACTTATCTCGAAATCCGGAAGGAGATTCAGCAGTTTGTCCGGGGCTCGGTGAGAGAACACGTGGTGGAGGTGGGCTCCTATAAGCCAGTGAATGGAGTCATGTATCCCTTCTCGATTTCCGAAGGGTCCAGAAACAGTCCTGGCGCACAGATGACCACGATTGAAAAGATTGAAGTGAATGTGGCTGTTCAAGATTCTGACTTTGCTCTGCCGGCTTCGCTGAGGACTGAGGAAAAGAAGTCTGGGTTGGTCGGGGTTCACTGATTTGGTTGACTGATTCGTTGGGATGAAGATGAAGAAGACAACGATAAATCACTGGCGTGGAAAAGGACTCGTAAATATGAAAGCATCCGCTCGCAATTCCTGGGGAGTGATGGTGTTAATCGCCGGAGCTGCGCTGTGCGCGCCCTGGCAGGCCGCAGCCCAAGCTGCATACCGCTTTGACTCGGCGACGGTTTCGGGCCTGCCGGCGCGAAACATCGGCTCGGCCACCATGAGCGGGCGTATTGCCGCGGTGGATGCGGCGGAGGAAGACGGCCGCATCACGGTGTTCGTGGGCGCGGCCAGCGGCGGAGTGTGGAAGTCGGTGAACGGTGGCACCACATTCAAGCCGGTGTTCGACCGGGAAGATGTGCAGTCGATCGGCGCGGTCGCGATTGATCCGTCGAATTCGAAGACGGTTTGGGTGGGCACAGGCGAGGCCTGGACGCGCAACAGCGTGTCGGTGGGCGACGGCGTGTACAAGTCAACCGACGGCGGCGAGAACTGGACCAACGTCGGTCTCAAGGACAGCGAGCACATCGCCAAGATCCTGGTGAATCCGGCGGACGGTAACGACGCGCTAGTCTGCGCCACCGGGCATCTGTGGGATGACAACGAAGAGCGCGGAGTCTTCCAGACCAGCGACGGCGGCAAGACCTGGAAGAAAGTTCTGGCGGGGGCCAATGCTTCAAGCGGCTGCGCCATGATTGCGCGCAGCAAGCAGGAACCGAAGACCATTTATGCCGCGATGTGGGATTTCCGGCGGCAGGGCTGGACGTTCCGTTCGGGAGGGCCGGGCAGCGGGCTGTTCAAGTCCACTGACGGCGGCGCCCACTGGAGCGAAGTCAACGACAGCAACGCCAAGGGACTGCCGACGAAACCGTGGGGCCGCGTCGCGGTGCAAGTCGCGCCCTCGAAAGCGCAGGTAGTGTATGCCAACATCGAAGCAGAAAAAGGCAGAGGACTCTACCGCTCTGACGATGGCGGCGCGACGTGGACCAAGCTCGACGCCAGCAACTACATGGTGTGGCGTCCTTTTTATTTCGGCAACCTGATCGTCGATCCGAAAGATGAAAACAAGATTTTCAAGCCCGATCTCATTCTGCTGCTGAGCAACGATGGCGGAAAGACCTTCAATGTGGTCTCCGGCGGAGCGCACGGCGACTTCCACGACGTGTGGATTGATCCGAAGAATCCGAATATCGTGATTGCCGGCGACGATGGCGGCTTGTGGCGCAGCGAAGACGGCGGTAATCGCTGGAAGCACCAGATGAACCTGCCGGTTTCTCAGTTCTATCACGTGAGCGCCGACAATGCGGATCCGTACCACGTCTATGGCGGCTTGCAGGACAACAGTTCGTGGGTGGGCGATTCCTCGTATCCGGGCGGCCTCACCAACTCTCGCTGGGAAAACATGTTTGGCGGCGACGGCTTCTGGATGTTCGAAGACACTTCCGATCCCGACTACCTTTACGCCGAGGCGCAGGGCGGCGAGATTGGACGGGTGAACCGCTACACGCACGAGATTCGCGACATCCATCCCTGGCCGAATTACGGCGAGAAGAAGCTGCGCTTCAACTGGAACACTCCGATTCACATGAGCCCCAACGAAAAAGGGACGCTTTACATTGGGGCGCAGTTCTTATTCCGCTCGCGCGATCACGGGCAGTCATGGGACCGGATTTCTCCGGATCTGACGACCAATGATCCGGAGAAGCAGAAGCAGGAAGAATCCGGCGGCGTTACGATTGACAACTCCTCGGCCGAGATGCACACCACCATCTATTCGATTTCGGAATCGCCGAAGAACGGTCAGATCATCTGGGTCGGCACCGATGACGGGAATGTGCAGATTACCCGCGATGGGGCGAAGACCTGGACGAACGTGGTGGGCAACATCAACGGGCTGGGGAAGAATTCGTGGGTCTCGACGATCGAGGCCAGCCGCTTCGACGAAGGCGCCGCGTATGCCACGTTCGACCGCCACACGTTCGGAGATATGAAGCCCTGCGTTTACAGGACCACGGACTATGGCCAGACGTGGACCGCGCTTCCAGCGCAGGAGAGCGGGGTGCGCGGCTATGCGCACGTGATCAAGGAAGACACGGTCAGCCGCAATGTCCTTTTCCTGGGCACGGAATTCGGACTCTGGATTTCAGCGGATGGCGGGCAACGCTGGGCGCAATACAAGGGAACGGACTTCCCGGCTGTGGCGGTCGATGACATCGTGGTGCAGCCGCGGGAATCCGATCTTGTGCTGGCGACGCACGGCCGCGGCATCTGGATCGTGGATGATAACTCGCCCCTGCGCGCGCTTACGCCGGAGGTCATGACCAAAGAGGCGACGCTGCTTCCGGGACGAGCTGCGATTCAATACTTTGACGTGGGCGGAGGCTGGCCCGAAGGCGACGAGACTTTCCGTGGACGCAATCGGCCGGCGGACGCACAGATCACGTACTACCAGAAAGGACGGCACATCTTCGGCGATTTGAAGATCGAGATTTTCGACCAGGACGGCAAACTGGTGGACACGGTGGCTGGTAGCAAGCATCGTGGGCTGAACCGCGCTGGGTGGGGAATGCACGTGAGGCCACCGGCAGTCGCGCCAGCAGCCTCGGCGCTGTTTGAGGCGGCGCAGGGACCGCGCGTGCTGCCGGGCACGTACACGGTGAAGCTAACCAAGGGAGATCAAACCTACACCGAGCAGCTGAATGTTGCGATCGACCCACGGGCCAAGTATTCACTCGAGGAGCGCAGGGCGCAGTTCGAGCTCTCGATGAAAGTTTACAAAGAGCTAGAGCACATGACGTTTGGAGTAGAAGCGATCGAAGGAGTGCGTGACGGGGCTAGCTCGCGGGCGGCCAAGCTCGCGGAGAAAGATCCGCTGCGCCAGCAATTGCAGAAGCTTGCCGCGGATTGTGACGCGCTCCGCTCGAAGATCGTGGCCACCAAAGAAGGCGGCATGATTACCGGCGAAGAACGCATTCGCGAACTGCTTGGGCAACTCTATGGCGCGATGACGGGATATGACGGCAAGCCCACGGATTACCAGGTGGCACGGACGAAGTCGCTGGGTCATGAACTGCAAGATGCGATCGATGACTTCCAGAAGCTGGCACAGAAAGAACTGCCGGGAATCAACGCCGGCTTGAAGAAGAAGAAACTGGATGCGATCACGGTGCTAGCCGAGGCGGATTGGCAGAAGAAGAAGGCGGAGTCTGCGGTGGCTTCTGGTGCGGGAATTCGCGCGGATGAGGGCCAGGTGCGGGAAATGGACTAGGTACGAGGCGGAGGAACAGGTGTTGACCTGTTCCTCCAGCCGAAAATTTTGACAAGCTGAGTGATTGCATCTCAAGTGGCATGGATTCCTTTAATTGTGCCGTCAGAAGTAGGTTGGCGTCAATGAATACAGAACATGACGGATCGTATAAATTCCAACTCAACAATAACTCGTATCAATTGATAGGCGTGGAGACCGTTTGGTCTGACGACGGCACTAAGACAGAGTACGTTGGGTTCGTCGGTGTGCAAGTGAACGGCAGCGATCTCCATCAGGACATCACCATCCGCTAGGCACGAGGAAAACAAAGGCCATTCCCGATAACTTGTATTTGATCGTCCGCGCTAAACTGGACTGCCGCCAAACTCTGGGTCGTGCGGATCCGCCTGGACCTTGATCTGAGCAGCTCCGGTCAGTCCCAAAATGAGGCGCGGCCCTAATTCCAGCGCACTCCCGCTCGTAGGCTATCCCTGCCCCCTCGCAACACCACTCGCGGGCGGCCCCTGGGTTCGGGTTCCGTGGTGGGTCCAGGGGTGGGGGTGTAGCGCTTTTGCCGTCGCCGTACATATACCCCGCAATGCATTGACTTGCCGCAGTTTAGCCGCCTAACATTGTCGCGTACGGGGCAGGCCTTCTTCATTGATCGGCCAAACCATCTCGCACTACCGCATCGTCGAGAAGCTGGGCAGCGGAGGTATGGGCGTGGTCTATAAGGCCGAAGACACGCGGCTTTATCGTTTCGTCGCCCTCAAGTTTCTCCCCGAAGAACTGGCCCGCGATCCTCTGGCGCTTGCCCGTTTTCAACGCGAAGCTCAAGCCGCCTCCGCGTTGAATCACCCCAACATCTGCACCATCCACGACGTCGGTGAGCAGGACGGCCGCGCTTTCATCGTCATGGAGTATCTCGACGGCGGAATCTTGAACCACAAGATCGCCAGCCGTCCGCTGGATCTGGATTCGCTGCTGCGGTTCGCAATCGAGATCGCCGATGCCCTGGACGCGGCGCACGCCGCTGGGATCACCCACCGCGATATCAAGAGCGCGAACGTCATGATCACCAAACGTGGCCAAGCCAAGGTCCTCGATTTTGGCCTCGCTAAAGTAAGTGGCGGCGGCCCAGGCGCCGGAACCACCCCCGACGCGCCCACGTTTGGGGATAGCCATCTGACCACCGCTGGCGACACTCTGGGCACCATCGCCTATATGTCGCCCGAACAGGTTGACGGAAAACCCCTGGACGGACGCTCCGACCTTTTTTCCTTCGGAGTCGTACTCTATGAGATGGCGACCGGACAGCTCGCCTTCGATAAGCCGACCAAGGGATCAACGTTCGGAGCCATCCTGCACGAGCAGCCTATTCGTGTGAGGGAATTGAATCCAGCCATTTCTGAGCGCCTGGAAGAAATCATTCACAAGTCTCTGGAGAAAGACCGCAATCTGCGTTATCAGAGCGCGGCCGAGCTGCGCGCCGACCTGCAACGGCTGAAGCGCGACACCGAAAGCGGACACATCTCGGCGGTAAGTTCAGCCAGGGTTACCGTGCCAGAAGCTTCCGTGGCTGGGAGCGGGAAGCTCCGAAAAATTGCGCTTCCCGTCCTGCTCATCGTCTTGCTCGCCGGCCTTCTGATCGGAGGCGGCCTCTACTATCGTTCTCATCGGCAAAGCCAGCGCCTTACCGAGAAGGACACCATCGTTCTCACTGATTTTGCCAACAGCACGGGCGACACCGTGTTCGACGACACGCTGAAGACGGCGCTCAACGTTTCCCTGCGGCAATCGCCCTTCCTGAATGTGCTCTCCGACAGCGAAGTCGCGAAGACCTTGCAACAGATGACCCGTCCGGCCGGCACGAAACTCACGCCCGAGCTGGCGCGAGAGCTGTGCCAGCGAACACGCAGCAAGGCCTACATTGCCGGAGCGATTGGTAGCCTGGGCAGCGAGTATGTGCTGGGACTGAAGGCGGTGAATTGCCAGAGCGGAGGCACGCTGGCCGAAGAACAGATCACGGCTGCGTCCAGGGAGAAGGTGCTCGATGTCCTCGGCGAGGCGGCATCCAAGCTGCGCGGGGAACTGGGCGAATCGCTGGCTACGGTACATAGATTTGATGTTCCGCTGGCGCAGGCCACCACGTCTTCTCTCGCAGCTCTGAAAGCCTACAGCCTTGGCAGAAAGGCCGAAGGCGAGAAAGGCTTTGCCGCGGCGCTGCATCTCGACCAGCGTGCCATCGAGCTTGATCCGAATTTTGCGTTGGGTTACGACGCAGCGGGCGTCGAGTACTTCAGTCTCGGCGAGCAGGGGCGGGCCAACGAGTACATCACCAAAGCGTTCCAGTTGCGGGAGCATGCCAGCGAACGCGAAAAACTGGAGATCACCGCCTACTATTATCGGAACGTAACCGGAGAACTGGAAAAAGCAGCCCAGGTAAGTCAGGAGTGGATCGAGAGCTACCCGCGGGAAAGCGACGCGTATGACAATTTGGGCTTGGTCTTCGCCCAGCAGGGGCAGTATGAGAAGGCGGCGGAGAGCATGAGGCAAGCGGTGCGCCTTGCGCCCGATCGAGTGTATTTGTACGAGAATCTCGCCAACTACGCTCTTGCCCTGCAGCATTTTGACGAAGCGCAGCAGATCATTCACGAAGCGCAGGCGCGAAAATTGGACGATTTCATTCTCCACGAGGCTCTGTACTCTCTCGCCTTTCTCGGACCGGACTCCGCAGCGATGGCGGAAGAGCAGCAGTGGTTTGGTCGCCGGCCTGATTACGAGAACTATGGACTTGCGCTCGCGTCCGACACCGAGGCCTACGCTGGTCATGTGAGCAAGGTGCGGGAGTTGAACCAGCGGGCAGTGGACTCCGCCATACGATCGGACAACAAAGAAAGTGGGGCGATCTACCTGGCGAATGCTGCTCTGCAAGAAGCGGCTTACGGCAGTCGCGCCGAAGCCCGGCAGTCTGCGGCCGCGGCTTTGAAGCTGGCTCCTACGAGTCAGGGCGTGGAGAGTGAAGCGGCACTTGCGTTTGCCATGGCCGGCGACACAGCTCGCGCCGGCGCGCTGGCCCAAGCCTTAGCGAGGCGCTTCCCCCTGGACACGCAGATGCAGTCTCTTTGGCTGTCGGCAATTCAGGAGCAATTGGCGCTGAATGGCGACAGAAAGACCCCGGCTCTCGTCCTCAATCCTCCGCAAACTGCTTCGGCTATTGAGTTGGGGCAAATCTTGTTCGTTGCCAATATTTCCTGCCTCTATCCGGTGTACATACGCGGAGAGGCACATTTGGCAGCCGGACAGGGCAACGCTGCCGCCGCCGAGTTTCAAACGATTCTCGACCACGAAGGTATCGTCTGGAACTGCTGGACGGGAGCATTAGCGCATCTGGGAGTGGCTCGTGCCAATGCCTTGCAGTCGAGAACCTCGCTGGGAGCGGACGCCGATGCCGCCCGCGTCCGGGCGCTGGCCGCTTATAAGGATTTCCTCACCCTCTGGAAAGACGCCGATCCCGATGTTCCCATCCTGAAGGAAGCCAAGGCGGAGTACGCGAAACTGCAGTGAGAGAACCTAAGCTGCTGGAGTGGAGGTTTTGTTAGGCGCTCTTAGACATTTCACGCAAGATAATGCGGTCCTCGGGGTGCAAGCTTCCGTTCAGAAGTGCCAGACGATGCCACCGCCGGCGAAAAGATTGTATTGGTGGCTCTTGCCCGTGTTCACATTCAGTTGCGGCACGCCCGACCAAAACTCTCGACCTTCACCGCGCAGAGTGAAGTGCTTGTAGATCTTGACATCGAGTCCCAAACCAGCCTGCAATACACCCGTAGTGGTTCCGGTTTTGCCCGGGTTTGCCAGCCCCCCAAACTCGAGCGTGGAACTTTCACTGAAATGACCGAACCCGCCTCCAAAACTGATCCAAGGAGAAACTGCGGTAGCGGGAAAGGCGTTCAACCGTGCTGCGGGAGTCACAAAGAAAGATGAGTATTGTTTGGGGATCACGTTCTGGGCGGCGTGGAGATCCTCAACGGGGTTCACCACGAACGGAACTTCTAGGGCGAGGGACCATGGTTCTCCACCCATGACCCGGCGTGCGTAATTTACTTCGAAGGTTAATCCTTTGCCAAAATGCAGATCCGGATCGTAAGAGGGGGCGCCTGGGATGCCCTGATCGCTGATGAAAGTACGCCCAAGGATCCCCGA
>Ga0182018_10004107_pt1 | contig 12499 bp, 11 predicted proteins | sample 812P2MmetaG_FD_120490 | JGI IMG/M metagenome (GOLD analysis project Ga0182018, IMG submission 120490) | Permafrost microbial communities from Stordalen Mire, Sweden - 812P2M metaG | ecosystem: Environmental > Terrestrial > Soil > Wetlands > Permafrost | place: Sweden: Stordalen | collected...
CGAGACCCTAGCCGGCTTCCTGCTCTCGCGCCTGCAGAAGATGCCCACCGGAGGCGAGGCATTCGATTATGAGGGTCGCCGTTTCAGCGTAGAAAAAATGGATGGCCATCGCATCGCCACGGTGAGAATCGAGCCGGTCCAGATAACATCCTCACCAGCGGCTTCGGTACAAAAGGCGGGCGACTGAGAAGGTAGTGGGCTATTTTGACCTGACTCGAAAAAACTCCCAAAAGAACCCGACCAAGAAAATACCTAAGACCAGCACGGGCCAAGTGAAGGGCCTTGCCAGGGAAATTGGGTCCCATCCGACCGACCCGGCCTCCGACGACTGCGACCGAGACAGAATCGAAATGCCGACCACTACAACGATGACGAGCAGGATAGCTGCGGCAAGCACAGCCAGCACTCCCGCAATGGTGCACTTAAGGTAAATCACGGCGCTTTTGCCGACCGGCTATTTCAGTCGCTCCCACGTGATCGTCCACGTAACAGAAATTTCCGTCCCGTCTTTCTGTTTTTCTTTTTTCTGCCCGCGAAAAAAGAACCGGTTCTCGCTCACCAGATAATACGGACGCTCTTGACTTGTTCCGGCCCAGTTAGGAGATGCGCTGGTTTCCGGATGATGGACCATAGTGTGCACGCCCTCGCGCAACTCGAAAGTTCCGCAATAAGAAAAAAACCCGTCGAGCGCGTCCGCCGCCTCGGAGCCGGTCGGCGTGTTGTCATCGGCCCAACGACGCCGCCCACGTCTCATCAACTCCGCGCACATATGGCCCGAAGCGGTATACATCAGGAAGCCCGTTGCATCCGCCCCAAACTCGACATAGGGCGTGGTGTGCCCGTCGGGATACTTGTTCTCCGTTGAGACCAGCTTCCAGGCGCCAAGAAAGTAGTCCCTGACAGAGCCCGTGGGTGTGTACTCGGGCGCGGCATACGATGGCATAGAAAACTGCATAGTCACAATGAGAGTGAAAACAAACGAGAGACGCGCTCCGCTCAAAGCGAGCTCCTTAATTAACGATCGCGAATTAACGAATCGACGATAAACGTTCGACGATTGCCGAGAAAGCCTCTTTGCTCCGGCCTCGACAATTGAGAGAATAGCTATCCTCTAATGATTCGGCAAATCATGACTCGGCAAACTAAATGATTCGGCAAATCCTCAGGCGCGCCGCCTACACGCTTCCCGTCATCTGGCTCGTCGTCTCTACCGTTTTCCTGCTGATTCATTTCGTCCCCGGCGATCCCGTCCAGCAAATGCTCGGAGAAGGCGCCGCCGCTGGCGACATTCAGGCTGCGCGACATGCCTACGGCCTCGACGTCCCACTGGGCCGGCAATATCTGAATTACTGGAAAGGCGTGCTCCACGGAGACCTCGGCAAATCGCTGCGCTTCAATCAGGGAGTTACAAGTCTTATCGTTCAGCGCTATCCCTACACCTTGCAGCTCACTCTGGCCTCGCTCGTAGTGGCCATCCTGCTTGCCATTCCCGCGGGCGTGCGCTCGGCGCAACGCCGCAATCTCTGGGACGACCGCGCCCTCAGCGTCGTCAGCCTCTTCGGCCTGTCATTTCCAAACTTCGCGCTCGGCCCGGTGCTCATCCTGTTCTTCGCCGTCAAACTGGGATGGTTTCCCGTGTCCGGCTCCGGAACCTTCGCCCATCTCGTGCTTCCGGCCATCACCATGGGCAGCGCGCTGGCCGCGATCCTGACCCGGATGGTGCGCACTTCGATGTTAGAAGAACTAAGCCAGGACTACATCCGCACCGCCCGCGCCAAAGGCCTGCCCGAACGGACGGTAGTCTATCGCCACGCCCTGCGCAACGCCATGATCCCCATCCTGACCGTCATAGGACTGCAATTCGGCGCTCTCCTCGCCGGAACCATCGTGACCGAAACCATCTTCTCCTGGCCCGGCATCGGACGCCTAACCATCCAAGCCATAGCCAACCGCGATTACTATCTGGTGCAGGGATGCATTCTGGCGATTGGATTGACTTACGTGGCAGTGAACTTTCTAACCGACTTACTCTACTCGGCGGTGAACCCGAGGATTCGGCAATAAATGGCAACCAACTGGCAGCTGGCAACCGGCAATTGGCAATTGAATGCTAGCGTGCGCGTCGCGCGCCACAATCCGCTCGCCGCCATCGGAGTCGTGCTGGTCACCATCTTCATCTTTGCCGCCATCTTCGCGCCCTGGATTGCGTTGCAAGATCCCGCGTACATCGATCTCCCGAACCGGCTGCAATCGCCATCGGCGCATCATTGGTGCGGAACCGATGAACTCGGACGCGACATTCTCTCCCGGTTGATTTGGGGCGCGCGAATTTCTCTGTTTGTTGGCAGCAGCGTTGTTGCGTTTTCGCTTCTGCTCGGCCTCATTATCGGCAGCTTTGCCGGATATTACGGAGGAGGCATCGACCGCTTCGTCAACGTCGTGCTGATGAATGCGTTTCTTTCGTTTCCGGGCATTCTCATCGCTATCGCCTTCGTGGCCTTTCGCGGTCCGGGAATTTTCAACCTGATTCTTGCGTTGTCGATTGGCGGATGGGTTGGTTACGCTCGCTTGGTGCGCGCGCAGGTGCTGGCCGTGCGCGAGCGCGAATTTGTGGAAGCGGCGCGCGCTCTCGGCGCGGGAGATTTCCACATTATTACGCGCCACATTCTGCCCAATATTATTCAGCCCGTAATCGTGCAGGCGGCCATTGGCATGGCCGGAGCGGTGCTCGCGGAAGCGACCATGAGCTTTTTGGGATTGGGCGTTCCGCCGCCGACCGCAAGTTGGGGATCAATGCTGAATGACGCGCGCTCGCATCTTTTCGACGCTCCGCATCTGGTGCTGTTTCCAGCCGTGACGGTGATGCTCGCCGTGCTCGCCTTCAATTTTATCGGCGATGCGTTGCGCGACCTTCTCGATCCTAGATCGCGGCTTGAAGCAGGTTTGTGATTCGGGGATTCAATCCCACGCGGAGCAAAGGACCTATGCATTCTCGGCTTGCACCAACGGAAAGCATACGTCCTTCGGCTACGCTCAAGATCAGGATGACGACCCGCGTTGCGGTGTCAGAGAATCGCTAAGCGGCCTTCGGCGTTTGCATCGCTTTACGCATCATGGCCAGACGCTCTTGCGTTTGCTTCAAACGCTCTGGTCCGCCCTCCGAGGTCATAATCAGCTTTTCCACGTTGGCGAAGATGGTAGGGCTTTGCATTTTCTCGCGCAGCTCTTTTATGAACGGTTCAACTTTTCCGAAGAAGACAAACATCTCACCGGAAAAGCTGGGTTCGAGAAACAGTTCCCGATTCAACGCGCCGCGCAATACAAACGAAGCTGCCATTTCCCAGTATCCGCCAGCCTGGCGAAGCCAGTTATTTTCCTGACTCCCCAATGCCGAGCCGATTTTCACGATGTCGTCCGTGGATTCCGGCCAAAAGCCGAGCCACCAGTTGCGGGCCTTTCGGAGCTCCGCTTCACGGCGCAGGTCATAGAGCTTTACGATCAGTTCAGCATCAGCGGTCGTAGCTGTAATAGACATTCTCTTCTGCTCCCATCAGATGTTTAGGATTTGTCGATCGCACAAACGGTTAAGTCAGACAAATCATGGATGATCCAGATGTAAAAGCGATTCAGCTTATTTGAAATTTGGATCGTCGCCGGTCTTCCACTGATGACATTTCTCCTTTTCTCACGTCCAATTCAGTGACGGCAAATTGAGGAACTTTTTCCCAGGTTGGTTCGTATGAATAGACATATGGAACTCCAATATCAAATCGAGTGCTTGCATGACGTAGCGGTCGTGAACCTGTTGGGTCGCATGGTGCGCGGCGTTGCGCTCGACGAGTTCAGGCGCAAGATCGAGCAACTGGATCGCGTCCGCGTGCTTGTGCTCGACGTTTCTCAAGTCCAGCAACTCGACGCCGGCGGATTGGGAACGCTGTTGCTGGTGCGTCGCTGGGCGATGCAGAAATCGGCAAAGGTGAAGCTGGTGAATCCTCCGGTGTTCTTCAACAGGATTCTGGACGCGACGCATCTCAGCTCTGTCTTTGAGGTTTCTTCCCTTCGCGAAGCCATTTCTATCCTGCGCTCCAACGACTGTCGGCCGCGATTCGCGATTGCCTGAGCGCATGAGCAATGGAATATTCGCGGATTGAGGCGTATTGCGCCTACGGTTTAACCGTCTTCGCGTTGGCGTCGCTTTTGGCCACTGTTCGACTGCCAGGGATGATGTGAGGCTTGGCGAGGGTTCCGGTGAGCGTCCACGATTGCTCGTCGCCGCGGGTCAATACAACGTCCAAACCACCGTTTGCAGAAGCAGTCCCGCTGATCTGATAAATGCCATCGCGTGATTCCAGTTTGCCGGAGGATAGTTTCCAACTACCTTGCTGAAGACGTAGGTCTCCTTCAAACCGGTGAACCGGCAGCGGCGCGGTCGAGCCCGGAATTTCAACATGCGGCAAGCTGCCATTTCGTAAGACGAACTGCAACCTGGCATCGGAGCGCCTCAGCAGTTCGCGAAAACTGTCGCCGGATCCATCCAGCTCAAAATTCCCATCGGCCTTTCCGTCAATCCAGTCGTCATCCATCAGCGTGGCCGCTTGCGCCAGCGAAATGCCGTTCAAGGTTCCCGAGCCGTGGTAGTGAATGCCGTGCGCGGAAGCGTCGCTTTTAGAGACATCGTTGTCCGCAACACTGGCGGAAGCATTGGTTGGCGACGGATCGCCAGATGAAACATCGCCCGCAGAAGGATTACCCGAAAGAAGATCGATGGTCCAGTTGCCCTGATGCGTGCCCTGCAGCACTTGCGCTCGAAGGCCGGTGAGCGCGATCTTTTTCCCATCCAGTTCCACTTTTGTCACTAACTGCGTCACGGCTAATTTCTTCAGTCCGAGCTGGCCGATATGAAGGCTTCCATGTGCCCGAACTGCGAGAAGCGGCGACGGCCCCGCCGGACTCTTGGAGTCGGAATTCAAGATGAGGTACCACGGACGTTTCGCGGGATGCGGGGTAAGCCACGCAACCAAGTCCCCGCTTGTGAGTTGGTCGGCCGTGAGATCGAATTGAAAAATACAACTTGGTGCAGCGCTTCCAAAGTCTGGGGTTGTGTTTGAAATTGCGCTGGTCGCCGTGCTCGGTGCCGTGCAATGTCGTGGCGAACTCGCTTCCCCACTCCAATGCGTGCTACCGATGCGCGCGGAAATCTTTTCCATCGATACCGCTTCCGGCGAGAGCGCGATCGTAGCTGAGACAATCTCCAGCGGCTCGTTCAGTCCGCGGATCGCCGCACGCACGTTTCGTAATTGTGCGGTTCCAAGAGCAACGGGACCGGTAAATCCCTGCCATGGTCCGGAGACGCTCACGTCCAGGCTGGCCGAGCCTTGCGCCGGTGGGCGCGCGATCGGCAACGCCATTACGTTCTCAACTCCGAACAGGTCTTTGATCTCCAGTTCGCCGCGCAGAAAAAAACGATAACTGGCGGATGATAGCCAACCGCCGACGTTGACTGGTGCAGCGGAGTTCACCTTCAGCGGCGCTGGCCCGATCCGCAGATGAGGGCCCGCGGGCTCGTCGTCTTTTGTTTCTTTTCTTTTGTCGAAGCGCTGACTGGCAGCCGGCAGGTTGCCAATAGCCGCCGTTGTTGAAACCAGCGCGAGGGGAATCGTGCTGAAGGTCAACTGGTCTTGTCCTCCCACCGCATTCGCGGAATGAGAAACCAGCCGCACGTTGCTCAGCGAACCGGTACCGGACCATAGCGACCCAAACGCCGGCGCCGAGCGTCGTGAGACGATGACCTGCTGCATGGCCTCCGGCGTGCTGCGGGTGGCGCGAAATTCCGCATTCAGTAATCCAGTCGCCGCGAGGTCGCCTGGAATCTGCTGCTTTGCCTGGCGCAGCAATCGAACCATGGAACTCACGGGTACTTTTGTGGCCTCAATCGTCAGATCGTAAGCGGGCGGATCGGCCATTAGAAATGTCTCGCCGCGCAGGCGAAGCGTTCCCTCGCCGACAGGCGATTCGCATAATAGGCCCGTAACCATGCCGGCGACGGCATCGTATTGTCCCGAGCAATTCGCTGTCAGGCGCACATTCTCGCGCTCTACGATGTCGTAGCGGTGGAATCGTTCAATCGCAGTCTCGCTTTCGATCCGCAAAGCTTCCGGAGTGCCTGACAACTTCGCTGAAACACTGACTCCACCGCGCCATCCGCGGTCCCTTCCGCTCAGCAACTTGGTGATCTGTCCCAGTTGGCCCTGCTGCCATAGAGCGGTGATTTGCAGGGGAGTCACCCGCAGGCTGGAAGCGCGCTGCCATGTGGCGTTCAACTGGAGCAACCCGGTATCGGTGAGATTAAAATCCGTACGCACGGGCTCGGCCTTGATGCGCGCGCCCCAGGAATTTTCTGAATCCTGCCAGAGCGCCACGTCGGCGTCCATCAGCGCGTAGGATTTCTTGATCTGGCCAATCTTGAAATTGATCCGGGCATGATCCGCCTCAAGATAGGGAAAGGCAGGTCTCGGCTCGTAGGCCGGTTTCCCGGTCGGCGCCACTGGAATTTGTGCGTTGCGCTCGATCAGGCTGGCCAGGTTCCAGCGGCCCAGGTCGTTACGCACCAGGTTGATACTGGGCTCGGTGGCGCTGAGGGTGGCGATCTCGATCCGTCCGCGGAAAAGGGAACGGAGCCTTATGGCTGCGGAAACTTCCTGCGCGCGGATCATTGGTTCAGCGCTGAAGGCGGGATCGTCGTAGATGACGAGCCCTTCAAGATCGAAACCCGGTCGCGGCAGAAGGCGCAAGCGGACGTCGTCGAGCTCTACGCGGCGGCCGAGTGCACTTCCGATGGAGCCGGCGATACGGTATCGCAGGTGGCGCACACCGGGCCGGAACAGAAAGAGGACCAGCAGCACAGCCGCAACCGCAGCGATTACGCGCCTCGAGCTCAGAAAGCCCGATCTCAGAAAGCTCGGTCGCGGAAGTTTCACCGCACGATCCTGAAGGTTCGCGACCAGCGTGTTTCGTCGAAAAAATGAATGACGACATGGGCAAAAAAGCTCAATCGGTCGCCCGCGTCGTGTACCAGGTACTGGTCGGGCGGAGTGATAAACGACCAATAGATGAGCAGCGGACGGCCGATCACGTTTCCTCGTGGAATGAATCCCCAGTAGCGGCTGTCTTTGCTGACGTCGCGATTGTCGCCCATGCCAAAGTAACTGTTCGGCGGCACGACAACATCTCCGCCCTGGATATACGAGGAAAGAGTTGACATCCACTCCTGGCTGGTAATCCCGTACATCTCAGACGGAGGTACGGCAGGGAAGTTGTCACGGTAAGGATCGTAATTGCCGGCTTTATGCTGGGCGTATGGCTCGTTCAGTTTTTCTCCATTGCGGTATACCGCGCCATCGCGCAAGTGGATGCGGTCGCCGGGAACGCCGATGATCCGCTTCACCACGAACAGCCCGGGTTCTTCCGGGGAAAGAAATACAACGATGTCTCCGCGGCGGATCTCGCGATACGGCATGAGCGGGCCCACCCAATGGGTTGGTGGAGCGAACTGCTCGCGGTTCACGAAGACGTGATCGCCGATCAGCAGCGTGTCCTCCATTGAACTGGTGGGAATTTCAAAATTCTGCAACAGGAATGTGGTGACAAAAAGAAAGATGATGAGCAGTTCCACCAGCGAAGCCAGGAATTCGACTGCGGTTTCGCGTGGCTTCTCGTCCACGGTGGTTTCGTTGTCTTTCGGCGCGTTTTTCACTGCTTTCGGCATTTTTTCGCCAAGACCTCAGCGCACCGGCTTCAGCGTTCGCGACCAGCGCGTCTCATCAAAGAAATGAATAATGATGTGCGCCATAAATCCCAACCGGTCGCCGACGCTGCGCATCTCGTACTGGTTGGGCGGAGTCACGAATGACCAGTAGATGAACATGGGGCGTCCGATCACGTTCTTGCGCGGAATGAAGCCCCAATAGCGGCTGTCATAACTGACGTCGCGGTTGTCGCCCATGGCGAAGTAGCTGTTCGGTGGCACGACGACGTCTTCGCCCTCGAGATGCGCCGGCAGTTCCTGAATCCATTGTTCGTTTCTTACTCCGTAATCGTCCGACGGAGGCACGGCAGGAAAGTTGTCGCGGTACGGGTTGTAATTGGCGAGTTTGTGCAGAGCGTAAGGCTCGTTCAGTTTTTCGCCGTTGCGATAGACGATGCCGTCACGCAGGTGGATGTGGTCGCCGGGGACGCCGATAATTCGCTTGACCACAAACAAACCTTGTTCTTCAGGCGAGAGGAACACGACAATATCACCGCGGCGAATCTCGCGATAGGGCAGCAGGGGACCCATCCAATGCGACGGCGGAGCGAACTGCTCGCGGTTCACGAAGACATGATCGCCGATGAGCAGGGTATCTTCCATTGAACTGGAGGGGATCTCAAACGCCTGCAGGATAAACGTGATGATGAACAAGCCGGTGACCAGCACACCCGCCAGCGAGGCCAGGAATTCTATCGTGGTTTCGCGCGGCTTCTCCTCCACCGGAGTTTCGTCGGCTCTTTCGTTATCTCGGACTTCCTCTTTCTTAGGCACTTTTGGCCATCCGTTTCGCAAAATTTCTTATCGCGAAGTTCAGGCGAAGCATCTTCTTACCGCACCAGCCTGAAAGTACGCTCCCACCGCGTTGTCTGGAACACATGCGTCACCGTGTAGGCGAGATGAAAAAGTCTATCACCCACGGTTGGAGTTCCGGGAAGGTCGTTGTTCATGGCGCCTGACGACCAGTAAATCAGCAGCGGGCGCCCGATGATATTTTCGCGCGGGACGAATCCCCAGTAGCGGCTGTCCTGGCTGTCGTCGCGGTTGTCACCGAGCACAAAATAATGGTTCTCGGGGATGATCAACTGGTGGTCTTCGACCAGCTTCGGCATTTCTTTCCACCATTTGGCATCGACTCCATAGTCGGGGGAATCGGTTCGTGGAAAATCGTCTCGATAGTAGTTGCGCAGCGAGGTGTACTGCACATAGGGCTCCTGCACCAGGGTTCCATTGACGTAGACGCGCTTGTTGACCAGGCGCAGGCGATCTCCGGGCAACGCCACGACGCGCTTTACAAAGTCCTGCGCGGGATTCACCGGATAATGGAATACGATGACATCGCCGCGGCGGACGCTGCGATAAGGTAGAAGGCGATTCCATCCCGCTTTGCCGCCGTAGCAGAATTTATCGACCAGCAGGTAATCGCCGATCAGCAAGGTTTTTTCCATGGATTCCGACGGGATGGTGAATGCCTGCACGAGAAAGGTCACTACAAAAACGGCGATCACAATCGTTCCCGCGACGGATTGAATCGTTGCGGGCCAATCGCCAGCGGAAATCTTTTCACTCCACGACATAACCACAATACATTTCTGTTGACGCTACACCTTTGGATGCGGCGCTTGCGGCGAAGCAGCCAGATACTCCAGCGCTTGCCGGGCCGCTTCCTGCTCTGCCCGTTTCTTGGTCGCGGCTTGAGCGCGCCCAACGAATTGCGCCAGCGCTGGCTCGTGGATCCTGACCTCAACCGTAAAGCTTTTCTTGTGCTCCGGGCCTTCCTCCTTCACCAGCATGTAAACCGGCTGCGGACCGCCTCGGGCTTGCAGAGCTTCCTGCAGCGCGGACTTGAAATCCATCACCGGGATCGCGCTGGTTTCGAGGTTCATCTGCGCCAGTTCCGGCTCAACGATCGCGCGCGCAATGAAGTTGCAGGCCACCGTCCACCCGCCGTCGAGATAGAGCGCGGCGAGGATCGCTTCCAGCGCATCTACCAGTAAACTTGCCTTGTTGCGGCCGCCACTCTTTTCTTCGCCGCGGCCAAGGCGCATGTAGCGACCGATCTGTAATTGCTCGGCCACACGCAGCAAATGCCGCTGACCGACTAGGTGCGCACGGAGCTTGGAGAGCTGTCCTTCCTGAAACTTAGGGAAGCGGTGGAAAAGCGTCTCGCTTGTGACCAGGCCGAGCACGGCGTCGCCCAGGAACTCGAGCATTTCGTTATCACCGGCGGGCGAACCATTGCCTGCGCCCAACGCCTCCACCTCGCGAGCTTGCGAGCTGTGAGTGAGGGCCTGCTCCAGCAGTTCCGGGCGCTGGAAGCGGTGACCCAGGCTCACTTCCAGTTCCATGATGTCGTGTGACTTCATTCTCGTAGAGAGACGCGGAGTCGCGGCCATCCGCGTCTCCGCAGGGGTGGCTTTAATTCTTGGGCGGAGTCTGCGCTTGTGCCGGTGGCGCAGCTCCGGTGAGCGCCTGCAAACGGTCGCGTTCATGGCGCGCCAGCGTTCCGATGGAGGTGTTCTCCTTGGTCATGTCGACCGCTTTGTTGGCCCATTTGAGTGCGTCGACATAGAGCTTCTGCTGTTTCTCTTTATTGTCGGAGGCCGCCGTCCCCTGCTTATCAATCACCAGCGCCAGACGAAGAACGTCCACCGGCGTCGGGTCGCTGGGGTAGGCGTCGATGGCCTTCTGCAGGTCATCTTGCGCGACCACATAGTTTTCTTTCCGGTATTCGATGGCTCCCATAATCGAGTAAGCCTGCGAGCGCAATCCCGATTTGTACGCGTCGATCTTCTCCTGCGGCGTCCCCGCCTGGACGGCGATGTCGGTGTCGATGGTCTGCAAAGACTTCTGCGCCATAGCGATGGCGTCGGCGTAGCGCTGGTCCTTGTCGATGTCGGTGTCGCGGGTTTTTTCGGCAATCACCGTGGCGACCGCTTGCAACGCATCAGGATCATCCCCATCCGCCGCGAGAACCTTGCGGCCCATCGCTTCGACCTTCTCGGCGTTGTTGGCGCTCTGGTAGAGGTGCATCGCATTCTTGTACAGCAACACGCGGAGTTCGCTGTCCGGGAACTTGGTGGCAAAATCGTCAGCCGCCTTCTCCATTGCGGCCGCATCGGTATTCCCTGCCGCCCCTTTGTAGGCGTCGAACTCCGGCTGTGTCTTGGCCTGCGGTGGACGCTTGGCCGCTGGCGCTGCCGGAGTTGCAGTTTGTGCACCGGCCGCTGGTGCCGTTTGACCCGCCGCTGGCGGAGTCTGTGTTTGTCCGCTGGTCTGGGCTCCGGCCCAAACCGCGAAGCTCAGAATTCCCGGAATCAGTAATGCCGGAATGATTGCTGTTCGCTTCATGCTGTCTCCCTTAATCCATAGGTTGCAAGGCTTCAGAGCTTCGGCGTTTCAAGAAAACCCGCTTGCTCGCGAGCCATAACTTTACCACTACGAACTCTGAAACCTGGCAACTTTGAGGTTTTGATCTTGCCGTTTCCTACTCCGGACGCTTTGCCGCCGGAGGTTCATATGGTTGTTCCAGCCCCTGGCGCGCGGCGGACGCCACTTTCGGCAGGGATACCCCGGCCGCATCCAGAGCCGCACGATACTGGTCGAGAGCGGCGTCCCGATTTTCTTTGAGGTCGAAGATGCGTCCCAGATAAATGTGAGACCATGCGATTACGTCGGGCTCGTGCGCTGTCTGCAACGCTCGTTCGAAGTACGTGCGCGCCCCATCGATGTCACGGTTCTGTGTCGCAACTTCGGCCAAAATGAACAATGCGCGTCCGGCATCTTCTTCCTGACCATCGAGCGCCTTTTGCGCCAGCTTCTGCGCGGTTTCCCGGTCGCCCGCGGCCAGCCGCCGCTCGGCGTTTAGAAGCAGGCGATTCTGACTCCCGGGCTGATGCAGCAGTTCGGGCGTCGCCTCTCTGGCAAACTCGATCTGCGCCGCCCGCTTCATTTCCTTATTGACTTCGATCTGGCCGATCAGGTCGGTGTAAGCATCGCGCATTCCTGCAGCATCTCGATTGAACTTATCCAGCGCGTCGTAAAAATAGTGCGTCAGGATGTAGCCTTCTTTATCGTCCTGATCGAGATCCTTCACCAGCTGTGCTTCTGGGACCTTGGTCAAATGTTCTTCAATTGCCCGCACCAGGGATTCGGTCACCAGCAGCGAAATATTGTTCTTGAACGCATCATCCATCGGCGCGTCCTGCACTCTGCCGAGCAGCGGCTCCAGACGCTTGAACGCGCCACCGTTCTTTAAGGCTAACGGATCCAGAAGATAATGCAGGTAGGTGTGCCGGATCTGTTGCATCTTGATCGACGTGGACGAGGTCGGCGAAATCACGACGTAGTAATTCGATCCGTAGTTGCGAGCATTGGTCTGTGCGGGTGCGCCCATCGCATCCAGAAAAATGGTGAACTGCCGTCCCAGATAGCCCGCCGAAGGCATCTTCAGATAAATCTCGGTGTCGAAGGTCATCTTCGCCAGCGGAGCGTGATAGACGTCCACGATTTCAGCATAACGGGCGCGATGTCGTTCCCAGATAGCGTGCAATCCGAGCTTTTCGTAAAAGGCCCTCATCAGCGGCACAAAGTCGGCGACCACTTCGGCATCGGGCGGCAGTTCCACTGCTTTCACCTTAAGCGCAAAAGCCGGGGGCGCGTCGAGGTAGAGCGCCAGCGATACATAGTGCGAAA
>Ga0182018_10004108_pt1 | contig 12498 bp, 8 predicted proteins | sample 812P2MmetaG_FD_120490 | JGI IMG/M metagenome (GOLD analysis project Ga0182018, IMG submission 120490) | Permafrost microbial communities from Stordalen Mire, Sweden - 812P2M metaG | ecosystem: Environmental > Terrestrial > Soil > Wetlands > Permafrost | place: Sweden: Stordalen | collected...
GATCGCTGCAACTACCATCTATTTCAGCCTCTGCTCTATCAAGTGGCGACTGGTTCGCTCTCCCCAGCCAATATTGCCGCTCCGTTGCGGCAAATTCTACGGCGCCAGAAAAACGCGAAGGTTTTGCTGGCCGAAGCTGTGCACATCGACGCCGCGAATCGCCGCATCATTTTAAGCGACGGCACACTTCCGTATGACACGCTGATTGTCGCTACGGGATCGACGCATCAATATTTCGGCCACGACGAGTGGGAGCAGTTTGCCCCCGGTTTGAAAACGGTGGAAGACGCCACGGCCATGCGTCGCCGCATTCTGCTCGCTTTTGAAGCTGCCGAACGCGAGCCCGACCCGGCGAAGCTGAAAGCGTGGATGACCTTCGTAATCGTAGGCGGCGGCCCTACCGGCGCGGAACTTGCCGGCGCGCTGGGTGAGATTGCTCACGACACGCTCACGCACGATTTTCGCGACATCGATCCGTCGCAAACGCAAATCATCGTGGTCGAAGGAGCGGACCGCGCTCTTCCCACTTACCCGCCCAAACTTTCTGAAGCAGCGCGCAAAATGCTCGTCAAGCTGGGAGTTATGGTCCGCACGGGGGCTATGGTCACAGATATTCAAGCCGACTCGGTGACCATCAAAGAGGGCGATCGCACCGAATCGATTCCCACGCGCACGGTGCTATGGGCCGCGGGGGTTCTGGCTTCTCCGCTCGGCAGCATCCTTTCGAAAGAAGCGGGAGCAACGCTGGACAAGGCCGGCCGCGTGATTGTGAATCGGGATTTGACGATTCCAGCACATCCGGAGATTTTTGTGATCGGCGATCTGGCAAATTTCAGCCATCAAACCGGCAAACCGCTTCCGGGAGTGGCGCAACCCGCCATTCAGCAGGGCCATTACGTCGGAAAATTAATTCAAGCGCGCTTGCGAAACAAACAACTGCCGCCGTTTCACTATTTCGATAAAGGAAATCTTGCGACGATTGGTCGCGGTGCGGCCGTGGCTGATCTAAACTGGCTGCAAATTTCGGGTCTGCCGGCTTGGCTGATCTGGATTTTCATCCATCTGCTTTATATCGTCCAATTTCAAAACCGTTTGCTAATTCTGCTTCAATGGGCTTGGCTTTACATCACGTTCGACCGCTCCGCGCGTTTGATAACAGGCAAGAACCCGCTTCCGCTCGATTTGTAAATCATGAGAGTGCGCAGTTTTCGGCGCCTTCCAGTCCCGCTCTGACTGGTTCGGCGAACTTGTAGCCGAATCAGGGCAAGCCGGCGCATCCTTGTCTTCTCCACGGATGATGGCGCGGGAATCAGCACGCTGAAAGCAGGAATATCAGAATGCCGCGAAAATGTGATAGCTCGCGAAACCAAGCGCCGCTCCGATCGCTGAGCCCGCCAGAACATCGCTAAGAAAATGCATTCCGAGGATGATTCGCGAAGTGGCGATCAAGAATGCCACCGCGAGCAAGCAGCCCTGTAAATCAGGGTAGAAAAGCCCAATCGACAGCGCTAGCGCAAAAGCCGTGATGGAATGTCCGGAAGGAAAAGAATACTTGTCGGGCGGCAAGATCGAGGCCCAACAGTGCGGCTCAATTTCACAGGGGCGTTGCCTCCGACTTGTCCGCTTGAGTGTTCTGAAGAGCAGAATGCCTGCAGCGGCGGCCGACGTACCGGCGCCAATCGCCCGAAACCTTTGATCACCGCCATAAAGCACCAGAATCATCCCGAGCGCGTACCACAGCCAGCCGTCCCCGAGCCGCGTCGTCACAATCATAAAAATGCGAAACCATCGCGGAGCTCGCCAGCGGTGCACCCGGCGCATCAGGCGATGATCGTTCGATTGGATCTGGTTCCAAACTGCTTTACCTACCGTCATATGAATTCCTCCGCCGCGGGCTGCGGCATCGAGATCCAACGGGGATATTTTCGAGCGTTCGATTCGCCAAGAATTTCTTCAGCCCAGCGGCGGCCGAATCTCTTTTCCTGGTAATAGTTCAAGCAGGTGATGGCCGGTATCAGTACGGCAAGCGGCGACAGGATGGCTGTCCACGATTTTTCGCGCATCATTTCGGCGGCGATCAGGAACACGTCGCGCGTGAGTTTTTTAAAGCTGCCCGATTCTCCGGCCACGCGTCCCATTCCGCTGCGCAACCCCGCAAAGAATTCTTCTTTGTCGCGCGCGCCTGCAACTTCCGTGTAAGCGGTTCCGGCAGACGGTAGCGCGTGAGCATCACTTCCGCCGATGGCGATCTTGTTCCATCGCTTCGCCAGATGCGCGGCGTGCTGGTTGGCGCTTTTGAGCATGTGGCTGTTGTGCGTTTCGACGGCTGGAAAATATTCCTGAAACCAAGCGAAATCCTCGACTTCGCGTCTTCCCGTGACGCTGGAGAAGACATGATTGATGCTGAAGAAAAGCCTGCGCTCGGTGAGATACATCAGCAGCGAAACCACATCATTGCGCCGCCGCAAGAGTTGCGTATGCTGCCGCTCGCTTAGGTCGTAAACGCCTATGTGGGCTTCGGTGCCGCTCGGCATCCGGCAAGTGAGCTCCTCGCTCACAAAGAAATCTGGATGCTGACGCAGTTTTTCCGCACCTTCTATCGAATCGTGGTCGGTGAGGGTGAAGAGGCTCATACCGCGTTGCCGTAAAAGAGCGTAGAGCTGGTCCGGATCGCTGTAGCTCTCGCGGCAAAATTTTCGGGCAAAGGGGGTTGTACAGGCTCCAGAAAAGTACGAGTGGACATGAAGATCGCACTTCACAACGACAAGGGTAGAAGACGCGCGTTACAACTGGATGACACGTATGCTAATCTTAAGATAATACAGCTACTTAACTACTTGGGCACTCAAATCGGAACATTAACATTCCCGTAGCAAACCTCTGCAAATCGCCTGTGAAACTGCCCGGATGGAGCCAATAGAGTTTTGTTTTTTCGACGCTGGCGGGGGCCATCGCGCTGCTGCGACTGCTCTCGAAATGTCCGTTCGGGCGCAGGGGCTGCCGTGGGACGTGCGCCTGACGAACCTGCAGGAGTTGCTCGACGAACTGGATATCCTAAAAAAGCACGCAGGCATACGAATTCAGGATTTCTATAACACCATGCTGCGGACTGGCTGGACTTTAGGCAGCACCCAACTTATGAGAGTGTTGCAAGCCGTAATCCGAGGCTATCATCGTTCCACCGTCCGCCTGCTCGAGCGACATTGGAAGGAGACTCAGCCCGGGATGGTTGTTTCGTTCGTGCCTCATTTTAACCGGGCTCTGTATGAGAGCTTTCATCGTGCCTTCCCAGAACGACCATTCGTCACGGTGCTCACGGACGTTGCCGATTTTCCGGAGCATTTTTGGATCGAGCGCAACCAGCAGCAGTATTTCGTTTGCGGCTCGAAACGCGCTGTTGCACAGGCGCACGAGCGCGGTTATACGGACGACCGTATATTTCGCGCCTCCGGAATGATTCTTCATCCGCGCTTTTATGAAGCACCGGTGGAAAATCGAATTGAAGAACGGAAACTGCTGGGACTTCGCTCCGACCTGCCGACCGGGCTCGTTCTATTCGGCGGACATGGCTCCAAGGCCATTTTGGAAATCGCAGGGCGGCTGGACCGTTCTCCTCTGGCGCTCCAATTGATCGTCATCTGCGGAAAGAACGACAAGCTTGCCGCTGCTCTGCGCGCTCGAAAGTTTCGATTTCCGATTTTTGTCGAAGGGTTTACCACGCGAGTGAATTACTACATGCAACTCGCCGATTTTTTAATCGGGAAACCGGGCCCTGGAAGTTTGAGCGAAGCTCTTGCGATGCGGCTTCCTGTGATCGTCGAACGAAATGCATGGACGCTGCCGCAAGAGCGTTACAACGCGGATTGGATTCTCGAAAACGAAGTCGGCGTTGTGCTGCATAGCTTTCGCGACATCGAAAAAGCCGTTGCGCAGATCATTGAACCGGCAGCCCTGGCACGTTATCGCGGCAATACGGCGGCAATGAAGAATCAGGCTGTCTTCGAAATCCCCAGCTTCCTGAATAAAATTCTCGAACAGAGCCGCGCTGAAGCCGTCGTGAACGAGCACGTGGTGTTCGCTGACCGGCTTAGTTAACGCAGGACGAGCACATCCAACCGGTTTCAAACGTCGTTGCATCGATCGCTATATAAGACGCATCGAATATTTGCTTGCACCGATCAATTCTCCCGGCGCTCGACACGTGCCCCACTCGACCGCAATCGCGCAATATGGCAACATAGGTATTCGAATTTAGTCAGAATCGAATGAAGGGAGTTGAAGCTATGGCCAAGGCTACTTTCGCAGCAGGATGTTTCTGGGGTGTCGAGGACGCGTTCCGCCAGGTGGAAGGCGTCACTTCAGTAATCTCGGGCTACACCGGTGGGACCACGAAGAATCCCACCTACAAAGATGTTTGCGGGGGACGCACAGGCCACGCCGAAGCTGTGCAGGTGGAATTTGATCCGGCCAGAGTCTCCTACCTCGAACTTCTCGCCGTATTCTGGAAGAGCCATGACCCGACCACGATGAACCGCCAAGGGCCGGACGTGGGCTCGCAGTATCGCTCAGCCATCTTTTTCCACGATCCCCAGCAGGAATCCGCAGCTCGCGCGTCAAAGGACGTGCTGATTAAAGAGGGAGTCTTCAAGAAGCCGATCGTGACGGAAATTACTCCCGCTTCGGAGTTTTATCGCGCCGAGGAATACCACCAGCAATACTTCGAAAAACAGGGAATCAAATCCTGCCACATCCAATAAAGCGACAAGCTCGCGCGTAGTTTCTTCCATTTCCTAACGCAAAGGTGGACCTCGCGTTTTGCAGGCCCGAGAATCTCCCGGACTCCCGAACGCGCCGCACGCAGTAATTCGCGCCTTATATTGGTAGCGATACCGGGACTCGAACCCGGATTTGAGCCTTGAGAGGGCTCCGTCCTAACCTTTAGACGATATCGCCATGGGCGGGAATCGAACGCAATTTTCGCATGGGTGAATAAGCGGTGCAAGTACTCGTGCCCGAATCCTCGCCTGTCGGCTGGTTTTGGAGTTCGAGCTTTCCCAACGCTCGTTACGATTGTTCCGCTTCGACCATTCCGCACCGCCTGTATGCGATCCTGACGCCAATACTTCCAAAAAACGCTTAGTAACGCACAATTAACATTCCCGTCACAGAGGATTCAAAGAGGGCGCTTAAGGTTCGTGCGCTGCGACTTGCGTCTATGGTGCGTGCCGGGCGCCAAGATGTCCCAGACACGAGGAACGCTTGTCCGATGGGGTACTACGATAGTTAATACGTGTAAGTAATCAGTGACATAAGAGAGGTTTTTCTGTATTCATGTCCTGTATCGGGGGGCAAGAAGGCTCCAGGAGCGAACTTTCCTGGTGCGCTGCAGGGGATGCCGCCTTAGGTATAGCAACAGGAAGCTCTTCCAGAAGTAAAAATTTCGATTGAGAAGTGAAATTCAAGGAGGAAGGGATGCGATTTTTTTTGACGTGGCTTTTAGCGTTCGGCATGGTTGTATCGCCGGCGTTGGCAGGAACCGATGGAGCAGGGGACGCAAAGAATACACCGTCCAACACAACTAACACTACAACCGCTACGGAGAAAGATAAGACTGGAGACTCCACGGCGCCTGCATCAAAGACAGAGGCGGCGAAGCCTGCAGCTTCGAGCGTCGAGAGCGAGCTTCAGCAACTTCGCGACCTCATCGAGGCTCAAACCAAACTGCTGCAGTCGCAGAGCGAACAGTTGAAGGAACAACAGCAGAGAATGCAGGTGCTGGAAAGCGAAGTGAATTCCAGCAGCGCACGTGACGGCTTCGTGGCCACTACGGACAGTGTGGACCCCGATAGCCACACCGCTGGCGTTGCATCCACTCCGGTGGATGGCATACCGACGGCCAGGGCTGGCGGGTCGCCGCAATTGGGGAATGAATCACCAGCGGCGCTTCATTTTAAGGGCATCACCATTTCGCCGGGTGGTTTCATGGCGGCAGAAACAGTTTTCCGCAATAAGGCCGAGGCTTCGGACATCAGCAGCTCGTTCAACAGCATTCCCTTCTCCGGTAACTCGGGAGGCCAGACGACGGAATTCAACGCCAGCGCCCGTCAGTCGCGCCTCAACTTGACTCTCGAGGGCAAACTCGCGTCCGTCAAGCTAACCAGTTACACCGAGATAGACTTCCTCGGTGCGGGCATCACTTCGAATAACAATGAGAGCAACAGCTACGTTCCTCGTCTCCGGGAAGCGTTCGGCCAAGCGAAATTCGACAGTGGCTGGACCGTCACGGGCGGGCAACAGTGGAGCTTAATCACCGAAGATAGACACGCTATCGATAACCTCCTCGGTCCGGGAAGAATCGGAGAAGCTGTGCCTCTCACCATCGACCCACAGTACACGGTCGGCTTCAGTTGGGCGAGGCAAGAAAGTTTCCGTGTAACTAAGAACTTTGGAGCATTAACGCTCGGGGCTTCGGTGGAAGGATCTGCGACCACCGCGACGGTTCACGGAAATCCGACGATCACTACTCTCAGCACGACTAGCTCGGTCTTAGGTGGGGGCTCGGTCGGAGGCGTACCTACTCCGCCGGTGACCACGCCGACTCTGACCACCACGGTTTTTAACAATTTCCTCATCGGCGCTCCTGGTCTCAGTTCCGGACTCTACAATCCGACCGGAACGTACGGATACCAAAAGACGCCGGACTTCGTTTTCAAAGCCGCTTTGGATCCAGGCGCTTGGGGACATTTCGAAGTCTTCGGATTGGTTTCAACATTCCGAGATCGAGTCTACCCATGCTACTTCGCGAACGGTGGATTCACCTTCCCCACGCTCCCGGGTGAGGATCCGGCGAATCTCCCGGCTCCGATTCCGGCGACGACCTGCCCGCTAACCGGTGGTACAAACCCAACGGGCGGCGCCTTTAACGATTCACGTACCGGTGGCGGAATTGGCGCAAACGGACGCCTGCATCTGTTCAACAATAAAGTCGAAGCCGGCATTCACGTCCTAGGAGGGAACGGTATCGGCCGCTACGGCACTTCGGGCTTGCCGGATTCAACCGTACGTCCGGACGGCACACTCGCGCTGCTGAGGAACTATCAGGCTCTCGGCACGCTCGATTTGCACCCCACGCCAAAGATGGACGTTTACATGTACGTTGGCGCGGAATACTCGGGCCGAGATTTCTTCACGTTTACAAATCAAGTCACCGGTGCCACTGGCCACGCAGGATACGGCTCGCCCTCCATTCGAAATGACGGGTGTTCCGTTGAACCGCTGCCCGTAGCAACTCCAGGTAACCCCCCTAATACGACGGCTGTCCTGGGATCCACTGGGTTTATCCCCGGCTCCCTGGCAAACTGCGCTGGAGATACCCGGGTTATCATCGAAGGCTCGATGGGATTCTGGTACCGCCTCTACAGCGGCGAAAAGGGCCGCGTCCAGTGGGGAGCGCAGTACTCCTACATCACTCGGAACACCTGGGCCGGCTCCAGCGCCACTGCAGGCGTTTCGTCACAACCAAGCGCGCTCGACAATATGGTGTTCACGTCGTTCCGTTATTACCTGCCTTAGATCAATTCGGCGCGGGGAGGTATTAAACGCCTCCCCGCGTTCGATCTTTCGCTTGGCGATTGCCGGATCCTAAAGCAAACCTTTCTCTCCGCTTGTAACTCCGGGTAGAAGTTCGTACGAGTGCGCAAACTCGTGCGCTTGCATGTACTCCCGGCGATTCAAGAAATGAAGCCTAGCTCGCGACGGAGGGTTCGCCTGAGCTCGAGACCATCGATGGGCGGATGCGGCGGAACAGGCGGACGCTGAAGAATCTCTCTCTACAAGGATCGCAGCGGTAAGCGGGAAAATGCAGCCAGCGCTTCAAACCAAGTAAGGATCCGTGATCCACGCGTTCGCGAGAAATGTGTTCGAGGTCGAAATTTCCACACTTGGGGCAGTGGGTAAACCGCTGAAAAGCGGCCGCAACGCGCCAGGCATAAAATCGGCGCTCGCAAGTGTGGCATCGCCAGGGACGCAGGCTGATCGCCGAAAGAGTGTAATCCAACACGCCGTCGCGATGCGATTGAAAGCAATTAGCGCTGCGGCATTGCGGACAAATCATTGCGTGAAGTCGCTCCGTATTTCGTCCGCAGAATACCTAAAACCTTGGCGCGGGGCAAGTCTGAGCGATTCCGTTCCCCAGCGGTGCGCGTGTAGAATACCGTTGGAGAGGAATCCAAATGCCTGACTACACCGCAGCGCACGCCCGCGCGGGAATCGACGCCAAGCTCCCGGCTCTGGAAACATGGCCTAATCATTTCCCCGGCTACGAAATCACCATTCGATTTCCGGAGTACACGTCCGTCTGCCCTAAGACCGGCCTTCCGGATTACGGCGTAATTATAATCCAGTACGAGCCAAGAAAACTTTGCCTCGAATTGAAATCCTTGAAAATGTATCTGCTGGCCTACCGCGACCTCGGAATCTTTTACGAAAATGCGGTGAACCGAATGTTGCGCGATTTTGTAGCGGCAGTGCGTCCCGCGTGGTTTCGCGTGACCGGCGAATTCACGCCGCGAGGTGGACTGACCACCACAGTGGAAGCGAAGTGGCCTGCCCGGGGAAGAAACAAAGGTCCGCGCCGGGCATAGACTTCCTGCCAAGCGTCAGCCATAATTCCGTCCCATATGAGCGGCTGGAGCCGCTCCGCGCCAAGGAGGCTCGATGAGTTCGAACCCGAACACCCCCGTGGAAGTGACGAATGTGACCGAAGCAGGACTGCCGCGTTGGGTGACGCTGCTATTCGTTGTGGCTTTTGCTTTGGTGGGTTACCTGCTGTATGCGGGTTACTCGGCACGCCAGAATTTCCACAAAGGCTTGGACGACGCGGATAGGAAGTTTCAAGCGCTCGCGGCTGAGGTTGACAAGACGAATTCTCGCGTAGCAGATCTGAAAGGGCAACTCGACGTAACCTCACAAAAACTGGGATTGACACAGGATGAGTTGGCGCGTGCGCGCAGCTTGGCGCAATCCATCAAGAAGGATCAGCTAAAAAGCGACGCGCAGCTTAAAGAACAAATCGGCGAGGTTCAGGCCGACACTACAACGAAGTTCGGCCAGGTGGCCACCGAACTCAACGGAACCAAGAGCGATGTGGCTGCCACCAAGGCCGACCTCGAAACCACGAAAACCAAGTTACAGAGCACCATTGGCGACTTGGGTGTGCAGAGCGGCCTGATCGCCCGAAATCATGACGAAGTAGAAGAACTCAAACGCATGGGAGAGCGCGACATTTTTGAATTCACACTCGCCAAATCTTCGAAGGGCCCCGATCGCGTGGGTCCCATTCAGGTGGAGCTACGCAAAACAGATACCAAGCATTTCAGATACACGTTGAATGTTGTCGCGGACGACAAAACCATCGAAAAGAAAGATAAAACCGTAGGCGAACCTATTCAGTTTTATGTCCGAGGGGCTCGCGCGCCCTACGAGATCGTCGTGTTCGATCTCACCAAGGATACTGTGAAGGGATATTTGAGCACGCCCAAGTCGGCGCGTGCGGCTCCGCCAAGCGCGCCAGCCGGGGCGCCGTCCAGCGCGCCTTCGAGTACGCCGCCGGGGAATTAGAACCAAGAATGGACGAGTTACTTCGCTCGGCTTCGTTTCGGAAAATCGCAAACTTTCAGGGGGTGAGCGCGTGAACGCGGAACGATCGAGCGTTGCTGTGTGGCAGCGTACGCATTTCTGGCGGATCGCTGACTATCAATGTTGTCGCGTGCTAGCTGCCGCTCTTCTCATCTGTCTTTTTGCCGGCAACTCTCTATTCGCCCAGAGTCCCGCAATTTCCGACCGCCTGCCGCAGAGCACACTCTTTTACGTGCAATGGCGCGGCAAGTCGTTCCTGGGCGACGCGGATAAAAAAAATCACGTCTTGCAGCTTCTGGAAGATCCGGACTTCGAGGCTCTGCGTCAGGCGCTCGCGAAAAATCTTTTGCAACGCCAGCAGAAGGATGGGTCCGCGGCGCCAGTGGTGCAACTATCCGATCTAATTTCTTTACTCGACAATCCCGCAGCGGCCGGTTTAATCGCGAGCCCAGCCGGTTCCAAGAGCGTTTCGCCGGGCGACATATCTCGTCTGGGCAGTTTGTTCCTGGTCTATGACGTTACCGGCAAAATCGATTTGGTCCAGAAGCTGAAGGCAGCCGCACAGGCTAGCAGCAAAGAGAAACCTCAGATTACAACTTATAACTTCGGCTCGACGTCCGTCGAGGTCCGAGTCGAAGGTGCGGACGCAAATACCTCGTACAGCGCTCAAGCCGCAAATTATCTTCTCTTCGCCAGTCAGAAAGAAGTGATTGAGGATCTCGTAACGCGCTTCAGCAGCGCAAATAAGCCGGCGACTTCGGTGACGCAACTTCCGGAATACCAGTCCATTCGTCCTTACGTTGGCGCCGACGCTGCCATTGAATATTTTGCTCGAGTTCCAGATCTGGAAAAATGGGTTCCCTCCAATTCGAACGCTCAACAAGCAGCTAAATTTATCCGGAATCTTCATTTGGATAAAATTCACGCGGCCGGCGGGGGTATAAGTTTTTCCGGCGCAGCGCTTCGCGCACATGGCGCGATTCTTGGAGATACTTCGGCAGGTAGCCTTTTCGATTTTGCCGGTACGAGCTCGGCGAAATTCGAAATGCAGCAGATTGTGAGCCCTGGCTCGTATTTCAGCATCTCGCGGTTTAACTTTGCATCCTTTTACCAAACATTGCGCGATGCCGCATTCGGAATCGCAACTCCTCAGCAGGCGGCAGGCTTGGGCGCAGCCGAAGGCATGGCGCAGGGTTATCTGGGAATGTCCATAGCGGACGCGTTCCAACTCTTCACCGGCGAGGTCGCCTCTCAAGGTTCGTTCACGCCGGAGGGAGAGTCGCAGCAGATGTTTGCGCTCACAATTCAGAAGCCTCAGGATGTGCTCAAAATCGTGCGGCTTGGTCTTTCTAAAATGATTACTGCGGAGGATACTTCGGGCGGCACAACTTACCTGGATTTGTCATACCCCACTCACGATGCAGCCACTGGACAGGACCGTCGCAGCCTTTATTATGTCGCTGTAACGCCGCAATTTATTTTCGTGGCTCCCCGCAAGGCGATGGTACGCGACGCCGTGGCGCGAATCAGTGGAACGGCTGCTGCGGCTTCGGAAGCATCGGTTTTGTCAAACCCTGATTTCGTTCGTTTGCGATCGCTTATGCCCGAGAAACTTTCCGGGATCGGCGGTGCGGACATGACTCAGATACCCTGGGATAAAGTAATTGCTCGCTACGTTCAGCAAATGGCGCAAACGGAAAAACAATCGAATCCGAAGAATCCTCCCTCGACTGAATGGCTGCAGTCAATCAAGCCAGGCATGTTTAATCGTCATCTGCACGTGATCGCCAACGGTTGGTGGAAAGATTCCAACGGCATCTACTTTGACTATTACGTCCAGTGAGCGGAATTCAGCGCCTTTTGGCTTTCCTATAATTCCGGCGGTTTCCGCGGTTTGCTATCTACTTTCGCTCGCGCAATTGGAGATCGCATGAGACGGCAGTACGCAATCCTTTTGACGTTCATCTGTACCTTAGCCCTTAGCTTCAGCCTTGAGCCTGCGCTGCGCGGGCAATCGCCGGAGGCTGCTGCCCAAGAAAATACAGCGCCTGCTCGATTTGCTTACAGCGGTAGCGCCGCGCAAGCCCCGGCAACTTTTATCTCCAACCTTTTGTTTCTGCCCGTCCGCATCGATTTGGGCAAGCCTTCTCTTTTCGAGCTGGATTCATCGGCAGCCGCAACATCGGTCGATCCTAGCCGCGTAACGGACCCGGCGCTCCCTATCGACGCATCGAAGTCAAATATACAAAATTGCATCCTGAATCTTCCGGGCGTGGAATTACCCATGAGCAGTCTTGCGGTCGCGGCGAGAAAGGACTTCGGGGCTCAGATGGGTGTGCCGTACCAGGGCACCTTGGGAGCGGACTTTTTCGCCCGCCTCGTGGTCGTGGTTGATTATTCGAGACAGACAATCCAACTCTACGATCCCGCCACTTATACCTATTCCGGAGCAGCTAAGGGTTTTCAAGGAACTTTCGCCGGAACAATCCCGATCGTTAAAGCCAAAGTTTCCATCCCCGGGCAAAAGACCCTCGAAGCCGATTTCGTTGTAAACACGGCTCTCGATTTCCCGATCGTGTTCTCCAGGACCTTTACCGATGACCATCACATTTCGTCGGCTCATTTCAAAACGATTTCTGCGTCCTACCCTTCGATAGATGGGGGCGCAAAGATCTTGCTGGGACGACTAAAAACGATTCAGCTCGGCGGTTATACCATCGAAGATCCGGTCGCCGCGTTTTCTCAGTCCAATCCGCCCTCCGGCCAAAGCAAAAACATCGCTGGCACAATCGGTGCCGGTTTCTTGAAGCGCTTTCTGGTCATTTTTGACTTTCCTCATCAGCGAATAATTCTGGAACCAAA